>JAABUR0100008570.1_pt1 | contig 11761 bp, 12 predicted proteins | sample 5560091 | NCBI WGS metagenome assembly JAABUR01 (sample SAMN10711879, study PRJNA513375) | rock metagenome | isolation source: Antarctica rocks | place: Antarctica: Victoria Land, University Valley sud
GGCCAGGAACGCATCGTCCATCGTAGACAGATCATCCGTCATCATCGTCATGTCCCTCTATAACAATAGTTAAAGGGAAGCCTATGGAATTGCCAGAGAATACGCAAAGATCAGGCAAGCAGTGGCTTGCGACACGGCAATTGACGCTCAGATCGAGACGCTCCATCCTGACGAATAGCTGGATTTCTCACGCAATAAAAGCTTAGCGTACGATACGGGTCCAATGCTAGTCGAACCCCTATAGGACCTGACGAGGGGCTGCGGTCTCCCTGTCCCCGGTGTTCGGCGTCCCGGTCGGCTCGATCAGCAGCAACTCCGTCTCCTCCTCGGCGACCGGCTGATGCTCGACGCCGCGCGGCACGACGAGCAACTCGCCCGGTCCCAGCGTCACGGTACGGTCGCGCAGGCGCACGGTCAAGCGCCCTTTCAGCACCAGGAAGAAGTCGTCGGTGTCAGCGTGCGCGTGCCAGACGAACTCGCCACGCACCTTGACCACCATGATGTCGTGGTCGTTGAGTTGCGCGACCGTCCGCGGCGCCCAGTGGTCGGAGAACTGGGCGAGCTTATCAGCCAGCGTCACCTTATCGACCTCGCTCATGTCGGTGTCCTTTCCTCGTCGGGGACGTGCGCTTGACGCAATCCACCCTCATAGCATACTGCCTGCCCACGATGCCTCCCCCCCCATGACGCCCTCTGACGATCTTTGTCGCCGGAGGGCCACGATATAGCTCCTATTCACATCGTTCGTTCGTTTCTTCGTCCGTTCGAACGTTCGTTTATCCGTTGCATCGTTCGTACGGAGAGTCGAACGAACGGATTAGATGGGCAGGTAGGTTCCGACACCGTCGCCGGGCCGTGCGTGGGTGTACCGTGACGTGGTGGCGAGGCTGGCGTGGCCGAGCCCCTCACGCACGAGCGAGATGGGCGCGCCCCGGTCAAGCGCGTGGCTGGCGTGGGCGTGCCGCAACCAGTGCGGAGAGAAGGCGGGGGCGGACGCGAGGCCAGCGCGCTTGGCAGCCGCCTTGACGACGCGCCACGCCTGGGAGGGGGAGAGGGGCATGCCCTGGCGTGAGCGGAACACCGGGGCGTCCGGCGAGGCGTCTCGGGGGCGCAGCGCCATCAGCTCCCGCCAGGTCCCCTCGGTCAACAGGACGGCCCGTTCCTTCTCGCCCTTGCCCCAGACCGTCACCTGGCCGACATCACCGCGCGGTTGGATGTCGCGCCAGCAAAGGGCACAGGCCTCCGAGAGGCGCAGGCCGGCGGCGTAGAGCAGGCGGATCAACGCGTGGTTGCGCCGGTTCGGCTCGTGGGCAAGCAGCGAGAGCACATCCTCCTCGGACGGGATACGCTCGGCCAGGCGTCCGCGCACGCCGGGCAGGCGCAAGCCGCGACCGGGATTAAAGGGCAGGTAGCCGGTGGTATGCGCGAAGGAGAGGAGGCTCTTGACGACGGCGAGCATGCGCGCCTGGCTCGCAGGGGCGAGGCCGGCGTCAGCCAGGCTATCAGCGTAGCCCTGGAGATCGGCAAGCGTGACGGCGGCAAGCGGCTTCTCCACGTAGGCGAGGAAGCGTCGAATGTTGGCGCTGTAGGCGCGGGCGCTGTGTGGGGAGCGGCCATGCAGCCAGCTCGTGAGAAGCGCGTCGTGGTCCGCGTTCCCTGATGGCGCGGCCTGGACCGGCGTGCGGGTCTCCGACGTCTGTACGGCTGTCGTCATCCGTCAACGCGTCCTGTCACGGAGTCGCACACGACGGCCACCACCTAGCCCACCCAATCAGCGAGCACGAGACCGGGAACACGCCCGAACTCGCGTGTATTGTGCGTCCACCAGGGTCAGGGAGGCGGAACGCGCGATCGCGGCAATGAGCAGGTCGTTCGGGCCAATAAGCGTTCCGCTCGCGGCCAGGTCCGCACGGATCTCGCCATACGCAGCGGCGGCGTTGTCGTCGAAGGGACGCGAGGCGAAGGGCGCGAGGAACGCATCGACCTGACGCCTGGCGCGCTGTGGATCCTGGCTGCGTGCCGCGCCATAGAAGAGCTCACCTCGGACCGGCGCGGGCACGATCATCTCCTCGGCCGAGAGGGCGGCAAAGCGCTGCCGGAGCCCCGGGTCGCGCCCCCGTAGGAAGGCGATACAGGTATCGGTGTCGAGCAGGTAGGTCATGCGATCTCGTCTCGCCGCTCGTAGTCGCCTTGAGGAGGACGCGCAAGATCGCTATCGGCAAGGGAGCCAAAGGTCCGCGCAATAAAAGCATCCCAGGCCTCCGATGGCGCGGCCTCATCGACCAGCACGATGACCTGATGGCGGCCAGGCGGGACGGCCACCGCTCCTTCAAGGCGTGCACCTCCCTGTCCATCAACGATCAGGGTCGTCTCGACGCGCTGCTGCATAGCGTCTCCTTTCCTCACTCAGGGATACCGACTGGCCCCGTCCCCAAAGAGCGATCATCATCACCGTCGCGGATGTCCCGCAGGAACGCCCGGTCGGTCTCGGCGGCGACCGGGCGCGGACTGCTCCCGATGACGGACCCAAGCGACGGACCCACGCCATCGGGAGCAACCGGTACGACCAGTAGAGACCCCCGTGTTGTGCGCAGGACAGCAACGCGATCGCCAGGCTGAATGCCACACGCGTCCAACATATCCACGGGGATGAGGGCTCCCCTCTCCGAAACAATGACCTCCGCGCTATCCGGTACCGTCCGCATGCGGCCTCCGTGGCGCGCCGCTTGTCGCACGCCCTCTCCCCAGTATAACGCCGCAACCAGCGAGTGAAAGATAAGGTTATTTATCGTGCACTCAAAACCCCATAAAAAAAGGCCGCGTGGCCCGTCCCACCGCGACTTTCAATGTTTATATTATACCATCTTTTCGGTCCCTGTGGCAAATGCGAAGAAGGCAAGATTGTTTAGTAGCGTGACTAGTTGCAGATCGTGTCTCACGGGGCATATAGCTTGCGAGAGGTCAATGATAAGCTCCTGCACTAACTAACAGCTCACAGAAGCCAAGATATCATAGCCGGTCACCCCAGATGGAGGTTAAGGAGTCTAGCCATTCCGAGGGCATAGCCCGGTTCCAGACATCCTCCAGCACGTAGCGATCATGCTGGTAACGCTCAAATACGAGTAGACTCTCCGGTTGAAAGAGAAGCGGGCTGCAGCGGTCGTCATTCGCATAATGAGTAAATATGTTCTCAAGTTTTGCGTCATTATTAGTGACAAACTTGCTTATTAGTGTTGCAAAGCTCAATATCTCGGTTTCTGACAAAGACGGCAGTAAGTGCGTCAACATGTCCAACGAAAGCTCATGATCGTACGCCCGGCCTGTGAACCGGAAATACTGGCGCTCCAGTTGGTCGAGTATCTTTGCCTCTTGGAAACCGTCTTGCTCTAGGATCACTGCCCGCGCTCTCCGCGTCTCACTGTCGAAAATCTCTACCAGCGCCATCAAGCGATAAATGGCGCGCTGCGCATTGCCTTCGGGTAACTGAGCCGGCTTATACAAGAGTTCGTGTGATATACCAGCCCAAAGATTTTGCGCTTTTGTATGAACCTGAATCTCGCAAATCTTTTCATGGTAATCTGTGGGCTCCTCAATAAGTAATGCCCCCGCCAACGTCACTTCGTAGTGGACACCCAAATATCCGAGCTTGTCATAAGGTAGCCTGAGTTTCTTGTCTTCAGGGATACATCCTGGGAACAACTCTTCAATGACACCGCAAACGTCACGAACGCTGCTCTCATACGTAACGACAACACGCACTCCTGCTTTGTCATGGATGTCGTCGTACGGTGACGCATAATCTTTCCCGTCACGCATAGCCTTCTTCACGAGGCTACTAACGTCCTTCGCCCGTGCGTCTAAGGTATAAGCTAATCCAAGTCGCCGTAACCGAGTATCTAGCCCGTCTCTGACATACCTAGCCAGGTTATTATAGGTGGACTGCTCGGACAAATACCGGCTTCGCACCTCCTCTATATCGATCATCGCTTCCCATTGATGTTGGTTAACCTATCCTCAATTGTTGCGCGCGTGCGGCCATCGTTGAGTTGTTCCACATGAACCACATCGTCAAACTGTTCTGTAGGTGCCAGCAGAAATGTGCCTCCTGCGAAGTCGAGCCTGACTCGTTTCAGGGAGTTCGCGACCAAGCTCAGATCCTTCCTAAACGGTCGGTTAGGCGGAATCCCAGCATTCTCAACGAATGCTACATAACGTTGACGGTCGCCTAGGCTTAGATAGGATCGAGCGAACGAATCTGGGTTGATCTCGGCCTCCTCACTGCTCAAGGTTGCCAGGAGGCCAATTTCGTAGCGGGCCTTCGATTCCGGATCTTGAACCTCTTCGTTAATGAATGCCTCACTGGTCTGGAGGAAGTGCTTGGTAGTAACTGCTGGTGCTTCGTAGAGGCGGCAGCCCAGGAACTGCTTCAAGAAGAAATCGGCAACCTCGACTATCGGGAACCGACCACGCTGGTTATCCGATATACTGCCTTCAATTGATTCAACCCCATCGCGCGTTTGAACAAAAAGGCCAACCTTAAACACCTTCGTTTTCTCGGAAAGCATGAGGTCAGGGATATGCTCGATTGCAAACGTAGACAAACCGTGACGCTGCTGTTCTTGCACGCGAATACCCGATTCCTTCTCCAGCTTCAATATAGCGATGGCAGGAGCAGCAGCAACGGACGCTTGCATGACGGTGAGAAGACCCGATGACATCGAGCCATTCTGCGATTCATAGAGATGCTCGGCAATTTGCCGTGACATGGCCACAAACTCGTTTTCAGGATGGCTCAGCGCGCCGTGAACGAGATTTGGCACGGGCGAACTCGTCGCGCCATCGAAAACAACGCGATATGATGACGCTGTCAGGCTTTTAATGATCGATTCACGAAAAAAGTTGGCCATGCCAGGCGTGAGTTCGCTCTCGATGCCGCTCAGTTTAAGGGGCTCACCTCCCCCCTTAACCGGTCGCTTCGGGACCGGATGGATAATGACACTATTAATAAACAATTGGCCGATGTCCACAGGTGATCTCCTGAGACGTACTAACGAGCCGCGACGGACGACGTCCAGGCGATGGAGGTCGACGACTTGGCACGTGCTATTTGATCATCGGTCACGTTTGACTCGACGAAATCAGCATAATCTAGCGTGGCATTGTCCAGCACCACATCGGTCAACGATGCGCGCGTGAGCCTAGCCCCTGGTAGGTCGTCTACCGCATTTGCCGTAACGGTGAGACTGGGAACTGTGTCAAGGTCGAAATTCGACGATGCTCTTCCTCCAAGGTTGGCATCGCGAAAGACGGCCTTGTCCAGTACCGCGTCTGATAGATCAGCCCCACCGAAATCGGCACCGGTAAAATTGGCGCCTACGCAGGTCGCACCGCGCATCTTGACTCCTCGTAAGCTAACGCGGGGTAAGACGGTATGATCGAGCGTGATGTCGTTTAGGTTAGCACCTCGTAGGTCAACGTGTGTTTGACCTTCATCAATTAGTCGAGAGTCGTATAAGAAGCGAAGTAACACAACCTTCCGGTGGCTGTCCAGATTGCGCAATGTGGTGAGAGTTCGTGCGCGCGCCATGGACTGGACGTGAGGGCTACAAGAGGGCTCACCTAAACCATTGATTAAGATGAGATCGGACATGTGATCGATGAAGGATTGCAACGTCTTTTCAGCTCGTTGGTCATCAGCAGTCCGCGCAGCCACCTCAGCTTGGCGATTGCTAAACCACACCGTTCCGCCAGCCAGTACCGCTGGGATGATCAACAATTGCAGCCAGTCCCACAGTGTCTTGCCGGGTTGCAAAACATGCCCCTTCGGCACCACAGGGCTTAACGCGTTGGTAAAACCAGTCCACTCCCAACCAGCCCAGTAAGCAATAACTATTAAGACGAAGATGACTAGGAGAAGTCCCGTGATCCTTAGCAGGAACGTTGATGCGTACGAAGGTCCCTCTCGCCCCAGAGCCTTTGAAGCACGCTGTTTATTCGAGTCCACGGCTAGCAGTCTGTCGGAGAGAAGCCTGCCGACCTCATTTATCGTGCTGTGGGAGGGCAAAATCGCGTCTGTAGCCCGTATCTTGACCTCAAAACGGCCTCCAAGCGCACTTTCCTCCGAAAAAACACGTTCTCTCCGACAAACTGCTAGGCATCCTCATTCTACTTGTTGGTCGCTGATCAGATGATAATTCCAGTCTATAGCTTATCGTTCGCGCAAATCTTGAGTGAGTTCGGCGGTTGGTGCCGACAATCACCGACGGCTTGTGAACAAACGGCTCGGTGCGGTGGTTATTGTCAACAAAAGGCCGTGATGGCCGCAGTGTTTATGGTCGTGACAGGTCAGTATGTTACTTGTCATTCTGCTCTCCCTTCAACTCAACCAGTGACACTTTCTACATGTAGTAGCGTATCAGCTATAAATACTACATGTAGTGGTCGCGACGCTCTCGAACTGGCTTCCAATTTGCGCGAACGATAAGTATAGGACTGCTGTTTGATTGGATTTCCTCCGGTTGACCGCGCGTACACAAGGTATGCCCTGACACCCGCGTCTAGCATATTTTACTATAGATCATACGTTCTAATATAGTGAGGCGACTGGGCCGGACAGCACACATGCGGCGTTAGGAGGACGCTTCAGTCGAGGCGTGCACTGCGTCTCGGCTGGAGTTGTGCAACCGGCATCACCGGTCATTTTCTACGACATCGCGCCGAGATCCTGTAGTGCTCATCCCTCGTTCTCCGCGTCGCCGAGCGTCGCCTCCAGCTCCTCGATCGTTGGCAGGCTCCCTTGCAACGCCTCAGGCAACGCCTCCGTGAGCGTGTACGCCGAGACGCCGATCGGCTGGGTGGCACCGCGCAGCGCGTACTCCGCCACCACCTTACTCTTCCCCTTGCAGAGGATGAGGCCGACGCTTGGCTGGTCGTCGGGATGGCGCAGCAGGTCGTCCACCGCCGAGAGGTAGAAGTTCATCTTGCCCGCGAACTCCGGCTCGAAATCGACCGACTTCACGTCGATGGCCACGTAGCAGCGCAAGCGCACATGGTAGAAGAGCAGGTCGATGTAGTAGTCACGGCCATCGACCTCCAGGCGGTACTGACTGCCGAGGAAGGCAAACCCGACCCCCAGCTCCAAGAGGAACTCCTGGATATGGGCGATCAACCCGCGCTCCAGGTCACGCTCCCGCGCCTCCACGCCCAGCGTGAGGAAATCGAAGTTATAAGGATCCTTGAGCACGTCCCGCGCGAGGTCCGACTGCGGCGCGGGCAGCGTCTGCGTGAAGTTGGTCTGAGCCTGCCCCTGGCGCTCGTGGAGCCGTGCCTCGATCTGGTGGGCCAGGATGGCGCGACTCCAACCGTGCGCAACGGCCATCTGGGCGTACCAGGCGCGCACCCCTGAGTCGGGAACCGTGTCGAGCAGCCGCATGATGTGTCCCCAGGGCAAATTGGCAGCAGCTTGCTGCCAAAAGTCTGGCTCCGGATACGCGGCAGCGAACGTGCGCATGTAGCGCAGGTTGCGCGGCGAGAACCCCCGCATATCGGGGAACGCGCGGCGCAAGTCGGCTGAGAGGCGGTCGATTACCCCCGTTCCCCAACCATGCGTCTCTTGCTGGTCGCTGATCGCCCGACCAATCTGCCAATAGAGCGCGATGAGCTCGCGATTAACCGACAGGGCGGCCTTGATCTGCGCCGAGCCGATACGCTCCTTCAGGTCGCCGAGCAGCTCCTGGTAGCCCTCGGGGAGGACGGCGCGCGCTGGTGTCCGATCCTCAGCCACCGCCGCGCCCCTTCACCTAATCTATCGTCGCTGCATCAGACCCGCAGTATAGACGATCGGGGACGGGTGCAGCGCGCCACGCGCCAGATCTATTAGCATGCTCAGTTAATAGCCACTCCCGTGGTGTAACGTGGCAGCAATTAGGGCTCCTTGACGCGTTGATGCGCCAAAATGCGGCGCGCGGTATCAACCGTCGCGTCAGAAGCGATGATATGCCGGAGGGCGGCCCGCGTCACCATACGATTGGAGGCCCAGACCCAGCGCGAATCGACCATACCGCTCGCTGGGAGAGGCAATGGCACGTCAGGATCAAAGATCGCCAACGCCAACCCAGGGGTTAAGGGCACGTGAACCCGGATGCCCGGAGATTGAAGCATCTCCTCGATGGGTGCAACTGTCGGGCGTGTGATGGATCGCGCATACATGACTACGGGATTATCCGAGGTCCATAATGGTGTCTCGGTGTAGTTGTAGACGAAGCGCCAGGTCAACCCTACTAATCGCGCAGGAAGGTCTTGAGCTCCACGCGCCAGCACGACGGCGTGGAAGAACGTCAAGCTATCTGTTAGCAGGTCACCGGTGTCTTGGTGGTGCGCTGCAGGATCAGCATCAATAAGCTCACGTATAGCGCGGGGTCGAAGAAGTTGAACGGCAACAAAGTTCACCAGGATCGGGCTCTTTTCGACCAGTGTCATCTGCTGTGGGGGCCGAATGATTGGATCGGTGGCGTGCGGCGTAGCGATCACGGCATCGATGGCTGGTTTCCAGACATTTTCTAGGTCGGTGAGCGTTCCTTCTAGCGTCCGTTTGGCACCGTCCGGAAGCGTGACACGGAAGTACCCCTTCGCGACGGCGACATCTGTGGTGCTTAAGCGGTGCACCTTGTCGTCAACCTTGTCATAGCAGTGCAGCAGTCCTTCGGTATCAACGAAATAGCGCAGGTAGAATTGCGGCACGTAATGCTCGCGACGCAGAGGATCGTTATGCGTGTTTGACGACGGCTGATGCGCCATGGGCGATGCTCCATTCGTACGGTCGTACGGTCGTGCGCACGGGCGCAGGAATCTGGACGCGAGAGGCGGCCCCATTTGTGACATGTCGCGAATCCATTCGCGACATGTCACAAATGGACATCGCGCATACCCGTAGCGGCATCCTCCTACGACCCCTCATGACGCAGTGTATACCGACGATCTTTCGTCGTTCCGTGGGCCTCGATGAGGCCGCGCTCCTCCAACACCTGAAAGTCCCGGAGTGCCGTCCGGCGCTCGATCCCTAACGCAGCAACATACGCGCGCGGGCTCAGCGGCCCTTTGGTCCGCACGTACTCGAGGAGCCACGCCTGTCGTTCCGCCTGTGCGAGTGGACGGCGCTCATTCCGATCCAGCTGGCCCCTCCCCTCGTGCTCAGGCAGGGTAAGGGAGTCGCGCAGTCGCGTAGCCGCGCCGTAGAGCGTGACGACAAAGGTATCGCCCTTGTTGGCGAAGACCGGCTCTGGCAACCCCACCTCGGCCATCACCGCCACCATGCGGTCCAGCCCGAAGCCCAGCTCCTCGATGATGTCGAGCGCGACCAGTCCCTGCACGAGCGTCGCGTTCCGACTCCACCGCTTCTCAAGCAGGTTGTCGAGCCGCATCGGCCCTCCCAGGCCACCGGGGCTATGCACCTCGATGCGATCAGAGAAGGCATAAATGCGCACCCGGTCGCCGCGCTGTCCATAGTCCCTGTGGGCTAGGGCATTGAGAACGGCCTCGCGCAGGGCCGACCGGGGATACTCCGCGCGGTCAATGCGCTCCATCCCGCGTAGCTCGACCGCGTGCAACGTGTTGCGCACGAGCCAAGACTCTGCCTCGTCAAGCTGGCGCGGCACCGGCCCTTCGATCTCTTGCTTGAGGAAGCTTTCGCCCATCTGGAGACCGGCGTACTGCACCACGGCGACACGCGCCTGGGGAAAGAACTGCTGTGGGTCTTTCCCGAGCAAGAGAATGCCGGCGACCGACGGCACAAGTAGGGCGTCGGTCTGCGCGGTGGCCGGGACGAGCAGGTCGCGCGCCGCGAGGAGCGCGTCGGCCCCCATCTCCTGGGCGGAGGGGAAGCGGGCAGCGTAGGCGCGGACACGGGCCTCGTCCAGGTGGGCGCGCGTGGCACGCGGGACGGGCTCACGGTCGTAGGCGAAGAGGCCCCGCCGCGAGAGCAGGGAGCGGATCTCCTCGGGGGTGAGCGCCCGGCGGTGGGAGCCCTCACGCGCGACGTAATGGCCTTCGACGCTATACACCTGGCCGAGGCCTTCGGGAATCGTCACCACCAGCACGGTGCGGCCATCGACGTCGATCCGCTCCGGTTGCGCCAGCTCGTACTTCGGCGTGCACAGTTCAGCCGCCGTATACAGGTGATCGACGGCAATTTTGACGTCGGGCACGCCCGCGATCATGTGGATCTTCCGGCCATCCACGACGCGTTCGGCGATGCCGTAGATCAGCGTCCCGCCCTCGGCATTAGCGAACGCAGCCAGCGAAGTGGCCAGCGAACTAGGGCGCTCCTCGGCTGGCTTGAACTCTAAATATTGGCCCTCATCGTCCTCGGCGACGAGCCGTTGTATGTCGTGTGCCTCGATGACCCTCTCCGCTCCTGCACTCCGCGCTGTCTACGATCATAGTACGACACAGGCGCCCTTGCGGACCAAGGACTCGTGCCACAATAACCTGAACAAAAGGAGCTAATCGGCTATACTCCAGAGATGGATGAGCAAGGAGTCCTGGCGTGCAAGCTGGCGTCGATCCTGCCGCAGTTGAATGAACGACAGCGCCGATTGGTCCTGGCGGCGGAGGCCCGGGCGCTAGGGCATGGGGGCGTCACGCGGGTGGCCCGCGCCGCACAGGTCTCGCGCACGACCGTGCATGCCGCCCTAACCGAACTGGACACGGCAGTGCCGGATAGCGACCGCAGCCGACGGAGCGGGGGTGGGCGGATGTCCTGCCAGGAGAGCGATCCGACCCTGGTAGGGGACCTGGAAGCGCTGATCGAGCCGACGACGCGCGGCGATCCAATGTCCCCGTTGCGCTGGACCTGCAAGAGCACGCGCCAACTGGCGGCGGCGCTGCAGGCGCAGGGCCATCCGGTCTCGTATCGGACCGTGGCGCGCCTGCTGCAGCAGCTCGAGTACAGCCTGCAAGCGCCGCGCAAGGTGCTGGAGGGGGGCGGGCATCCCGATCGGGATGCCCAGTTTGACTATCTGAACGGGCAGGTCACGGCCGCCCTAGCCGTCGGCCAGCCCGTGATCTCGGTCGATGCCAAGAAGAAGGAACTGGTCGGACCCTACAAGAACGGCGGGCAGGAATGGCAGCCCCAGGGCCAGCCGGAGCGGGTCAACGTCTATGACTTCGTCGATAAACAGGTCGGCAAGGCCATTCCGTACGGCATCTACGACGTGGGGCGCAATACGGGCTGGGTGAATGTGGGGCAGGATCACGATACCGCCCAGTTCGCCATCGAGAGTCTGCGCCGCTGGTGGCAGAGTGTCGGCGCGCCGACCTATCCCCAGGCCGAGCGCTTGCTCATCTGCGCGGATGGAGGCGGGAGCAACGGCGTGCGGGTGCGGCTCTGGAAGGTGGCGTTGCAGGCGTTGGCCGACGAGACCGGCCTGCAGATCACCGTCTGTCACCTCCCGCCGGGGACCAGCAAGTGGAACAAGATCGAGCACCGCCTGTTTGCGCACATCAGCCTGAACTGGCGCGGACGCCCCCTGGTGAGCCACGAGGTGATTGTCGAGCTGATCGGGGCAACCACCACGCGCACGGGCCTGACCGTGCAGGCGGTGCGGGACACCGGCGGCTACCCCACCAAGATCAAGGTCTCCGACGAAGAACTCGCGGCCGTCCGCCTGACGCCCCACGCTTTCCACGGGGAGTGGAACTACACGATCAGCCCTGCCGTCACCATGGCGTGACTGTTCATTTTATTTTGGCACGAGTCCTAAGC
>JAABUR0100008574.1_pt1 | contig 11755 bp, 19 predicted proteins | sample 5560091 | NCBI WGS metagenome assembly JAABUR01 (sample SAMN10711879, study PRJNA513375) | rock metagenome | isolation source: Antarctica rocks | place: Antarctica: Victoria Land, University Valley sud
CTCTGCCGCCGCCGCGCTCGCGCGGAGCGGCCGCGCCGGGCTGGTGCCCGCGCGCCGCGCCGCGCGGTCCGCGCTGCGCGCGCGAGCCGGCGCCGGGCTCGCCGGCCGCCGCGCGTCCGCGCCGCTCGGCGCGGCGGCCGGGGCGCGCTCCGGCGCGCGGCCGGCCCCGGCCCCCGGAATGGCGTCGTTGCCGCCGGTCCCCGCCGCCGCGGCAAAGTCCAGGCGCTGGCGGACGGGGTCGCCGGGCGCGGCCTGGGCCGGGCCAGGGTCAGGGTCAGGGTTTGAGCCTGTCGCGGCCTCCCTTGCAGCGCTCCTGGGCGCGCGCACGCTTGCGCTGATCGCTCGCAGCCGCTCCGTCGTGGCGTGCACCTTGCCCATCGCGCCGCTCTGCGCCGCGGCGCCGGCGAGGTCCGGCGTGCGCGCGGGCGCCGCGCCCGGCCCGGCCCCCAGCCCGACGCCCGCCGCGCCACACACCGTGCGCCGCCCGAAGCTGAACAGGCGCTGCACGGCGCTGGTGCCCGGCGTGGCGCCGGCGCCGGGCGCCGGCAGCGCCCCGCGCGCGCCTGGCGGCGGCGTGGCGCTGCGGCGGCGCCAGTGCGCCGGCAGCTCCCCCGCGCCGTCGACCTGCGCCGCGCGCGCAGCAGGGTCGGTTGCGGGGGTGGGACGTCATGGCCATGCTGATACGGCATGCAGCTTTGGCGTGCAGTGTGAGGCGCGCGCGGCCGGCGCCTGGCGTCAGCGCGCTGCTGCGGGAGAACGCCAGAGGCGGTTTGCCGTAACAGACGAGGACGAGCTGTGCAGCTGCCTCGCGCGGTGCACACTTGCCTCGCCACTCTTCAGGCGCACCGCGCAACAGAGCGCAACTGCACCGGTCGCCCCTGGGGCGCATGCAGCCTGTGTAGGGAGCGCCGCTGAACCGTTACTCTGTCAGGCGGGCGGGGGTTGGTTGCGCACGTCGCGCGAGCGCGCCAGCACGTCGTCTGCGCGCCGCCGCAGGACGTCCATGGTCAGCGGCGCGCGCTCCGCGCTGCGCCGCAGGCGCCAGCCCGGGCTGCCTGCGCGGCCGGCCGCCGCGCCCGGCGCCGCGTCCTGCCCGCGGCCTGCGGGCGCGTCCGCCGGCCTGCCGCGCGCGCGCGGCGCGTCAGCGGCGCCCGGGCACCTCAATGCTCTCAGCCTGCCTCAACCGGCCGGGCTACGTATGCGGTGGCGCGTGGCAAGTGCGCCCGGGTGAGCGAGGGCGTGGGCGCGGCTAGGCGTACGCCCGCAGCAGCGCGACCGTGGGCGGCTGGTCCCCGGCAGGCTGCTCGGACCCTGACTTAGCGTCATACCACGCCGCACCCCTTTCGCCGGCACCCGTATATGCCTGCGATGTTGTCGCTTGGCTGCAGTCTTGCACTAAGTGCAAAGGTGCGCTGGCAGTCCATTGAGCGCACGGGCACTCTGCACAGCTCCCCTTCTACAGCAGACTTGTGCCGGGGAGGCACGTGCGCTGGCCTGTGTTCTTACTGGTACCAAGTCTGCATCAGGCTGTCGCGAGGGGCACATCTTGAGATATAGACGGCTTGCGCGAGCGCACCACGCGCGCTTGGCGCGGCAGCTGCGCGCCCTGGCAAAGCCCCGCCGTTCCAAGCAGGCGTCAGTGAGCCAGCCCGCGGAGCGCACCCCATGACATGCGCGCGCCGCGCTCTGCCGGTGCCGCCCTCGCGTGTGTGGCCTCACCGCCGCCGCCAACGCACGCGCCGCGCCGCCGCGAGCACAGAAGGCCGTGTGCTCCGCGCCGATGCGTGGACGTCCTAACGGAGTGCCGCACGCGCTGCAAGCCCCGGCACGCCTGTTGCAGCAATGGGCGCCCACCAGGCGCCGAGCACTGCGTTGCGCTCAGTAGCAGCGCACGGCTTATAAGGTGCGCGTGCGGGGAGGATGCGGTGGATGTTTGGTTGCTGGACAGGCTAGGCAAGAGCTGCGCAGCGGACCGCAGGCACCTGGGCGGCCTGCTGGGCTGAAAGAGCTTCAACGCAGGGCCGCAAGCCGGCATCAGGTGTGTCCTGGGAGCAAACCAAACGGCAACAAGAGGGCTAGGCAGGGATTACTGCTCGCAATGCACTTCGAAAAGTAATCAACCACAAGGCCACGGGCTCAGCAACGCTGTGGCAGGTCCGTATCTCTGCACAGCGCCTGCCTGCCGCAGAGCGCGGGACTCAGCTCTTGCTGCCTGACCGCGTGCGCATTGTGCGCGCCCCGTGCGCGCAATGGGCGAGCCCACGCTGCTGAACGTGACGCCGACCGAGCTCAAGTTCCGCTTTGAGCTGCGCAAGAACATCCCGGTCACTATCAGCCTGCACAACCCGGGCAGCGAGCGGGTGGCCTTCAAGGTCAAGACCACCTCGCCCAAGAAGTACTGCGTGCGGCCGAGCAGCGGCTATGTGGAGCCCGGGGGCGCCAAGGACGTGCAGGTCATCATGCAGGCCCAGAAGGAGTACCCGCCCAGCCTGGCGGACTGCAAGGACAAGTTCCTCGTGCAGTCGGTGCGGGTGGGGCCGGAGGTGGTGGAGGCCACGCCCGACCTCTTCGACGCCGGCAAGGGGCAGGACGTCAAGCAGGTCAAGCTGCGCGTGGTGCTCGTCGGCATCAAGCCGCCCAGCCCGGTGCCGGAGGGCGTGGAGGAGGAGCACATGGCCTCGCCGGGCCGCGCGGCCTTCCGCGAGAACGGCGCAGCCGAGGCCGCCTCGGCCGTGCCAGCGGCGCCGCGCGGCATCAGCGCGCCCGCCGCGCCCGCCGCCGCGGGCTCCGCGGACGACCTGACGACCGTCACGCGCGAGCGCAATCAGCTGCGCGAGAGCCTGGCGTCTGTGGAGAAGGAGCGCGGCGACGTCGCCAAGCGCCTGGAGATGCTGGAGGTGCGCAATCGCGCGGTGTACATGGGGAGGTGCCGGGATGCTGTAACGTGTCAGTGCCTCTGCTTGCCGACGTATACTATGCAGGCCCGGGGGTGCTGCAGGAGAGTCGTTGCCATGGTCGCAGAGCTTACTACCTGCGCGTAAGCGCATTCGGCCAGGACGTTGCCTGCGCGCTGTAGCTTTTTCAAGTGGTGGCAACACTGCTGAAGTGCTTGTGACGGTATGTGGGATAGGGCGCAGCCTGCACCCAAGTAGCCGAGCCTTTGTGTGTCGGGGCGAGGATTGAGGCAGCACCCTCTGCGCCGCGCAGGCGGAGCGGCGGACGAGCAAACCAGGCGCTCTGGCGCAGGCTGTGCGGCCGGGCGCGCAGTTTGCGCTGTACCAGCTCATTATTGCGTGCCTGATTGCCTTCGTCCTGGGCCACTTCACAAACTTTGCCCGCTGACCGTGCGCCCCTGCGGTCCCGCTTGCGCCTGGTTTGAGGTCTGTGTGTGGCCATTGCTGTGCGTGCTGCCTATGCAGTTGCCGTTCATGAGCTGCACCAGTCAACTTGCTTGCCTTGGTCGTATTCACTCTGGCCCTGGTGGCCTGTTGGCTCTTGCACGTGACCTGGTGGCTCTGTCGTGCGACCGACCAGCACCCACCACGCACAGATCTGCGTCGTGAGGCACGCTTTGTGTATGCAAGGGTACACAAACAGGCGGCGTGCAGCAAGCTGTGGCCTTGGCCAAGGTCGGCCTGCAAGCCCCGCAACGGTTTGATAAGAGCGCGCCAGGGCGCGTTTTTTACTCACGCTGTGTGTCAGCGAGCGCCAGGCTGGGGAGAGGGAGCGCGTCGAGTGGGGCCTCGCCTGAGGGGCCGCAGCGCTGGAGCAAGCGCGTGGGGCTGGGGTGTGCAGCCCGCTGGTACATGCTGCAAGCCCGACGTTATCCTCGCGATATGTGCATCTGGGGCTGAACGTGGCGCCTCTGCGGTGCATAATGTCTTTGCCGGCGGGCGCCGCTCTGGCAACGCTGCAACGCAGGGGTGAGGCGTGGGAGGGGCGGGTGTCGTATTGTCAGGCTTGAATGCTTGTTGGGGCGTTGCTGATATGCGCACTGGCAACATGGCTGGCATGTTTGAGGGCGCGCAGAGAGGCGATGTAGCATCTGTGTGTCATGTGCATGTCGAGTGTCGCATAGGCTCATTGCATGCACGTTGCTATGTTCAGGAGCAGGCTCTGTCTGTCTTTTGTTGCACCCAGGGCGGCTCATGGGGCGGAGTCAGTGTGTGCAGCAGGGTCTTATCGTTTAAAGGCGTAAGGCGTAGCGTAGATAGGCTTCCTTCCAGACTCAAAGACTTTTGGTGCATGTGGATGTGCCACTTTTGGATGCCAAATGGGAAAAGGACGCCGGACTCATCCGCACAAGGTTCCGGGTTGTGCGTGGTTGAAGTATCTGAGCAGGCTTGCAGCAACTTTCTACACAAAACACAGCACACATATGGATGTGCTTCACAGGTTGTAAACTGCTCCACTGCAGCGTAAGCAGAGTGCATGAGCGCCATACAGGTACACAATGTCTACATGCAGCATGCACGCACGGCTGCATGTCCCCTATGTCATTAACATGTTCAAACGGGCAAAGCAACGCTCAGACCAAATTTGACAACAACATTCAATTCAGCAGAGGCCTACATACAAGTTTGCAGCATAGAAGCAAACTATGCTAGGCAGGTTTCACATTGATACTACCTAAGCTTGTCCAAGCCTGACATGCTGCACATGCGTACAGCCTCACTCGCTGGCTGTCTGGCCAGCAAGGGCGGCCTGCACCTGCTCTGCTGGCAGGCCCGCTGCTGCTGCTCCCCCAGCCTCACTCAGCCCCTCGCTGCCAGTCCCACCAGATCTTGCCTCTGCGCTCTTGGATGCGCTGTCCATGCTGGACCTGCACATAATTGCATAGGTTTGGCTGCCGCACCTCAATGACCACAAGACAGACATGCAACATATCTGCCCCCTTCAATTGCTGTAAGGAGCACATGCAGCAGCCACTTCCTGCGTGTACAAGCATGGCACAAAAGCGATGTCGCCTGACGCGCAGCACACTACGCACTCACAGCTGATGAGCTATATGCGGCTCAATTGAGCTGGTTGGAATCAGAAATCTATGGCAAAAAGTATCACTCAACACCCAACGCTTCACGGCGTCATGACAATGTCGCGCGGTGCTGCTGGGGGCACGCCTGACTGGGGCGGCAGCAGCGCTGGCGCCTCCCAGCACCTCGCGCAGGAAGGGCGCCACGGCCGCGCAGAATGCTTCCGGCTGCTCCTGCATGGGCACATGGCCGCACGCCGGAAGCTCCTCGTAGCGGGTGCTGCCATGCGGCCGTGCGCGCAGCAGCTCGGTCACCTACACGCCACAAGGGCAGCGTCGGACAGACTGCACCTTTAAGTGTTTCATGCGCAGCAACCATTCATGTCCGGGCACCTGGGGGCAGGAGGGGAGCACATAGAGCAACAGCTACACTGAACCCATGGCACTGGCTGGGCGACATCATCAAGCCTGCGGAGTTCAGCACAAGCAGAAGCAGACAATGCTTGTGCACTATGATCTCCAAAAGTTCCAACGTCGACCTTGCGCAGTTGAGCACTTTATTCAGTCTTTTCAACAAGTGCTTGACCTGCCTGACACATCAAGTTCAAGCTAGGCACTGCATCCCCCAATATGCATTGCATTCCGCAGACTCGCGGTGGTTTGACCCAAACTCGACATTGTCTCAAGAGCAGCCGCACCTTGTGCGTGGACTTCAGCAGCATGCTGTCCTGCGAGCCGATGACGAGCAGCACCGGCTGCGTGACCGCCTCGTACGGCAGCGCCTCCGGGCGCTTCATGGCGCGGAAGGACAGCAGCGCGCCGCGGTCCCAGTCGTGTGCGCGGAGCGGCCGCAGGTAGGTCTCGATCATCTCCTGCCCAGTGCGCACGACATGAACAGGGCGGCATCCTTGGGTGTTTGTGAATCAGAAAACGACAGCACGACGACTTCCCATGCACAATACAGGGACTTAGGAGCTCTGACCGCGTCAACAGTGCATCCATGCACAACGAGCAGCCCATCGCCAGCAGTGGCTACCTTCAAACAACCAGCCCAAGTAAACACAATCACGTAAAGCAAATATCCAGCAACAAACAGGAGCACTGCATGCATGAACGGGTGGCAAAGAGCGCTCGTGCACTGCCCGACACCGCAAGAACACCATGATACAGAGCAGCCAGACTCTAAGGCAGCACAAGCACGCCCCGCGCGGCCCCAGGGCGCCGCACCGGCGTCGCGCGCGTGATGTCATGGAACACGCCGCTTAGGTCGCCGCCGCGGACCTCCTCCGCCTTCTTCAGCAGCGTGCCGCGCACGTAGTGCAGCGCCGGGCCCTCCGTCTGCAATAATCAACTGTCCAATTGAGCAAACCCATGCCCCATGGAGTTCCTTGGCTTCATGAGGGAAGAGTTCTTAATTTGCAGCTTCAGAGAGCGGCTGATAAAAGCAAAACAGTATATAGAAATGAACAGCCACGAATAAACACGGCAATGCAGGGCCTGCCATCAGCACCCATCAGCACCCGTGGCACCTGCAGCAACGCTCGCGAGTAGGCCATCCGCAGCTGCCAGCTCAGGCTGCGTCGGCTGGGCGGCCCGCCGGGCTCGTTGGTCGGCAGCGCAGGCGCCACCAGCACCATGCCGAGCACGCGCTCCGGGGCCCTTGGCCCGAACAAGTGCTGGCCATGTCAGCATGCAGCACTCCCCAGGTCTTGAGATCAGACAGTGTCTCTGCAAGAAGTCAATAAACATTGTTCCAGGCTTCTGCATGCCCAAAGCAAAAGCAGCACAGTTGCTCGGCGAGTGGTATAACACTGTGGGCCAAGTCTGTTGAACCTGTACCCTCCGTGCTCCAGCAGAACGTCATGCAAAATCTTGCCATGTTAAAAAGCAACCCTTCTTCCTTGCGGACAACATGCCCGCACCTCTTGAAGAGCTCCATGGTAACCAAAGCACCTGCCCATGCTCACACCCAATCAGTACGCTCTGTCTCGTGCAATGGGATTTGCTCAATTATGCTTGAGCAGCTACACATACAGCAGGGCAGCAGTGCAGAATAGGAGTACAGCACGACTTAATAGCACGCCACAGCTCTGGGAGACGGGGGCAGGAAGAAGGCTTACCAGCAGAGTGGCCCACAACGACAGCCTTCTCAACACCCAGAGCGTCCAGCAGCCCCTCTGCAAGCCGCGCCGCGCCCTGGACAGCACACATGTGATTAATCATGCGGCATCCCGCAACCACAGCTCTCATACTAGCACCGAACAGCTTGGCATGCAAGACAGCCAGCCTCAAACCTGTTTGTGCAATTAAAAAAACACATCATGTCTTGTGCTGTGCTGTGCTTTGACGCTACTGAGCTCAGTAATGTGCTAACAACAGCTTTTCAACACCCCAAAAATATCAGCCATTTTCGATCTACAGCCTGCAACCATATTCAGGTCGTTGGCACATTGACCCTCATACCGGCACATTAAAACGATTGAGATAGGAGCACTATCACGGCGCACCGAGGAGGTGTAAGGGTTGTCCTCCTCGCTACCTTGCCAGTTGAGAGGTCGCTCACTCAGGCCAAAGGGCGGTCGGTCAAATGCAATGACTCGCGCGCTCTCGCCAGCCGCCTCTTCCAGCGCGGGCATGACGCCCTGCCTTCACAGGACAGGGCACTGCTGGGTCTTCTGCAAGACCCAGGGTGCATTTGAACATGTATTGTTCAGTGGTTGTTATGCCAGACTCACTTCACATGCTTGATACCTGCCGCTTACACGTTGAACAGTCAAGCAGCCAGGCGCACTGGAGTATTCCAGACATCATAATAGCGGAGCGTTACCAGTTGAACACACTGCCGTTGAAGCCGTGTATTAGCAGCACGGCAGTCTTGGCGGTCGCTGATCCAACCTGCAGCAAAACCGCGGTATGTTTTTTAAACACACGGCACGGCAAGCATCAAAGAGCCATCACTACAGATATTAAATTGCAGACATCCAGGTTGTCATATACTGACAAGGACACTGCAGCGCAAAAGGCAGTCCGCGCCTGCTTGTAGTGGAGGTCGATGTCGCTCACGCGCACCCACTGCGAGTCTGAATCCCCCAGCGTTTGCGGCGGCACTGTATCCTTCAGCGCCTCTGGTCGCCCGGCCAACCATGGCCGCACCAGTTCGCCAACCTGGGCCGTTGCACCTTCAGCTTAGCTGACACCATACGCAACCAGCAGGCCGTGCGGCACACCAGCTCCGCAAAGTGCCCACCTGTACTAAAGCTAAGCGGCCTCTTTGAGGCTGCAAGTCACAAAAAGCCTATAGCAGTATACCTCCAGCTGTTGCCTCCCTTAAAACTTACAAGCGCAACAAACATGCCAAACATGTCTACACTAGCTGAGCTATATTAGCTCAAAGCATACGTCCTACACACTTGCACTGCAGCTATGCGTCCAGGTAGCACAGCACACTATTGTGCGCCAAATTCTTCAACCAAGTTGAGCAGGGCTCCTTGCCTGCGTCAAAGCGCGGACGACCGAGCTTTGAGAAGGTGCTGACTTGCTGTCTGCCTTCGGCAACCTGAGCGCCAAAGGCGTATGGCTACAGTAGCAGCTGTAACAGTCTAAAGCAATAGCCGCAAAGCCAGCAGGCTGGCGTACTTGACATCTTATATACTGGATTACAGGACCTGCATACTGTGTTGGTTGGCCTGAGAGGCATACCTTGCACTTGTGAACGTTCGTTTCCTGGCAGGGCACTTTGCATATGACTGCCTTACCAGGCACGGTGGTTGGATTTGCAGCCTCTGGCCTGCTGCAAACATGGTTGTGCTGCAAAGCACAGCAACTCACGCAACACACACGGGTTCCAGTGAGCGATATTCTGCTCTCGGTTCAAGAAAAGGGAAGAAAAGACACAGGACAGCAGAGGAGAGGCTGTCGTGGTGCCAATGAATACCCTTAGCAGGGTGTGACATGAAGGGGTGCTCACAAGGCCTTGGAGTGATGTTCACAACATGCCGTCGATTACACAGTTCTGTACACCGCTAATAATACACGTACAACCTGGAGCTGACGTACAGCACATCATCAGGCGCGTTCTGTCCTCGCAAGAGCAGCCTGCCTCCGTTCCATAACATGCCGCCTCCCAGGTGCTACTCTGGCTTCCCAGTCCCATGTGCCATGCACGCCAGTGCTGCTACCTGCGCACAGTCGCAACGCCCTCGCTGCATGCATACTGCCAGTGCGCTCCGCAGGCAACGCTGCGCTGCAGCCTGGGCCCCTGCCCCGTCCATGGCCCGGAGCTGCTGCAGGGCTACCAGGATGCGGCAGGGAAGCTGCCGAAGCGTCTATGGGTGCAGCTGCCGCATCGCCGACATCACCATGGCCTCCAGGAGGGCCAGCACATTGCCTGCCGTTCACGGCGCTGCCCATGGGCCCAGATGGCGGTCCAGCTGCTGCAGCGGCGCCCTCTGAGCCACTCCTGCGGTCACCAGCTGTGGCAGTGCCCTCGGACGTCGTGCCGCGAGCGGCACGCAGCATTGCCAGCGGCACACGGCTGCCATGCTCTCCACCAGCTGATCGGCTGGCGCTAGATATGCCGCCGATCCGGCCGCGAGAGCGCCCGAGCGCCTCCACAGCCGCGGACGCAGCTGCAGGGTCGCCGGCGCGCGCGGCACGCAGCGCCGCCAGGCGAGCCGCCTGCGCGGCGCGCTGGGCCTGCCAGAGCGCGTCGCGTGTGTGCGCGAGGCTGGCGGCCACGCCGGGGCTCTGCGCGCGCAGCGTGCGCTCCATCTGGCCCACGCCCGCCGCGGCCCAGGCCCACTGCGCGGCGCGCTCGCGCCTGGCCGCCTGCCTCGCAGCCTGCCGCGCATGCACTGGCTCACGGTGTGCTGCCCATGCTTCCTACTTTGGCGCACACCAGCTGACACTGACTGGGACAGGCCCCACCACCGGGGAGCGGCTTTGTGGGAATTAAGACACATTGGGTGCAGCACAGAATGCCGCCGTGTGGGTGACCCTGCACGCACAGCTGTCAACATGGTGCCCAGCATGGGCGAGAAAGACCATCTGGGGACACACCGTGCGCATCTCTGCAAGCAGCATTAGCGAGGGCACATAGCCAATGTCCGCGGGCGCACTGGTGTCCTCCTGCGCGCAACCCGCACCCCAGGGTGATGCACGGTGCATGCTCTCAAGGCGTCCCCTCAAAGTTAAGCCGCTGCAGGGCATTGTGTATTTTTCGTTTAAGACTGGGAATCAACTGCCTCCGCCTCCGCAGGAAACCGGTGACCTGCTCAAGGCTTCAATGCCAGGCCTGCTCGTGTGCCTGCTCGAAAAATGAATGCTCGCGCACTGTGCTCTACCAAACCACCCCCCTGCATGCCCCGAAAGAGCTCCTGCTGTGCCACAGCTCCCACAGCACACACATGCATTGAGTGCAGGATGTGGCTTGTGCACAGCGCCCTATGCAGCCCCCGCCGAAACCCACACCCTGCACAGCTGCCAGCCGCGGCGCTGCATTTTCCTAGCACTGGCAACAGCGCCCCCGCGACCGCGCCTGCACGTCCGTGTCGTTGGTGGCGATCATGACGCGCGCGGCGCCGGCCCCGCGCCGCCGGCGCGCCTCCTCCACCAGGAACGAGTCGGCTTCGCACGCGGCGCAGTACACCACCTCCACGCCCCCGCGGTCCGAGCGCAGCCTGCCCCCCGGATAACATCCCTGGTCAGCGCGGGGCACTGCGGTGCAGGAGTGCTGCTTTCACGCCTTCTATTGTGTTTTCAGATTTTCAGCGTTAGCTGCCCACATGGGTGGCTGCGAGCGTTACAAGTACTAGGTGCACACGATGCCATGGTGTGCTCCTAAAGCGGGCCAGGATGGAGCCAACAACCCATCGCCAGAGCTGCTGCACACCCAGGGACGGGGTGTTTCAAGCAGGGCGCTGCACTTGTGCACGGGGCACAGAGGCCTGTCGGTGTTGCCCATGGCGTCGAACGTGACCACCGCGTGCACCATCCGGTCCACGGCGAAGTCGCCCACCTGGCGCGCCGCGTCGGTGCATTGAGCGCGTTGTGACGCTGTCATCCATGCCGGCAGCGTGGTGAATGACATACTGTGCGGTGCTTACTGTGCAGCAATTTCCCGACTCGTGTTGGCAAGCAACACGGCTCTGTGCAGACTCAGAAGCAGGCCTCTGCAACCGGGGGCGCACGACCTGCGCCCAGCGCAGCCCATGCACCATCACTCCATCCATATGCTGTACCAGCCCGCTCGTCCACATTCCATTGGCTTGCCATTCTTGTTCCTCTTTCATACAACAATGTTGAGAACACGCAACAGCTCCTCAGCCCAACTTTGTCGTCTCGTTGTCGATGCCATTCATTAATATAGGCTTCTAACCTACACCGCCTGCGCCGTCTCTGTCGCACATCCCTCGCACAGCGCGCACCTCGTTGACCAGGCGCTCGCGCGCGGCGTCCAGGCCGCGCAGGCTGGCCAGCCGCGCCAGCCGCCGGCTGGCGAAGATGATGTTGTATCCGTCCACGAGCAGTACGGGCGCCGTCACGCTGGCCAGCGCCTGCACCCAGCGCAGCTGCGCGTCGGCGCGGGCGGCCCCACACGGTGCGCAGCGCTCGGCGCGGGGTGCCGCAGCACGCGCGAGCAAGAGCTGTGAGCCGCGTATGAGAGCATAAACGTGAGTAGAGACTGCGGGGCCCACAGGAGCAGCAGACACACGCATGTCGCTATGACGGTCACAGCTGCATGTGTAATAGCGCAGCGTACCATTTCCCCCGTAGCAGCACAAA
>JAABUR0100008575.1_pt1 | contig 11755 bp, 10 predicted proteins | sample 5560091 | NCBI WGS metagenome assembly JAABUR01 (sample SAMN10711879, study PRJNA513375) | rock metagenome | isolation source: Antarctica rocks | place: Antarctica: Victoria Land, University Valley sud
TGCGGCGGTTGTAGCGTCGGTTCGCGGGTCCGGGAAGTGGCTGATCCGAAGTGTCGATGTGCGGGGGCAGGTCGACCGCGCTGGATTCTTGAGACGCCCCGCAGTGCCCTCCCGGGCCCGTGCCAACGGGCTCACCCGCGCTGATGAGCTGCGCTCGTTCGGCGTCGGCGAGGAGCTGGCGGTAGACAGCGTCGGAGATCCTCCGCTTGAGGCAGCAGTGCTTCGAGCTTGGTCTTGCCGGCCGCGAGCTTGCGCCGGTAGTAGGCCCGGCCTGGGGTGTCGAGGCGGATCTGGCTGATCGCGGCGATGTGGAGCATGTGGTTCATCCGCCGGTTCCCGGCACGGGACAGGCGGTGCCGATTCTGCTCGCCCGATGAGGCATCGAGGGGTGCGGTGCCGGTCCAGGACGCGAACCGGTTGCGGTCAGCGAACCGGGCGATGTCGCCGACGTCGGCCAGGGTCCGGGCGGCGACCACCGGGGGGGGTCAACTGGCGTCATCGCTCAGTTCCCGTGGGTTGGCTGTTCGCATTCTTGGTATTGCGGCGGGGCGATGCTGCGTACCCATCACGGATGTCACGCATCAGTCACGCATGACCGAGCTCAGCCGCGCGGCCGCGGCTGACACATTCTCATCGGTGGCGGTGATAGTCATTCGCACGTGGCTGCTGCCAGAGGCTCCATAGATCTCCCCCGGAACGCAGATGATGCCTCGGCGGGCGAGCCAGCAGGCCATCTGCCAGCAGTCCTCGCCGTCACGACGGACCCAGAGGTACAGCCCACCATGGGAATGGTCCACGGTGAAACCGGCCGCCTCGACCGCCGGTCTCAGCACGTCTCGGCGCTGACGGTAGCGTTCTCGTTGAACCACGACGTGGTCGTCGTCGTTCAGTGCCGCCGTCATCGCGGCCTGAATCGGCAAGGGCACCATCTGGCCCATGTGCTTGCGGTACTCGAGCAGGGGTTTGACCAGCACCGGATCCCCGGCAAGAAAGGCGGCACGGTAGCCGGCAAGGTTCGACCGCTTGGACAGCGAGTTGGTGACCAACAGACCGGTAGGGTCATCGCCACAGATGTCGGGATGCAAGATCGAGACGGCCGGGCGTTCCCACCCGAAGTCGAGATAGCATTCGTCGCTAATGAGAAGCGTGCCGGTCGCGCGGGCCCGGGACACGAGCACCTGCAGGTCGGCGGCGTCGAGCATCCGCCCCTCCGGGTTGCTCGGGGACCCCACCCACATCACCGCGACGCCCTCGGTGTCCACCTCCAAGGCGTGGAGATACCGAGCAGGCTTCACCCCGACCGACAGCGCACCGATCTCATACGTCGGATAGCCCAGATCCGGGATCGCGATCAGGTCGCCGGAGCCCAGACCCAGGAACGCCGGGAGCTGCGCGATAGCCTCCTTCGACCCAATCGTCGGCAGCACCATGCCAACATCCAAACAGCGGACCCCCCCTCGGCGTGCGAGGTAGTCCACCACCGCCGCACGCAACGCCAGCGGGCCCTCCGTGGGGGGGTAGCCGGGGGAGTCCGCCGCGCTGATCAGCGCATCAACCACCGATCGCGGCGTCGGGTCCACCGGCGCTCCCACCGACAAGTCGATCGGACCATCGGCGTGCTCCCGTGCAGTTGCCCACAAGGGAGCGAGTTGATTCCACGGGAACTCCGGGAACAACTGGTCGCCCATGGTGGCCGCCCAGCGCGGTGTCGCCTGCAGGGTCATCGCGCACCGCTCCCCACGCCGGGCAGCTGCACGGCTTTGGTCTCGAGAAACTCCTCGATCCCCCATCTGCCCAGCTCACGCCCGTTGCCAGACTGTTTGTACCCCCCGAACGGTGCTACTGGATTCCAGGCCGCATCGTTCACATCGACCCGGCCGGTACGCAACCGCGCAGCGACCGCGAACGCCTGCTCGTCGTCTGCTCCCCAGACACTGCCGGCGAGGCCGTAGGGTGTCCCGTTGGCCAGGGCGACCGCCTCTTCGACGTCCGCATAGGGGAGCACGACAAGCACCGGGCCGAATACCTCCTCCTGGACGATGCGCGACTGCGGGGAAACCCCGGTAAGAACGGTCGGACGAACGTAGTGGCCGACACTTAACCCGTCGGGGCGTTCGATCCCACCCGAAACGAGGTCGGCCCCGTCGGCGACGGCCTCCGCGATGTAGTTCAGCACCGTGCGACGCTGGGAGGCCGAGATAACCGGTCCCAGGTCGGTGCCCTCCTGCCGCGGATCTCCCACGACATGCCGGTTGGCGACCGCCTCGGCCACGACCAGCGTTTCGTCCATCTGGGCCCGCGGCACGAGGAGCCGCGTCCAGGCCGCGCAGGTCTGGCCGCTGTTGACCATCACGTTGGCGACGGTCGCGGACACCGACTGCTCCAAGTCTGCGCCGGGCAGGACAATGCTGGCCGACTTGCCCCCCAGCTCCAGGCAAACCCGCTTCACGGTGTCGGCGGCAATGGAGGCGACACGGCGCCCTACACGGGTCGACCCGGTGAAGGAGACCACGTCCACGCCTGGATGGGTGGACAGCAGCTCGCCGACCTCAACCCCTAGTCCTGGAACGAGGTTGAACACCCCGGGCGGAAGCCCGATCGCCTCGGCCGCGTCCGCGACGATGAACGCCGACAGCGGCGTCAGCTCCGCCGGTTTGGCAACGACGGTGCAGCCGGCAGCGAGGGCCGGGGCAACCTTGGTAAGCAGCTGGTAGAGCGGGTAGTTCCAGGGTGTGATCGCCCCGACCACGCCGGCTGGCTCGCGCAGCACCCGGGTGTTCTCGAGGCGTTCCTCGAAGGCGAAGGTCTCAAGAAGTTCGGCGTAGCTGTCCAGGACTGTCAACGCCTGGCCCACGTGTGAGGAACGCGCCAGGCCCACCGGCGTGCCGACCTCGGCCACCAGGGTGTCCACGAGCAGCTCGCACCGCTCGCTAAGTGCCGCGGACAGCTCCCGCATCGCGCCCATGCGGTATGCCGGGGTGGTTGAGCCCCATGCGTGACCGGCGGCTCGGGCCGCCTCAACGGCCAACGCGGCGTCTGCTGCTGTGGCGCTGCGAACCCATCCCGTCACCTCTTCGGTCGCCGGATTCTCGACCTCAAGGATGTCGCCTCCCGGGAGCACCCAGGACCCCCCGATGTAGGCGTGCTCACGCACCCATTCGGCTCGACTCATACGGGCGAATCTCCTTCCAAATAGTGCAGGACCGTCGGTCGATCTGCCACAAGGGCTTTGGCCAGTTCCTCACCCAGGTGTTCTGCGCCGTCGATGGTGATGCCATGGCAGCCCAGCGCGCGCCCGAGTGCCGCGAAGTCCGGAGAGGGGATGTCCACCCCCAACGGGGAGTAGCCCCGGCGGTGCATATTGTGCCGAATCTGGCCGTACCCACCGTTGTCGACGACGATGACCGGGAGCGCCAACCTCTCCGCGGCCGCTGAGGCCAGCTCGGCGATGGTGAACATCACGCCACCATCTCCGAGCAGGGCGACGACCTGCCGATCTGGCGCCGCCACCTTGGCCCCGACGGCGGCAGGCAACCCATATCCCAGGGTGCCGTATCCAGTCGGGTACAGGAACGACGCCGGCTCGTAGAGCGGCAGGTTAGCCCGAAGCCCGTAGTAGCAGAAGGCGGCCGAGTCGCCGGCAACGATGGCGTCGCGGTCCAAGACCTCGCTGATCATCTGGATTTCACGGTGCCACAGCGCCCCCTCCTCGGCGGCCTCGCCGTGGACCCGAGACGCCCAGCCGGTGGCTTCACGGGCGCTCCCTGCAATGGTGCTGCCTTCGCCAAGCAGCCCCAGTAAGGAATCAAGAGCGTGCGCGGCGTCGCTGACCAATGCCACGTTGGGACGTGCGTTGATCAGGATCTGTCGGGGATCGATGTCGATGCGAACGAGGGATCCATCGAGCTGCCAGGGACCGTTCCAAAGGTCGGAGGAACCCAGGTCCGTGCCCACCGCGACGAGCACGTCTCGGGTGCGAACCCACTCCGCGACGGCAGGCAGGTGCGCCCCAGCACCCAAGGACAGCGAGTGGTCTTCGGGCAGCGTGCCCTTGCCATTGGTGCTGGTCACCACGGCCGCCCCGAGCCGTTCGGCGAGCCGGCGAATCTGCGGTGCGGCGAAGCGTGCCCCACCTCCGACCACGATGCCCGGACGTGCCGATTCGGCGAGCAGCGCTGCGGCCCGGGTGAGCTCCTCGGGTGGCGCGCTTGCCTTCGTCAGCGGAACTGGTCTCCTAATCTCCACGTCTGCGAATTCGTCGAGTACGTCGATAGGCACCTCGATGTGCACCGGGCGCGGGCGCCCGGCGGTCATGTCGACAAAAGCTTGGCTCACCGCGTCTCCGATTTCGGACACCGAGGTCACCCGGTGGCTCACCTTGACCACGGCGTCCACCGCTGCCTGCTGGTTCTTTGTCTCGTGGAGATGACCGTTGCCCCGGGCCGGGTGCCGCAGGGGCATGCCAGGAGATAGGAGCAGCACAGGGACCGAGTCGGAATAGGCCTGACCGAGGGCGGCGAGGGCGTTGAGCACGGCAGGGCCGGCGGTGACCAGGGCGACACCGGGCCGGCCGGAGACTCTCGCGTATCCGTCGGCGGAGTAGCCGCAGCCTTGCTCGTGTCGAGCCAAGACGTGTCGGATGCTGCTGGCCGCCAGGTGTTCATAGATGCCGAGGTTGTGGTTGCCGGGGATGCCGAATACGACGTCGGTGCCGTGGGCTGCGAGGTTGCGCACGAGTGCTTCGCCGCCGGTCATTAGTGCCACTCGTCAATCCTTCAAAACGGGAGGCCCGACCCGGGTAGGCCGGGCCTCCGGTGGTTACGGGTCAGAGGATGCCGTTCGTCTTCAAGAATTCCAGCGCCACCTTGTCTGCAGGTAGGCCGTCCAGCTCAACGGCGGCGTTGAGCTTGAGGATGGCGTCCTGGGTGAGGAGCGCACTGATCTTGTTGAACAACTTGTCGTACTGGGCCTGGTGGGCCTTGTAGACCTCGGCGCGCATGTTGACGGCGGGGTTGTACACAGGGAAGAAGTTCTTGTCATCTGTGAGGGCGACGATTCCGTTCTTCAGGATCCGTGCGTCGGTGCTGTCCAGCCTGAGGAAGTCGCACTTGCCCTTCTTGGCCGCTTCGAACTCGACGGTGCTTTCGGCTTGGAAGATGGACGACTCGGGCAAAGTGAAGCCGTAGGCCTTCTCGAGCCCGGGCAGGCCATCTTCACGGGTTGTGAACTCGGCGCTGGAGCAGACCTTGGCCTTCGCTGGGTCTTTGCGCGCCAGTTCGGCGTACTGGGAAATCGTCGTGATACCGGTGCTCTTGGCGGCATCGGCGGTGACCCCTAGGGCATACGTGTCATTCAGGGGCGCCAGCGCGAACCATGAGATCTTGTTCGCCGCGTCGGCATCGCGCACCGCGGTGAACAGTTTCTGTGGGTCGTTGTTGGGTTTGGTCTTCTGAAGGATATCCAGCCATCCGGTCCCGGTATATTCGTAGTAGGTGTCGATCTGACCGGAGGTGAGCGCCGCGCGGGCCACTTTGGTGCCGTTCAAACCGGTCTGGTCCTTGACGGTGGCGCCGGTGGCCCTGAGCGCCTGAACGATGATCTGGCCCAGGACTAACTGTTCGGTGTACTCCTTCGAGCCGACGGTGATGCTGACGCCCTTGAGGTTGATGCCCGAGGCGAACGACCCTTTTGTGGCGGTCACGGTGTCGCTCGTACCGCTTCCGCAGGAGGTCAACGCGACGGACATGACGGCTGCGGTGATCAGAGCGATTGTCGACGTTTTCAACCTGGTTTGAGTGTTCATTGCGACCCTTTCGTAGATGCGATCAGTTGAGGATGAGTGCGGTCGTTCACAGGCCGCGCGGGGTGAGCAGGTCATGAGCAATGCGAGCGACATGGTCAAGCAGGATGGCCAGAAACGCGGTGAGAGCGGCGCCGACGAGGGTGACGAGGTCCCGGTTCTGGATGAGTCCTACGGCGATGACCGAGCCCAGGCCGCCGGCGCCGGCGAAGGAGGCGACGGTGGCGGTGCCGACGTTCCAGACCACGGCTGTGCGAACGCCGGCGAGGATGACCGGCACCGCAAGCGGCAATTCGATGCGCCAGAGCACCTGCCCTCGGCTCATCCCGATGCCGGATGCGGCCTCTTTGAGTCGGGGGTCAATCTGCTCCAGGCCGGCAGTGGTGTTGGCCAGCACGGGCAGCAGCGCACTGATGGTCAGCGCGTAGATGGCGTACCGGGGCCCGAGGCCGAAAAGCAGTGCGAACAGCACGATCAGCCCGAAGCTGGGGATCGACTGGGCTGCGACAGCGATCGCGTTCACCGTCGGAGCGATACGCCGCGCAGCCGGGCGGGACAGCAGAACACCTAGCGGGACGGCAATGGCCATGATGACGATCGTGGATACGAGGACGAGAATCAGGTGCTGCTGCAAGGCGGCGAGGAGGTGGTGTTTGGTCAGGATCCGTTGCTCGATGATGTCGAGGTTGCGGGTGTGCACCCACAGGTATAGGGCCAGGAGTGCGGCGAGCAGCACCAGGGGCGTGGTGAGCAGATCACGTGCCCGCAGCCGACGCTCATCCCCGCGCACGTGCGTCGACGCCACGAGCGCGCCAGCGGAGGGGTTAGTTCGGACGGTCGACACCGGCCACCTCCCGGGCATCCATGGCTGCTTCGGCCGCCCGATTTTCGTCGGCGGCGCGTGCCACGGCGCTCTGGATAGCGGCGAACTCGAGGCACCCCGCCAGACGTCCATGGTTATCGACCATGAGGGCCGCGGGCGCACCAACGCGCACCATCTGGTTAAGGGCTTGGGACATACTCGTCTCGGTGCCCATCACCAGGGGGCGGACCGGAACGAACCGCTGAAGTGTGCCCTCCGAAATGAGCCAGCCAACCGGCCGCCCGGCTTCGATGAGAACAGTGGCCGGGTGGGGTGAACTGACAGAGGCGGCGGTGTTGGGCTCGATCGGGAGGGTTGGTAGGTTGCACAACATGTGCGGTTCGACGTGCAACAGGCCCAGGACGCGCAGCTCGGAGTTGTCTCCGAGAAAGTCACGGACAAAGTCATCAGCCGGGTTGGCCAGGATCCGCGCCGGCACGTCGTACTGCGCCACGGCCGAACGTTCTCGCAAAATCACGATCCGGTCGCCCATCTTGACCGCTTCGGTGATGTCATGAGTGACAAAGACGATCGTCTTGCCGATGTCTTGTTGTAAGCGGAGAAACTCGTTCTGCAGGCGCTCCCGGACGATCGGGTCGACGGCGCCGAACGGTTCGTCCATCAGCATGATCGGTGGGTCAGCGGCCAGCGCCCGTGCCACCCCGACGCGCTGCATCTGCCCGCCGGAGAGGGCCTTGGGGTAGCGGTCGCGGTAGACGGACGGATCGAGCCCGACCAGGTCGAGCATCTCGTCCACCCGAGGTCCGATCTTGTTCTTGGGCCACTTCAGCAAGTTCAGCACCGCGGCCACGTTGTCGGCCACGCGCATGTGCGGGAACAGCCCTGCTTCTTGGATCACGTAGCCGATGTGTCTACGGAGTGAGTTGGGATCGGCTGCGGTGACATCCTGACCGTCGATGATGATGCTGCCCGAAGTCGGCTCGATGAGTCGATTGATCATTTTCATCGTTGTTGTCTTGCCGCAGCCCGACGGGCCGATGAGCACCACGATCTCCCCCCGGCGCACAGCAAGGTTGAGGTTGTCCACAACTGGGTCGCGGTGCCCGGGGAAGGTCTTGGTAATTCCTTGCAGTTCGATGATGTTCTTAGTCACGGATGCCCCTGGAGGTCGTGAGCTTGGCAATGAACAGGAACGCAAAGTTGAGTGTGATGCCGACGATCACGACACCCGCGATGCCGGTCAGCGCCGCGTAGAGGGCCGTGGGGGTACCGATCCTGTTAAGCCCGTCATAGATGGAGTTGCCTAGCCCCGGACCTCGCACGATCGCGCCGATCGTGGCGGTGCTGACCAGCAGCAGGACCGAAGTGCGCACCCCGGTCAAAATGATCGGCCAGGCCAGCGGGAGCTCTACCCGCACGAGGCTGCGGGCGTGCGACATACCGATACCGCTCGCAGCCTCGACGATGGCGGGATTCACCCCTCGCAGGCCCACCACGGTGTTCTGCACGATCGGCAGCAACGAGTACAACGTTAGAGCCACCAGCACCGGTGGCCAGCCAAGCCCGATCACGCTGAGCAAAAGCACATACATCGCCAGCGAGGGGATGGTCAGGAGAACACCGCATCCGCGCAACGCGATCTGGCTGGCCCGGGGCGCCCGGTACACCCCGACCCCCGTCGAGATCCCAATGATGGCTCCCAGCAAGCTGGCTAGCAGAACGATCTCGAAGTGCTGCCCAAACTGAATCAGCACATCGAAGCCGTAGTAGGACCAGTACGTCCGATAGCTCACTCACCCTCCCTTCACCGCAGTTCGTCGGGTGGCCGGACGCCGTGCGCCTCGAGCGAAGCCGTCACCGTCCAGTCCCACGACTGGACCCCCAGACGCTAGGCGGATCTCAATCGACAGTCAATAGGCAACGGTAGGTTTCGGTAGCTGAAAGTTGAGTCGTAGTGGGGTTGCACTCACCAAGTCACCATCTTGTTCCGCGTGGAGGATCCATATGGTCACGGAAGGTTCCCCACCCAAAGGCCCGGGCAAGGAACTTGACACCGCGACCAACGTTGGCAAATACTTCCGATGTGCAAAACCCTGTGTCATCCAACGACACCGAGTCGCGAACGTTGGTGCGCGGCTTGGAAATTCTCCGACTGTTCGACCGCGAGCGGCCGGTCCTGACCCAAACGCGCATCGGGGAAGAGTTGGCGCTACCGCTGCCCACCGTGGGGCGCCTGTGCCGGGCGCTGGTCGCGCAGGGCTTCCTGGAGCTGGAGACAGGGACTCGCAGACTCCGACTTGGACCCGAGATCCGGCGCCTGGCCGATACCGTCCCGCACGATATTAGCGAGGAAGCGCATCTCTGGATGCGCGCGCTGAACGAGCAGTTCGACGAGGAGGTCAACCTCGCGATCTTGGACGGCGTCCACGCGCTGTACCTAGGCACGACGCCGTGCACGCGCCGCCTCGGCGTGCAAACCACGCTAGGTTCCCGTGCGCCGGCGCATTGCACGGCGATCGGGAAGTGCCTGATCGCCCAACTCGACGAACGGGTAGCCCTTGACCGGCTGGGCCCCGGACCTTATGAACAACGGACGGACAAGACGATCCGTCGGTGGCCGCCGCTTCGCGAGGAGCTGGCCGGGATCCGACGCGACGGCATCTCCCGATCGATCGAAGAGTTCGAGCTCGGCCTCGCCGGTTTCGCGGTGCCCCTCGGTTCGGGTCCCAGCGGTGTCCAACTCGCGCTATCCGTGGCCATCCCTACGGCTCGACTAGACCCAGATCGTGTCCTCGAGATCGAGTCGGCCCTACTCGCTGGGCCCTACCAAACAATCTACGGAGCCGACCGCCTTGCGCACTGACACCACCCGCCCCCTGACGGACGTACCCGCCGAGATCGACGCGTGGGCAACGGCGCTGATGAAGGAGCTTGAAGAGCGCGGCGAGAACCTCTGCAACGGCTCCCCCGCAGACTCCGACTCCCGATTCGCCTACGAGCGGATGGGCGCTGCGGGCATCATCGGACTCGGATGGTCGCGCGAGCTCGGAGGGCGTGAGATGGACCCGGTCGACGTGGTCAAGATCGAGGAACGACTCGGCTACCACTGGCTACCGCTGTGTGGCTACCTGTTGTCGGTGAAAACGATCGGCAACGCGATCCTAAAGTTCGGAAGCCCCGACCTGATATCTCGATTCATCCCCAACGCCGTCGCGGGCCGGATCATGTTCTGCCAGGGCTTCTCCGAACCCGAAGCAGGGTCGGATCTGGCCTCATTGCGGACCCGGGCGGTCAAGGACGGCGACCGCTGGATTGTCAACGGTCGCAAGATCTGGACCTCCAGCGCCGAACTCGCAGACTGGATGTACCTCGCCGTTCGCACCGACCCGGACCTGCCCCGTCACAAAGGACTATCGGTGATGCTGCTCGACATGCACGCGCCCGGGGTCCATGTCGACGTTCATCACACCCTGGGTGGCGGCACTTTCGGCGAGGTCATCCTGACCGAGGTCGCAGTCCCGGCAGAGAACGTTCTCGGCGAGGTAAACGGCGGCTGGACCGTGTTAATGGGTTCTCTCGACTTTGAACGGATCACCAGCGAAAAGGTCGGGGTGGCTCTGTGGGTCCTCGACCAGCTCGAGGAGGTCGCCTCACCTCGACAGCGCCGTTCACTCTTGGTGTTGCGCGGCGAGCTGGAGGCCAGCCGGCGCCTCGGGCACGAAGCAACGCGTCTGATCGCCCGCAGCGAACGGGTCTCCGGCGCTTCCTCAATGTGCAAGCTGTCGGTGTCGCTGGCGATGGAGAAGATCGCCGCGCTCAGCGTGGAGATCCTCGGGCCGGTCGCTCTTGTCGAACGCGGCGAAGGCGCTTACGCCGCCGGGCGGCTGGCCGCGTTTCACCGTTCCTCGGTGTCGATGACCCTGGCCGGCGGGTCCTGTGACGTGCAACGCAAGGTCATCGCCCAGCAGGGGCTGGGCCTGCCTCGATGAGTCGAACATTCGAGAGGACGGACCCATCCGTGACCGCCCCATCTCTGCCGCTCGCCGGCTTCCGGGTTCTCGACTACTCCCAGTTCGTCGCCGGGCCGCTAGCGACCATGCTGCTGGCCGACCTCGGAGCTGATGTGATCAAGGTGGAGGCTCCGGCCGGTGACGCGTACCGGCACTACGAGCCGCTCGGCGAGGGTGAGAGCAGACGCTTCTACGCCCTGAACCGAAACAAGCGCTCGATCGTCTGTGACCTCAAGACCGAGGAAGGGCGGGCCGTGTCTCGGGCACTGATCGCCTCTGCTGACGCCGTGGTGCACAACTCGCCTCCTGTGCGCGCTGTGGCCTTCGGGCTCGACACCAAATCCGTGCGGGACGCCAATCCGGGGGTGGTCGTCGCCATCGTCTCAGCGTTCGGCAGCGAGGGGCCGCACGCCGGGCGGGTCGGTTACGACCTGATCGCCCAAGCCTACTCGGGCCTGCTCATGGCCGACGCCCGCCGGGGCGACGATGTTCCGCGGCGCAGCGGCGGGATCCCCTACTCCGACATCACCGCCGGGCTACTGGCCTGCATCAGCGTCACCGCCGGGCTGGCGGCCCGCGAAACCGCCAACAAGCCTCACCTAGAGGTCTCCCTGCTTGGCGCGTCGCTGGCCACTCAGGTCCAGACCTTCGTCCGCACCAACAGCGACCAGCGCCTCCCGACCGCCCACCCGCCCGTTGTGACCAAGACCGACCTTGCCGAGGCCGGGGCCGCGATCGGTGATCACGATGAGCTCGAGCCCTACTACCGCTGTTACCGGGCCTCCGACGGCTTTTTCGCGTTGGCATGCCTGACGCTGGCGCAGCGGAGGCGGGTGCTTGAGATCCTTGATCTCCAAGACCCCTGGGCCGCAGACCCGCAGGCCGCGCCGACCTCGACACACGAGCGTGAGCAGCGCACCGCCCTGCCGAACGCTTTTGCTGAGCTGTTCGCCAGCCGGACCGTGGCCTACTGGGTTGCGCGGTTCGCGGACGGCAAGGTCCCTGCCGGAGACGTCCGACTGGTCAGGCAACTCTTCGACGACGATCAGGTTCGCGCCAACGGGCTGGTGCGTCAAGTCCAACAACGCCAAGGTGGAACGGTCGACCTGCTCGGATCCCTGT
>JAABUR0100008576.1_pt1 | contig 11754 bp, 10 predicted proteins | sample 5560091 | NCBI WGS metagenome assembly JAABUR01 (sample SAMN10711879, study PRJNA513375) | rock metagenome | isolation source: Antarctica rocks | place: Antarctica: Victoria Land, University Valley sud
CACATCCTGAAGCGTCTGGACATGGGTACTCTCGTGTGCGCGTATGATGGTGAAGTACTTGCGGACCTCCTCACCGTCGAGGTATTTGATCCCGGTCTTTTGGTAGTCTCGGTTCCGGGCGAAGTACAGCTGGAAGTCGTCCGAGCTAAACTTCTTCAGACCGCCACGGTAGAACGCGTACTCCAAGTGTTCAAGCGTGAGCGCGTAATTGAGCACGTCTATGTCCGTAGGAGGGTTGGACGTGGTGTGCGCTGTGGCTACTCCTGGGAGCGCCGCCACCAGAGCGCCTCCCCCGAGCAACGCGGCCGAGCCAGTGAGGAAGCGGCGACGAGAAAGTGCTCTTTCCTGCGGCGTTAGTCCGCCTGTTTGTTGTGCTTCATGCATTACTCTATCCCTTTCTGTAATGCTCAGAGACAACCCAAGGCTATCCCAAGCGGTTATCTTGCTCGTGTATCGGTTGGTTCTCAGCTCCTCCTTTCTCTCGGTCCTCTTAGGCCAAAACGAAAACCGGCCACCGAAGATATCGGGTAGCCGGTTGCACCATTAGCTCCACCCGTCCCGGGTGCCCAGACTCAAGGACGGGATTCTCAGCCTCTACTAGCCGGAATTTCCGTATCCGGCGTGGCTAGGCTACGTAACAGATGAGCCTGTGGATCATTCTTCGTATATATCCCTTGGAGGCGTAGCCTTCTGAGGTGAGGTAAGGGTGACTTTCTATACTGCATCCGGCGCACGCCGAACGGGCGACGAGTATCAGGACCTCCAGTCAGCGGAAGTGCTTATCGAGTGGCTCGAACATCCGGACGCCTATCGATGGGTACGCCTGGAGACGACCGAGGGCTCGCTCGACGATATTCAGGCCGAGCGTGCCGATGGTACACGCCGATTGTTGCAGGTGAAGTTTGGAACCGACGCCTCTGTCGAGTGGGAATGGGACCACCTGATCAAACAGGAGAGTGGGAAAAGGGGTCCGAAGACCTCCTTACTCCAGAAGTGGAAAACTCACTCGACAACGTGGTGGCCTCGGGCGTTGCTGTGAGCGAGGCTGCGCTCCTCACCAACCGCGCCGCGAGTGCAGCCATTCGCCATCACCTCTCGGATTCCGGCCTCGTGGACTTTGACGGACTTCCGGCTTCTTTGCAAGCTACGATCTCGGCGCAACTTGGGGGAACCGCTGCCGCTTCAGAGTTTTTCGCGTCGTTCCATTTCTTCTTCAGGGAGCGATCGTTCGAGGCTCTCGACGCCGCCCTTCAAGAACGCTTCCGTCGCCTGGGCGGAAGTACCGAAGGCTGGACGAGCCTAATGGGCAAGATCCGGCGCTGGATCAATCGCAAGAACGAACCCACCGTGGACGGCACCGTCACCCTGGTGGACGTACGCGCAGCCGCACTCTGGCACTTTCCACCTCAGATCCCCCAGGGCTTCCTCGTGCCAGACGACTACGTCGCTCCCAAAGTCTGGAGTGAAGAAGCAGTAGAGCCGCGGCTCCATGCGGGCAGCGACAGCCTTGTAGTGGTGACAGGGAGCCCAGGTGCTGGCAAGAGCACCTACTTGAGCTGGCTGGTCGAGCACCTCCACACTACGAACGTGCCTGTTATTCGCCACCACTACTTCCTATCCATCACCGACGCGACTCCCCACCGCACGGATTGGGAGACGGTCGCAGATTCCATCATCGGACAGCTTCTCCTTTCGTGCGAAGAACTGGTCCGGTCCGTCGCTCGCCAGGCCAACATCGTCCCGTCCATCGGCGCAGACCTCCTTCTGCGCGAGTTCGGAGATGAAGGAGCAACCCTCGCAGCGTCGCTCAACTATCGACCGCGACACTCGCAGTATACGACCGCAGGTAACTCCGACATCGAAACCTTCAGAGACACGGTGAGAGCATATCTAGCACCGATCTTCCTCAAATGGGCCAATGGTTTGGATAGGTCGGGCATCCCTTTCTCACGACAGTGGAAGCGGGAGGTAGCTGAACTCGCGCGCCAGCAAAGCCTATCGTCAGAACTAAACGGGCACTTCGACTACCATTACCGAGGAGGCGCCAACGAACCATCGCTGGCGATCAACGACAGAGTCTCTATTTTGCTTCGTTCTGCATACCTGCGAGCGCTACACTGGTCGATCGAGGTGGCCGCGCTTGACGTAGATCGAGCGGAGATTCACGCACGGTGGGTGGCAGTCATGGCTGACCCCACACTTTGGGCCGTCCGCCCGTCTGAGCGCCCAAACTGGTGGCCAGAGGACCCGAACGATACAGAGGGACTAGACACGCTCGGTGAGGCTGTTGGTAAAGTGGTAAGGAACCGCCTAGAAGACCGCGACCCCAACGAAGCAGAAATCCTGGCGTTTGCAGCCGGGCCGGTGGCAAACCGGTCGCGCCTTCGGGCGGAAGTCGTCATCAGGGCGTTTCTCCAATCCGCCCACGGGCCGATGAAGCCGCCTCAAGGGGAACTGGCAAAGATTCCGTGGGTAGTATGTCGACCTGCACCTCCCCGGCTATCGGTGCCGGGAAACTACACGATCATCGAGCCATATGCGGGCTTCGCCCGCGACTGGATGGTGGCTCCACTAGCGTGGGAGTTTCTGTCCGATACTCAGGACTGGATCTTGCCCGAGCGCCAGACTCGCGGCCTGCACTTGCCAGCGAACTGGCTCTTGCCCGAATCGCCCATCATCGCAACCGAGCCGGGTCAGGTAGGTTTCATGCTAGACGATCAGCGAATTGCTCGCTACCACTACTGGAACGATGAGCTGAGCGAACGACACTACACTGGAGCAGGCTCCAGGGTGGGTAGTGAGCTGCTGATCCGGCGAGAATGTCTGGAACCTCATCTTGAAGCCGGGGCGACACTCTGTTGGGTAGTGACGCTGTCGACTACGCAGCGCGAGGAGTACAAGGAGCAGTTTAGCGAGCCGCAGGTGATCGTAGCCTGGGTCATCGGTGGTAGCCACATTGTGTGGCCAAAACTTTGGCTGCCCCCGTCCCCAGACTGATCCTCGGACATCCTCGCGGCCCGGGTTGCGGTACGGTTGCGGTAAGTTGGGCCGGAGTCTCTCCTGGCCTTCGTTCGAGCTCTCGTATTTTACCTGCAAATCGGGATAAAAAAGAGAGCCGACGAGCGGACTCGAACCGCTGACCTGCTCATTACGAGTGAGCTTCGATCGTTCTCCGCCTCGTACCGCCAAGTGACGTTAAGTGCTGAATTTGCGGGTAAATCGTAGATCAGGCCGTGGATATACTGCCGTCAAGTACCGCGCTGTGTCGTCCCTACTGCTGACACTACTGCTGACACTGCTTACACGAGTATTTGTCACCTATGTCCCTTGCTCCATCGCATGTCAGCGGACATAAATACTCCCCACTGGTTCTCTTGTCGGCGCGAACCAGCCCGATCCGTAGATGGCGAGAGTCTTGAGGCGCCCTAGTCTACCCCATCGGGTGAAGCTGCCGGTGGCGATCTCGGCCGTCACGGTTGTCTCAGGGTGTGTGTTCCCGATCCGTTATGAGACAGTCAGCTTGGGACGTGGGCGAACGTGTCGGGGTTCGGACCGGTACGGCCATCCTCGCCCCGGTCGAGCGCGGAGATCTCGTCCATGTCCTCGGGCTCGAGCTCGAAGTCGAACAGCTCGAAGTTCTCCTTCATGCGCGATGGCGTCACCGACTTCGGGAACACGATGTCGCCGCGCTGGACGTGCCACCGCAAGACAACCTGCGCCGGGGTCTTGCCGACCTTCTCGGCAATCTGGGTGATGGTGGGGTCGTCTAGCACCGCGCCCTGAGCTATCGGCGACCACGCTTCGGTGGCGATCTGGTGCTCTTTGCCGTACTCGCGCACCGCATCATTTGTGAAGTAGGGGTGTACCTCGATCTGGTTTACTGCAGGCACCGTATCGGCCTCTGAGGCTAGTTGCTCCAGATGCTCTATCTGGAAGTTCGACATCCCGATCGAGCGGGCGCGGCCGTCGCGCTTGAACTCTTCGAGCGTCTTCCAGGTGGATATGAAGTCGCCGTCGTAGAGCGTGGGCAACGGCCAATGGATGAGGAACAGGTCCACGTAGTCGAAGCCGAGCTCAGAGAGCGTAGTGTCGAACGCCTCGCGGGCATCCTGGGGATCATGGAAGCTGTTGTTGAGCTTGCTGGTGACGAAGACGTCGCCGCGGTCGAGGCTGGAGGCGCGTATGCCCTCGCCGACCTCCTTCTCGTTACCGTACATCTGTGCGGTGTCGATGTGCCGGTAGCCGACTTCGAGGGCTTCGCTCACCGCCTTCGCGGTGTCTTCAGGCTTGATCTGGAAGACCCCGAAACCAAGCTGCGGAATGGTGGTGTTGCCGTCGTTGAGGGTGATGTTGGGAACCGAGTTCATAGTCGTCAAACTCCTTCGTCCATTGTGAATGTCTAGCAGAGCAGGATCATGGCTATACCCTGTTCTGCCTGTCGCCAAAACGTCGCGTACCCTTCGCACGCGCAAAGGAAGTCGAGCCCCTCCCAGCGAAGCTCATCCGTGGACTCTGCCCGTTTCCTCTTCCGCTTTTTCGTGTCCCCCCTCCAGACGGTGACGTGCGAGATAGGGAGCATGCCACGTCTGAAACCCTCCAGCCAACCGAGAAGAATCGGCTCTCCGCGTCGTTTCCGCCAGCCTCCGCTGCAGCCATGCGTTGCGCCATTTGTGGCTGTGAGAATGAAACTAAGGTGTCCGTGACGGGTTCAGCATCCGGTCTGAGCTGTATTTGTGGTGACTTCATGCCTTAACTAGCACCAGTCGGTCGGCTAGGGAGGATCGTCGCCGCGCTCCGGACACGACGGCCGCGTGGCCTCATCGGAGCATGTCCCCTCCAAACAGAGGACTCATCCTAGCATTGTCCGCCGTCTCTCGACCGAAGGTGCTACCGGCAGGAGGTTTCAAGGGAAGGAGCTGTCAACGGAACCGGGTGTGTCGGTTATCGTCGGGGTGGCCCTGAACCACTTGAGACGTCGCCTCGGAGAGGCGATGGTACAGAACGAGGTTCTGTTGGATGGCCGTGCGCATGGTGGGCCCCATGCGCACGGAAGCATGCCCGATGCGGATAGCCTCGATCTTCACTGTTCACCATCCCTCTGCCGGCAACGAGCACGAAGGTCGCTCACGAGCCGGGAAAGGCGCACTTGCATGTCATGGCCATCTGGGTATGATCCAGCCACCTACTTCACGTCGAGCAACTTCTCCCGCGCATCCTCCGCCTTCCGGAGCTCTTCGACCATCGCCACGCATCGTTTCCGCATGGTCGTTACTTCCCCATCGGATGCCGAACATTCCACTCCAACAATGACGCGGCGTTGACGGGTTGAGGTATCATGGCGGCCACACCGCGACACGGAGGAACCGAACCCATGCAAGCAGCCCCAAGGACCGAAGTGCTCATCAGCGCCATCTCCACGAACGGGTTCGAGGATGCCGCCCGCAGGGGCATCGCCCGCGCCACGGCCTCGTTACGGAGCACGCATGGCGTCCACATCAAGGAGCAGCGAATGCTCTTCGACAAAGACGGCGTCGTCGGCTACCAGGTGAACCTGATCGCCTCTTTCGAGGGCGAGCCGGAAGCCGGGGGCGAAGAGCTTGGGGTATTTCTGGAACCGGATGAGTACCGACGACTGCGCGACACCGAAGAGGAGCTGAAGAAGCTCCGAACCCCCAAGTCGTGAACCACTCGCTATCGGACCATGGTCTCCTCACTCGAAAGCCCGAGTTTTCTCCCGACGGCGAGCACCGCTGCCTCGTTACCGGGACGAGCAGCAACTTGCACAGGTCCGTTTTCTGTTGGTACGGTGAGAGCTACCCATCCTAGCTCATTGTAGAGTGGCGTATGCCTGAGCAGCCGAAAGCCGGTCAGGAACTCGTCCCGCTCGAAGTCCGCGATGGCCGCATCCAGCAGCGGCGCTGCACCGTCGAGCAGCGGTCCGACCAGTACGTCGATCCCCTCCACCGCTTCGAGGAACCTACCGCGCCAGGCCTCTACGCTCTCCCCAGCACCCTCCACATCGTCGAAGGACAGCTCCATCTTCCATCGCACGTCCTTACCGTATCGTTCGGGTTCCTTTTGGTAGCGCTCTCCATGCACCTCCCAGACCTGCTCGCGGAAGAGCGTCCAGTGGTCCTCTGGCAGATCCGGCACCTCGACATCTACGCCAATGTGCCTTACATTGAGGTTTCCAGGATCGGGAAGCTCGTCCATGCCCAAGACTTGCTGCAGATCCTCAATGCCTGCCGCCAAGTACCCTAAGGAATCGTACTTCTCGGCAAGCGGGAAGATGCCTTCCAATGAGGCAGCGCCGTGGGCCAGTTTCATGCCATATACACCGCAACAGGCGGCTGGTATCCGTACCGAGCCGCTAGTGTCCGTGCCGACGGCCAGGCGGCAGACACCAGCAGACACGGCCGCCGCCGAACCGCTGCTTGAACCACCGGCGGTGCGCAAGCGGTCTCTCGGGGTGAGGATAGCACCATAGTGCGGGTTGTAGCCGCTCACACCGTAGGCGAACTCGTTCAAATTCGTCTTACCCAGCACTATCGCGCCTTCACCTTCAAGGACATCAATGATCGAAGCGTTGCGCTCTGGGACGTGGTCAGCGAAGAACTCCGAACCGTAAGTGGTCCGCAAGCCCGCCGTGTCTACCAAGTCCTTGACCGCGACGAGTACTCCCGAGAGTCGTCCGCTCCGAGGTGATTCCGCCTCCTCTAGAACCTTATCTCTATCCACTTCAATGAACGCGCCAAGATCGGGATCAATACGATCCAAGGCAGCCAACGCAGCATCCCGCGACATATCTATCCTCCTTCACTCCGACCATTCCCCTTCAGGAGCAAGCTCCTCTGACCCTAACATTGAGTTTACCCCGTTTGCGAGCCTCCCTAACATGAGCGGATGTGGCGCACGGGCGACATGGGTATACTGATTATGGGTGAAGGTTTGCAAGAGAAGGGAAGGCTCTTAGGGAGCATGACATTCCTCGTAATCTGACGAATCGCACGTGTAGACGCGGGTGTCAGCTGTCTGCCGAGTACTATAAAGGAGGTAGGACATGAAGACTAGAATGCGGTTGATTCCGGAGTTTCTCACAGTGATTGCGCTGGGATTTATCCTTTACGCAGGCATGATAGCCCTGCAACCAGGACTACAGTCGAACAAAGTCATCTTCTCATTCAAGACCTGGCTTGCGGAGGCGCCAGACACCGGGCTCTTTAGGTTTCTGTGGTTCATTGGGGACTTCACGGAGGCCGAATTCTATAAGAGTCTGCTCGGGGCCATTGGCATCCTGGCCTTCGCCTTTCTTGCTTACGTTCTAGACCGGGGCGAGTCTAGGTGGAGAGGATTTCCCATCTCCTACGGCACCGGCTTGTGGCCCTGGATTCTGGTCTCCTCGCTCATAGGACTCGGGATCTCCGTGGTTTTGTTCGGGAACCTGCTCTCCGGAGGATGGGTACCCACCTTCGTACCCTTCGTCAGCATTCCGGCCGGGGTGGTGTTCGTCTATGGTCGAGGCTGGAAGAATGCCCTAACCGGGGGGATCCTGGGCGGGCTGATCACCTTCCCCATCGCCTACCTCATCATAACGTATATCCTTACTCCCCTGAGCTTGCCGCCGGTCATCGGGAACGTAACAGGGATGTGGCTTGGCGCAATAATCGTCTTCGAGCTTTGCCGCTTTCTTCCTTGGATGAACCGGGAAGAGGCACCGCCTGATGGCGAAGATATACCAGAAACTGAAGTGGCGGCAGAGCTTCGCGAACCGCCGCCGCCCGGAGACCCCACTAGTAAGAGAGGGTGGTTCGGCAGGCGAGTGCTCGCAGACTTCAGCGAAGCACAGTTTTACGGAAACGAGCTGGCCTCGGCCGGGCTCATCCTCGGAACCTTACTAAGTTGGCTACTGAATCCTTTGCACCCAGTGTATGGTAGTGGGCTCCTGCCCGCTTTGCTACTCAGCCAGATCCTGGCTTCAGCGGTTGGCGTCTTCCTCTATTACGAGCGGTGGAGGGAGCTGGAATGGTACCCGACGTTCGTCCCCGTGGTGAGCATCGCCCCGGCCGTGGTGCTGACCTTCGGGGGCACCATGCAGAGCGTGCTGGCTGGGGCAATCCTAGGGGCGATTGCCGGTCCACCCGTGGCACAATTTGTGATCAACCGAATTCCCGGCCACTGGCACCTCTTTATCGGCAATACGTTCTCCATGGCCCTATGCACGGCGATAATAGTCCCCCTGCTTGCCCTGTTGCCATGGTTTCAGATAGCAGCATGATCGGTGACGGGAGCCTTCACCTTAGGAGACTCCCGTCTTCAGCATACGCGGGAAGAAGTAGCGTAGGCGATAACGACCGAGGGATCAGTCTCCTTCACCGTAGCTGAAGGCGGCCAGATCTCCGACGCCCGTCCGGTCCAATATGCCGAACTTGGTGACCCAGCCACCCGCTCCGTTCGCCGCCCTGACCGGCCGCTTCTCCATCGCGGCCATGACTCCATTGACGAACACGAACGTGGGCAGCTTGTCCTGTGGGTCGACGACCGTGATATTTGCCCTGGCTCCTTCCCCGAGGTGACCGAGCTCGCGTGTCCACCAGTCCTCATGGGTCAACCCGGCGATCAAGCCCGCTACGTTGCTCGTCATCGTTGCCACGGCTCGGGAGAGCGACAGCACTCCCTGATCTGCCAACTCCAGTATGGCTGGTATGTTGTCTCGGGTGTCGCCAAAGCCCTTCATCGTCGCGTCACACTGCCCGTCGGAGATCAGCACCTCTACGGTGCCGTCCGCGAGCGCCTCGTAGGCGATCTGCTGGGCCGCCCTGTCTATAAGGATGCCCTCACGGTTGCCCAGCCCAGGACGCAGGTGGGCTGTCATGAGGTCGCCCGAAACGTGGGGCCTCTTGAATAGTTCAACCATTCGCTGCATGCTTTCCGTGGCTTCGCCGTGGGAGCCTGAGCCAGATGCGGTCGTGTGGGTAAGATGTAAGGGTCGTCCATTGGACAATTCGACTAACCTCTCGCTGTGCACGGGATCTTGGGCGTGACTCATGAAGATCAGTCCTGCGCGTGAACTCACCTCGAACAATCCGTCCAGCACTTCGTCGCTCGCGATGAAGTGCCCCATATGATCCTTTAGCCCGACGGTGAGAGGTGCGGTGGCGAAGGTAACCGGGTTTCGCGTCATCTTCTCGAAGGCAATCTCCTCTGTCAGTTCACCTTTGAAAAGGGAAACGAGTTCGTCTACCGAGAGGCGACAACCCATGACGTTGAGGCCGCCTAGGTAGAGCCCCATGTTGATCGGTACGCCGCGATCCACTTCAGCTCCCAATAGCGCTGGGGCCATGAACGTGTTGCTGGCTCCGGGCGAGAGCGCCACGGTCACCCCATCGGCCACGGACTCAAATATAGGGGCAGAGCTCGTCTCGAAGAGGTCACCTAGATGCAGGTGCATGTCGATGAGCCCCGGCCATACTTGCAGGCCCCTCACGTCGTAGACACGGTCGCCACGCTCCGGCCTGATCTCCCCCACCTCCACGACGTAGGATCCCTCAATCTTCACATCCATTTCCGTTTCAACACCGTTCGCGGGGTCGATAACCCTCCCGCCTTTTAGAATCTTTTGTCTCGAAGGCTCAAGTTCGTCATGAGAGCCGTATAGCCTCCCGTGTCGCACCGTAGCGACAATGTTAGGAGTTGAGCCCGCACTTGTGCCGTAAACCATTTCAGAACCCCCCATTCAATCCGTTACTCGCTACTAACTCGGTATGTATATCCTGACTGTGAATATCTCTCCCGTTAGTAGCCAATGTTGCCAGTCTGTTAACTCAGCGTCAAGATCATCCTAGCCATCACAGCGATTGCCTATGCTATTCAGAGAAATCATCGAAAAGCCTCAGGAGCGGGCCAACCGCCTAACCATCACTCTCGCTGGACTTTCCCTGACAAGACGGACACTCTAGAGTGGGGACGATGAGTCCCCGGAAAGGAGGTCCGAGTGCCGGGACCAACACCGCACTATCCACCGAAGTTCAAGAGAGAAGCCGTTCGGCTTTACCGCTCCTCGAACAGGTCGATCCCGAAGATGGCCAAGGAGCTCGGGATAGCCAGCGAGTCCCTGAGGAGGTGGATCAGGCAGCACGAGGTCGACGCCGGCGAGCACGAAGGACTCACTACAGAAGAGCGCGAGGAGTTGAGCAGGCTCAGGAGAGAGAACCGCATCCTCAAGCAGGAGAAAGAGGTGCTAAGAAAAGCGGCGGTGGGTTCAACCGGTCGGTGCAACACGGTAGGTTTTCGGTGTTGTCCGAATCGGAGGTGCAGGAGTGGCGAGGCTGGCTCGTCCAGGAGGGTTGTCTGCGGCAGGCAAGCAGGAGTTGTGGGAGCGATGGAGGGTTGGAGAAGGAGAAGAGAATCCATCAGCGACATCGCCCGGCCACTACAGAAGCATCCCGGCTCCATTCACGGGATGCTCGAAGCCACCGGTGGGATCTCTTGGCCCGAGCGACGCCGGCGCAGATGCGCGCTAACCCCGACCGAGCGAGAGGAGATCTCCCGGGGGCTGGCTACCGGAGAGTCCCTTCGTGTGATCGCCGACCGGCTGGGCCGGTCTGCTTCCACCGTCTGTAGGGAAGTGAACCGCAACGGCGGGCGCAACAGATACCGGGCCACGAGGGCGGACGAGAAGGCATGGGAGAGAGCCCGCCGGCCTGAGACGGAGTTGATCCACCATAGTGATCAGGGCGTGCAGTACGCCAGCGCAGAGTATGTCACTCGCCTGGAACAAAGCGGAGCACGGATCAGCATGGCCGCTCGATCTGCTACCGGTTGGACAAAGACATAGCTCGAAAACTCGATCGGCACTAGCTACAGCTCGCAGGCACCGCTCCTCTCTCAAGCTCGCTTTCGTTAGGGCACCGGTGGCCGTATTTGCTCGTACTCATCCTGCTGCGGTCACCGGAACAGAGGTACAAGTACTTCCCAATCATCAGTGGGTTCGACAGCCGTACACTTCCTGACCATATCTTCCTCCTCACTGCTACGGTTATGGGAAGGGAAGAATTCTCCCGGTGAAGGTCTGTCGCTAGTTCGGAGCCAGCCCCGGCAACGACTCCTCTCCCATCGGCTAGGAAGAGAGCCAAGCGGACTTACCGCACCGCCGTGAGGCCCCCATCCACGACAAGCTGCGAGCCTGACATCCAGTCCGAAGCCGAGGAGGCGAGGTAGACCACAGCCGCCGAGACGTCGACCTCCTTGCCGAAGCGGCCGACCGGCATCTTCTCGAGCGCCTCCTCGCGCACCCCAGGGTGGTCCCACACCTGCCGGCCCATCGGCGTCATCACGATGGCGGGACAGATCGCGTTGACCTGGATGTTGTGCGGGCCCAGCTCGAACGCCAGCGTCTTGGTGAGCGCGAGCAGGCCGCCTTTGGAGGCGCAGTAGGCCGCGTGCTCGGGCACGCCAATGAGGCCAGCCGTCGAAGAGATGTTGATGATCTTGCCGCCTCGCCCGGACTCAACCATGGCCCGGGCCACGGTCTGGGCGAGGAAGAATGGCGCCTTTAAATTGACGTCGAGCTGCGCGTCCCACTTCTCAACCGTCACCTCGAGTACAGGCTCCAGAAGGGCAACGCCAGCATTGTTGACCAGCACGTCTATGCCGCCCATGGTCTCGATCGCAGTCTCGCCCAGCCGCCTGACGGCGTCCACATCGGCGAGCTCCGCAGCCGCGGTCTCGGCGCGCCGACCCAGCGCGCGCACCTCC
>JAABUR0100008577.1_pt1 | contig 11754 bp, 17 predicted proteins | sample 5560091 | NCBI WGS metagenome assembly JAABUR01 (sample SAMN10711879, study PRJNA513375) | rock metagenome | isolation source: Antarctica rocks | place: Antarctica: Victoria Land, University Valley sud
CGCCTATCAGGTTGGGAACATACAGGTACACGTTGGGGTGTCGTGTTAGCAGCCAGTGCGCCGCCATAACTTTGCCCCGTCATCGTGTGCCCACACCCCCCCGGTCCTGCATGATGACCTGCAGTGACAGTGCAAAAGCAAGCATCTGCACCACAACACACCGCTTGGAGCGCTAGTGCCGCACAGCCATGGCGCGACTGGGCGCCTTGAGCAAGATCAACTCTGCAGAGGTAGGGCGGCGCCTGTTACATCGGTGTGCAGAGTTTCGCAGTTCACACAGTTTGCACATCCCAGCATGTTCTCCATCCTTGTCTTCGCGAGCTGCTGCTCCATACAGACACAGGATTAGCTGTACAACAGACTCCTCGCTGATAGTCCGTGCAGCGCCTTGCAAGCTTCACGTCCAAGCTGGGCTTGAGCCTCTAGGCATCCACACAAAGAGTGACTCCTCCGCAGAGTTGAGCGCAGGGTTGCCGGCCACACCGGCCGATGCCTGCTAGCGTGTGTCTGCATCCAGGCAACCTAGAGGCGCACAGCCCCGCGCCCAAAGTGGCGGCCCCCGCCAGGGATGCTGCCGGCGCGGCAGCGCCCAGAGTCGGCGCGGCAGCGCCCAGAGTCCGCGCGGCAGCGCCGCCCCGAGTCCGCCCGGGCGTCGGGGGCGTTCGCGGGTCTGAGCGGGTCACTGCTGGACGGCGATGCCGCGCTCGGCCTTGGTGACACCCACCCCCGCGCCCTGCTGATCAACGGCTCGGCGCTGGAGTCGTGCGGCTCGAGCGCAGCTGCCGCTGCGCGCACCGGCTACAAGCAGTTCTTGCGCAGGCGCGGCAACGATAACCCGCTGCTCACGACAGCCCGCTGCTCAAGCACGGTTGGCAGGGGCGCTGTCGGCAGCGCGGCCGAGCGGCCGCTGCACAGCCTCTGGCAAGGGTCGCGGACTTGCGCAGAAAGCAGCAGCAGGCCGTGAGTAGATCATGGTGAAACGCTGCGACCACACCTGCATCAGTCAGCAGAGACCTGCTTTAGCATGTCTAGCAGATACGTTGTTCAACGAGATTTAAAGTGCCAGGTGCCTTGAACCGCTGCATTCTGTACGCACCAGGCTACGCACCGCGTATGCAAACATTGCTTCCGACATGGCTCGCAAGCTCGGGTGGCAGCGGCCTATATGATATCTAGTGGTGGGAGGACGGAAAGAATGCTCTCCACTGAGTGTGGTGCATGCACTTACAGCACCGCGCTGTCTCGGGTCTCTGCCAGGCTGGCTGCGGTGTACGCTACGGAGGCGCTGAGCGCTGCCGCGCCGCTGCCGGCCCGCGCGCTGGCGGGCGCGGCGCTTGTCGTGCTCGCGCGCCCGCAGCGCTGCCTGCGCGGCGCCGAGCTGGCTGCACTGCACGCGCTGGTCGGCGGCGGGGGCGCCCTGCTGGTGCTGTCGGCGGCCGGCGGGGACCGGCGCGCAGGTGCGCAACGTGAATGATTGAATGAGTTTTAACCGTGTACTAGCCAACTGTGGCTGCTTACGGGAGCGCGTCCTGGCCGTGACATTTACAAGCACATGTCAGCCTGTCCTCCCGCCCATGGCATTTTGTAGCAGAGCGGACCCCGCAGCGCTGCCCCAGGCTGGCCCCATGCGGCAGGCTCGAATCTGAATGCGCTGCTGGAGCCCTACGGCATCGCGGTGGAGGCCAACACGGCGCTTCGTGCGGTGCCGGCCGCGGCCGCGCTGCACCCAGCCGAGCCGCTGGTCGCCGACGGCGTGCTGACCGCCGCACTGGCGGCCGCGCTGGGGCCTGGCGGGGTCGCAAGCCGTGGAGAGAAGCCCCGAGCGGGGCCGGGCGCGCTTGCCGGCCGGCCGCCCGCGGTGCCGAGCCGGCCGGGCACGGCGGGCTCCCGGCGCCCCTGCACTGCAGGTGAGCGCAAGGCCCTGCAGCGCTGCCTGTGCAGGGCTGGAGCGTCACAGGAGGCATAGCGTGGAACGTGGAGGGCGCGAAGCGGGCGTGGCTGTCAGGTTGCCCCCATGCGCGCCAAGCCTGCCCCAATGCACTGAGCCGCTGGCCCGCCTGCGCCCCGGTGTGGCCCTGCGCAGCCTGGTGAGGTGACACCAAGTCACCCCCTGTCCGCGCATCATGCCCTGCAGGGCGCCCGCGCACAGCGCAGCCGCGCACGGGCTCCGCCGCCGGCGGCGGCGGCGGCGGCGGCGCCTTCATGTACCCGCGCGGCGCGACGCTGGATGTTGTGCCGCCGGCGGCGGCCGTGCTGGCCACCGGCAGGCTGCTGCATCCGCCGCAGTGCCCCGTGTGTGCGCGCCCGCGCGGCCCTGTCGCGGCCGCGCTCTCTTCTTGCAGCCTGAGATGCGGTGTACAGCGGAACACATCAAGTGTGAGTCTGCTTGACGGTGCCATGACTGGCCGCCATGGGCCAGGCGCTCTCATGCGCTTTCCAGGGCGCACTGCGGCAGCAAACCAACCGCAGAACCCGTTGCTGCCCCCACGCGCGCGATGCGCGCCTGTATTGGCTGGTGGCCCACCGTGGGCGCACTGCAGGCGCATGCCTTGGCACTCCTGCAGCACCTTGACTCACACATTTCATGACCCTCACTCCCTCATTGAAGCTGCAAGGCGCATGCTTGCAGCGAACGCCGCGCGTGCCCCCGGCGGGAGCCGGGCATCATGCGCGCTTGGACAGATACTCTAGCTGCGGCGCAGTATAAGCTGCACCCCCTGGAGTGCGCGCCCCGCCCAGGACACGCAGGCCAGGGCCCCAGCCTTGGCCGGGCGCGGCGCCCAGGCGCGCTGTGGGCGGAGGCGGGCGGCGGGCGCGTGGCGGTCGCCGGCAGCGCCGAGATGTTCTCCGACGCGTGGCTGGCGGCCGAGGGCAACGGCGCGCTGCTGGCGTGGCTGCTGGCGTGGCTGCAGCCGGCGCGCGGCCTCTCGGCCCATGCCTGCGCAGGAGCAGCACTGCGCGCGAGCCGTGGCTGCCCCGGGCGCCCGGCCCTACCCGTGCACGCACGGGCCGCGATTCGCACACAGGGGCTGCTGCAATGGGGATGCTTTGGCATGCCAACAGCCGAGCTTGGGGCCATACCTGTCGCCGGAGGTGAGGCAGTGCAGTCCAGGGCCCACGTTCCGGCCGCTTGCCCACCCATGCTCACTCCCTTCCTTTCAGCTAGCCCGCGCCTTGGTCAGCGGCAAGGCCGTGAGCAGGGACGAGTGAACCTCCTGACGCCCTCTGGATGCGGCGGCAGGGCAGCGAGCCGGGCGCCATGGAGCACGCAGCCGACGCGCCCGCCCTGGGCCGTGCGCTGCTCGTGCCCGACATCGCCTGCCTGTCCGACAACCTGCGGTGCTGCTTCCAGGCATGGCCGGCAGCCCTGGGCGAGCTCTCTATGGGAGCCCTGGCAGCCTGCGAGGCATGCACACGTAGACGGGGCAGCCGCGCAAGTGCTGTGGTGTCAGAAACTCGGACAGCTCTGCAGACGGCTGCGCCTCAGTGAATGAGGCTCTATGGACGCCAGCATACCCCATCAGTGCATGTGCATGTGGGGACGCCACCACTATATTTTTAGAGCACCGCCTATGCCCTGGGGCATCAAGCCATGCTGTTCCCTGAAGAAATGTGTGAACAAGGTTTGATGCCTGCCTGCGCTCCTCCACTCCCACATGCATGCGGGGGGCGCGCTGACTCTTGGCGGCTCCGGCAGGCTGAGGATGAGGCGGACTTGCCGCGGGACGCCCTCAGCCTGTTTGACGCGGCGCTGTTCGGCTACTCACCCGCGCACCTTGGCGAGGCAGGCCCCGCTGCGTCGCCCCCGCCCAGCTAGCCAGGCACAATAGGGTCATGACCCTTGCACTCACCAGGGCCTAGTGGCCAGGCTGACAGGGGCCGCGCAATGGGCCCCTTCTTTAGCGGCGCTATGCGCTCATGTTACTTGCCTTGTCACTTAGCCCTAAACCAACCCCTGACCTAACCCTAAGCCCTCGCCTGTGCAGGTGGCCGCCATGCGCCGCGCGTTGGGCGTGCCGCCCGGCCCGCTGGGCCTGGCGGTCCCGGAGCTCGAGGCGCCGCTGCCGCCGCTGGTGATGGCCGTGTGGCCGCCGCTGCCGCCCGGGCCGCCGCCGCCGGCGCTCGATCTGTTCGACCTGGACGAGGGTGCCGCCGACGGCAGCGTGCGCGCACTGTCGGCTTGTTCGTGTGATCTACAGATGGAGGCGGGTGCATGCAGGGTGCGTGTCAGGGCCGTCACTTGCTACAGAGAGCGCTGCCAGCAGACAGGCGCAGCACGCAGCACTGACACTCGTACAGTTTTCACAACCCCCTTCATGATTACTCTAGCATGCCAGCACATGTCTGCGCGTCTAATGCACGCCCGTCCGTGTGTCAACTGGGGCCTGGCAGGAGCCTTGATCTGAAAGCCATCCATGACTGCCTGCATGCCCTGTACTTGTTCATGTGATTGGGAGTCCTTCAACGCTCTATCACAGGACGACCACCTGCACGACCTGCGCACCATCACATCACATTACACTGCACGCCCTGCCTGCTCTGCCGCAGGCGCGCCCAGAAGCGCAGGCGCACGAGCGGCTGTCTGCTGGAGGCCGCATGGAGGGCAGCGCCCCTGACAACATCCCTGTCCCTAACGCGGCCATGCGCCGTGGGGCTGCGCCGGCTGCGGGCGACACGCACGAGCGCGAGGCCGCGGCCGCGCCTAATCCGACAGTCGCGCCGGCGCGGCCGGCGGCGGCGGCCGCCCCGCCAGCGCCAGCGGCGGGCGTGTCGCGCCAGAGCACTGGCGGCAGCAAGGCCACGACGGGCACGTCTTTCACTTCAGAGAGCGCGCCCGACGCGCCTGCGCCGGAGGAGGCCAGACCGCTAGCTGCAGCCAGACCAGCGGCCGCCCAGGTGCCTGGTCAGGCGCTGCGGACCTGGCAGAGTGCGGGCGGGTCGGCGGCGGTGACCGTGCGCGGCGGCGGCAGCGAGGGCACCAGCAGTGGCAGCTATGAGACTGACAGTGGTGAGGGGGAGGCGGGACAGTAGTTAGGAAGGTGCTTGCCTGAGCAGTCAGGTCATTAAACACAGAGCTGCATGCCGCTATGAGACGGGAGCTCCCCTCACTCCATCAGCAATGTGTCAAGTTACAATCTATCAGCGCTGTGTTGTTACAAACAATGCTCAATGAATTCTAAGCAAGACCCCTTCATGGAGTGTGCGAGAGTACACATGGTTGCGCAGTGCTTGACAGAGCACTCTGTCAAAGCTCATGGCTGCATGCGTTGAGCAAGCACGAAGCGCTTGACTGTTCCAAGGTCATGAGTACGCTGCAGCTTTTGCGACTGAATGACAGACCTACAGGCTCTCTATTTCACACACTCTACATAGTGCAACCCAACACGGCATTTCTGGCATGTCAAATTGCACCCTGTCTGATGTACAGGCCCTTGTTCAGCGCGCCGCAAAGAAGCCGCACCGCCGCCAACAAAGCCTACCCGAATGCCTGCGGCCCGCGTGCTGCGCAGCGGGGCGCGCCAGCTCGGCTCCGGCCCACTTGCGCGCGGTGGGCGCCGCGCGGAAGGGCACCCCGCGCAGCAGCTACCCAAACCTTACACTGGCCCTACCCTGGCTCACTTGCGCGCAGAGGGCGCCGCGCGGAAGAGCACCTCGCGCAGCGACTGCCGCATGCGCCGCCAGCCCAGCGGCTGTCATACCCTAGCGGTGACCCTACCCTGGCTCACTTGCGCGCAGAGGGCGCTGCGCGGAAGAGCACCTCGCGTAGCGACTGCTGCATGCGGCGCCAGCCCAGCAGCTGCGCGGTCGGCTCCGCGGACTGCCGCACATCGGGCACGCTCACGCGCCGCATCTGCGCACCACCCTCTCAGGCCTCAGGCGCGCGCCCCTGCGCATGGCTGTGTGCCGCTCCCCGTCGCAAGCAGCCGACTGCCGCTTCCTCGCCGCGCTGGCTGTACAGTCCCTCGCTATACGCTGTGGCGACGCAAACCAGCGCCACTAGGCGCTCCAGACCAGCCAGTGCGCAGTCCGCCCATGCGCACGCCCGGGCGCCGCCGCCCAGCAACAAAGAAGGTGCTCGAGCCCTATTTGGTGCGCGGTCAGCATGCGCGCGCCTGGGCGCCGCCGACCAAGAAGAGGAAGCTGGGCACGGACTTCACGCGGTAGAAGGCGGCGATGTCGGTCACGTCGTCAAACTCATCCCTGATGTTGTGCTTCAGGAAGCGCACGCCCGCGCGCTGCCCGGCCGCCTGCCGCCGGCAGCAGGTCAGGAAAGGCGCGCTCTGATCACAGGCTTAAGGACCCATCCGGGAGCATCGCTGTCGGACTGCACAGCATAGCAACATATGACGACTGTGAACAAAGCTAGGCAGCTGAGCGTAACACTGTCCGTGGTTCAAGCCGAACCTCACATGAGTACCTGGCCTGGGCCTGCTCAAAACTACCCACAGTAAAGTCCATTGCTGCCTAAGACTTGATAGGTGTGCTCACAACTGTTCAACAACCTCACGGGCAGTAAAAAAACCAGGCTCCTCGCAGTATTATGATGCTGTCATACGACTTTGGTGCGCACTGGATGCATGATCGCATGCTGCTCATCACCGGGAACAAAGCGTGCTAGTGTACAGGCGCACCTCCTTGCACAGTGCGCTGTAATGATGCAAAATGTTTCGACAAATTCCGCATGACTGCGCCGCCCCGCAGCGTCCGCGTATGTCAGCATAGCCTTACAGCTCAGGTGGGCATCAGCAGCCAACCAGCCGCAACCTTGCTGCCGGATGAGGACCGTCACAACCCAGGGCTCTTGAAGCTGCACCAGAAATGCTGTAAGCTGTTCATGGCCCAGGCGCGCGTCCTTGTCGGCTCTTTACCAAGATATTTGAGTACTCGCAACCTACGCTTTTTATAACCCATTGTTTGCACAAAGTCCCACAGTCATGCAGCGCGTTCACTCGCCTTTATGTTATCCAGGGATGCGCCCCGCTGAGCAACCTCTTTTTACAAAGGGGCGCGCCCTGCTGTAGAACGCTATGATGACCACCGACGACGACGCGCTGTCGATGTGGCGCTCCAGGTGCGGCAGGCTCCGCACCTCCGCCGCGCACTGCAGCGGGCAGCTGCACTCCTCTCCGCGCCTGAGCGTCTCCTCCATCTGCGAGCGTGCGCCACAGGCGTGAGTCAAACGCCGAGAGCCCGGAGGTGGCGTCCTGTTGAGGTGATACCGGTGCCAGGTGCTTAGCTAGAGGGTAGACAATAGTGCGGGCGCCAAGGGTCACTCAAGACAACAACCGAAAGACATCAAAGCGGCGGAATTTCCCTGTTGTGCAAAGCATGTAGGTTGCACCTGCTGCCTCCGCCAGGCGAGCTCCAGGTGGTGCTTGCGGTCGATGTGGAAGGCGCACGCCGGCAGGCGCCGGCACTGCGGCCGGGGGCGCCGCAGTGTGTGCGCCTGCGCGCTTCACTTGCCAGTCGGTCGCTGCGCCGCAAGCGCTGTGAGCCATACCTGACGTTGGCATACCTGGTGGCCCCCCTGCAGTTCTGGCCGCTGGCCACGCCAGAGACACGCCTTTGGATGCGAGGTCAGCCCCTGCATCGCAGGCGCAAGCTCCCCCGCAGCCTCTGCTCCGCACCAGACCAGCCAGTTATAGTGCTGTCGCGCCGCGTGCTACTATAACTGGACTAGTACACAGGGGAGGGACCAGCCTTGCAGTACCACAGCGCTCGACCGCGAAATATCACACGTGTGTTGGCAAAGTGCTCGCTGCTTGCAGTGGCATCCTTCGCTTGTGTCTTTAAGAGGAGGAAGTTTGGTTGAGAGGCATTGGCCAGGACTTATTATCATAAGCGTGATGTCCAGCCTGGAGACTCCAGGCAGACCAGCCTTATGTAAACAGCCTTCCTTGTTCTCTCCTTCATCAGCAAAGCCTGCACACAGCCGCCGAGAGCAGACGTGCTGTACACATGAAAAACCGGAGCGGGTGCCGTAGCTGTTGGTGTGTGGTCCACTGCTTGCTTCTTGAGCGGTGAGCGCTGCTGATGCAGGATGAGGCCGCTGCAGATGCCGCCAGGGCGAGCAGCGGTCAGGCGTGCAGCTGCGCGCCGCCAAGCACAGCTTTCCTGCAGCAGCACCGCGTCAGCGGGGTTCAGGATGTCTTCTACCTGCGCGACTACCTGTGCGCTGCTGAGGAGCACTCCCTGGCGTCTGCGATCAGGGCCTCTAAGCAGCGGTGGACGCAGGCGCGGCGCTTGGTTGAAAGACGGTCAAGCAAACCTTGGGCAATAGCATGCAGAAGGTCTCACTCCGCGCAAGCACGCAGGTGTCAGGCAGGCGCCTGCAGAGCCTTGGAGGCCAGGTGCATGAGAAGAGCGGCGCGCTGATCGCAGCACCCATGCCCCGGTGAGCAGGCACCCTGTTGGTGCCGCCGCCCGTGTCAGCCGCTCTGCCCACACTCCTTTGAGGGACTTCCTGCACCTCTTCAGCACCTTGGCGCCGCTGGACAGCTGCTTATTGACACTGGCTGCTATTGTTGGTAATGAGGAGGTAGTGTAGCTGGTTGCAGGCCCTGGCGAAGCGCTTGCAGGCCGACACCGGCATCTTTGGCGACGAGGGCGCCAACCACGTTCTCCTGAACGCATATCTACCTGGGCAAGGCATCCTGCCGCACGAGGTGCGCTAGATAAATCCACTGCACTCAGTGGCATGCAATCTATGCACCCTGGCTTCCTGCGGCAGCCCCGTCTGCGGCGCGTTGCTGCAGCGCTGGCGGCACTGGCGCTGACGCGGTCGCCGTTGCTATTCGGCGCACGTCCGCACTCCCGGGGCCCAGCTGCGCGCACCAGCTGGAACTTGAGGTCGAGCGCTCCCCTTGCGCGCTTGTCCGTGCCCTCCTGGAAGGCTTTGCCACAGGCGCTGGCCATGCTGTTGAAGCCTCCCCCGCTTGTCGGTGCATGCTGGACGTTGTTGCACACCTCGCCCACAGAGGTGAGCACCGGCCCGTCATCTGGGACCAAATGGGTGTGTAATGCGACCACCGCGCGGCAGCAGAAGCGCTTCCAACGTGTTCTGTATCATGTAACAACGGGCCATTTTTGTTGTCGGGCGGTGGCAAAAGTGGTCCGTTGTCACGCAATCCAGAAAAACCTGGAAGCGCTTTGGCTGCCGGGCGGTGGCCGCATGCATACTATGTGGTCCCAGAGCACGTGCTCACCACTGTCGACGACATGTACAACATGCCACGCATGTATTCACAAGCGGGGTTGGCTTTGACAGCACGGCCTGTGTGTACGGCAAGGCCTTTCAGGAGGCGGGATGAGAGCCCCCTTGGAGCGCTCGTCTCAAGTTCCAGGTGGTGCGTGCAGCTCCGCACGCAGAGTGCGGACCTGCGCCGGGTCACAACAACGACCGCGTCAGCGCCTGTGCCGCCAGCGCTACTGCAACTCCGCAGACGTCGAGCAGACACACCAAGAAGCAGGAGAGCAGGATTGCGCCTCACTGACCTGTTGCCGGCTCATAGGACGGGCCGCGGTACCACCCCGGCGTGTGCATCCTGTCGCTCGGCGCGCCCACCGTGCTCCGCTTCCGCAGGAAGATTGCAGGCGGTGCGCGCCGCAGTGGTCTTCCACGTCTCAAGCTTTGCTAGTTGGCACCTCTTCTTGACTTTGCCAGGCACTGGCTCGTGTGGCGGCGGGCCGCAGGCTCCTGCCCGCTCAGCAGTGCCCGCACAGCCGGTGCGCGGCGCGCAGGCATAGCTGCTGACGCGGCGGCGTCTGTGCTCCTGATGCCCCGCAGCCTGGTGGTGTTTGCCGGCGCGGCGTACACTGAGCACCTGCACGGCATCGATGAGGTGCGCCTTCCTCGAGAGCGCAGCTTCATGGTCTGCGAGCAAAAGTGCATGCCTCAATGTCTCTATGGAGTTGCAGGCTGCATTAGTTGCAGACCTGCGTGGCGTCATACACCTGGAACAGTAAAGCGGCGTTGCTCTGCAGCCCGCATGCATGCAGGATTAGTCGCGCTCCGTATTTAGATCATGTGAAACTACAAATCCAATGTATTGCGGGCCATTCCGCTTGCCTGCGGCTTGCCTGCGCATTCCGGGCTCCTTTGCTGCTTGTGGCAATATATAGTGCCCTGCACAGCTGTGTCGTGCAAGCCTTGTAGCAGCTCATAAGCAACTACCTGGGCACTGGCGCTGGCTCGCTTGTCACGCTGGGCAGTGCGCACGACAGTCGCTGAGCGCCTGTCTCTTGGCGGCGCAGGTGGAGGCGGAGCTCATCGACGACAGAGTGGCCAACCTGGACGCGCACCCGGAGCTCGGGCTGCGCGTCGGCGCTCGGCTGCCGCGCGCCGGCGAGCGCCTGTCCCTGACTGTGCGGCGTGTGCTGCGCGTGCGGCGCAACCTGCTGAGGACATAGGGCTGTGCTGTGGTGCTGCATGCTGCACGTGGTCATGATATTGAAAAGCTGTTGCATTCAGTACCCTGTAGGGCTAAAGCACATTCGTACTCCGCAAAGCTGTAGACAGGACGCATGCACCCTCCAGTACACAGCTACCCGCACAGCCTTCCGGAGCCGCCTGCCTGTCCGTAGCCGAGGTGAGCGCCTTGGCTGAGCGCCCGCTCACCCACGTTGTAGCTTGTGGTCTCCGGGCAAGCTGGCCAGTATTCAACAGCTCTGATGCACACACACAGCAAACAGCGTACACGAGCTTGACGCGTGCCAAAGCAGTCTGTTACGAGCTGAGAGTCGAGATGGACAACTCGGCGAGGGCGGCGGCAGCACCGAGCGGCAAGTATGGCGCCCTGCAGCCGAAGCTGCCGGTCAGGTTGCTCTCCCAGGTGAGGCACTGTCGCGCCGTGCCATTGCCCAACATCACAAACTGCTGGCAGGCCATCTTTCAGCTGCCAGGCCTAAATAACTGTGGTCTGGCCGCCGCAGAGCTCTGGCACAAGGCAGTTCTTCGACTCGGCAGAGTATGCGCTGCAGCAGCTGGGGCGGCAGCAGGACGGCGCCGCGCTCACACTGCAGCCTGTGGAGATGCTGCCAGTGAAGCGCGGCGCCCACGCCTTCAAGGCGCCTGGCGTCTCACGGCTGGCGCTGAGCAGCTAGGGCAGGGCTGTGTGGCAGAAACAATGAAGTGTCCCCGTCTTGCGTGCATGCACCGTTCCATTGGCGTGCTGCTGAAGTCAGGCCCAGGTTTCTGGGCGCCCGGTATGCTACCATTTCATGGCTTGCGCGTCTGCAGCCTTCCACAGCTTTGCAAGTTGCTGTGCTTGTAACAAGCAAGTCCGGTAACAGCCGACTTTGCAACACATGCCAACTTGGCACCCACCAGCCCCACAGATACAAACGCCTCTGCCGGTCTCCTGCTTCCAGGGCCGGGCGCAGTCACACCCGGCGTTGCCCAGCCAGTCTGCCCAGTCAGCTCAGGCGCCTCGCAGCACTCAGTCCTGCCTACTGCAGCACACAGCGACTCCCACAACCGGGCTGCAAGGAGGTCATGCCCTGGCCAGCTTTTGTATCGCGCCCATCTCCAAGACGGCACCTGGGGCGCCGGCTGGCGCCTCGGCGTCGGCGACCATCGCCCGCGCCACGTCGGCCACACGCATGCTGGGCAGCAGGCCGCCCGCCGGCGCGGCCTCGGTGCGCTGCAGCACGCCGGGCCGGAAGATGGACACGCGCTCAAAGCCCTGGCTGGGCGCAAACATGACTGCCGGGCCTGGCGCATGGTCGGGCAGCTGGCCGGGCGGGTGTACAAGG
>JAABUR0100008578.1_pt1 | contig 11753 bp, 7 predicted proteins | sample 5560091 | NCBI WGS metagenome assembly JAABUR01 (sample SAMN10711879, study PRJNA513375) | rock metagenome | isolation source: Antarctica rocks | place: Antarctica: Victoria Land, University Valley sud
CAGCGGACGATGTCCCACCGCAGCATCATGGCGTGGTCCTCGTGCACGCTGTTGTGGCAGTGCATGAGGTACCGACCGGTGAAGTCGCGGAACTTGAGATAGACCTCAGCCTCCTCGCCCGGGCCGAGGACGATCACGTCTTTGCGGCCACGCTCATGGGGGGGGGGCGTCGTCCCATTGCGCGTAAGGATGCGGAACTCCTCGAAGTGCATGTGGATCGGGTGAGCCCAGCCGCCGCCGCCGTTTTTCAGCGTCCAAATCTCGGCAGTGCCCTGCCGGGGCGCCGCGCGGACCACGCCGCCGTCGTAAAGCTGGCCGTTGATCGCCCACTGACCGTTATTGCGGCCGAACTCCCAGGTCCGCCGCACCGCGACACGGTTCAGGTCGATGGGGGGCTGGGGGCGGAGCGTGGCCGGAACGCGGCTGGGGTCGGTGACCTTCCCGCCGACCACGTCGAACCGCATCACCGGCACGCCCGGCCGACTGATCCCGTCCGCCTTGCGGGGATCGACCTGCACGAGGATGTTACGCAGCTCGATCCTGGTCCCGTCCGGGTACTGGGAGAAGTCGATGACGACGTCGACCCGCTCCGCCGGGCCGATGTTGACGTTCTCGCGGATCAGGGGCGCCGCCAGCAGGTTGCCGTCGCTGGCGATCTGGGTCATCGGCTCCCCGTTACTCAGCTCGAATACGTAGTGCCGCGAGGGGCCGGGCGTATACAGGCGGAAGCGATACTTGCGGCGGGCGACCCGCAGGTACGGCTGGATCGTCTCGTTGACCGCGTACTTATCTCCCAGGAAACCGTCGAAGTCGAACGGGTCCAGGTAGAGCTGGCTGTCCTTGGTGAAGGCCGGGTCGCTGAACATCAGCGGGATGTCGTACAGGCCGCTGGGCAGGCGCAACCCGGTGGTCTCGTTGCCGGTGTCCAGGTCGTCGTACAGGTTGTAGACGCCCCGCAGCCCCCGATACACGTTCGGCGCCGTGAAGTCGGCGCGGTGGTCGTGGAACCAAAGGCTGCCCAGCGCCTCCCGCGAGTCGCCGCCGGCGTAGAAGTTGGCGTAGTGGTGGTCTTTGTAGTACCCCGGGCCGAAGAAGTCCTCCGCGAAGCCGTCGCTCTCGCTCGCCGTGTGGGCATTGTGGAGGTGGGTGATGATTTCCGGAGACCCGAACCCGACGTGGTCGGCCGGCAAGTCGTTCCAAAAGCGCACGATGATCGGCTCGCCGTAGAACGCGTCGATCTGCGGGACGGGCGTGCTGTCATATTTCCAGACGTAGCTCGGCTGCAGGTCGGGGTGGAACGCATGGAACCGAGCCTGCGCGACGAACTCGTAGAGCTTTTGCGCGGGGAACTCGCGGTATCGCTGGAACTGCGTGGTATCGGGGGTAGGGCTTAACCTAAGCACCGGCTGCTTGGCCACGGGTACGTAGAGCGGCGCGACGAACGGGCGGGTCGGCGGGCTGAAGGGATTGCTCGCATAATCGTAGATGTTGGCCTGGGCTCGCCTGACAGGAAGGATGGCCGAGCCGGCCGCGACAGCCCCCCACTGGAGCAACTGACGCCTCGAAAACACGCTACGCATCGAATGATCCTGGGAGTTCAATGAACGATCCTTTTCTCGGAACGCCTCTAATCCCTCAGGGGCGGCGAAGTGCCTCCCCTACATGTGAGCTCGGCGCGGACAACGAACACTCGGGCGTGACGCCCGGACGGCCTTCGGTTGGCTGCCGTACACGACAGTTGCGTTTCGCGGGGCGGCCACCGAAGGACCGGTGTCCGACTCGGAGGTTCAGCTTCGGCGCTGATCGGGCATGCGTTCAGGCGGTGTCTGGAGCGAGAACGTCCTGTCGAGGGATGACGGCTTAAGGACGCCTAGGGGTCATATCAGACCAGAGTTCCGGGTCTGGACTGACAATGCTTAACTGCTTGCGAGCTGTTTGTAGACGCGAAAACCACACCGTCAAGCAACCGATTTCAGAAAACATTGAAATTGTAAGCTAGTTATCTTAATACGGCTGGTGGCGTGAACTTTTGCCAGGCGTCCAGAGGGTTATGATCGTCCTGGCAAGTGATCCAGATGTAACCAAGTCCCTTGCGGCAGCACGCAGCCGCAGTGACCATCGTGCCCCGAGTATGCCAACTGCTCAGTGTGAGCACGCAATTTCCATCGCTCACTTGCATGCGGCTTTAATAAGTCGTTCTGGCTTAATTGACGTCCCGATTTTGCTCGCCGCGTTCTCTGCGTAGTTGGGCCCGTCCCGGCAGGGGGCTTTGCCCTTTTGGCGGCGCGGTGGGGCGGCTATGATGGGCGCAGCACGGGCAACGGAGTGAACGCACCCCCACGAGGAAGGATTCCGTGACGACGGCCACCGCACCGACCGATGCCCGGCCGATGCCGCCGGTCCTGGGCCGCCTGATGAGCGGGACGTTCTGGACGGCGCTTCGGACCCCGCTGCAGGCGGTCCTGGCGTTCTTCAGCATCCCGCTGATCATCGGGACGATCGGCCCGAAAGCCTCCAGCGCCTACGCCTTCGCCTGGGGGTTCGGGTTCTTCCAGTTCCTGTTCGAATTCGGGATGAGCTCGTCGCTGCAGCGGCAGGCCTCCGAGACCTGGACCCGGGGCGACCGCGCGGGGGTCGACCGCGTGATCGCCTGCGGCATGAACTTCTACGCGGCGATGGCCGTCGTGCAGGCCCTCGCGCTGCTGGGCGTGGCCTATCTCGCGGTGCCGTACTCGGTGTATGACCTCCAGGGGCGGCAACTGATCGTCAAGCTGCTCTGGCTGCAGGTCTTCACCACGCCCTGCTTCGGGCTCTCGATGGTCGCGTCCAGCGTGCTGCAGGCGGCGCGCCGGTACGACTTCCTCCCGCGGTTCGAGCTGGCGATCATCGTCCTGCGGTTCGTCGTCCTGGTGGTCGGCCTGGCATCGGGGGTCGATTTCTTCCTGGTCGTCGTGGCGCAAACGGTCGTGCAGATCGCCCTCTCGCTGGGCCCGTCGCTCTGGGTGATGGTCCGCGAGCTGGGGCACGTCCCGCACTTCCACGGGGCCCGCCGCGAGGACTACGCGGCGCTCTTGCACATCAGCTTCTACATGTTCCTGATCCAGCTCAGCGTGGTGCTGGCCGACAAGGTCGACACGACGATCCTGGGCTTCGCGCTGGACGATGAGGCCGCCAACGCGGTCTACATGTTCGTCAGCAAGCCGTTCGTGCAGATCCGCCAGACGGGCTGGACGCTGGCCTACCTGGTGATGCCGGCGGTGGCGAGCCTGGTGGCGGCCCGCGACCTGCGCGGCCTGGATCGGGTGAAGTACGACGGGCCGAGGCTGCACATCGGCGTGCTCATGCCGATCTCGCTGCTGGCCTGGGTGTACGCCGTCCCGTTCCTGAGGCTCTGGGTCGGCGACCGGCTGGACTACGACGCCGATGAGCTCGCCCCGCTCCTGCGTCTCTTCCTGGTGGCCACCCTCCCGCTGGCGCTCGCCGTGCCGGCGCAGATGGCCATCGGCATGAACCGGATCAAGGTCATCGCGCTGGCGGCCCTGGTCGGCTCGCTGGTCAACCTGCCGATCAGCTATTACTTGACGCGCCGGCTGGGGGCCGACGGGGTCATCCCGGGCGTCTCGGGGGTCATCTGGGGGACGGTGCTGACGACCCTCTTCTCGAACCTCCTCGTGCCCGGCGTCTACGTCTTCCGCGTCCTGGAGGTCCGGCTGCGGACATTCCTATCGAGGACCCTGAGCGCCCCGCTCGCCGGGGCCGCCGCCCTGGTGGCGACGACCTGGGCGCTCGGCAAGGTCCTCCCGTCCGATCCCCTCGGCGCGACGCCCTCGGCGCGATCGATCTTGCTGCTCGTGCACCTGGCGATCGGCAGCCTCGCCTACGTGGCGGGCTACCTGGCCGTCCCGACCGGCCGCGGCGACCTGACCGCCCTCGTCGGCTGGCTCAGGCGCCGGCTCGCGTCGGCGCCGCGTGCCGAAGCGGCCACGCCTCCTTTCCGATCCCCCGGCGACGGACTAGACTAGACGAGTCTGGTCGAGAATCGGAGGCGATATGACAACCGCGTCCAACGGCAACGCGAACTCCCGGGGAGGGCCGATGCGTCGGCTCCGGATCGATCCGACGGCCGGGGGCGTGTCCCCCGCGTCCGACGTCCCGCCGGGACGCTCGGGCCGGCACGTCGTGATCGTGGGCGTGCTGCTGGTCCTGGTGACCTGGGGGGGGCTCTACCTGGCCTTCCGCGACTGGCGGGTCCGCTACCGGACTCGTGCCCAGTACGGGGCCACGCACGTCGCGACGGCGATCGACCCGATGGCCGCGGCGGTCCCGACCGGCGTGCCCCCCGAAGCCTGGCGCGACGCGGTCCTTGAGACACACGCGATGCTCGTGACGGTGACCGCCTCGAACCTGCTCGACATGACGGCGCTCCAATCTCTCCGCGGCGAGGTGGCCGCGCGTGTCGGCCGTGCCCGTCCGGAGACGGCCCGCTCCGAGCTGGCCGGCCTCTGGGACGACCTCCAGGACCGCGCCGGCCCCCTCCTCGACCGCCACCCCCGCCCGGAGCTCTTGCCACTCTCCAGGCCGGCACGATCCCCTCTCCCCCCGGGTGAGGGATCCCGCCTCTGAGCAGGAAATGGCCCCCGGACCATCGCGACCTGCTCTTGCTGCCCTCGGCGGTCGATGTCATCATTGGGCCCGGTACGGAGGCCCGTGAGCTCTTGCCCGCGATGAGGCGGAGGGACCGCACCATGAGCCAGGCCCCGACCGAGGCACGGCCTGCCCCGAAGACGCTTCCCCGACCGATCCGCCGTGCCCTGGGCCGGCTGGATCGCCGCTTCCGGCTGGCCGGCGCCTGCCGGGGCCTGGGGACGGCCGCGCTCGTGGTGGCGGCCGGTGCGGCGGTGGGGATGGCGGCCGACCTCGCCTGGGAATTGCCCCAGGCGGCGCGGTGGGCGATCTGGGGGACATGGCTGGTGTCGGTCGTGGGCCTGCTCGTCGCGGCCTTCCGCCCGCTCGTGCGGCGATCGGGGGCGATGGCGCTGGCCGCGCTCGCCGAGAGGAGCCACCCGCATCTCGGGGAGAGGCTGACGGCCGCCGTCGCCCTCTTCGACGAGCGCGAGCGCCGGCGCCAGCCCCCGCATGGCTCGCCGGCCCTGATCGCCGCGCTGGCCGACGAGGCCGCCGCGTGCGTCAGGGCGATCGATCCGGGCCGGGCGATCCCCATGGGGGCGGCCTGGCATCGGCTCGCGCTCGGGGTGGTGGCATCGATGCTGATCGCCGCGCCGGCGGTGATCTGGCCCGATCCGTTCGGCACGCTGGCGCGGAGGTTCCTGGTCCCCTGGGACGACTCCGAGCGCGTGGGGCGGTTCGTCGTGAGCGTGACCCCGGGCGACCACACGTCGGCACGAGGGTCCGACCTGACGGTCTCGGCCCGGATCCGGTCGCGGTTCGGTGCCGGGTCCGTCCCCCGGACTGCCTGGCTCGAATGGACCGAGGAGAAAGGCGGGACGCGGCGACGGATGGCGATGTCCGCCGCGCCGACGGGGCAGGGCCCCTCGCGGGCCTTCGCGATCAGGTTGCCGGGGCTCTCGGGCTCGTTGACGTACCGGGTCGTCGGCGAGTCGGCCGTCAGCCGAGGATATCGCGTCACCGTGGTCGAGCCGCCGGCCGTCGCCGCCCTGGCCGCGCGGATTGTCCCCCCTCCGTACAGCGGGCTCCCCACCGGGAAGGCCCGCGACCCCGACCGGATCGAGGCCCTGGAGGGGAGCCGGATCACGCTCGAGGTCGCGACGACCTTGCCGGTCCGCACGATCGAGGTCGAGTGGCCGGGCACCCCTCGGCCGGTGGCGATCCCGCCGGGATCGGAGGGCAAGACCGGGTCTGTCACGCTGGCCGCCGACGTTTCGGGACCCTATCGCATCCGGCTCCGCGACGGGCGCGGCCTGACGAGCCTCGCCGGCCCCCCGCGCCGGGTGGTGGTCGTCACCGACTCCCCGCCGACGCTCTCCGTGAGCGGGAACGAGGCGATGGAGGAGTCGCGCCCGGACGACGTCTTGCGCCTCGGGATCTCGGCGCGCGACGACCTGGCGGTCGCCTCGGCCGAGCTGCACCACGCGATCGAGCGGGCCCATCCCAGCCCCGGCGGACCGAAGGCCGAGGAGGGGCACGTGGATCTCTCCCTGCCCGGCCTGGGGGCCCGGTCCGCGAGCGGGGCGGCGATGCTGGACCTGAAGACGCTAAGCCTCTCGCCCGGCGACGTCCTCTCGTACCGGGTCCGGGTCGCCGACAACCGCCCCCCTCCGCTCGGGCCGAACGTGGCCTGGTCGCCGCCTCGGACGCTGACGATCGTCGCTCAGGCCGAGTCGATGCAGGCGAGGCGGGGCCAGGCGGAGCACGCCGAGGCGCAGGCGAAGCTCGACGCGCTGAAGGAGGCCGCGGCGGCCAACCGGAAGGAGACGGAAGGGCTCCGCTACGCCGCCGATGCCGCCTCGCGCGGCAACGGCGTGTGGGACGAGGCGCGTCGGCAGGCGCTGGCGGACCGTGCCACCGAGGCTCGCTCCGTGGTCGATCGGCTCCACGGGCTGGCCCGCGACCTCGACCGCGCGTCCCGGTTCCGCCCGCTCGCCCCCCCGGCGCGTCGGGCGGCGGCGGCCGAGGCGGAAAACGGCCGCGTCGCGCTGGACCGGGCCAGAGGCCATGAGGATCCCGCCGGACGCCTGGCCGAACTCCGCCAGGCCGACGCCCAGCTCGCCGCCCTCGCGAACCGGCTCGACGACCTGCAACGCCAGTTCGATGCGCTGGCCGGGCGTCCCGAGGCCGCCGACTCCCCCCCGGCCGACCCGGGGGCCGGGCCCGTCCCCGGCGACCTCGCCGGCCCCTCGGCCGGGGCGGGCCCGGGCGCCGCCGACTCGGGCGAGCTGCCAGACCTGCTGCGACGCCGGCCGGGCCGCGCCTGGGGAGAGCTGCCGGGTCACCTCCGCACGGAAATCCTCCAGATGACGCGCGGCCGCTACCGCGACGATTACGAGCGTCTCATCCAGCTCTACTTCCGCGAGATCGCCGCCGAGGCCGTCCCCGAATCGAGCGGCCGGGACCGTTCGCCATGACCCCTCTCCGATTTCGTCGATCGAGTCCAGCCTGGCCGACGGGACATCGGACGGACCCCAGCCACCCGGAGGTGTCTCCGCTCCCCTCGAAAGGGCGATATCCGATCGTCGTGGCGATGCAACTCGTCCTGCTCCTCGCGCTCGGCCGACCGATCGCACTCAAGGGGCAAGATGTCGGCCGCTCCCCCGAGGCATCGGACGCGGCGATTGGCCGGGCCCTGGAGTTCCTCAAGTCGGCGCAGAAGCCCGACGGGTCGTGGGAGTCGGGGGGGTTCGGGCGGGCGACCTCGGTCACGTCGCTGGCGGTCCTGGCCTTCCTCGCCGCCGGCCACGTCCCGGGCGAGCCCGGCCCGTATCGCGAGCCGGTCGAGCGGGGGGTCCTCTATGTCCTGGACAGCCAGCGCCCCAACGGCATGCTCGTCTCGAACACGAGCCACGGCCCGATGTACTGCCACGGGATCAGCACCCTGATGCTCGCCGAGGTCGTCGGCATGGCCCGCGACCCGGCCCTGGCCGAGCGGTCGCGCGCCGCCCTGGCCCGGGCGGTCGACCTGATCCTCAAGGCGCAGGACCTGGCCAAGAACCCCGAGAACTCCGGCGGCTGGCGCTACCAGCCGACCAGCCGCGACAGCGACCTGAGCGTCAGCGGCTGGCAGCTCATGGCGCTCCGCGCCGCGAAGTCGGCCGGCTGCGCGGTCCCCTCCGACCACATCGACCGCGCCGTCGCTTACATCAAGCGCTGCTCGGTCGCCGACGGGGGCGGGTTCGCCTACCAGCCCGGCCAGGGGCCGAACAACCCCCGGACCGGCACCGGCATCCTCGCCCTGGAAATCTGCGGCTCCCACTCCACCCCCGAGGCCATCGCCGGCGCCGAATACCTGATCAAGCACCCGCCGCGATGGACGAACGAGTACTTCTTCTACGAGGTGTATTACTGCTCGCAGGCCATGTTCCAGATGGGCGACCGCTTCTTCCCGGCCTATTATTCCAAGCTCGTCGCCATCCTGCTCGACCACCAGGAAGAGGACGGGAGCTGGCTCTCCGGCGACGGCAACGACCGCTCCGGCGGGCGCAACTACTGCACCGCGATGGCCGTCCTGGCACTGGCGGTCGAGTATCGGTATTTGCCGATCTATCAAAGATAGTGCTTTTGGACGGGTTCGTGTAAGGCGATATCCCGGTTGCTTATTTCTTTCCCTTTCCCGCTCCCTCTAAAGCCTCGGCTTTTCGGTTCAGGTACAACGGAATAAGCTTGCCTTCTCTTCTCGACTCGCGCTCGCCAACTCCCTTGGCGATACCCAGCAAGAGATGTGATTTGGCGAGGGGGGAACTCGTCTTCTCGACCCGAGGCCGCACGACCCCTGAGCCGTCCGCATTGGCTTGGGCGGCTGCGATCTTTTCCAGGAGCTGTGCCTTCAGCTGCTCTATGGTAATGGTCTCCGCGACCTGAAAAGCGGCTTCAATGTCTCCGGCCTCCGTCAACGACGTGGCGATTCTTTCCAAGGCCATCATTCGGTTCCCCCCCTCCAGTATTTCTTTCACCGTCTCGATCGCTTCTTTGATGAATCCACTCTCCTGTTGAGAGTGTGCAATCAGTTCTAACTGATTCGTAATACTGAAATTGGGATTTGGCTCTGTGATGCCTTTTAGGCATTGGACCGCCGACCGATACGTGGCCCTGGCATCCTCGCGGTTACCCGATCGCGCCTGGGCCAGGGCAATTTGACGCAAGATATTGCATTTGCCATAAGTGTCACTCACGTTGCTAGCTTCGCGAGCCGCCTCGCGAAGGATTTCTCGAATCTCCACGGCGCCGGGTGACTCGGCCTTCTTAGAGTCGTCCGACTTCGCCTCGGGTGGCGAATCTTCTTTCGTCGGCGGGGCGGCTTTACCCCCCTCCTGATCTTGCCGGGCGAATACCCCCGCCCCGAGCACGACAATACCCGCCGCGAGGGAGATCACCGCGACGGTCCTGAGTTTCATGAAGAGCATGGTCCCCAGTCCTCCTTCGGTTAAGGCGACAACGGATACCGAGATTCCTCCCGCGAGCGACGATCGCCCGAGGGCCGACAGCGACAGCAAGGCCACTCGCCGGGTGGTTTCCATCAGGGCGGCCGGGACGGCGATCGGGGCCGCTTCCAGGGCGCTCGTCATCTCCAGCAGGACGGCGGAGGGGGCGAGGCCCCGGCGGATCAAGCGGACCTGCAATCGCCCTCGGGCCCGGGCCAGCCGGCTCTTGACTGTCCCCACGGGGCATCCGAGCCTTTGCGCCGTCTCTGCGTGGGTCTTGCCTTCGAGGTCGCAGAGGATGACCGGCACCCGGAACTTCTCCGGTAGTCGATGGATCTCCTCATCCAGGGCCGATCGCAGCTCGTGCCGTTCCGCGTCGTGTCCGCCTTCCACCGCCAGACGCTCCTCATCCGACGGTTCGAGCGCACACATGCGAGCGGCACCGGCCCTGGCGCGTGAGGACACGCGGAAGGCGACCCCGAAGAGCCAGTTGCCCAGCAGTTCGGGGCGGCGGATGGAATTCGCCTTGCGGACCAGGATCAGGAACGTGGCCTGGAAGGCGTCCTCGACGTCATTGGGGTCGCGGAGGACCCGCCGGCAGACGCCCAGGACGGTCGGCCCGTGCCGCGTCAGGAGCGCCTCGAAGGCGACCTCATCGCCGCCGGACGCGAACCGTTCCAGGAGCTGTCCCTCGGTCAACCCGACGGCCGTCCCCGCCTCCAGGAGCGTGCGGACGTGTCGCAAGAGGGCCTGTTCTCGTCCGTTCGCCATATCCGTGCCGCCCAAGCCGGTGCGTCGACCCTTTCCGTCCTCCCATGATTACTGCACGCGGAGGCCGAGTGGTTCCGCACTTCGGGGGAATGCTCGGATCAATGGAGTCCCGGCGCCCGGGGAGAGGTCCGGGCCTCGGGGTTCAATCCCTCAAGTCTCTAACATCTCGTGACTTCCGCTGCCCCTTCCCGCTCGCGGTGTACGTGATCTTCGAGGCGACCCCCTTCTGGTGGGTGACGGTCACGGCGATCCCGCTCTTGGCCGTCTCGAGGGCCTCTTTCACCTTCTCCAGGTCGACCTTCTGCTCGCCCTTGCGGGTCGCGGCGACGGTCCTCTCGTTGACCTTCACCTTGATCTCCAGGTCCGTGTCCGTCTCGGTCACGAGGAGCGTCTTGGCATCGACGTCCACCTTCGTGATCCGGCCGATCAACTCGCTGGCCAGCGCCGGGGCGATCATCACGCCCAGGGCCGCCACGGCGCAGGCCAGGCTCATCAGGAACTTTCGTCGGCTCTTCATCGTCTGCAGACTCCGTTCGATCACTGGGACGAGTGGGAATCCTCACCACTCCGGGTCGTGTGCGGGGGTCCGACCCCCGGACGCCCGTATCGTAGCGGCAAACGACCCGAAATGCCCAGCCAAAGGGGGAAGATTTGTCGCGATCGCCCGGAGGATGCGGCAGGATGAGGAGGAACCCGCCGACGTCCCCTTGCCGGTGAAACACGTCGAGATCGGCCCGATGCCCCGGAGCGATCGACCCTGCAACGCCTCGTGACCGCGGCCTCGGCGATCCTGCCGACGGCGGGATGGCCGGGGCCGGCGGGGCATGGGTCCGAGCACCGGGGTTCGGGCCTCACTCCTTCGACTCTTCCTTCACCTTCTCCTTCTCCTTCTCCTTCTGGAGCTGGGCCTTCCCCTTCCCGGCGTATTTGATCTTCGAGGCGACCCCCTTCTCGTGGGTGACGACCACGGGGATGCCCTGCTTGGCCTCATCGAGGCCCTTCTCCAGCTTCTCCAGGTCGACCTTGATCTCACCCTTCTTGGTCAAGAAGACGGTATCGTCGGTGATCTTGACGTCGATCAACTTGTCCGTGTCCTTCTCGATCACGGTGACCGACCTGGCATCGAGGTTGACCTTCGTGATCCGGCCCATCAACTCGGCGGCCAGCGTCGGGACGATCATCACGCCCAGGGCCATCGCGGCGCAGGCCAGGGTCATCAGGGACTTGGGTCGGCTCTTCATCGTCGGCGATCTCCGTTCGGGTCCTCGGACGCCGGGCCGTGGGCTGGTCCCGTCCCTCGCAGGACGCGCGGCAAGCCTCCGCATTCACCGGCCCGTCTGCCCGTTACCCACCATCATGCGCCGGTTCAGTAGCGGCCACCAACCCCGGACGGCCAAAACGCACCGGTCGAGGAGGAATGAGTCGCAATCGCCCGGAGGATGCGGGAGGATCGGGAGAGACTCCGCCGGCGTCAACGTGCCGGCGCGACACGACGAGCTCGACCTCTTTCGCGGGAGCGATCGACCCATGAAAATCCCGGTGACCGCGGCCCTGGCGATCCTGCTGACGCAGAGTGTGGGGAGGGGAGTGGCGGCGCCTCCCGAGCGAGACGCGGGGGGCTGGAAGGCGTCGGGGACGCAGGGGGCGGTCGTGGCGGGGGGGAGCGCGGCCGTCGAGGCGGGGGTCGAGGTCCTCAAGGCGGGCGGGAACGCGGCCGACGCGGCGGTGGCCACGATCCTGGCGCTGAGCGTGACCGATGCGACGTCGTTCTGCTTCGGCGGCGAGGTCCCGATCATGGTCTACGATGCCCGCCGGGGGGTCGTCGAGGTCCTGGCAGGCCAGGGGACCGCGCCCCGGCTGGCGACGCTC
>JAABUR0100008579.1_pt1 | contig 11753 bp, 14 predicted proteins | sample 5560091 | NCBI WGS metagenome assembly JAABUR01 (sample SAMN10711879, study PRJNA513375) | rock metagenome | isolation source: Antarctica rocks | place: Antarctica: Victoria Land, University Valley sud
CATCGCCGCGATGAACCAGAACGAGGCGTGGCCGGTGAAGGCGAAGGCGAGGCCGAGCACGTAGAGCCGGCTGGTCCCCCAGTCGCCGAAGAGCATCGGGCCGGCATGATACCAGCGCAGCTCGCGCGGACGTTCCCCGGTCGCCAACATATGACAAATTCTCGCAGATTCAGGTTTCGATAAAAAAACCGCATGTTGCCAGGTACGATGGCGAGGTCGCGTGCCCGATCGCTCGATCGGGATCAGAATCGCGGCCGCGGATGGCGCGGGTCGTACTCGGCCATCTCAGGGTCGGCGCGGCCGAGCGCCCTGGCGACCACCTCCCGCAGGGCCTCGGGCCTGAGCGGCTTCTGCAAGAAGTCGATGGCCCCCGACTTCATCGCCTCCGCGGCGTCGCGGATGCTGCCATGCGCCGTGACGATGACCACCGGGGTGGTAATCCCCTCGTCTCTCATGCGACGGAGCGTCGCCCTGCCGTCCATCCGCGGCATGCGCAGGTCGAGCAGGACCAGGTCGGTCGGGGCCGCATGGAGGGCGGCGAGCGCCGCCTCGCCCTCCTCGGCCTCGATGACGGTGTGACCGACCGCCTCCAACGCGGTGCGGAACATGAGCCGGACGTTCGGCTCGTCGTCCACGATCAAGATGCGCGCGGCGGTCGCCATTCGGACGGTCCCCCCTCGTGGCCAGGTGCCATGTCACATCCTCGGATCGTCTTGACCTGTGCCCCGGCGTGGGGCATTCCACTCTCCCGGCGATGTCGAAAGGACGGCCCGTGGTCGTCACTCCTGTCGGTGGGAGCTGCCGTTGAGTCGCTCGGAGGTCGCATCGTGCCCCTCGCGGACGGCCGGTAGGGTGAAGGTGAACGTGCTCCCACCCCCCGGCCGGCTCTCCACGTCGATCTGGCCGCCATGGGCCGCGACGATCTCCCGGGTGATCGCCAAGCCCAGCCCGGCCCCGCCTCGCGACCGCGACCCCGGCACCCGGTAGAACTTCTCGAAGACCTGCGGCAGGTGCTCCGCCGGGATGCCCGCCCCGGTGTCGGCCACGGCGAAGCGGACGAACGTCCCATCGGGGTCGGCGGAAAGCCGGATCGTGCCGCCGCGATCGGTGTGGGCCAAGGCGTTGCCGACGAGGTTATCGAAGACGTACCCGACCCGATCGCGGTCCACCAGCACGGCAGGTAGGCGGGGCAATGACGAGGCATCGAGGGTGATCTCCGCGTCACGGGCCTTGGCCTCGAATCGCTCGACGGCCTCGCGGACGAGGTCCGCCGCCGACGCGGGGTGCCGGTCGAGCTCGACCCGGCCCTGTTCGATCCGAGTCAGATCCAGAAGGTCGTTGACCATCCCGAGCAGCCGGTCCGCGTCCTGTCGCGCCACGAGCAGCAACTCGACCTGCTTGGGCACGAGCGGCCCGACGACTTCCTCGAGCAGGAGGTGGACGGCCATCTGCAGGCTCGTCAGCGGCGTCTTCAGCTCGTGGCTCACGGTCGAGACCATGTCGCTCTTGAGCTCGTCGAGCAGGCGGAACCGCGTGACGTCCGTGAGCACGACGGCGGCCCCGAGCAATCCTTCGTGCTCGCCGCCGATCGAGAGTACGCGGGGCAGGTAGAATCGCTCCTGGCCTCCGTCGCGGATGCAGAGGGCGTGTTCCAGGCTCGTCGGCAGGTAGTCGGGGCGGCCGTCCAGCACCTCGACCAGCGCCGGCCCCAACTCCGACGGTGCCGACCAGGGGATGGTTTCCTGCGACGGCACGACTCCGAGGATCCTCCGGGCCGCCGGGTTGGCCCGCTCGATGATGCCAGCCGGGTCGACGACGACCACCGGGTCGGGGAATGAGTCGATCGTCGCCTGTGCCGTCTTCTGCGCCCGGAGCAGCCGGGCGGTCCCCGCCGCCTGGAACTCGCGGATGGTCCGGGCCATCGTGTTGAACGCGGCGGCCAGCTCCCCCAGCTCGTCGCGAGTCCGCACGGGGACGACCTGATCGAGGTCGCCATGCGCCATCGCGCGGGCTCCACGGGTGACCGCCCGGATGGGCTCCAGGATCGACCGGCTCAGCACGAATGCCGCGGCGGTGGCGACGGCCGCCGCGCCGAGCAGGGCGACGATCATCATCCGGATCGACACCGAGGCGGCGGCACGCGCCCGGCGGTCCATGGCCTCCATGTTCTGCTGGTTGATCCGCAGGATGTCCTCGGCCCGTCCCTTGATCCTCTGGAATGTCGGCAGGAGCTGGCCGAAGTACAACCGCCTTCGATCCTCGGTCGGCTCGGGCGGCAGGGCGAAATAGCGATCGGCCAGCTCGGTGAATCGGGCATGCAGGCGCGACAGGTCGTCGGCCATCCGCTGCTCGCCCTCGGCGATCAGGGTGACGTTGTCCCGCTCGCGCCGGAGGTTCTCCTCGAAGACGGGCCGGAACTCGTCGAACTGCTCGCGCGCCCGCCGCTCCTCCCCGCCGATGGCGAAGAGCAGGGCCGAGTCCATCCGTTCGAGGGCCTCCTTCATGCCCTCGGCGTACCGGACACTCCGATAGTTCTCCTTCAGGATCACGTCGATGTTGGAGCCGAGGCGGGAGAACATGACGATGGCCCACAGCCCCAGGCCGACCATGATGGCCAGCAGGGGCGTCAGTCCAATGAGCAGCTTGGTCCGTAACGTCTTGACCGTCATTCCATCCGTCTCCGTCGACCTTTGTACTAAAGCAACGGGGATGCCGGAGGCATCGGAGTTGACACTAACCATTGATGGAAATGGACTTGCGCCAAGAGAATCGGAGAGAGCTGGCGCGGAGGAGGGATGGAGGCAATGCGATCTGCACGATACCTTCGTGCAGATCGCACGGGGTCGGCTAGATGCCGTGTTGCTTACGCTTGCGGTAGAGGGTGCTCGGATCGATGCCCAGCGTCCTCGCCGCGGCATCGAGGTTGGGGGACCGGATGAGGACCCGACGGATGTGCTCGACCTCGAGTTGCTCCAGGGTGAGCGGCCCACCGATTTCGAGGGGACCCGGCGAAGCGGCCTGCGCGTAGGCGATCCGGTCGGGTAAATCCGTCAGGCCGATCTCGGGTCCGGCGGCCAGGATCGCCGCCCGCTCCACGGCATTACGCAGCTCGCGGAGGTTCCCGGGCCAGGTATGACGAGCCAGGGCCGCCCGGGCCTCGGCCGTGAAGCCCGACAAGTGCCGCCCGGTCTGGCGGGCGAAGAAGCCGAGCAGGTGGTCCGCCAGGTCGAGCAGATCGGTGCGGCGGCGGAGCGGGGGGAGGGTCAGCTCGATGATGTTGAGCCGGTAGAGCAGGTCCTCGCGGAAGCCGCCCGACGCGACGGCCGCCTCCAGGTCACGATTGGTCGCGGCGAGCAGCCGCACGTCGGCCGCGCGGGTCCTGGTCTCGCCCACGCGCTCGTATTTCTTTTCCTGGAGGAAGCGCAAAAGCTTGGGCTGCAACGCCACGGGCAAGTCGCCGACCTCGTCGAGGAACAGCGTCCCCCCCTCGGCCGCGGCCACCTTGCCCGCCACATCGCGGATGGCGCCCGTGAAGGCCCCCTTGGCGTGGCCGAACAGGTCGCTCTCCAGCAGCTCGGGGCTGAGGCTGGGGCAGCTCACCGTGACGAACGGACCGTCGGCCCGCTTGCTCCAGACGTGCAGGGCACGCGACAAGACCCCCTTGCCGGTGCCGCTCTCGCCCCGGATCAGCACGACCGCATCGGAGGGGGCCGTCTGTCGAGCGAGCTCCAGCGAGCGCCGCATCTGGGGATCGGGGCTGTCGAGCTCGGCCTCGGGCACCTCGGCCCGGACCCGGTCCTCCAGGTCGGCGACCCGATCCCGGAGCCCCCGCATCCGTGCCACGCGCTCCAGGACGGCGCGTACCTGGGCGGGGGTGAAGGGCTTGGGCAGGTAGTCGAAGGCGCCGCGCCGCATCGCCTCGACGGCGGTGTCGATGCTGGCGTGGGCCGTGATCACGACGACCGCCAGGCGGGGCGACTGGGCCAGCAGGGGCTCGAGCAGGTCGAGGCCCGACTCCGAGCCGAGCCGGAGGTCGATCAGTGCCACCTCGCAGGGCTGACGCTCGACGAGTCCCAGGGCCTTCGACCCCGAGGCGGCCTCCTCGACGACGTGTCCCATCGCCTCCAGGGCGAGCCGAAGGGTGCTCCGGATGTTCGGCTCGTCGTCGACGATCATGATTCGCATGGCGACACCGAAACAAACTCTCGGTCCAGCAATGTGACGATCAGATCATCGACAAGCTGATCGAACTGGGCTACATCCTGCCGCACGGGCACATCGCGGCCTGAGGATACCCGGTCGGTGCGGATCCGCGAGAGGTTCGAGCGACCTGCGAGGGTCGCTCGGGCGTTCGCTTTATGGTCTTGGCACCGATAGTATTCTATCTGGAGACTTCGGCCCTGGCCGACATATCGTTTTCAAATCATCGTCAGACGGAGATCATCGTGTGGAGAGACAGTTTCCATCGAGGCGACCGTCTCATAACTCCCTTGGCTCATGATGGATTCCGGGGTGGTGGTTCCGACGGGGTCACGTGACGGCTACCATACCCCTGTCGCCGCTCGTCACCGATCCATCCACGGCCATGGTCCTCGCCGGGGTCGAAAGGGCCATTGATGGTCAACATCCGGGACCTCATCGACGACGCCAAGTGCTTCCAGACCGTCCGGGACATGCGAGGGCCCGACCTCGTCACCTGCCCCCGATGCTCGTCCGAGTCGGTCATCAGGGACGGCCGGGATGACACCCAAGCTCACCGCCAGCGTTACACCTGTCACGGCTGCCGGAAGCGGTTCGACGACCTCACCGGGACGATCTTCGCCGGCCGCCACGAGCCCCTGCGGACCTGGATCATCTGCCTGTATTTCATGGGGCTGAACCTCTCGACCTTGCAGATCGCCAAGGAGCTAGACATGGACCGAAACGATGTCCAGGCGATGGTCCAGTTGCTCCGCCAGGGGATCGTCGATCGCCGCCCCGCCGTCGTGCTCGATGGGGAGGTCGAGTGCGACGAAGTCTATGTGGTGGCGGGACATAAAGGCAACCCGGTGGCCGTCAAACAAAAGGTCGGCTCGGCCGACGCAGACGACTAATGCTCTACCGGCTGGAAGCCGGTAGGTTCGCAAGTCGGCTGAAAGCCCGACTCCCCGACCAGCAGAGGCCATCAACTCCTCACGGCTTCCTGGTGGGAGGGCTCCCGCTCGCCCGACGACTGCTGACCATGCCGCCGAGGCGACTTCGCTGATCGTTCCACTCGGCGGTTCCCCCGACGTACTGGAAGTGGTCGCCTGAAGGCGAGGGATTTTAAATCCCAGGATTGGACATCGATTGCTGCCAACTCATGCGGTCAGGATTCCGCCTTGGGGATCTCTGCCTCCAGTGCGATCAGGGCTTCACCGAGTGACCTGCACCGCTCGACCTCGATAACTTCGCCCCCTTCGGTCAATGCTCGCACGACGAAACCCTGCCAGTCCTGGTTACCGATCTCGATCCACCCCGACCCCTGAATCCAGTCGGCGACGTTGGGGAATGATCGATTGATCTCGTCGGCAGTCATTCGTGGATCTCCGCTCCGGTCCGGTCACACTCTCGATCTTTGGCCGAACCCCAGAGGGAATTCAACCCCGCCCCACATGACACGAGAGCCGATCCGCCCTTCTCATTTTTTGTCGAGGTTGAGGACGGTGGGGTCGGCCACATCCTCCGGTTCAGCGGGATCGACGAGGATGAGTTCTCCAGGGGAACCATTCGGGTCAAGCAAGTAGATCGACCCGTCCTTGATCACGGCCCGATAGCCGGAATCGTCGATGGCATCGAAGAGTTCCCCTTCAATCTCATGGAACTCGGGGTCGCCCAAGCCGAGGCTCACCTCCGAAATTTGATCGTAAGCGTCCGCCAGGCGAGAGAGCATCGTTCGATCGGGGGATTCGCCATCGTTCCTACTCCCTGACGGATCGGGATATGGGTGTCGATAATGCCGTAGCGAGGACGCTGCACCCGCCGGGAGAGTCCCTTCATTCGTGTTCGAACAGCATGGACACCAGTCTCTCGGTCTCGTTGTCCCGCACGAAGACGACGACCTTGTTCATGGCGATGGCTTTTCGTAGTCGGCGGTCAGCATGGCCTGCGACCTCTGGTCCAGGTCGGCCTTGAACTCCTCGTAGGGGTACGCATAGATCTTCTCGTCGAGGAGGTCGAGCAGCATGACGGGCCGCTTGTCCTCGAACCGCTTGTAGAACATGAGGATGTGGGGCAGGACGGATTCGGCGGCCTGGACCAGATCGTCGTCGGGGCTTTTCTTCCGTCTCACCCTGGCCATCGCAGGATCCTCAAGACCGCCTCGGATGCAGGCGGTCGCCTCCCTCTACGACTTCCTCATATTTGTCGTCTTCCCCGTCGGTGTCATCGTATCCCGTCGACGATTCCGGCATCAGGTACACGGCACCGACGAGGAGCAGGACCAGTCCTGCGGCGACGAGCAAGCCGGTGATCATCCCAGGGACGGCACCGGAAGCTGCCCGAGTCCGGTCGTGCCGGAACGCCGAGACGAGGATGCCGCCGCACATCCCGAGGAATGCGGCCCTGAGGGATATCAGCCGCCGCCGTTCCTGTGGCAACACATACGGCCCCGAGAACATCCCGGCGGTGAGGCCCACGAGGCTCCAGGGGAGCGACACCACCATCAACCCGGCGACCACGCCGACCAGGCCGCCGCCGATTAGCCCCGAGGCCGCCCCGAGGAGCGGGCCGTGGCGGAGCCGGTTCACCGCCCCGAAGAGGGACCCGTAGCGACCCAGGAGGAACGCCCCGATCATCCCCAGGGGGACGCCGCCGACCATCGCCGCCATCACGGCACCGTTCCACGTCCTCAGGGCCGCCCCGATCGCCGCCCCCAGGAGGGCACCCCCGATGCCGCAGACGAGGACCGCCTTGGTGAAGAGCCACAAGCCCGGTGGCGGGACCTCCGGTCCCTCGTCCTCGTCGAACTCCTCTGCCGTGTCGTCGTCGTCCCGGCACGGCCAGTTGTGGAACCAGTAGGCATAGTCCGAGACCGGCTTGAAGTTCGGGTCCTTCTCCTTGACCTCGATGTCGCAGAGCGGAATCTCGATCTCCTCCGCCCCATCACGGCCCGTGCAGATCAGACCGTCTTCCTCGCTCAGGCCGCCCCTCTCGTCGGGGACGAGCAGACCGGTTACGGTCATCGTGGCCCGCTTGCGGGAGTAGGGGCCGATCTCCACCTCGCCACGGATGGCGGCGAAGGGGAACTTCAGATGCGCCACGAGATAGCGATGGTAGGCCGAGAGTGTCTCGTGGCTGATCTCGGGGAGCGGGTCGTCGTGGGTCAGCCCGAGGGCCTTGCGGACCCGATCGTCCCGGTCCTTCTCCGACAGCGGCGGCGTCCTGATCCGGGTCGGCTGCTCGATCGAGACCGGCGTGCCATCGTCCGGCTCGATGTCCTCCTCCCCAAGCCACATGGTTTCCGGGTCGAGCCCGTCCCGCTCGCAGCGGTTCTTGTAGACCGGGTGCATGCCGTCGAGGGTCCTCCGGTCCCACACGATCTCGTAGGTGATCTGGTCGTCCACCTGCTCGACCATCTCGATCGTCCCCGCCCAGCCGCCCAGGGGGATGTCGGAGACGTTGGGGTCGGCCACGCCGGACTTGACCCGGACCCGATCACCCGGCTGAAAGCGTGGGGAGGCCGATCCTTTTTTCCTGCGGGCCATGGGTTCACTCCTCGGCCAATCCGCCGGCCAGATCGGCAGGGATATAGGGGATCAGTCCCTTCTCGAAGGCGACCACCTGGGCCTCACGTGGGCACCTGCGGATGTCCGTGATGAGGCCGTTGACCTCCAGCATCCAGATCAGCGGGTTGTCGTCCATGCGGCTGGGCAATGTCCAGCTGTGATCGAACTGGCGGATCTTCAGCGTTGTGCGGATCGCCTTCGACTTCCCCTGGCCGGTGCTCTCGGCGACCCCGAACGCCCTGTCGATGGCCGTCAGCTTCATGTGCGGGCTGTGGCTGCTGTCGTCGAGATAGTTGACCCATCCGATGGTGCGGACGATCCCGCAGGCCCAGGTCTCGGGCTTGCCGCTGGGCAACGGGGACGGTCGCTTGCGGGCCAGCGCCCCGGCGAGTTTGCGGCACAACGCCTCATATTCTCCGTCCAGGTGCTCCCGGCAGAAGGCGTCGGTCAGGCCCACGACGGCCTCATAAGCCGGGCGGGCCGTCGCCGGGATCGAGGGCTCCTCGCTCGGCTGACGCTTGGTCCGGGCCATCGGTCCGCTCCTCCACCCCGCTCGATTGTGACGGGATCAGCGAGATCCCCGCCGGTCATCATCCGACTTGCTCCGGGATCGGTCGAGGGCCGTCGTTCGAATCTCGGGGTGATCGGCGACGATGCGAGGCTCATCCGGGGCTCTCGGAGGATTGCCCCGCCCGGATCGCCTCCCTGACCCAGGACAGCAGGGCCTCAGGGTCTTCGAGCACGTTGGGCGGTATCTCGTAGTAAGACCTCAAGGTCTGCCGCTCATTGGGGCGGAACGGCCCCATGCCACGCGCCTCGAAGTCGGGTCGGGACCGCTCGTCCACCTTGAGGAAGAGCTTGCCCCCGAACAGGAGGCCGAAGATCACGCCCCGCCAGTAGAGCCCGTGTCCGCCGAACAGGGGCCGGGACGTGACCTCGCCGAGGGTCGCCAGCCGGTCGAGGATTTCACTCGGGTCATGGACTGCCACCACGGACGCCTCCCGCTCACTTGATCGCCACCCCACGATACATCATCCCGTGCGTCCGGGGCACCCGCTCCATCTCGAACCGCTCGACCTGGAGGTCGGCGAAGGGCCGGCTGCCGACGAGCGCCGGCACGTCGAGGTCGAGCCGGCAGCCGTCGCCAACCACCCGCTGGATCGGGTTGAGACGCCGCTGCCATCTCCTCACGCCGGGGTCGTCGCTGATCCCATGCTCCAGGAAGACGAACCGGCCACCCGGCCGCAGAACCCGATGGACCTCGCCCAGCGCCCGCCCGGCGTCGGGGATGCTGCACAGCGTCCAGGTGCTCACCACGCAATCGAAGGACTCGTCCTCGAAGGGCAAGTGCTCGCCACGGAGCGCACGCTGATCCACGGATAGGCCGCCCTCGGCGATGTGCCGGCGTGCGAGCCGGTTCATGCCGGGGTTCGGATCGACGGCCGTGATCCGGCGCACGTGCTCCGGGTAGTGGGGCAGGTTCAGCCCCGTGCCGAAGCCGATCTCCAGCACCTCGCCGCCCACCTCTGCCAGCGACTCGCTGCGGAGCTTCGCCATCCGGGGGTCGCTCATCACCCAGTCGCAGAGGTGGGGGAAGACGACCCTGGAATAGAGACCCATGACGGCTCGCCTCAGCGCCCTTCGGGCACCTCTTCCTCCGGCCCCACCTCACGGATGCGGATGTCCCGCCATCGGACCTGATACGGGCCTTCGCCCTTCGGGACGCCGTGGATCTGGAGCCCGATGAAGCCGCCCTTGTCCATCTCGTCGGTGGAGTCGCTGGCGGCGACCCCGTTGACCCACGAGCGGTAGCGGTTGCCCTGCACGACGATCCTGTACCGGTTCCAGCCGTCGTCGTTGAAGGCGTCCTTCGCCTCGGGCCTGATCTCGGCCAGCCACATGCCCCGCCGCCCCTCGTCGAAGAACCGGCCCGCCGTCCCGGTCTCCTTCCGGGCGACCTCGCACTGCGGGCCGTACACGACCCCGGCCCTCCGACGGTTCTCGGGGTCGGGGTCGTCCTTCCCGTAGACGTGACTGCGGACCTGGACGCCCGAGTTGATCCGGGGGTCGCACCTGACCTCCAGTTCGAGCACTAAGTCCTGGTAGTCCCCCTTGCAGAGGAACGTGTTCGGGCTGCCCTCGACCGTCGTGCCGATGATAACCCCGTCCTCGACGGCGTACCTCACCGTGCCGCCGTGGACCTTCCAGCCGTCGAGCGTCCGGCGGATGATAGGGTATCATCACGCCCCATCGGACCCCGGTCACGGGCCGCGCGGCCTGCGCTCCGGTAGTTCGACGGTCCGTGGCCGGGTCCGCTGAGCTTCGGCATCCGGCGGCATGGCCGCTCACAGCACGCACCCTCTGGGGGAGTACGGACAATGCAAATACTCCGTCGGGATTTCTCCCCCTTTCGGGGATTCGCATTGTTCCTCGCGGTCGGGGGCGGCAACGTCGCCGGGCAGGCCCAGCCGAGCTACACCATCGCCTTCGCGAGCTTCGGCCCGCAGAACACGGATCTCTCCGTGGCCGACGCGGACGGGAAGAACCCCAAGGCGCTCGTGCCTCACGCCGACAACGACTCCAACGCCTCGTTCTCCGCCGACGGTCAATGGGTCGTTTTCACGTCGCATCGGAGAGGCTCCGCGGACCTCTATCGGGTCCGCCCCGATGGCACGGGACTGGAACGACTGACCGACGACCCCGGCTTCGACGACCAGGGTGCCATGTCACCGGACGGCAAACGGTTGGTCTTCGTCTCCAATCGCGGCGGTCACGCCAACCTCTGGCTCCTCGACCTGGACACGAGGAAACTCAACCGGTTGACGAAGCACGACGACGGCGACTTCCGCCCCGCCTGGTCGCCCGACGGCGTGTGGATCGCCTTCGCCAGCGCACGCGGCGGGTTCAAGGACGAGGCGGCGCTGCACCCGCACAACGCCGAGCCGAATGGCCAAATTTACGCCATGCGGGCCGACGGCTCGGACATCCGTCAGTTGACCGACGACCCGTTCGAGCACGGCACAGTGGCCTTCGCCCCGGTCGGGAACCGCAAGTAAGTGCCGCCGAACCGGGCGCTGCACCCGAACCGGGCCGCATGTTCGTTTCTGGGACTTCCTGGCCACCCGAGCGGGCCGGGCAGGTGAGGTTGATGTTAAGCGGGCAGACCCCGCCCCCTTGCGTGTGGCAGCGGCCGATCCGATCAACCTCGCAGCCAGGGGCGGCTAACCCAGTACGCTGGAGGCGGCGACCATGCACCACGTCACGAGCCACCCGGCGCTCTCACGACCGACCTCACCGTCGCGTTCCAGGTCTTCCTCCGCAATCGGGCGGGCCAGCTGCCACGACCTCGCCGTCGAGGTCGCGTGCGCGATCCGCCCCGAGGTGATCATCGTCGGGGAGCCTCACGACCCGGCCGGCGCCTTCCGTAGCCGAGGACGCCCTCGTGCTGCGACGGAGAGGAGGCTTGTAAGGCCGTCCATGATCCGCGACGGAGGGTTGGCCGGACCCATGACGTCCCGCATTGACCCGGGTCACGGCACCCTCCGGGTGGGCCTATCTCCGCGCATGCATGCCGGTTAACCTGGAGGCAGCCCCCCAGGCCGGGCTGCGAGGCGATCCGAGCGATGGGTTCGTGGTCGAGCTGTGGCCGTAGGCTCTCACCATCCCAGGCGGCCATCGGCGATGAACAACGTCACGCGCCTCCTCTCGGCCATCGAGCAGGGCGACCCGCAGGCCGCCGGGCGACTCCTCCCGCTGGTCTACGACGAGCTGCGCCGCCTGGCCGACCGGAAGCTGGCCCGGGAGGAGCCCGGCCAGACCCTACAGGCCACGGCGCTGGTCCACGAGGCGTACCTCCGGCTCGTCGACCCCGGCGGGGAGCGGCCCTGGGAGGATCGCGTCCACTTCCTCGCCGCCGCCGTCGAGGCGATGCGGCGCATCCTCATCGACCGGGCGCGCGACCGCAAGCGGCTGAAGCGGGGCGGGGGCCGCCGCCGCCGCGATCTGGAC
>JAABUR0100008581.1_pt1 | contig 11753 bp, 9 predicted proteins | sample 5560091 | NCBI WGS metagenome assembly JAABUR01 (sample SAMN10711879, study PRJNA513375) | rock metagenome | isolation source: Antarctica rocks | place: Antarctica: Victoria Land, University Valley sud
CGTCATGGATCGGCCGTTTCCCGGGATTGCATCTGAAAGCCTGTACCCTGCCGGCCGATTCTCTCATGCCGGGCGGCCCCTCGGAAGACCATTATTGAGCGACGATACTGCGTCGATGTGGCGGAAGGGCGTGCGGTCCGGTCATCGCGGATCGCGCCGACTGCGGCACACCCGAACTCGTGCGCCCACCCATGGCCCGCGCGTACAACTGTGCACACTGGGTAGTCTGACGAGACGGGCCGCGGCTCGATATCCATGATCAACTCATCGGCTCGGGTCGCCGCCTGCCCCGGTTTGGCGCGGCGGCCCACGCCGACCGATCCCAGGATGCTCCCTATGGCCAAGCTCGTCGATGTCGGCTCCATCGGCACTTACTTCGAAATCGCTCTCCGACCCGCGGCACGCGCGTAATTGCAAGCACTTCCTGATCGATGTCGCCGTCTGCGGAATCATCTGCGGGTGCGATGGACCGACCGCCATCCATCGCTGGGCCAAGCATCGGGCGCCCTGGCTCGCCGAGCACCTCGCCTTGCCCCACGGCATCCCCTCGCGCGACTGCATCCGTCGGCCGCTCGTGGCGCTGAAGCCCCAGGCCTTCCAGAGCTGCTTCCAGGCCTGGATCAGCGACGTGGTCCCGATCGACGGCGGTGGACGTCTCGTCGCCATCGACGGCAAGACCTGTCGCCGCTCGGACGACGGGACGAAGGGCCTCGGCGCGCTGCACATCGTCAGTGCCTGGGCCACCGAGGAGGGGATCGCGCTAGGCCAGGTCGCCACCGACGGCAAGAGTAACGAGATCGCGGCCATCCCGCAGCTCTTGGGACAGATCGACCTGGGCGTCACGCTCATCCGATCGACGCGATGGGCTGCCAGAAGGACATCGTGGAGCGGGTCGTCACCGGCGGCGGCGACTGCGTCATCGCCGTCAAGGACAACCAGCCGAAGCTCCTGGCCGCGATCCGGGCATTCTTCCTCGATCACCTGGAGCGCGACCTGGAAGACCTCCGATACGGTTACCACGAGACGCAGGAAGACAGGCACGGCCGCATCGACGAACGGTCCTATTAGGGGCTTGAAAGGAGAAAACCGTCCCATCAAATCACGCCGACAGCCATTTCAGGCTGTGGGGTTGTCGATTTGGGACGTTTTTTTGGTTGCGAGTCCCTTACCTCGCAAAGGTCCCGCGTGATTTCGCGCCGGCGAAGGACTGGCCGCGGATCAAAGCGATCGGCTACTCGGTGCGGATTACGCAGCACGCCGACGGCACGGAGTCGGACGAGGTGCGGTTTTACCTCAGTAGCCGCTATGACAGCGGCGAGCGGTTCGGCGAGGCGGTGCGCGACCACTGGGGGATCGAGTCGATGCACTGGGTGCTGGACATGAACTTCCGCGAGGACGACAGCCGGGCCCGCGAGCGGACGTTGGCCAACAATCTGAGCTGGCTGCGACGGTTCGCCGTGACACTCCTGAAGCGCCATCCCGCCAAGGACAACCTCCGCGGGAAGATAATCTGCTGCGGCCTCAACACTGGCTATCTCACACAAGTCCTGTTACTACACCAACTTTGATTTGAGCTGGCCGTGGGTCTTCTCTGGCATGACGATCGCGGTGGTCACTTCCTGGCAGGCCCTGTACGACGAGCGTCTTCCCCGTGTCGACCGTCGTTTTTGCCCCGTCGGGATCGGTCACCGAGACGAGCACATGATACGTGCCGGCCGGTACACCCGCATCCATTTGACTAACCGAGAGGTTCAGCCTGGCTTGTTTGCCCACCTTCAGCCTGACATTCGCCGCGGCGCTCGCAATTTCGAAGTCCTTCGGCGAGCCGCTCGTCGTCGTGGAGAGGATCAATGCGGCCCGTGCTTGTTGTGCGACGGGACTCGAGGAAGCGGTCAGGGAGACCGTCTGCTGGATCCTGGCCTTCCGACCGGCGACCACCGACGCGGGCAGGGCGCCCCTGGCGGCGGGCGTCAGGTCTGACACCGGCCGGACCGCCGGGGGCGTCACCACCGGTTGCGCCCCCTGGGAAACGGTGACGGTGAATGTCTCCGTCGCGGCGCTCCCGTCCGAGCCGTATCCCACGACGGTGATCTGCGCGGTCCCCGCCGCGAGTGGAGTCACGATCAGATTGCTCCCTTGCAGCGAGGCCGAGGCCACGCCGGGGGCATCGCTGAGGGCGGAGAAGGCCTCGCCCGCCGTGGTCACGCCCTTGATCAGGACCAGGTTGGAAGGCTTGACGGCCACCCCGGCCTGGTAATCCTGCAGGGGCGCCGCATCCAGCGGGGAGGCCATGGGTCCCGGCGACGGCACCGGCACCCCCGCGATCGCGTCCATCACCGCCAGCCCGGAGGCCCCCACCACGCGCCCAAAGACGGTGAACCCGCCGTTCTGTTTGTCGAGGTTGGAGGCGTTGCCGTCCGACTCGTTGAAGAAGAACTGGCTGGTGGCACTGTTGGGGTCATTGCCGAGCTTGGCCATCGCGATCGTGCCGCGGACGTTCGACGCGCCAAACTCGTTCTGGACCGGGGCGTCCGCCGGGATGGCCGTGATGTCGGGCCTGGAGGAGAGCTGGAAGCCGCCCGCCTGCCAGATGAAGCCGGGGACCGAGCGGTGCACGACGGAGTCGGTGTAAGCGCCCTTGTTCACGTAACTCCGGAAATTCGCGACGGTCTTGGGCGTGGTCGCGGGCGTCAGGAGGACCGGGATCGTGCCGAGCGTCGTGTCGAAGATCGCGAAATCGGGCGTGGCATCCGGGTCGTTGAAGTGGGAGTGCAGGTTCACCGTCGCCACGGCGGCCCCCGTGGCGACGTTCAGATCCGGCAATGGCGTCGTCGCCGCGATGGTCATCAGGGCGCGGGTTTCGAGGTGTTCGAGCTGGCCCAATGGGCGTGAGCGACGTGCTCGTTCCGGCCTCTTCATCTGCCGCTCTCCGGAATGTGTGACTGCCTGGCATGCGGGGCAGCGGCGGCGATGAAGGTTCAGGCAGGGATGGGGTTTGTCGAGTAACGGCCACCGAGTCGCGATCGGGCCGGACGATGAGCTCGGGTCTCGGTGCCCATGCCCGTGGCGCGACGTGGCCCTCGTATTACTGCCGATCGGCTTTTGGCGACAGTCCAATTTCCGGTTTCGGACTCCCGATTGGCCCGGTCTCGACGGCCTGAAACAGCCGCAACCGCTTCCCCACCTGCTGCCAGCGTCGCGTCACGGCCTGCCGGTGGTCCTTCCGGATCGGCTCGGGCATGGAGACCACGGCCGCCGGGCGGGGATGCCGTGGGCACGACCTCCGACTTTTGTCCTTGAAGCCGGGACGGCCTTCCTCTTACAATTGCCGTACGCCGGATTGGACATCCTGAAGCATGCCGAGCGAGTCCTTCTCTATGGGCACAATGGTCCTGGTCTGCCCTTGCGGAAGTCGGCTCAAGGCGACGGGCCTGGCCCCGGGCACGAGCGGCCGCTGCCCCGGCTGTGGCCGCAGGATTCGGATTCCCGATGTCGTGCTCCCCTCTCCCGCCACATCGGCGGATGATGACGAGTGGGTCTGGCGGGGCTCCTATGATCTTGAGCCGATCTCCGCACCAAGTCCCACGGTGGAACAGCCGCCGACCGATATCCCGGAAGCTGGCGCCTCGTCGGTTCGCCGGCCCATGAAAGCGGCGGGCGACTTACCGGACACGCCGGACGCGGAGCCATGGTGGCCGCCGAGCCTCCTCTACCCGCTTCGGGCCGCCGAGGGGATCATGCTCGTGGCGTCGTTGGGGGCCGCGTCCTGGGTCATGGCGACGCTCGTCCCCGAGTATTGCCTGACGCTCCTGGCCGATGGCGAGAAGCTGGGTTCGTCGTCGATGGGCCGCCTCATCGCTGTGCTATCGGCCCTGCCGATCGCGTTCCTGGGCCCGCTCGCGCTTATCCACTGGCTGCGATATCTGGCGGTGGTGCTGGTCGCCAGCGCCGAGGGGGAATCCGACCCGCCGCGCCCGCCCGACCGCAACTTCGACGGTTTCCTCACCGAGTTTCTGCCCTGGATGATCTGGCTGGTCCTGGGGCTGGGCGTGGGAGTCCTGCCGCTGGCGGCCTATGGGGCGGCGATCTCTCGGGGTGCACCGCGGGACCCCGCGGTCGCCATCGGCCTCGGCCTCGGCGGGATGCCTTACGCCCTGATGGCCCTGCTGATGGTCTTCCTGCACGACGACGTGCGGGCGGCCAAGCCCTGGGCGATCATCGCCGCCATCGCGAGGATCGGCCCTCCCTTCGTCCTGCTTTGCCTGACCATCGCCGTCGAGATCGGGCTCGTCCTCGGTTCCTTCGCCGCCGCGTTCCTGCTCCGGGCCGGGCATTTCCGCCTGTACATCGCCGCGAGCCTGGCCTGCTGGTCCCTGGCGGCCTGGCTCTCGATCGCGGCGATGCACACGCTGGGGGCTTTCTACGCCGTGCGGCGAGGCAGCCTCGGATGGCGGCAACGACGTGCGAGATGGGGCGTCGATTGGAAGGTCTGAGGGGTCGCCCGGCGGCCCCTTCGATCAGTCTCTCCCTCGCTCCCGGGCTCTGCCTCCGCAGCCGGAGCAGCCGCCGGGCCCCTGCCGCGACGACCGGCGAGGCCGTGAGGCCGGGAGGACGGAAGACGGAGGAGCGCCGACACCGAGATCTGCGGGCCCGAGGGCCCAGGTCCTCCCCGTCGATGGAAGGGGAAGTCGGGAAGCGTCCCGAAGAGGCATAGGGACGAGCGTGTCCGTATTCGCCGCAATTCCGCCACGGATGGCGGCTGTGATCGACCGCGTCCGTGGGACGAATCCCGGACATGGAGTCCGGCCGAGTTGGCGGAAGGCACATGAAGAAGGGACCGTGTCGTTCCGTGCGAGACGAACGCCACTCCAGTATCGAGGCTCTCGCCCCGATGAAGTCCCATGGAACCGGGTGCCACCCCTTGATTTGGCGCCTCAATAGTGCCTCCATATGGCACAATATGGTGCCACATGGACGCCCGGCAATGCCACACGCCTGCGCGACGCAACATGAATTGCGGACCGGGGTTTCAGCCACAAATCCATGCCCTTCCAGCATTTGCGAGCGAGGGCACAAGTAGATTCGAATCCTAGTTCCCCAGCTTGCCTATCTTCTGAACAGGCAGGAAGATAGGACAAGCGAGCAAGCCCCAGGATCGTGTTTCTGGGGCGAATCTGGGGCGGCGTAGCCCACACGTCGGTCTTGCGTTCTATGGTTGCGATACGGATTCCCGTATCCGCAAAATCACAGGACCACGGCCAATGGCATACTACGACCTTGACCCAGATAGCGGATTTTACCGCATCTGTTTCCGCTTCCCGCCATCCAGCGGCAAGCGTTACAAGCGGTCCCGCGAACTCAAGATCAGGGACGAACAGCGGGCCGACGCCGTTTGTGGCATCGTGCAAGAGACGATCCGCGACCTGATGCGGGGCGTCATCACGGTCCCTGAAGGCGTTGACCCCGGCGACTTCATCCTCAGCGGCGGCAAGCTGACGACGAAGCCAGTCGTCGCCGCAACATCCAAGGCCCTCACCCTACAGGGCATGTTGGACCAGTATGCCGCGAGCGGGGTGACGAAAGAGGATTCGACCCATCGCACCGAGTGGACGCACTTCAAGCACCTGATACGCATCCTTGGCCCGGACTCGGTGCTGGACCGCTTGGAGAAGAACGACATTCAAAAATACGTCGATTCGAGGGCCGCTGAGACGTACGAGCGGACGGGCGAGAAGACGAAGACCCAGACCATAAAGAAGGAACTCGGAACGCTGAGCGTGGCCTGGACCTGGGCAAAGGACGCGGGAGAAGTCAAGTCGGTGCCGAAGACCCAAAAGTTCCTAGCGTTCGCCAGTTGGTGCGCCCGTCTTGATCTTACGCAACCCTTCGCATCGGTTCTGGCAGCTCTCGTTCAGGGAGTTCGCGGTCCTGACGCCAGCGGTCCAGTTCCCCATTGCGCCGCGTCGCTTCCAGTGTCGCCAACGCCAGCACTCCCTGCGGCGACCAACTCATCCCACGGTGCTTGCAACGGTCCGACACCGCCCAGTCGTTGAATTTCTCCACGCGTGTGCTCGCGATCCACAACCCCACGCGTTGCCGCTCCTGATAATCGGGGAGGAACCCGCGTCGCTTCTCCAGGTAGCCGATCAAGTCCTCGACCCCTTTCGGGGTCCGCACCCACTCCAACGCACCCCGGAGCAGTCCCACGGCCGCGTCCACCTTCCCCTCCCACAACTGACCCAAGAGTTCCTTCTCGAAGGCACGGCGACGGTCCTTGGGGCCACCCGCAGTGCTCATCGACTCATAACAGCGCTTCCGGAGATGCCACCAGCACACGATCATCGCCTTGGGGCGTACCCCCAACCCCTCGAACCAGGTCCGGATCCAGGACGCCCCGTCGCCCAGGACTAACAACCGTCGCTCGCCGGAGACGACGCCCAACTCCAGGAGCAAGGCCCCCACCTGCAACCACAGGCCCTCCGGCGCCGCTTCCGCGAAGGCGTAGCGCATCCCCGCGACCAGCACCACCGCGGTGTACGTCCACACTTCCTTGCGGCCCGTCTTGGCCTGGGCCTTGGTCTTGACCTCGTCGGGTTCGACGATCCCATACCCCGGATCGACGGCGCGGGGTTCGTCCCTCGCCACCGGGGGCGCCGGCTCGCATCCGGGGAAGCCCATCGCAGCCCACTGCGCCTGGACCTGCTCCCACTCGGCTTGATCCCCCTCGCAATCGTCGCACGGCGGCACGTCGCCGGGCTCTTCCACCACGGCATCGGCCGCGGGCCGACCGAGCAAGGCCAGATGGGCGTCGGACGCGCCGTCCAGGACCGAGCGGGCGCGCCGACGTCCGGCGGCGATCAGTCGCTCGCCTTCCTGATGGACGATCTCAAGGATCGTGCCGCGTCCCAGCAGATCCGGGTCCCCGGCGTACTGGCAGACGTCGGCAAGGCTCTTCCCCACCGATTGGTCACTCATCTGATCACAGACCGCATCGCGTAAGTTCTCGGTGATGGCGAGTTGGTGGGGCGTCTCCCAGGCGCGCGCCGATGGGGTCTCCATCGTGTCATCGAGCTTGTGAGAGATCCGAGACCGTTTGACGGTGACTTCGCCGAAGCGGGTCTTGAAGGTGAAGGGGCGTCTCCCACGGCATTGGATCCCCTCGCCGCCCTTGCCGTGCCGCCGCTGGAGGACCAGTTCCTGGTCGGCCTTCTCGATGAGGACCTGGAAGAGCCGGCGCTGGAGTTCGAGCCCGGCCTGATGGACGAACGCCTCGATCCGGTCGGGGAGGTGCTCGTCTTGATGGGGCATGGGCATGGTCATCTGCAGTTGGAGTTCGAGTGAGAGGACCTGACCCTGGCGGTTGACGGGGCGGAGGGTGATGGTAGTCTGGAGGTCGTCGGTATCACGCACGGTGAAGCTCCATACTTGAACTATGGAGGTTCATCGTGCGTGTTTTCAGGGATCCGGCCGACCAAGTCACCATCCTGGACAGGAATCGCTCGGCAGCGGATCTTTCCTATCCTGCGCAACTCCACTCTAATCGCGCACCAACTCGCGAACGCTAGGAAAAAATCTCGTCGGCGGTGCCCTGCTTGACTACGGGCCGCGCGGCCTCGTCGAGCACCTTGAGCAACGGGCCGGCGTGCTTGCCGGCCTCGCGGGTCGCCCGCCCCAGCGTCGCCACGGCCCGGCCGCGCCTCGGCCCGGTCATGACCCGCAACAGCCGCCGTGCCACGCTCAAGCTGACCCCCTCGGCCTGGGCGACGGTGGCGAACTCGTGCTGCGTGTCGGGGGTGATCTCGACGGCGTGGCTCAGCCTCTCTTCGAGCGCCTTGACCTCAACCTGATGCTGGGCAACTTGCCGCTTGAGTCCTTCGATCTGGGCGTTCGCCGCGGCGCCGCCGACGGCCTCGGCGACTTGTTCGGCCTCGCGGTAGAGCGACTGCCGTGATCGCTCACGGTCCTTGGCCATCTCGGTGACGTCGCCGTATTGACCACAGAGGACGGCGAAGGCGCTGGCGATGCGTTGGGGGATCGTGGGCATGGAGACTCGCTCCGTCGGGGCGGATCAAGGGATCAGGTCCACGATTGCACACGCCCCGGCGCGAATTGTCCACGGACTATGCCCGAGAAATGCCGGTCCTGAGATAGTCCCGAAGGTCACGGCGATCGGCACGAGGATCGCCAGCAAGCTCGCCACAACCCCGGCCACGGGGAAGCCCAGGCCGGTCCGCCCGGCCCGGGCCGTCAGGATCCCGACGAGCCCCAGGATGAGGCCGAGGATCGCCAGCGGGATCGCGCTACATCCGATGAGCGGGATCCAGGTGAACGTCAGCGAGAACAGCCCGATGACCAGGGAGGCGACGCCGAGCCAGTTGATCCCTTTCTCCGGCGGCCTGGGGCTTCGGTCCAAGGGGATGCCTCCAGCTCGAGTAACCGTGTCATGGTGGCACGACCCTACCGAGCTGGGTGTCGCCGCGCCTCACGGCAGGGGTGGGCCGCCCAGATCGTCGAGGCGTTCGCGCCGTCGCTGCCAGGTCGGGACGTCCAGGACGCTGACGGCCCCGCCGGGGTCGATCTCCAGGCCGGTGAGGACCTGGACCCAGGTGTTGATCCGCTCCGCCGACCCCTCGACGATCATCGGCCAGAGGCGGAGGCTCCTCTGCGTGGCCTCGCTGCCCGTCAGGAAGGTCTTGCCGTCGGGGCTGAAGGCGACTTCGTGGACGTGGTTGGTATTGCGGAGGGGCCGGCCGAGGGGCCGGCCGGTGGCCGCGTCCCAGAGCCGGGCCTCGCCCCGTGTATTCTCCTCCCCGTCCCCGCTGCCCGTCATGACGATCGTGCCGTCGGGGCTGAAGGCCACGGTGTAGACCGGGTCCGGATGGGCGAGCGGGATGCCCCGAGTCCGGCCTGTGGCGGCGTCCCAGAACCGGACTTCGCGCCCGCTGGCGGTCGCGAAGGTGGTGCCGTCGGGGCTGAAGACGACGTTCCAGACCCGTCCTTTCTGGACGAGGGGCGGGATGAGCGGCCGGCCGGTGGCCGCGTCCCAGAGCCGGGCCTCGGTGTTGGCGCCGCCGGTGAGGAGCCTCCGGCCGTCGGTGCTGAAGGCCAGGCTCATGATCTCGGCCCCACCACTCGGCATCGGCTCGCCGACGGGCCGGCCGGTCTCCAGGCCCCACACGCGGGCATGCTTCAGGTGCCCCGTCGCGACCTTCGTGCGATCGGGGCTGAAGGCGACGGCCGTGACCGGGTCCGGGAGCCGGAGGAGCTGGCCCAGGGGCAGGCCCGTCGCCGCATCCCAGCGGCGGATCGCCCGGTCCTTGCTCCCCGTCAGGGCGGTCTTGTCATCGCGGCTGAAGGCGACGGCGAGGAGCTGGTCCCCGTGGAGGAGGGGCACGCCGACGGCCTTGCCGGTCGCCATCTCCCAGAGCCGGGCGTCGGGATGGGACCAGCCCGCCGTCAGGACGGTCTTGCCGTCGGGGCTGAAGGCGACGTCCGAGATCGCGCCGCCGTAGTCGAGGGTCCGGAAGAGGTTCTCATCGGGCATCCCCCAGAGACGGGTCTCGCCCCGGCCCGGGGTACCGGGGGGGTGTCCCCCCCATATCCCGCTGCCGGTCGCGAACGACTTGCCGTCGGGGCTGAAGGCCACGGCGTGGACCCGGTCGGGCAGGAGCAGCGGCGCGGTCAGCGGCCGGCACGAGGTCGCATCCCAGAGATAGACCATGCTCTCCCAGGTCCCCGTCAAGAGGGCCTTGCCGTCGGGGCTGAAGGCCACGGCCTTGACCCAGGCCCCTCCATGGTTCATGGTGCGAACGGGGATCGACTTCCGGGGAATCGTCCAGAGGGTGCGACTGCTGGGCGGGCCGACGGTTGCTCCATCGATGTGTCCTGCCGGGTCGCTCGGTCCCAGCAACTCCCAGAGCTGGGCGCTGTTGCCTAACCCGGTCAGGAGCTTCCTGCCGTCGGGGCCGAAGGCCACCGCCAGGACAGGTCCCTTGTCGGGGATTGCCCGGACCGGCTCCCCCGTGGCCGCGTCCCAGAGCCGGAGGACGTTATCGAGGCCGCCGGTGGCCACGAGGGTGCCATCGGGGCTGAAGGCCGCCGCACAGGCCGCATTCTCATGCCGGAGGGGCTCCCCGAAGCGTTGCCCCGTGGAGACCTTCCACAGCCAGGCCTCGCCCCGCTTCCTGGTCTCGTCCCCGATGCCGGTGACGAACGTGTCGCCGTCGCGGCTGAAGGCCACGGCCTTGACGTTGTAGGGATGCGGGAACTTCTTGAGGAGCTTGCCCGTGGCCGCCTCGTAGAGCCGGGCGTGGTGGTCGCTGCACCCGGCCAGGATCCACTTGCCGTCGGGGCTGAAGGCGACGGCATCGGTCGGGCCCGGGTCCTCGAATTTCGGCCCGGAAGTCCGGCCCGTGGCCACGTCCCAGCTCCGGAGGGTGCCCGCCGTGGTGCCCGCCACGACCGTCTTGCCGTCGGGGCTGAAGGCGACCGCCCCGCACAGGCCGCCCTGCGCATGGCCCCATCGGAGTGTCACCATGTGGGGGCGCCAGGCGGCCAGGCTCACGCGGATCGTGTGCTGAAGGAGGTCGGCTTCGGCACCGGCCGCGGGCACCAGGCCGCGGGCCAGCCAGGACATGCCGAAGCCGACCTCGCCCTGCTCGCAAGCCGCCTGGCCCCGGTTGACGGTCCTCTCCGCCTCGAGGTGTTGCACCCGCCGGTGCTCGGCCTCGGCCACGAGGCGCTGCCGCTCGGTCGCGAGGCGATGCTCCGCGGCCTCCAATCTCCGCTCGTCGGCCTGCCGATCGGAGATTCTCGCCCGGTCGGCGGCCTTCACTTCACGCCGTCGCGACGCGTCGACGACGATGACGGCGGCGACCGAGACGAAGGTGACCATCAGCAGCGCCGCGGCGCCGGCCCGCACCCAGGCGCGGTGCCGCCGGGTCCACCGTGCCACCCGCCGGCCCCACGGCTCGCGGAGGGCCGAGACCGGCTCGTCGGCCAGCCAGTGCTCGAGGTCCGCGGCCAGGGCCAGCCCCGACGGGTAGCGATCGGCCGGCTGGCGCGCCATGGCCTTCAGGCAGACCGCCTCCAGCGCCGGGTCGAGCGTGGCGTCCACCGACCGCGGCGGCGGGAAGTCCCCGTCCTGGACCTGGCGCAGCACCGCCGCCAGGGCGGGGTCGGTCTTCGGCTCCGGGAACGGGGCCCGACCGGTCAGGAGGCAATACAGCGTCGCCCCCAGGCTGTAGATGTCGCTGGCCGGCCCGAGCTGTTGCAGCGCCCCGGCCGCCTGCTCGGGGCTCATGTACGCCGGCGTCCCCAGCGCCGAGCCGGTCACCGTCTCCGAACCCTCCGCCCGGCCCGGACGCAGCGTCGGCTCGTCGGCGACGTCGGCCCCCTCGGGCCGTCCGACGACCTTGGCCAGGCCCCAGTCGACCACCTGCGTCTCGCCGTACTTCCCCAGCAGGACGTTGCTCGGCTTGATGTCCCGGTGGATCACCCCGCGATCGTGCGCGAAGGCGATCGTCTCGCATACCGCGACGAACCGGGCCAGCAGCCGGCGGAACTCCACCGCCCGCCCGGGCGGGTCGCCGTCGGGTGCCTCCGGCTGATGGAACCGGGCGACGGCCTGTTTCAGGGTGTCGCCCCGGATGAGCTTCATGGCGTAGTAGGGCCGGCCGTCGGCGTCGCGACCCAGGCCGTAGACCGGGACGACGCCCGGGTGTTCCAGCCGGCCGGTGACCTCGGCCTCCAGC
>JAABUR0100008583.1_pt1 | contig 11748 bp, 13 predicted proteins | sample 5560091 | NCBI WGS metagenome assembly JAABUR01 (sample SAMN10711879, study PRJNA513375) | rock metagenome | isolation source: Antarctica rocks | place: Antarctica: Victoria Land, University Valley sud
CGCCGAGCAGCACCGCTACAGCCAGGAGGCCGACGCCCGCGAGTCAGAGCTGGGTGAGCAGCGGCGCGAGTGGGAGGCCCAGCACCCCGGCGTGCGTGAGCGCCACCAGGTGGCCGAGCGTGAGCACGGGCTCGCCGAGCACGCCCACCAGGCCGCCAAGCAGCACTATGAGATCGCCAACGCCCGTGCGCAGCATGCCATCTCTTTCCCGGCGCGCCTGGTGCCGGGTCGTGCCGAGTCTGAGCCGCTCACTCTGCGCGGCTCAGAGGCCTTCCGTGTGGGGCCGCGCCTGCCCGGGTTCGGGCCGGAACGACACGGCCCGACGATCGAACGCTAGCCCGGATAGGTGGGGCTTCTGGCGCTCGAGCTCAGGCGGCCGGGCGGGCCGGGCTGACCGCGGGCGCGAGGGCCCCTCACTCGGCCTCTAAAAGAGAGCCGGGTCGATCTGCTGGTCATCACGAGACGAACGGCAAACGGCGGGCAGCGAAGAAGAGGCTGGTGATGGCCCCGGCGGCGGGCTCGCTCTGAGCCTGCGGTGTGGCCCGTAAAGGGATCCTGCTGTGGATGACGACCCTGCGGATCGGGCCGCGGCTCATAAGCGCCCGAGCGGCGTTCTGGAGGGTCCTGGGGCGATCCCCGGGCCGGTCTGAGCTACAGACCGAACTACAGACCAAACTACGGAGCGTGGGTCTGTAGCTAAAGGCGTCCGCGCCCCCGCCAGCACTGGGTGTTCCCGCCGAGGCTGTGGTGGGTGTCCGGGGGGCTGGCGGGGGGCAGGCAAAACGGTGAGAAGGAGACAGTCTTGAGAGGGCAGGGTGTGACCAAGGACCGGTAGGGGGTCATCAGCGTCTAAGAGAGCCATCAGCTGACCGGAAAGGCGGCGGAGTGACGCCAGGTCGTGGGGCGGGGTCGCCCGCGTCGATGAGCACCGGCAGCTCGTGCGCGGCGGTCTGAGCGCCGCTGAGGTCTCGGTTATCAGTGGCCGGGCAGGCCCGGGCGGGCCGAATCGTCCGATCCGGGGCTGTTCGGGCCCACCCTCATGCGCTCAGACGCGCTGTGAGGCGATCTAAGGCCCTGCGCGAGATGACCGCGACCTTCCCGGCGCTGGGAATGGCCGGTCGCGGCCAGGTCGCTACGCGCCCTCCCAGCGCCGGACGCGGATCGTGTCGATCACGTGCATCGGCGCGACATCAGCGACGTACGGGCTGCACTGGCGGTGGAGTTTGAGCTGACTGACGAAGACTTGGCCGAGGAGCTCCCAAGCGGTAGAGCGAAGAGTTTTTCTAACCGGGTCGGCTGGGCGACCACCTACCTCTACCGAACCGGGCTCCTCACTCGGCCGCGACGCTCCGTCTATGCCATCACTGACAGCGCGCGGCTGATCGTTCTGGAGCTGCGCCAAGATCGGGCGCATCAACGTCTGAAAGTCTGGGACAGACACGCTGCGCAGCCTACCCCTGAGCCCTGGCGCCGTTAGCTGTAAGAGCAACGGCGCGGATCGTCGACCACAGGTCATGGGCACGTTCTTACTCACACACGTGATTCCTGAGACGGAGCACGCCCCCAGATCCATCGGACCGGCACACCTCCTTGCCGCTTGAGTCACGTTTTCGTACATTAACGTGACTCTATGAGGGGGTCCGGACGGGTCCGGAGCGTAAACGTGACCTCGGCGGGGTGAGAGCACCGAGGAGCGTGGCGCAGGGGACGGCTTTGGCCGTGCTCTCTCTGCTAAGGGTTTTGGCTGAGCGCTACAAAAATCGCTCGGCCGCTGCCATCCAGCTTTCCGCTGAACGCGTAGGTAATCCTTGGCAATGCAGTCGAGGTTCCAAAAGCAATCAGCTGGTGTGGCGTTATCTCGCGTTGGCCCGCTGCAATTTCGTAGCTAATGCCGTCGTAGGCGCCGCCCTTAAGAACCGCCTCGTGGACGCTGGATGCAGGACGAGGCCCTGTCCCTGACGCCATGGCGCCGAGCGCTAGGACTGTTCCCACCATCGCAATGGTCGTAGCGATGAACCCGACAGTGATTCGCCTGCGTCGTGCCGAGAACCTTCTTTGCGATGCAGCTGACTGGTCCATCAGGTGAAGGAGATACTGCGGATGTTGTGGCATTTCACGGTAGTCGTATCTCGCACGCGCTTGCAGTAGGAATCCTTGTCGGTGTTGCGATTGACACTCAGCGGATCATAAGTGACCCCGAACACACCGTTATGCGGGTCGCCGCTAAAGCCGATCGTGCCGGTCAGGTAGACGACGACCCTTCCGAAGCTGTGATTGCGATTGCCGCTGAACTCGTTCTTTGAGACTTTGGCGATGGTGTTGCCATATCCGATTACGTCTGCTGCGTCCTTGTATCCCAGCAGGCGAGTACGAAACTTCATCGCCACGGGCTGGTTGCAGCTAATGCGGCCGCCCCAATCGAAGATTCGACCGCCTTGTCCGTCCTTTGACGAGCGGCGGCGGAAGCTGATGCCACATGTGTGGAAGAATCCGCCGTTGGCCGCCGCCGCCCTTGGTGCCTGAGCTGCGGTAATCCGCCCGGTCTTGAGCAGCCGCGCGGTCCGGTGATCGGCGTAGTAGATCCGCACCGAGTCACGGCCGGGCTTGCGCCCACCGGGCTTGCGCCCACCGGGCTTGCGCCCACCGGGCTTGCGCCCACCGGGCTTGCGCCCACCGGGCTTGCGCCCACCGGGCTTGCGCCCACCGGGCTTGCGCCCACCGGGCTTGCCCCCACCGGTCGTGCCCCCACCGGTCGTGCCCCCACCGGGCTTGCCCCCACCGGGCTTGCCCCCACCGGTCGTGCCCCCACCGGGCTTGCCCCCACCGGTCGTGCCCCCACCGGTCGTGCCGGGACCGGTCGTGCCGGGACCGGTCTTTGCGCAATGCGGGGCGGTGATCGTGTCGTTGATCAGGGTGACGGCTCCGTTGCGCGCCAGTGCGCGCCCGTTGAGCGTGACGCCGTCGTTCATGGCGATCGACGAGAGCGCCAAGATGGTGCCGCTGAAGACAGAGGATGTCCCGAGCGTCGCGGAGCTGCCGGTCTGCCAGAAGACGTTGCAGGACTGCGCGCCGCCGATGAGGTTCACGTGGCTGTTGACCGCGGTGGTCAGCGCCGAGCCGACCTGAAACACGAACACGGCGCCCGGGTCGCCCTGGCCGTCGAGCGTCAGCGTGCCGGTCACCCCGAGCGCGGGCGTGGCTCCGGTCTTGTAGACGCCCGGTGCGAGCGTCCTGCCGCCGACGTCGGCGGGCAGCGCTTGGGGCGGCTGGCGTAAAGCGGCGTCGTTGTAGGCGGCCGTGAGGTCACCCTGGGCGTGCATCGCGAACGGATCGCCCGCGTGGACCGTCCCGGTCACCCTGCCGGGCGGAAACCCGGTCAGCGAGGTTCCCGGCCACACCCCAAGGTCACCGTTGAGCGTGGTGGGCCCCGTGCTCGTGACCGTCGAGCCCGCCAGCGCCGCATAGCTGCTCGCCGCCCCGAGGGACACCGGCGCCTGACCCGCGAGCGCGTCACCCGCGAAGAGCGCCAACGTCAGCGCGCAGCCGAGAGCCACCAGAGCCACGCGCCACGCCCCCGCTCGAAGCCTTCCGACTCCAGTTCCGCCATGCGAGGACGGCGGCCAACTGAACGTATCGGCAAGCAATGTGAGATCTCCCCAAGTCGATGCGAGAAGATCTGCAAAGGTCTGCTCGCGCTGAACCGCATGAACGGTAAGCGGCTCATCCGACCCTACACGATCGCCGGTCGCCTTGGCGTGACCTCTTGTGATCGACATCCAAGAGAACCGCTGGGCGACGCCGAGGCCGAGGTCACGTTTTTGCGCATTAACGTGACTGATACGCAGGGTTGGGGGCGGGTTGAGCGTAAACGTGACTAGACAGGCGGAGAGAGCTGCTTGTCGGTCGCCGCAGTGGGATGCTTGGGGGATGTTTGCCCCCTTAGACTCGACAGGCGATGGCTGGCTCTCCTGCGCACACGATCACGCTTGCTGAGGACTCCTACGCGCTGTTGGCGCGCGAGGCCGAGCGCCGTGGCATAGACCCCGACACGCTTGCCGGCGAGCTGTTGCGCGCCGACCTGGCTATTGCCCAGGGCGATCTCGAGAGCGCGCTCACCGGACTGGCAGGGCTGCGTGACCGGCTGGGTGAGATCGACGGGCTCGCACTGGCGCGCGATGCCCGGGGTGAGCTTGAGCGGCGCGTGGCTTGAGCGTCGTCATCGACGCCAGCGCGCTGGTTGTCTTGGCGTTGGACCGCGATCGCGCGGCCGCAGTCGAGCAGCATCTGCGCCGGTGGCGACGCGACGGTGAGGACGTACATGCGCCGATGCTGGCGCGCTATGAGATCGCCAGCGCGCGGACCCGCGCCGTTGCCGCCGGCCAGCTTGCCAGCGACCGGGTCGTGGTGGCCTGGCAACAGATCGCCTCGGTGCCGCTGGTCTGGCACGAGCTCGACGACGGGCCGGCGGTGGTCGCGATGGCCGCGCGGCTACAGCGTCGCTCGGCCTATGACGCCGCTTATCTCGTGCTCGCCGAGCAGCTGCGCGGCGAGCTGTGGACGCTGGACGGTCCGCTGGCGCGTAAGCAGCGTTTGGTGCAAGACGCCGAGAGCCGTCAGGCCCGGCTGGCTGAGCAGCGCCAGGTCTGGGACGCTCAGCATCCCGGCGCCCCGCAGCGCCACCAGTCAGCCCAGCACGCGTATGAGCAGGCCCGCGAGCGCCACCAGGCCGCTGAGCAGACCCACGACACGTTGCTCACCCAGAGCCTGGTCAACGCCACGGCGGTCCCATCGCTCGACGCGCAGCGGCCGCTGCGCCCCGGGGAGGCGCTCAAGCACGAACTCGATCCCCCTGCGCGCCAGCGCGGGCCTGAGCGTGGGCGAGAGGGCCCTTCGTTCGGTCTCTGAAAGCCCGGGTTCGATACGCCCTCTCAGCCGACGGCCGCGGCGGCCAGCGGCTGCCAGGCCAGGCCGTCGAACGCGTCGCAGCTCTGGGAGCCCTCGCCGTTGTCGTAGCAGCCGCCAACCCGGACCATTGACGCAATCCGGCCGTTGAGGTTGACCACCTCCACGTCGTTGGCCTGCTGCACGCAGTTCCCTTTGCTCTCGAGGCTGTCGCAGCAGTGGCCGCGACGCGGACAGAAGAACGTGAGCGCGGCGATCTGCCCGCTGCCGGGCGCGAACGCTGGCCGGCCGATGAGGATGTGGCTCTTGGTCAGGCGCCGCAGTCGCGTCGCGGTGGCGCTGATCACGTACAGGTCCCGGTGGCGGACGAACGCGATCGAGCGCCCGTCGCCGGAGCAGTCGGGCGAGCTTGCGCCGGCGCGGGTGAGCCGGCGCTCAGTCCGGTGATCGGGACCCAGCAGGTAGAGGTCTCCGTCGTGCACATAAGCGATCGAGCCGTTTGCGCATGGCGCGGGCTGTGAGCCGCCGGTGAGCGTCAGGCGAGTGAGGCCGGTTCCGTCGCTCGTCACCGTGTACAGATCGAAAGGCGCGTGCCGCCTCGGGCGCCCGGCGAACACGATCGTCTGGCCGTCGGGCAGGAACGCCGGCTGCTGGTCATCGGCGGTCAGCGGCGCCAGCGTGCGGACACCGCGGCGGCCGGCCTGCGCGAGCGCCAAGGTGGTCGGGCAGCTTTCTGGCGTGAAGGGAACGCCGGTGTTCACGCATTGATTCGCCGTGGCCGGAACGTCCTCGGTGAACACCAACTGCCGTCCGTCGGGCGAGAACGCGGGGGCGCCGGTGGGACAGGCCATTCCAAGGGCGTTGCTGTTGTCACCTTCGTCAGCTGCGCAATGGACGAGATCCCGGGGACGCGCTCGTGCCGCGGACGCCTTTGTGTACAGGTCGAAGCTCTCGGTGCCGCCGCCGTTGTACGGATCGAGGGCGAACGATGCCTGGGTGAAGGCGATCGCTCCGTTGCGCCCCGGGTAGGACGCCGACGCGCTCTCGGGAAGTCCGATCGCCACCGACCCGGCCACCGCGAGCCCTGCGAGGATTCCGATGACGCGAGGATCCATCACTTCAGAGGATCATGGGTCGCGCTCCGGCGCGGCGCGGGGTACGTGGCGCTGGCGCCGGCCCTGGGTGCCCAGCGGCTGCCAGGTGAGGCCGCCGAGGACTCCGCACAGCTCGCCGGCGCTCGAGCAGCTCCTCAAACTCGAACGGTGGCGGGTCAGAGAGGAGCGTGCGCATCCCCCGGGAGCGTACCGCCGCCGCCGAGGCCTCCCCGCCTGATTTTGGCAGCTTCAGTCATCTCAGAAATCCTCTGCTCGCCACGAGTCCAAACCGTACCAGCAAAACGGGTTCAGTCACGTTTACGCTCAACCAGCCCCTGAGGGCTGCGTATGAGTCACGTTAATGGCCGAAAACGTGACTCGGGACTTATCCTTCCTTGGCCGAACCAAAGGGGAACGATGATCACACAACAAGTTCGGAAATCTTCTCTTCTTGCCGCGCTCATGTCGACGGCGCTGCTCGCCGGCTGTGGTGGTGGGCACAAGGCTGTTTCGCGCAGAACGGACGCTGCCAAGCCTGGGTCAACCAGTCCGACCCGCGCGATGAAATTCCAGCTCGCAGCCGACTCGACGGGGCCTGTGAACGCAGAGGTGCCTAGCCAGCCGATCGGCAGCACGCCGACGAGCATCAACGGAATTGCGTTGCAGCTCTACCTTGCCAAGCGTCAGAGCACGGGGGCGGTGCTGGTGGTGTTCGCCTTGCAGATGGATGCGTCAGCCCGCTCTCACCTGAATAGCGAATCGGTTCCCCTCGGTCTCAGCGCCAACGCTGACCCGAAGTTTGGCGGCACCCTGACAAAAGCTTCGGTCAGCGGCGTGGCGCTGCTCGATCCGGCAGGACTGAAGAAGTACGAGACCTACATGAGCAATTCGAGCGACGACGCGACCTGCCTCTGCAGCCTCGTCGGGCCAGGCACCAGCGGTTCTGGCGTTGCAGGCGCGAGCGCCACGACCTCCTACTACGCGGCTCTCGTGGCCGCGCCGCCGCCGAGCGTGACGTCGGTGTCGTTCGTGACTGGGCTGGGCACGATCGGCAACGTGACCCTGTCGGGATGAGCAGCTTGTCGTCTCGGCGGGGGCCCACCGGGGTGCGAGCGGCTGCGGTGGTCGTCCTGATCGCCGTGGGGCTGGCGCCGGGAGCGGATGCGCAGTCATCGCCAGGCCTGCCCTCGCCGCGGGTGACGACGCTCACGGCCCGGGTGGTCACCCTGCAGCCCCGGGTGGTCAGCGTCGCTCCCCAGCAGACCACCCCTAACAAGTTCACCGTCAACAGCGACGTGCTGTTCGCGTTCAACGCCTCCAACCTGTCCTCGAACGCCCACGCGGTGCTCGCCGGCGTGGTCCAGCATTTGCAGGCCGCCCGGCCGGGCAGGGTATCGATCGTGGGCTACACCGACTCGATCGGCACCCCCGAGTACAACCTCGGGCTCTCGCAGCGTCGGGCCGTCTCGGTTGAGGCATATCTGCAGGCGCACGTCCACACCGGGCGGCTCAGCTACCAGACCAAAGGCCTGGGCGAAGCCAACCCCGTCGCCCCCAACGCCCTCCCCGGGGGACAGGACAACCCGGCCGGCCGCCAACGAAACCGGCGAGTCGTAATCAGCTACGCCCCAAGATGACTAGGTCTCCCCACTCGACCAGCCGGCTGGAGTTTTTGTCGGACCAGTGAACATGCGGCGCAGCACGGGTTCGTCGGCGTTCGTAGCGTGCTGGGCTGCATGAACGACCTGGCGCTCAGTCTGCCGGCTGGTCGTGCCAAGGAATCCTCCGCCGACGATTCGACGCGATGAGTGGGTAGATCGACTGGAATTTCGGCGCCCCCGCCGCGCTCGATGTTTCGTCCGAGCCGGGACATAGAGTCACGTTATGGATGCGTGCGCCGAGACTGCTCCGGCGCCGTGAAGGAAGGAGCCGCCATGGCGTAGGAGCGATAAGTTCGGGATGGCCTGCCGGTGTGAGTCCGGTCCGGGGAGACGTCTGGGTCCCTGGTAGTCCTCGTGCGTGGTCGAGAGGCCGGGTGCGGAGCAGGGCGGATGCGACCGTGCGGTCTGCAACGCGAGTGAAGCCTGAGTAAGCGTCGTCAAATGTGCCCGCCTGCGGGCGGGGGTAGAGGGTGCCGAGCCGGTTGGGTAACGGCGAAGGCCATGGAAAGCGCCTGGGATCCAGAAGCGGGCGCTGAGGGACCCTCCGGCGTAATTGGGCGTTGAACGTGCGGAGGGTCGTCCTGGGAACTCGGGAGAGCCGTCTTGGCCCCGTCGCCTGCGGGGTGATGGGAAGCGATGCCCGCCTATAACCGGCGAACCCGGGAAGGGGCAGGGCGCCGAGCGGCAGTCGGAGCGGGTCGTAGTAGTCCGAGGTCGGGAAAGCCGGCCACATGGCAAAGGGCCCCGCGCTTCATCGATGCACGAGAAGGAGCAGAGGGACTTGATGAGTGCCGTATCGGCTAGATCCGTCAGCCGCGCCCAGGGCGTGGACCGGGTTCGTGCTCTCCAACGCGTGCTGTACCGCTGCGCTAAGCAGGACAAGGATCGTCGTTTCCACGCCCTCTTTGACAAGGTCGCCCGCAGCGATGTCATGGAGAGGGCTTGGGGCGAGGTCCGTGCTAACCGCGGGGCGCCCGGCGTCGATGGCGTGACCATCGACGACATCATGGCCTCCGGGGTGGGTGACTTCCTCGACGAACTCGCTGAGAAGCTCAGGACGGGGAGGCCTCGGCCGGCTGGCGCCGGCGCCACCAGCGCCGCGGCCGCTGAGCCTCCGCAAGCCGCGCCTCAAGCTCGGTCACCTTGGCGTGGGACTCATACAGCGACACTTCCAGGCGCTCGCGATCGGTGCGGAGACTGTCCGCTTCGCGGGTGAGCGCGCGCAGCTCCCCCAGCTCAGCCGCCTGAGCCTCCAAACGGTCAAGCATTTCGCTCATCATCGGTGTCTCGTGAGACGCCTCGCGAGCCACCTCGGCTACGCCGCCTGTCTCGCCGTCGTCTCTTAGTAGCCCGGTACGCTCGAGCTCCGAGCGGGGAATTCGCCGCACGCCACCTCGCAGCACGCTTTCCAACTGACCGCGATATACGCGGTTGCGTAAGGCTTTGCGGCTCGCGCCGGTCAGCTGCTCAGCCTGGGCAAAGGTGTAGCTCTCCATGTCCTGCCTGTTCGCCGCCGACCTGGTCGATTCCTGCTGTCTCCGAGGTAGCTCGGAGCGTCTCATGTCCCAAGGTGTCTCATCCGGCAGCTATCTCGACACCGATGCCCAGGGCGCCAAATGCCAGCATCTGGAGGTCGCGCGAGTCCTCGCGCGGAGGCTAAGAACGGCTTAGGACGCGCCATCTGCGAGCGAAGCGCGCACCTGAGCGCGTATAGCGGCCCGTTCGGGCCGCCGCCGCTTCGTTGCAGCGATACCGTCCGACCGCCACGAGGCGCCTGAGCGCGCCTGAGCGCGCGCTCGTGATCCGCAAAGACGACGGACGATCAAGCACCAGCCCGCGCGTTTTTCACAGCGTACGAGCTCGTAGGCCGGATCGAGCTTGACGAGCTTGGCGCCAGCCTCATTGAGCGCGCGCCGCGCATCGATCGCCCGGCTGTAGCCCGCCACGCCGAGCGATTGACAGGCGGGCTCGCCGAGTCCAATCGCGCACTCTTCGCGGCCGTCCATCGTGCGCTGCGGCCAGCGTCCCCACGCTTCAAGCGTGGTCCACACGCGAGCAGGCAGTCCCGTCCCCAGGGCTCGGAGGAGGTCGAGATCCAGCCAGGTTGTTCGTCCCGCAACGACCTGCTGTGCGGTCCATCGGCCAATCTCCACCCGCAGCGAAGCCGAGCCACGCAGAGCGCGCCACTGCGCGGGACGGCGCAAGTCGAGTTCCGTAGTGGCGATCCACACATCTCCAAGCAGACCCACAAGGCCTCGCGCCACGCGCGCAGCCGCAACTTCAGGATCAAGGTCGAGGTGCTCGACGATCACCGTTGCGGCGTGCAGCCGCGCCAATGATCGATAGAGCTTCGCGTAGGTCTGCCCGCCGTCGTCGGCGAGCACCATGTCGGCAAGCTGGTAACCGGTCGTCTCGACCGTGCGGAGGTCTGCGTTAGCGAGCGTCGGATCATCTCCGGGCGTGTCGGGAAGCTGCGAGCGCAAGAGCGCGCACAGCGCCGCCCACACTCGTAGGTCGAAGATCGAGAGCCGGCGCTTGGCGCCGACCCAGCCGGCACCAAGTAGGCAGCGAGCGACGAACTGCTCATCAGACGGCAGCGCGCCGGTTGCGAGGGGCTCCCACACGGGATGCAGGAGGCTAGCCCGGGGGGCCTGGCCGTGCCAGCGGGACCGAGGCGAGGCCGACATCGCGGGGCACAGCTTGCAGCTCCTCTCGGACGGACCCGGTTTTTTAGTCACCTTCCTCAGTCGGCGATGGATGCTCTACCCGGTCACGGGGTCACCTTCTAACCCGGTCACGGGGTCACCTTTTCGGGGCTTCTAACCCGGTCACGGGGTCACCCGTTAATGAACCTAGGTAGATGAACCTGGAGGGATTTGCGCGGGCGCGCGCGCGAGGCGCCTGTGGATAACCCAGGATCAAGCGCGGCTGGTTCTTGCCCCCGCTCGCCCCTTCGGGCCTCGGGGACCATCACCAGCCGCCAAGCGATCGCCTGAACGCTTGAAGGCTGCCGCCCCCACAGATCCCAAGCGACACGAAACGCCGGCACATTCGTGCCTAATCCAAAACGGCAGCATCGAAGGAGAAGGCGACGTTTTGGCACGCTCGGTCATCTCAGAAATCCTCTGCTCGCCACGAGTCCAAACCGTACCACCAAACGGCAACAGCTAAAGCGATCGATGCGATTCAATACACTTTACGCACCTATGGTGCTAAAGGCCTCCCCCCAGACGCCTCCTGAGGGGTCATGCGCGCCCTCCTGTTCGCCTGGGCGGCGAACCCCCATGGCCCCCTTCCAGGCCGCCTTTTCGCCGGTTATCGAGGCTGTTCTGCGGTGTTGACGGTCGCGAAAATCGCGGCGTCGGGCGCGGCCGCCTACGGCCAGTATTTGGAGGGGCGGACGATCGCCTTGGAGGCGGGGGACTACTACCTGCAGGCCGGGGAGCGCGTCGAGGCCCCGGGGCGCTGGACGCTCGGGCCACAGGGGGCGGCGGCGCTCGGGGTGGACGCGGCGCGGGCGGTGGGAGCGGAGCAGTTTTGCGCGTTGATGGCGGTCCGTAACCCAGCCACCGGCGAGCAGCTGCGGGCCGGGGGCGCGGGCGGCGAGGCGGTCGCGGCGATCGACGCCACCTTCTCAGCCCCGAAATCGGTCAGTGCGGTGTGGGCGCTCGGCTCACCGGAGCTGCGCGCGCAGCTCGAGATGGCGCAGGAGCGCGCGGTCGACGCCGCCCTGGCGCACGCCACCGAATACGTGCCGATGGTCCGGCGGCGGGTGGACAAGCAGACGGTGCGGCGCGAGACGCCCGCCGAGCTGCTCGCCTCGTCGTGGCGGCATACCACGGCGCGGGCGGTCGCCGGCCGTCCCCCGGACCCCCAGCTGCACTCTCACGTCGTGTTGCACGGCGCGGTCCGGCGAGGGGACAGCAAGGTGGTGGCGATCGAGTCGCGAGCGTGGCTGGTGCACCAGCGCGAGATCGGCGCTGCCTACCGCGCCCAGCTCGCCGCCGAGCTTGGCCAGCTCGGGTTTGAGGTGCAGGCCGGGACGGGGCGCGGCGGGCGCTACTTCGAGCTGGCCGGCGTCCCGCAGGGCT
>JAABUR0100008584.1_pt1 | contig 11748 bp, 15 predicted proteins | sample 5560091 | NCBI WGS metagenome assembly JAABUR01 (sample SAMN10711879, study PRJNA513375) | rock metagenome | isolation source: Antarctica rocks | place: Antarctica: Victoria Land, University Valley sud
GTCGCCTACGACCCCGCCCGCCATGGCGCCACCCGCAGGCTCGAGGACATGGGATCGGTGGTCGTTGCGGCCTAGGGTTGACACAGAGGGTGTCATGCGACGGCAACGGGCCCCGTCGACGCCGTCGTGGCCTTCCTTGTCTGGGCGGGTCCAGCGATCCTGCTGCTGTCACTGATCGCCATGGGCGCGGCAACCCTGACCCGCCGCCGAGCCGCGGCCGGTCTCGTTCTGGTCGCGGGCATGATTCTGTTCTGGGGCATGTACCTCCAGCCCGCGCTCTCGGTGATGTTCGTGTCGATCGCCGCGGGCCTCGCGGCTCTCGTTGTCGCGTATGTCTGGACCGGCGCTGGGCGCGCGCCCGCCCGACAACCGTGACGAGGTTCCGAGTGACGAACTCGCGGGTAGTGGATCAGCTTGATTCAAGCAGCTGTGATACCCGTGGGGGAGGTTCCGTCAAGCTCGCCCTTGACATTAGAGCCACGTCAAGGTTTACGCTGCCGCAATGCGCATCAGTACACTCGCTCGGCAGACCGGCACGACACCCCACGCAATCCGGTTCTACGAGCGGGAGGGCATCTTGCCGTTCCCGGATCGGACCGCCAATCGGTACCGGGAGTACGACGAGCAGGACATCCGGCGCCTCGAGCTCGTCCTCGCCCTCCGGCGTCTCGACGTGCCGCTGGACGAGATTCGGAGCCTAGCCGGTTCCTGCTTCGATCACCGTTGCGCGACCAGTACCCGGCAGCTTCTGGAGGTCGTCGACCGAAGGAGCATCGAAGTCCATCGCCAGATGGACGAGCTTCGGGAACTGGCTGCCCGCTTCGCGGAGTTGAGACGGCTGCTGGCGGGCGACCATGAACAGAGGAGGTCGATGATGATCGAGCTTGAGACCCAGAACACGGTGGAACAGGCAGCTCGAGCGCCGCATGCCGACTGTGACTGCGGGTGTGCCGGGTCGGGCTGCACCTGCGGCTGCGAGTGCTGCCTGCCTTCCGGGACGCACGACCAGCATCGGCAGGCGCTAGAGGTTCTGGCCCAGTCAGCGGAGGAGGCGTGCGGCTGCGGCTGCTGCGGATGAACTAGCAGAGCCGCAGTCCTTCTCGGGGCGAGGACCAGCCCTCGCCCCGTCAAACTGAGCGACTACCATCTCGCGGCTGTGCTGGTACGCCGCTCCCTGACCGCGCCCGACGCAGCTGGCGGGCCGCAGCGCCGACCGAGGCGACGTGGCGGGGGAGTGGCTGCCGATCTGGTCGGCTACCTCGAGGTCGGATCCGAAGGCGCTGCGTTCCGTCCCCATCACCTCGTCGTACCCGAGTCCGCTCCTGGTCCTCGTATGTGGACTCGCTGCAGCCGTCATGGTCCGTGCGATCGCCCGCGTCATCGGGCGGTGATCGGTCAGGCCTTCATGCCGGTCGAGACCCGCAAGCCGGCGAGCCGCCACTCGGGGAAACCGTCGATGAGTCGACGGGCCCTGAGCCCGTTCTGGTGCAAGATGCCGACCGCGGTCGGGGCATAGAGACAGTACGGTCCGCGGCAGTAGGCCACGATCTCGCGATCTGGCGGCAGCTCGGCGAGGCGGACCTCGAGCTCGTCGATCGGGATCGACAGGGCCCCGGGAATGTGGCCCGCGGCGTATTCGTCGGCTGGACGCACGTCGAGGACCGTGACCTCGCCAGCCCGGACTCGAGCGGCCAGCTCCTCGCGCGACAGCGGCTCAAGATCGTCTAGCGCACTGAGATACGCCGTGACCGCCTGCTCCACTTCAGCCAGCCGCGTCCGGGCGACATCGCGCACCGCGGCGAGGAGCCGGTAGACGTCATCGCCGGCAAGTCGATAGAAGATCCGAGTCCCTTCGCGGCGGGGCTCGACGAGTCGCGCGCCGCGCAATGCCTTGAGGTGCGCCGATGCGAGCGCGACGCTCATCTGCGTTTCCGAGGCGATCGACTCGACGCTGCGCTCGCCCTGGGCGAGGAGGTCCATCAGCTCGATTCGGCGCGGGCTGGCCAGCGCCTTGCCGATTCGTGAGAACTGATCGTTGAGGAAGGTCTTCGCAGCGCGGTCGGCGGTCATTCGCATATTCTAACAATTGTTTGAATATGGCAACGGTCGGATCCCGCTCGGACCCATCGGGAGCGTGTCATGGTCGAGATCACCTCGTTCGTCGACGAAGGCCTCGGAAACTCGTCCTATCTCGTGGACCTCGGTGATGGTCGCTGCCTCATCGTCGATCCGCCAAGGGACATCCGGCCGTACCTCGACGTTGCCAAGGATCGAAGGCTCACGGCGGGATACTCGCTCGAGACGCACCTCCACGCCGACTTCATCTCTGGCAGCCGCGAGCTCGCCGCGATGGGAGCGACGATCCTTGCGCCACAGGCCGCCGGACTTGCCTTCACCCATGTCGGTCTGGCCGACGGCGAGGAGGTCGACCTTGGCGGGCCGCACCTGCGTCCGATCGCTACGCCTGGGCACACGCCGGAACACCTCGGCTATCTCCTGATCGACGGCGATCAGCCAGTTGCGCTCTTCTCTGGCGGTGCCCTGTTGCCGGGAGGTGTCGCCAGGACGGACCTCATCGCACCCGACCGAACAGAGCCGCTCGCACGATCGCTGTATCAAGCGCTCCACGAGCGGATCTTCGTGCTCCCCGACGATCTGCCCGTCTATCCGACCCACGGTGCTGGCTCGTTCTGTTCGACGCCGACCGGTGGCGAGCGGACAACGACGATCGGCCGCGAGCGCGCCACCAATCCGCTGCTTGCGGCGGCGTCAGAGGACGAGTTCGTCAGCCGGCTGATCGGCGGACTCGGTTCGTACCCGGCCTACTTCGGCCGCCTCCGCGATGTGAACCGGCGTGGCCCGCACGTCTTTGGCAGGGTCCCGGCTCTGGCGGCGCTCGGGATCGACGAACTCGACCAGGCCATCGAGGCGGGCGCCCAACTGGTCGACGTTCGCCCGATCGATGCATTCGGCGCCGGCCACATCCCCGGTTCGCTGTCGATCGCCCTGCGACCGTCCTTGGCTTCATGGCTCGGCTGGCTCGTCCCGGCTGACCGCCGGCTCGTGTTCGTCGTCGGCCCCGAGCAGGACAGACGCGACCTCGTCCGTCAGGCGCTCGGGATCGGCTACGAGCGTCTGGACGGGGAGCTCGCCGGCGGCGTCGATGCGTGGTCCGACACCGGCCGGGCGCTGGCCACGACCGCCCTGACGACAACGCTCCAGCCAGCCCGGCAGGCGATCGTGGACGTTCGGCAGGCGTCGGAGTACCGAGGCGGCCATATCCCGGGTGCGTTGCCCTTCGAGCTCGGCCGCCTTGGTGGTCCGGCCATCGCCGACCTTCCCCCCGAGGCGGTCTTCATGTGTGGCCACGGCGAGCGAGCGATGACTGCGGCGAGTCTGGCTGAACGATCCGGTCGACGGGCGAGCGTCTTCATTGGCGGTGCCGACGACTGGGCTCGCCAGACCGGCCAACCACTCGCCCGCGACTGATGTCGGTAACGACCGCGGATCGACCCGTTCGGCTCGGGCTGCGGGCCAACCTCGGCCAGTTCGCGCTCCTCGTCGCGGTCAACGCGCTCGTCGGCGGCATGGTCGGCCAGGAGCGCACCGTCGTCCCGCTGCTCGGCAGCGACGTCTTCGGAATCACCGGCGTCACCGCGATCCTGACCTACCTCCTCGCCTTCGGTGTCACCAAGGCCGCCACCAACCTCGTCGCCGGGGCCTTGGCCGACCGATTCGGACGCAAGCCCCTCCTCGTGGCGGGCTGGATCATCGGGCTCCCGGTGCCGATCCTCCTCATCGTTGCACCCAGTTGGGGTTGGGTCGTCCTGGCCAACGTCCTCCTCGGGGTGAACCAGGGGATGACCTGGTCGACGACGGTGATCATGAAGATCGACCTCGTCGGACCGGCTCGGCGCGGTCTCGCGATGGGCCTCAACGAGGCCGCCGGCTATGGTGCGGTCGCCGTGACGGCGCTCGCCACGGGGGTGATCGCCGAGCGAGCCGGTCTCCGCCCGGCGCCGTTCTTCCTCGGGCTGGCCTATGCCGGTCTCGGGCTGGCGATCTCGACGCTCTTCGTCCGCGAGACGCGGGACCACGTGGAGCTCGAACAGGCGGCTCTCTCGCCGACCGATCGGCCGAAATGGCGCGACGTGTTCGTGCGCACGACGTTCCGCGATCGATCGCTCTCGGCCGCCTGTCAGGCTGGCCTCGTCAACAACCTCAACGATGGGATGGCCTGGGGCTTGCTCCCGCTCTACTACGCGGCGGCCGGACTCTCAGTCGGCGAGATCGGGGTGCTGGCCGCCGCTTATCCCGCGGTATGGGCGATCGGCCAGATCGGGACGGGGGCGCTGTCCGACCGGGTCGGGCGCAAACCCCTGATCGTCGCCGGGATGGTCCTTCAGGCTGGGGCGATCGGGCTCATCGCTGTCAGTTCGACATTCGGTGTGTGGCTCGGAGCGGCAGCCCTCCTTGGGCTCGGCACGGCGATGGTCTACCCAACGCTGTTGGCGGCCGTCGCGGACGTCGCGGAGCCCGTCTGGCGCGGCTCCGCGGTCGGGGTCTATCGTCTGTGGCGCGATCTCGGCTTCGCCGTCGGGGCGATCGTGGCCGGCGTCATCGCCGACGCGGCCGGCTTCGCGACAGCGATCTGGTTCGTTGCAGCAATCACGGCGGGCTCGGGCGTCATCGTCCTCGTCCGGATGCGCGAGACGCGTCCGGCGTCCTGACCGACCACCAAGGGTCCGAACCAGCAAGGAGGCAGAGCGTGCCAACCAGGACCATCGACGACCTGCTCGCGACGGCTCGGGCGCGGCTCGACCGACTCGATCCGGCAGCGGCTCGGGTGGAGGCAGCGTCGGGCGCCCTCCTGGTCGACCACCCGCTGCGCCGAGGCCCGTCTCGATAGCGGCGTCATCCCAGGATCCGTCCATGTCCCCACTCTCGGTCCTCTACTGGCGGCTGGATCCGACGCCGGGGCACGACGACAGGCACCTCTCCGACCGCGACCGGCGGGTCATCCTCGTGTGCGCCGACGGCTACAGCTCGAGCCTGGCCGCCGCGACCCTCCGCGATCTCGGCTTCTCACGCGCGACGGACCTGGTTGGTGGCTTCAACGCTTGGGTGGCTGCTGGGTTGCCCGTCGAGCGACTCACCGACGCATGACGGCCCCGATCCTCGAGGACAAGGACTACGTCGAGCCGTCGGAGTTCACGCCCGAGAGCCTGCTCCGGGAGGCGCGTCGCCAGAAAGCGCTTCCGAACGCCGAGGTGCGTCGATCAGGTGACCGACAAATCCACGCTGGGGCGTCTCCTGGGGTGACAATGAGCTGCATGCGCACCCGCCGCCACGTTCCCTGGACGATTGCCGGTGTGATCCTCGCTTCCATCGTCGTTTCGATCATCGTTGCCACGGCTTCAAGATCGCCCGACTTGGGGAGAGGGACCGATGAGCGACCGTCGTTTGGCGGGTCGCAGCATCCGATCGATCCGTCGTTCGGCCAATTTGCGGCCTTCGATTCAGCAAGCCAGATCGAGGTCTATCGGTTACCGGATTCATCGGCACGCAGCGCAGGCGTCCTGTCCCCGGGCGAGCAAGCCTTCCTGACCTCTGACGTCCGGACGCTGGGCTCGGAAGCCTGGGTTTCCGTGCAACTCGCGGACGGTGATAGGCCGCTATTCGGTTGGATCTTGATGAATCAGACAGGCGTCACGTTGCGGCCGGCAGCGGGTCCCGCCTGTGATCCTCGACCGAATGTCCTCTGGCTTGTGACTCTCTCGCCAGCCGAGCGCCTGTGGTGCTATAGAAGTCGGGAACTAACGCTGGGACCGGCAATCCTACAGAAAGACCCAAACGCGAGCCAAGGTTTTGGCGGGACCCCAGAATGGCTCGTGGGTCCCGCGACTACCCGTCTGTGGGGCGAGCTCGGGATCGATTCGCCCGGCGGGTCCCTTCCGATTCGCAGTCAGTTTGCGACACTCGACGCGAAGCCAGGTTGGTCGAAAATTACCGGGCACTTCAATGATCCAGCGGCGGATGACTGCGCCGTCGACATCTCCGATCAACCTAGTGACTTGTCGGCCTCCCAGCAGGTTCTCTGGTGCCGGGAGCAGTTCGTTATTGTCGCCATCGGCTCCACGACTCCGCCGTCCGCTCCGCATGAGTCTCCGCCGCCTGCTCGTGGCGGCGAAGGCTACTAGCGCCGCTCGCGTGGTGAATTCCGCCCGTGGTCTTCGTCGCCAGCGACGCCTGGGCCGAGGCGTTGCGCTGTCTCAAGCATCGGATCGATCGTCGTGCTCCACGACGCCCGCGGCGGGACATGGTCCGATCTCGCCGGCCACATTCGCTTCGAGGCAGCCACCGCCGAAGCGCAGATCGCCGCGACCCGGGGCTGGTTCGATGAGCGGCGTGACGAGCGGTTCCGCTTGCTGATCGGTCCCGCGGCCACCCGAACGGCATCATCAGCCGGCTCCTCGCCGACGGCGCCATGTGGGACGAGAAGGAGCCCGAACCCACACGGCGATGGTTCTCGACTGCGAGCCGCCGATCGCCCGGGATCACCGTCCGACGTATCCCATCGCGCCGCGACTTCGAGCAGATGGAGGCAATCCACGGCGAAGTCTTCGGCGGATCCGAAGCGGAGCCCGCGGAGTAGCGCGCCCGGTGGGCAAGACAAGGTGCCCGCCCCTGAGCCGCGATGCGGCCGCCGTCGTCAACCCTGACGCGGTCTACCGCCCCTTTCGACCGACAAGCCGGTCGGCCGGCGACGCCGTCCGGTGTTTCGCGGCAATGTCCGCATCCGCCAGCGAGACATAGCGCTTGACCATGTCGAGCGTCGTATGGGCAAGGGCGCCAAGGAGCGGATCGTCCCGATCGGCGCGACGGCGCGCGGGGCGATCGTTCGTTATCTCGGCCAGCGTGGTCCGGGTCCAATCGACGCGCCGCTCTTCCGTCGAGCCTGGCATCAGCGACCTGGACCTGGTGCGGTCCTGGCGACGGACCCACGGCCCGCCGATCTTGAAGGGTTCGATGCGATCCACCGCCCATTCGTCGTGCGCCATCCTGAATGGGCGGGCCGGCTCGAGGTCGTCTACATCTCGCGCGGTACCCTGCGGACCGTTCGAACGAAGGTCGGCCGACTGGCCGTCATCAGCCCGGGCGAACCGCTCAATCTGCGGGACGCCGACCGGCACTAGTTGATGCGCTGGTATGTCGTCCGGGAGACCGGCCGGACGCTCTACGGTCCGGCGCCGGACACGGTCGTTCCGCCGATCAGCCGAACCGAGTTCGTCGACAGCGTGAAGGACCACGCTCCGGAGCTTCCCGGCCCGGATCCAGTCCGGGACTCCCGTGTCGATGGTCCAAGAAAGGACCCTCGCCCGCGGTGGCCAGGCCTAGCGATCCTGACCATGTGCCGGGCGCTCTTCGCCTGTCGAACGGATCGGCCGGCCACGAAACGGCAGGCGGCGATATGGGCCCAGGAGCAGTTGCCGGAATGGTCCGACCTGATCGGCGATGCTCTCCGCTGGCGGGTCGAGCCGGGCGACGTGGACGGGGTCCCCACCTTCGATCGCACCCAGGCATTCGTCACCCATGTCGCCCAGCTGGTTGTTGGGTCGGCGTAGCGCCTGAGCGATGACTGAACGGCGCCAGGCGCGGGAACCCGGGGACAGCGGGCCAGCGAGCAGAAGCCGCCGGTTGCTCATCGGCCTCCGGTACGCTCCGGACGTGACTCCACCAGCTTCACGCAACTTGCGCCGAATATTCGAGACCGTCGCCCAGCTCTATGACCGGGCCCGCCCGGGCTATCCGCCCGAGCTCTTCGACGACCTCGCCGACATGGCACGACTGCGATCGGGCAGCCGTGTTCTCGAGATCGGTTGCGGCACGGAACAGGCGACCCGACCGCTCGCCGAGCGCGGCTACAAGGTCGTGGCGGTCGAGATCGGCCCCGAGCTCGCGGCGCTTGCCCGGCGGAAGCTCGCGGTCGCGTGACGAAGCGCTACCTGACCCAGCTGGTGGTCGCTCACACGCGTCGACCGACGTAGAGCAGGTGACCGGCCCCTCCGAGCAGCGCTGGGTCGCCGGCGCTCTCGGCGATCAGCCGCAGGGTGATGTCGCGCATCAGGCCGCCGGCCTCGACGACTTCGCCGACCGCCTCCGGTATCCCTGCCGCGAGCCCTTCCGCCGCGAGCAGTTCGACCATGGCAAGGCCGTACCGAGCGAAGAACGGCTCGACCTCCTCCGGCCTAAACCCGTAGCCGAGGCTGAACCTGCCGGGAACCTCGTTGTCGAAGACGCCGTCCTCGAGGAGCCGTCGTACCCATACAGGGTCGAGGAGGTGATGTCGCTCATCGGCAAGGGCCAGCGTCCGCCGGATGAACGCATAGCGAGGGATCAGGGCCACAAAGACGAGGCCACCCGGCCGCACGACGCGGGTCTGCTGTCGTGCGGCGAGGCCGCGTTCGGCCGCATCGCTCAGGTGGTAGAAGGGGCCGAGGCTCAGCACGGCGTCGAAGCTGTGGTCATCCCAGCGCGAGAGGTCGGAGGCGTCCACCTCGACGATCTCCGCCACGCCGTCAGTGACCTCCGCCTCGCTCACCCGTCGGCGAGCGATGGAGAGCTGCTCCGGCGACAGATCGGCGAGCGAGACGATGTGGCCAAGCTGGGCAAGCCAGATCGCGTACCGGCCGGGGCCGCCGCCCAGATCCAGGATGCGGGCGTTGTCGGGCAGATGCCGTACCAGGGCAGCAGTCGTGACCGAGAACTCGACCGCGCCATCCGCCGGACGCTCGAGGCGCTCCCACTCCCGCTCTCCGAACGAGGCGTAGTAAGCTCGGATGCGCGCGCGATCACTGTCCGACATCTTCGAAAAAGTCTATGGCACGACCCAGCATTCGCGCCTTGGTGGCGAGTGGCGTCTCAAACAGCGCTGCTACGGTGTCGTCGATGGAGGATCAGTCGAGCCGCGATGCCAACCGGCGGACGTGGCCGGTCGACTGGGAGGCCCGCCGCGCCGGCGAGGGCTGCCCGATGTGCGCCGAGGGCTCCGACGAGACGAACGGGCTCGGCGACCTGCGCGTCCTCGCCAGCCCAGTGTGTGACGCCTACCTCCGCCGGACCGCGGTCGTCTCCGGCTACACCGTCGCCGTCTGGCGCGGCCGGCACGTGGCTGACCCGACCGAGCTGACCGATGCCGAGGCTGGAGAGTTCGATCGGGCCGTCCGCGCCGTGGGGCGGGCCCTGGAGCGCCACTACCGGCCGGCCAAGCTCAACTTCCTGACGCTCGGCAACACCGTCCCGCACCTCCACGTCCACATCGTGCCGCGCTACCCGACCGATCCCGATCCCGGGCGCCCGCCGAGGTTCATGATGGTCGACCGGCCGCCCGGCAAGCAGGTCCTGATCCCCGAAGACACGTACTTGGCCGACGTCGCTGCCCTGCGCCTGCTGGTCGAGGACTTCGTACCCACCTCGGGCGAGCTGCTCAACGTCGAGCGGGTGGCGCTCGGTGCGGCGGCGGCCATCCTCGACGACAAAGGGCGCGTCCTCCTCGTGCGCCACAGCTACGTCCGCCGCAACTGGGAGCTACCCGGCGGCGCGGCCGAGGTCGGCGAGTCACCGGAGCAAACGGCGGTGCGCGAGGTGACCGAGGAGACCGGTCTGACCGTCATCCCGGAGCGCGTCACCGGCATCTATTCCGAGCCGCGTCATCGCCTGGGGCCGGCGCTGCACTTCGTCCTGCTCTGCCGCCGCGAGCCGGCCGATGCCGAGCCGCGACTCGCATCCAACGAGATCATCGACATCGCTTGGGTCGATCCGTCCGACCCACCGCGACCGATCTCCGATTTCACGATCCGCCGCATCCTCGACGCGCTCGACGACGGACCACTGCTGCTGCCGAGCTCTATCGCCAAGCGTGTCTGGTTCGAGGACGAGGACGCGAGTGGGTAGCCGAGGAGTTGACCATTTCACCACGACCGGGCGCCGCGTACCGCTGCTCCACCATCGCGAAGGCTCATGGACAGACGTGGCCGACTTTCTCGGGAAGTTTCAGTCGCATCTATTCGCTGCCTCGAACGTGACGCACATCGCGCAGTACAAGCGGGAGTCCCGTCATGATGAGGCTGACGTGTAATGGCGGACGCTAGCGAGGAGCCTTCGGAACAGAGCGATCGGCAAGGGTCGAGGCGAAACGCTTTTGTTCTCGACGCTGCCTCGTTGTGGCTCGCGATCGCATTTGACTCTGGGCGGAATGCTTGCCTACGCCGTCCCAGGAGTGCTTAGACGTCTCCTCGTCCATGAGGGTACCTATCAAGGGTGTAGGCGACGTCTTTGCGGAACACGAGCGATCGAAGTTGATGGGCGACCTAATCGCGGCGGAGCCGTCAACGAATCGCCTCGACCCTGTCAGGAAGGTTCGATCCACAGAACCCGGTAGTCGATCATCGGTTTCTTGCGGTTGAGCCGCTCGCTCCGCCCAGCAACACGGTAGCCGAGAGAGCGGAGCAGGTCCTCGGTTGGGCGAGCGTGAGATTCCTCGCCAAAGACGCCGATGATGAGGCGCTCGCAATATTCCAGCAGATGACCGATCAGCTCAGCCCGGCGGTGCCGTGGCACGTATTCGAGGCCTGTCCGGATGTACGTGAACTGATGCGGCGGCCGCCATTCCAGGGCGTTGCCGACGAAGAGGTGACCAGCGAGATCCGGAAGCCGCAGTCGGGCAAGGTCGACCAGCTCAGGCGCTATGTCGAGACCGTATCGGTCAAGGCTGTGCACGGTCCATCGCGGCAGGCACTCGAGCAGGTAGCCGTTGGCGCATCCGACATCGAGGAATGAGCCATCGTGTTCGATGGCGTGGGCGATGTGGCTTCGGGCGTGCTCCCAGTCCTCGGCGGTTCCGCTCTTCCCGGATCCCTCCCACGGCGTCTTCGCGGCCAAGTATGCCGGCACGATGAGGCGCGCCGTTTCGGCGTGCCAGCCCGCCTCATCGATGTCACCGCGCTGCAGGCGGTCGTCGATGTCCGCGAGCTCGCGCCAGGCGTTGTCCTTGAGCGCGGCGTAGGGATCGGTCCTATCGACACGGTCCAGCGCCCGCCGGATGGCAGCGACCTCGGCATCGGAGCGGGGGAGGGGATCGCGGCCGTCGATCGGCTGACCCTCGAATCGATCACCGCGCTGCCGTGGAAAGAGGTGCAGGTGGACGTGCGGCACGGTGTTGCCGTGTATCTCGTAGTTCAGCTTGACGGGCGTCAGTTCCCGGTCGATTGCCGCCGCGACGCGGTTGACGTCCTCCCAGAAGGCGATCCGCTCGTTCAGGGGCAGCTCGTACGGCTCGGAGGCGTGACGCTTGGCGAGTAGACAGACATACCCAGGTAGGGGAGTTAGCCGCGGAATCGTGACCCAGCTGGCCGACAGCTCCGCGAAGACATCCTGTGGGCCTTCCTCGCAGATCGGACATCCCGAGCCGTCACGCAGACCAGCCCAGCGGGCCGGGTCAGCCCAGCTCGGAACCATTCCTGACCTTGTCAGTGGCGCCTTGGGGCTGGTCCATTACCGCTGTCCGGCGATCGGTCATGGCTCCCCGCGTGATTCGACACTACGGCAGTATGGTCCCCGACTGTCAACGCCGGTCCAAACCTGAGCAGGAATCGCCGGTTGAAAACTGAGCAGGTCAGCGCTCCTTCTCGCCGGTCAGCACCTCCTGTCGCTTGCCGCGGAGCCTGAAGCTGTCGCCTTTGAGGACGA
>JAABUR0100008587.1_pt1 | contig 11746 bp, 9 predicted proteins | sample 5560091 | NCBI WGS metagenome assembly JAABUR01 (sample SAMN10711879, study PRJNA513375) | rock metagenome | isolation source: Antarctica rocks | place: Antarctica: Victoria Land, University Valley sud
GGTCGTCCAGGAACCCCGGAACACCGATCTGCGCTTCGACGTCGTCGACCGTGAGGCCGTCCACGCCCGCAGTTCGGGATCCGGTGTTGCCCGCAACCCGGTCGAACGCCACGATCAGCGTCGCCGGCTCATGCACGAAGTTGAACAGGTCGTCGAACCTGCGACCAGGATTGGCCGCCGCCCAACGGTGAAGCTTGGCCTGCATCTCCGATACCCGCCGAACCGGTCCCATCGGGCCATCCGGTGGAGCACCACCATTCGGCGGCGCGTCTTTCGGCATTACAGCCTCCATCCCTTCTCGAAACCGCTGCCGCCCTTCCCCATGTGCACGGGCTCTCCCCGGCTCGGAGTACTACGGCGGCTCCGTCCCGCCCCGCACCGATCAGTCGACGGTGGACCCAACCCGACCGGCCGCGCTGGCCGCGCGGATGCGGGCATGGAACGAGGCGGTTCCCACGTTCACTGTGATTCGCTCGACGAAGGAGGAGCCCAACTCTGTCCCTGCGGCATCACCACGGCTACCCCGCAGCACTTCACCGTGGCCTCCCGAACCGACACCCACAAGCCTGTCCGGGGAGTTCCCCGCCCCGCCGAGACGAGACAGGTGCGCACCGCGCCCGGCCCACATCCGCCAGATTCGAGCCGGTTTACCTTTCAAGGGACGTACTTACGCTGGTTCCTTGCGTACTCCTCTTCGTCACGCTCGCCGAACCCACACCATCTGGCAGTGCTGGCGCGTCCCGGCATTGTCGGGGCTGCTCCCACCCACCCCGGCACCTCCCGGGATCAGGCTGCCCCCAGCTTCACCGTTCCTGCTGCGACAGGCCCGGCGGCGAAGGTCTCTCACCTCCGCTCAAATCATCAGCGCCTCGTGGCGCACGCGGGTTCAGATACAACCCGATGATGTCGTAGACCTTGTCCACGAACAGCGGATCATTCGACAGTTTGAACCCGTCCGCCCGGTGGGGCTTGAGTTCGAACGCCTTCCAGATCCGCCCGATCGTCGAGGGCGAGAGCCCGGACCGCTCGGCCATTTTCGTTCGCGACCAATGCGTCGCATTGGTCGGCGTCTGTTCCAAAGTCGCCACCACGACGTCTTCAACCTGATCGGCCGTGACGGTCGCCGGCCTGCCCGGACGGGGATCGTCGGACAACCCGTCGAGCCGGAACTCCACGAACCGAGACCGCCACTTGCCCACCGTCGGCTGGGCCACCCTCTCCAGCGCCGCGACCTGCGTGTTCGTCAGGCCCGAGGCACAAGCAAGCACGATCCGAGACCGCAACGCCAATGCCTGCGACGAATTCCGTCGCCGCGCCCACCGCTGCAACTGCTCGGACTCATCAGAAGTCAACTCCAGCAACGCCTTCGGGCGTCCTCTCGATGCCATACCTCATCGTGTCAAATATAAAACGAATTAACGGCGGATGACACTAGTCTCGTGTGAATGAGGTTTCTTTACGTCGGGTGGCGTGCGGGATGATTTCGTCTGCGGTCTTGGTCCAGGTGAACGGTTGACAGTCGGGGTTCCAGTTGTCGATGAATCTGGTGATCGCGCCGATGAGGTTGGTGACGGAGTTGTACGCGCCACGGCGGATGGCTTGACGGGTGATGATGCCGAAGAAGATCTCGACCATGTTGAGCCATGATCCGGAGGTCGGGGTGAAGTGCATGGTGATGCGGGGGTTCTGGGCGAGCCAGGCCTTGACTCGGGGGTGTTTGTGGGTGGCGTAGTTGTCGACCACCAGGTGCAGCTGGACTCTTGGGTAGGCCTTGGCGACCTGCTTGAGGAACCGTAGGAACTCCTCGGAACGGTGCCGGGGGAGGCAGGTCTGGGTGACCTTGCCGGTCCCGATCTCGAGGGCGGCGAACAGGGTGGTAGTGCCGTGTGGGATGTAGTCGTGCGTCCACTTCTCCGGCAGGTCAGGGCGCATCGGCAGGATCGGCGCGGTCCGGTCCAGGGCCTGGATCTGGCTCTTTTCGTCGATCGAAAGCACCACGGCCTTCTCCGGCGGGTTCAGGTACAGCCCTACCACGTCACGGATCTTCGCCTCCAGTTCCGGGTCGGTGGAGAACTTGAACGTCTCCTGTTTGAACGGTTTGATGCCCCACCGCTTCCAGATCTTGGCGACCGTGACGTTGGAGATCCGGAGCCGTTTGCCCAGGATGCGGCTCGACCAGTGGGTGATCCCGAGGTGTTTCGGCGGAGCGGAAAGGGTTGCGTTAATCACCTGGATCTGGTCGATCTCCGGCTCCCGGCCCTTCTTCGGTCGGTCATTCAACCCGGCCAGACCTTCGGCGAGGTAACGGTTCCGCCACGCCGTCACGGTCGGCCGGGTCGATCCCGTCTTGTCCACGATCTCGTTCGTCCCGGCACCATCCGCGGCCAGCAACACGATCCTGGCCCGCCGCGCCAAACCCGCCGGCACCGACGGGGACCGCACCCAGGACTCCAACACTCTGCGATCGGATTCCGACACCACCGGGACAGGATTTCGAGACATGCTCCATTCTCTCGAAACGCTCACACAATGTAAAGCCAACACGCTAACGCGACACTAGATCAACTCAAGTACGTCCCTCATCACCGGCGGCCAGCAGACGCTGCCCGACAACGCGCGCGGTCGCCTGTAGTTCGGGGCATCTCACGATCCGGTACGAGGCGGGAATCACCGCGAGCTGCTCGGCGTACCACCACGGGTTGCCGGTGCTGCCGGTCGGCGGCTGGTCCCGGCATCGACCGCCTCGAGCCGTCCGAGGGCACGCGGAAGGCACCGCGCCACGGAGTCGACGGGCGCATCGATGACCACTTCGACGTCGAACTCCCACCCGACGGCCAGATGCTCCTCCAGCATGGCGACCGGGTCGAGGTCGGCGGGTGGGTCGAAGGTCTCGTCGAGCACCTCCACGCCCCTGACCCGATCCACCCGGTACGCCCGCGGCGCGTTCGCCCGACCGGATCGGCACAGCAGATACCACCGGCCGTGCCGGACGACAACCGCCCATGGATCGACCTCCAGGACCCACTCCGACCCGGCCTCGGAGCGATAGTCGATGCGCACCCGCCGATGAGTCGAGCAGGCTTGCACGAGGGTCGTCGTGGTCGCCGGGTCGGGGCGTGCCGCGGCGCGGTCGGGGGCGGGCGCCGTGGTCCGGCGAACCGCCTCCGCCTGCGCGGCCACCGGCTCCGGCAGTGCGCGCATGATCTTGCCGAGGGCGCTGCCGACGGGGTCGGTGGAATCGCTCGCGTCGTGATGACCGTCCAGCACGGCCATGACCAGGCCGAGGGCCTCGGTGGCGGTGAACATCAGTGGTGGGAGCCGAAGGCCCCGACCGACGCGGTAGCCGCCGTAGCGCCCACGAACGGACTCGACCGGCACACCGGCCTCCCGCAGGATCCCGACGTACCGCCGGGCGGCCCGCTCGGACACGCCGAGCTTGTCGGCCAGCCGGTCGGCGGTGATACCGGGGTGGCTCTGGAGGAGTTCGAGGGCCAGCAGCGCCCGTGCCGTGGGACTCTCGTCAGACATTTCCAGCACCTCGCAGATTCCGGCCGTGGAACGTCCGGAATGGAACTTAGCATCGACGACCATGACCGAGAACACCGCGCTTTCCGATCCATCGCCGACGGCCGGCGAGGTCGAGATGCTGACCTTCGCGCTCGACCGCTCCCGGGCACAGTTCGCCTGGAAGTGCGGCGGGCTCGACGCGGCAGGGCTGCGCAAGCCCCATCCACCCTCGGCGACGACCCTGGGTTCGCTGCTCAAACACCTGGCCTTCGTTGATGATTGGACGACCGTGCGTTTGACTGGGCAGCAGATGCCCGCGCCGTGGGCCGCCGTCGACTGGGATGTCGACCCCGACTGGCCGTGGCACTCGGCGGCCGATGATCCGCCCGAGGAGCTGTACCGGCTGTGGCGTGAGGCGGCCGAACGAGGTCGTGCCGCGGTCGCCGCGGTGCTCGCCGACGGCGGGCTCGACCAGCCGGCTAAGTTCACCTTCGACCCGGGCGAGTTGCCCAACGCCCGGCTCCTGCTTGTCGATCTGCATGACGAGTACGCCCGCCACGTCGGTCACGCCGACCTGTTCCGCGAGGCTGTCGACGGTCTGGTCGGGGATTGCCCGCCGCAGTGACGCCGCGGCCGGCACCGCCGGCTCAGGCCGTCGCGGCGGCAGCCAGCGTGGGCGCCAGGTTCTCTTTGCGGATCCGCAGGTCGATGTAGGCGATGGCGCTCACCGCTCCCGCCCAGGCCACGGTGAACATGCTGACCACGGCGGCAACCGCCTCGGACACCAGCAGTGCGGCAGTCGTCGTCAGCTGGCCGAGCACGTCGCCCAGCAGCGAGGTGATGAAGGCGTTGAGCAGCACCGTCACCGCCAGCACGGCAGCCACCAGGCCGAGCAGCCGGGTCCGTTCGCCGGTGGTGAGCAGGGCGGACCTGCGCAGCGACTCGCCGATGCCGCTGCGTTCCAGCACCGCCACCGGGCTGGTCACCAGGTAAGCGAGATAGATCAGCACGCCGGGAACGATGAACAGCACCAAGCCGACGCTCACCGCCACGGCGAGCAGCAGCGACAACGTCAGGAGCAATGGCCACCGGCGAGCGAGCCGGTCGACCCAGTCCACCCTGCGGGTGCGCCGGCCGAGGGTCTCCTGGGCCGCGCAGACGGTGGCCAGTCCGGCGGTCAGCACCCCGCCCGTTACCGACACCACCAGGCTGACGACCGTGGCAGCCACGATGCCCGCTGGAATGCCGGTGGCGGTGCCGTCCAGTACCGGGGTCAGCCAGGCGCCGCTCAGGTAGGAGTCGACCTGACCTGTGCCGGCCAGCACTCCCCAGATCGCGAGTCCGCCGATCGCCGAGATCGCCAGCGAAGTGGTGGCCAGCGGCAGCAGATGCCGGCGGACGATGACCACCGCCGCACCGAGGATCTCTCGCGATGACAGCGGCCGCAGCGGGATGATGCCCGGCTTGGTGGCCGATCCGGCGCGCGCAAGAGGCGAGTGCTGCGAGAAGGGCGGGAGACTCACCGGACCATCGTCCCATGCTGGCCGTCGCAGAATGATCGAGTTCTGCTGCGACGGGGTGACACCATGGTGCGATGAGACCACGCGTTCTGGTTGTCGACGACGATCCGGCACTTGCCGAGATGCTCACCATCGTGCTGCGCGGCGAGGGTTTCGACACCGCGGTGGTGCGAGACGGCGGCCGAGCCGTCGAGGTGTTCCGCGATCTGCATCCGGATCTGATCCTGCTCGACCTGATGCTGCCGGGGATGTCCGGCATGGACGTGTGCAAGGAGATCAGGGTCGAGTCCGGTGTGCCGATCATCATGCTGACGGCCAGGACCGACACCGTCGATGTGGTGCTCGGTCTGGAGGCCGGCGCCGATGACTACGTGATGAAGCCGTTCAAGCCGAAGGAACTCACCGCCCGGATCAGGGCCCGGCTCCGCCGGTCGGAGTCCGGATCGGCGGAAACCCTGAGGGTCGCCGACGTCGAGATCGACGTCCCCGGCCACCAGGTGACCCGCGAAGGCGCGCCGATCTCGCTCACCCCGCTGGAGTTCGACCTGCTGGTCGCGCTGGCCCGCAAACCGCGACAGGTGTTCACCCGCGAGGTGCTGCTCGAGCAGGTCTGGGGCTACCGGCACGCCGCGGACACCCGGCTGGTCAACGTGCACGTGCAGCGCTTGCGCTCCAAGATCGAGAAGGACCCCGAGCACCCGGAGGTCGTCGTGACGGTCCGGGGTGTCGGCTACAAGGCCGGGGTGTCGTGAGGCCTGGCCAGGACGGGCGTTCGGATCCGCCGACCCGGCCGATCGGCGTGGTGCCGGAGCGCGGGCAGCTGGCCGTCGCCGGCGACGCGGCGGCCGGTGCAACTCGTGCGGAGAGAAGGGGTCTGGCCGACGAGGAGCCTGCTGACGAGGGGGTGGCGCCGGAGCCGGCCGAGGCGACCGGCAGTACCAAAGGGGGCGCCGCGAGCAACGGTGCCGGCAACAACGCCGGTAACGCCGCCGGTAACGGTGACGACACCGCCGCTGAAGCCGCCGGCAACGGAGGCAGCGGCCCAGGCGGATCCAGACGCACCGCCGAGTCGGCGGCGGCCCAGGCGGCACTCCGCAGAGCGAAGATCGATCGTCTCGCCGCCGGGGCCAGGTCCGCGGTGTCGTTCTGGGGTCGTTCGCTGTGGCTGAGGGTGGTGGTACTGACCCTGCTGTTGTCGTCGGTGGTGATGATCGGGCTCGGTCTGGTGCTGCAGAAGCAGATCACGTATCGGCTGCTCGGCAGCAAAGTGGAGGCGGCCATCGGCGAGGCGCGAAGTGCCAGGCAGACGGTGATCGCCCAGCTGGAGAGCGTCGATCCCAACCTGACGACGTTGAAGGCCCAACTGGCACGGGCCAGGCAGGCGGTCGGTCGGCCGACCGGCGAGGCAGGCAGCGGTGCCCAGGGCTCGGCGGCCGGCGTCTTCGACCCGGTCATCATGACGTTGCCGACGTCCAGTGTGACGGCCGGCCGTGTGGAAGACGTCCCGGCCGAGCTGCAGGCGCACGTTGCTGCCGGCAATCTGGCCTGGCAGTACACCACCATCTACAGCGGGCCGGTGCCGGTGCCGGCTCTGGTCGTCGGCACCCCGGCCGCCACCTCCACCGAGTCGTTCGGCGTCTATCTGATCTTTCCGCTCACCGGCGAGCAGCAGACCGTCGCCGTGGTGCAGCGGACGCTGCTGCTGGGCGGGGCGGCGCTGGCGCTGGCGCTCACCCTGATCGCCACCCTGGTCGCCTCTCAGGTGGTGCGGCCGGTGCGCAGGGCGGCTGCGGTCGCCGAGCGGTTGGCGGCCGGCTCGCTGGACGAGCGGATGCCGGTGAAAGGGGCGATCGAACTCACCACCATGGCTCGCTCGTTCAACGGGATGGCAGAGGCCATCAGGGCCCAGATCCGTCAGCTGGAGGAGGTCGGCAAGCTGCAGCGGCGGTTCACCTCCGACGTATCGCACGAGCTGCGGACGCCGGTCACCACCGTGCGAATGGCGGCCGACATCCTGCACGCCGATCGGCATGAGTTCCCGCCGCACCTGGCCAGGGCGACCGAACTGCTGGTCGGCGAACTGGATCGGTTCGAGACCCTGCTGGCCGACCTGCTGGAGATCAGCCGGTACGACGCCGGGATGGCCGAGCTGAACGCCGAGCCGATCGACATCCGGAGCCGCGTCACCGCCTGCGTCGCCGCGGTTCGGCCGTTGGCCGACAAGGCCGGCGTGCGCATCGACCTGCAGGTACCGGCCTCACCGGTGGTGGCGGAGATCGATGCCCGGCGGTTCGAGCGGATCGTCCGGAACCTGCTGGGCAACGCGGTGGACCACGCCGAGGGCGCACCGGTCGAGGTGGCGGTCGGTTCGGACGAGCACGCGGTGGCGGTCTCCGTCACTGATCACGGGGTGGGACTGAAACCGGGGGAGGCGAGCCTGGTCTTCAACCGGTTCTGGCGGGCGGACCCGTCGCGGCAGCGGCAGACTGGCGGGACAGGGCTCGGGCTGGCCATCTCGCTGGAGGACGCCCGGCTGCACGGCGGCTGGTTGCAGGCCAGCGGGGCGTCCGGCGGCGGCGCTCAGTTCCGGCTGACCCTGCCCCACAGGTCCGGCGCCATCCTCACCGGGTCGCCGTTGCCGTTGCGCGACACCGATGGGGACGAGCGGCGATGAGGACGCCGTCGCCCAGAAAGGCCCGGCTCGGCGCAGCGGCGCCCCCGAGCCTTCTGACGCTCGCCATCCTGCTGCTGCTCGCGGCGGTGGGGTGCTCCGGAGTGCCGGGGTCGGGCCTCGCGCAGGATGTCGGACGCATCGGCGGAGCGCAGGAGACCGCTTCGGCGGCGGCTCCACAACCCGGCCAGCAGCCCGACCGGGTGGTCCGCGACTTCATCGCCAAGGCAGCCGACACCACCCAGGACGCCCCAGGAAAGTCGCTGGCCGTTGCCCGGCAGTACCTGACCGCACGTGCCCAGGGCGGCTGGCAGCAGGCGGCGACGGCCGTGGTGATCCTCAGCAACACCTACCGCACCGACATCGCGTCGACCGGGGTGGTGGAACTGAAGGGCGAGCAGGTAGCCGTTCTGAACGCGGACAGGTCCTACCGCGCGGTACCGGGGCGCGCATACTCGCGGACCCTGAACCTGACCGAGGTGGACGGCGAATGGCGGATAGAGAATCCACCCACCGAACTGCTGATGACCGCCGACGACTTCAACCGGAGTTACTCCGAGCGCACGGTGTACTTCCTGGACAGCGGCGGCGCAACCCTGGTCCCTGACCTGCGGTACGTCGCGCAGAACGCCACCAAGGCGAACCGGGCCGACCGGCTGGTCAACATGCTGATGCGGGGACCGAGCTCCTCGCTCGCCGGCCCGGGTCCCGGAGCGGCCAGGAGCCAGTTCGGGCCGACAGCGAAGCTGATGTCCCTCACAACGGACTCCGCCGATCGAGTCCATGTCGACTTCTCCGGAATCAACCTCGCTACCCAGCAGGCCAGGATGGCTCTGGCGGCGCAACTGGCCTGGACGCTCGGCTCGGATTGGACCGGCGTCGTCATCACCCTCGACGGCGAACGCCTCGACGACCGGACGGAGTACTACACCACAGACTCCACCGCGGCGTTCGACCCCGACCGAATACCGGCCACGGCCACCCCGGCCGCTCTCGACCCGTACTACGTCGACCCGTCCGGCAACATCACCACCATCGACAACAAGGCCGTGTGGGGCCGTCTGGGGCGATCCGGCTCGGTGGTGTCGGCGGCCATGTCCGCCACCAACGGCACCCTGGCAGCGGTGTCCGCCGTGGGTGACCGGCAGCAACTCTCGATCGGCCGGCCACTGGAGTTCCAGAACGCCGAGCCGGTGCTGACGGCCACGACCCTGACCACGCCGTCCTTCGATCGGGCGGGGAACGAAGTCTGGGTGGTCCAGGACGGGGCGAGCAAACCCAAGGTGATCCGGTTGACCACCACCAGCCCGGTAGGGCGGCAAGTGGTCGAGGCGCCGGAACTGGCCGGCAAGGGCGAGGTGACAGCTCTGGCACAGTCCCCCGACGGAGTGCGGGTCGCCGTGGTGGCCGGTCGGAAGCTGTACGTCGGGGTCATCATCCATCAAGATCCGCGGACCGGCGGACCGTCAATGGTGATGATCACCGGTCTGACGGAGATCCATCCCGGCCTGTCCGATGTCGGACCGGTGGTCTTCCAGTCCGCCGCCGAACTACTGGTGGGCGCCAAGGCCGCCGGTGTCGTCGGCGGGTTCAGGGTGGTGCAGCAGGTCTCGATCGACGGCCGCCAGCGGGACCAGGCCACCGACGACGGCATCACCAATGACGTGACCGCGATCGCCGCCGGCGACAACATCACCCTGATCGCCTTCGACGGCCGGGTCTGGAAGCTGTCCGGGGCGTTGAGTTCTGGACAGTGGGTGTCCACCAACCCGCAGGAAGACGTGGTGCCCGGCTCGGCACCGTTCGTACCGAACTGATCGGCACCGTTCGCGTCGAACTGATCGGCACCGTTCGCGTCGGACCGATCGGCCGTTCCGTCCACCGGGCGTCGGTTGTCCACACTGCGGCACGTTAACGGCACCGGTGGTGCGCGGCGGCGGCATGCTCCCGATGTGCGTTCCTTGACGGGCGGTCTGGCCCACGAGCTGGCCGATCTGGTGTTGCCACGTCCCTGTCCGGGCTGCGGGGGGCCGGCACCCTGGTGCGTAAGCTGCGCCGCAACCCTCGGCGGCCGGCCACGGGAACCCGTGCTGACCGACGTACTCGAGGATTTCACGCTGCCGGCCCTGCCGGTTTTCCGGTCCTTGGCCCGCTACCGCGGGCCGGTGAGGGCGGCGATCGTGGCGGGCAAGGAACGCGGCCGACGTGATCTGCCACCGCTGCTCGGCGCCGCGATCGGCGTCGGACTGCTGCGCCTGCAAGCGGTCTCGTTGATCCCGCAGCACCTGTGGCTGGTACCCGCTCCCACCAGGAGGTCTGCTGCCCGTCGCCGCGGCGGCGACCCGGTGCTGATGATGGCCAGAGCGGCCGCCAGGCTGCTGGTGCAGCACGGCCGGGCAACCGGTGTCGCCGCGTGTCTGCACACCGCTGCCGGTGCCAGTGACTCGGTGCGGCTGACGGCGGCCGAGCGAGCCGCCAATCTGGCCGGCAGGGTCAGGGTGCGGGCGGCAGCACTACCGCCGCCGCGAGCCGCGGTCGTGCTGATCGACGACGTCCTCACCACCGGTGCCACCGCGTTGGCCTCGTGTGCCGCGTTGGCCGATTTCGGACTGTCGGTGGACTGCGTCCTCACCCTGGCCGCGGTACCGCCCTGGCGACCGGTGCGGTAGCGGGCCAGGATGTCGTCCCGATCCAGGACCTGCCGCGCCCTCCGGTCGGTCTGGATGGCACGGCGCAGTTCAATCATTGGCAGCCGGATCGGGACCTGTGGTCGTGCACCTATGAGCAGCTCGACCAACCGGTCGGGTTCGACCTGGTGGCCGCGCTGTCGGGGGACGGCGGATGAACGGATCGGATTGCAGGCTGCTGGTAGGCCCGAAGTGTGTATAGTGTGTGGTGTGACTCGGTTGAACGTCTACCTCCCTGACGACCTCGCGGCGGAGGCCAAGAAGGCGGGCTTGAATCTCTCCGCGGTGACCCAAGAAGCCGTCAGGCGAGACCTTGCCTCGCGCTCGACCGATGCTTGGCTCGCCACGCTGACGGCGACGCCCTCTGAGCATGTGCCGCATGATCGTGCTTTGAATGCGCTCGATGCCGCGCGGGACGAGTCGCCGACACATCATGGCTGAGGCCGTGCTCGATGCTTCGGCGCTTGTCGACCTGCTGTTGGACAACGATCTTGGCGGCGCAGTTCGCCGACGGATCGCGGGCCACTCTCTGCATGCCCCGGCGCACATCGATGCCGAGGTTCTCTCGGCGCTCGGCCGACTGAACCGGGCCGGTGAACTCGAGCCGAGCACTGTCGGGTCCAAGCTGCACGACCTCGCCGTCGCTCCGATCCGGCGGTATCCGGTAACTGAGCTACTGCTCGGCACGTGGGCGCGACGCCACCAGCTACGGCTGGTCGACGCGGTGTACGTCGAGTTGGCTGTATCCCTCGGAGCGCCTCTGGTCACTACCGACCGGCGACTGCACGCTGTGCCGTCCGTAGACGTGGTCACATAAGTGGTCAGAACCGTAAGTTCGTCGGGAGCCGGTGAGGTCCAGGCGGTGTCGAGGAGGTATTCGGGGGTGCCGGTGAAGTCGCCGGTGGCCAGGATGGCGCGTTCGTAGCCTTCCTTGCTGGCGAGGTAGACCGCGAAGCCCCAGCGGGTGGCTGATCCGTCGTAGTGCAGGCGCATCAGTGTGAGGCTGCCGCTGTCCGCGAGTTCGCCCGTGATGTAGGCGAAGGGGGCCGCTGAAGGAATCGGTGGGGTCGCCCATAGGCAAGGGTTCAGAAGGGCGGCTGGTCGTGGTCGGTTGGTGGTGGTGATGTGCCGGGTTCGATGGCCGAGTTGGTGGTCGGGACCGCAGCCGGGTTGGTGGGTTCGGGCGGTGGCTGTGGGGGTCGGGGTGCCAGAGTCGGTGTGTGGTCGATCTCCATTGAGCCGCCCCACTTCTTCCGGACAGTGGCCCCAAGTAGCCTTGGGCATCACTGATCGGAGAAGAGAGTGTCTACCAAACGGGCGAAGTATTCGACGGAGTTCAAGCGTGCAGCGGTCCAGGAGGT
>JAABUR0100008588.1_pt1 | contig 11744 bp, 8 predicted proteins | sample 5560091 | NCBI WGS metagenome assembly JAABUR01 (sample SAMN10711879, study PRJNA513375) | rock metagenome | isolation source: Antarctica rocks | place: Antarctica: Victoria Land, University Valley sud
GGGCGAACCATCATGTAGCTGTCACCCCGCTGAATACAGCTTCCTAGACCATTATCTGCCGCAGGTTCCTCATGGTTCGGTCCTTGCAACCACGAGGACTAAGCAGGTCGGAAAGCGACTTGTCCGGAGACCCTCTCAGCTGATCGAAATGGGATTAATGTCCAAGAATGAAGCGATTGGTCTGTTGAGGGAGAACGAGCTCGAAGGGGCTGAAGAGGTTCTATATGAACTAGCCATGCAGCTCGAATGTCTGCCCCTTGCAATAATACAGGCTGCCGCCTTCATTACTAGCAACGACATGCCGGTCGATAGATTATTACACATTTACGCGAGGGTGACGAGGCATTGATCAAGATATTCAGCAGAGATCCGGAATATGAACTTGGTGGCTCTGGGCCCACGAGCTCTGTCGCAGCAACATGGAAATTATCCTTTGACCAGATTCTGAAGCAGAATCCTCAAGCAGCTGATTTACTTGCGATCATGATATTTTTCGACCGGCAAAGGATCCCAGTCGAGTGGCTTCGACGATCTACAGAAAACAAGAGCGGACAGAATCAAATTGATTTTGAAGATCAGCTGGGGGTTTTGAAAGCTTTCTCGCTTGTTTCGGAACGATCAGATACCTCAGACACACTGGAGATGCATCGTCTAGTTCAGCTAATGACTCGCAATTGGCTTGTCGAACGAGGTGATGCCGATTTGAGGGCCTTAGAAGCAATAGACATAATGTCTCACCATTTCCCTTCGGGAGATCAAGGGACTTGGACCGAGTGTGCAGAAAACCTTCCGCATGCCCTTAAAATTCTTAAGGATCCTCTGACAAGCAAGAACTCACTCGCCCGAAGGTCTCAACTAAAACGATTTGCACTGCGATCTAAAATTATTCGCTATTTGATATCGCAGACCCTTTATGTAGAAGCCGAACTCCAGACTAAGCTAGTTTTATAAGAATTGAAAGGCTCCCACGACAAATTTAATGAAGAGATCATACAAGTCGAGATCGGCAATGTAGAAAAGCTTGCGCGAGAAGTAATGAAGAATTCTAGTAAGTCATTGGGAAAAGATCATGCCTTGACATGGGCTGCTGCAGAATGTCTACTCCACAATTTACGAGAGGAGGCAAAGTACATTGAAGCTATTAAGTTGACTAAAACTTCGCTGGAAAAGAGGAAAAAGCAACTAGGAGAATCTCATCCAGATTTTCTCGTCTGGCTAGATGGACTAATGTTGCTCCTGGAATTGCAAGGTAATAATTAAGAAGCTGAGGAGTACTTGCGGCAATCTATTCAACGAAGAAATGTAGACCCCAAACGAGGACCAGATCACCTGGTGACACTCAAGTTGAACGTGAGGTTAGCACGAGTGCTCAGCGCTCAAGGTAGGTTTCATGAAGCTAAGACGCATTTTGAAAAACTGATCCACGATATGGATGGCACTCTCGGCGTTGAGCACCACGAAAGGTTCAAGGCCATATTCTATCAGGCTCACAATCTACAAAAAAGCAGGCAATATGAACAAGCCGAGTCGTTATTCCGCAAGTTGTTGGGAAAATGCTACGATTACCTTGGCAGCAATCATCCGCAGACGTGGACTGTGAAGATGGCGATTGCAAACGTTCTACAAGATATCGCTCAGCAAACCAATCCTCCATCAACTGCTTGCCTTGAAGAAGCGAGAGAATTGAATGAGGGGGCCTTAAAGTTCCGGAGCGAGCACCTTCCGAAAGACCATCCTGATATAACAAGTGCTATGTCTAGCCTTGCAACCTACGAACGACTCTCGGGAAAGCTTGCCGACGCGGATAAGCGAGAAACAGAGGCGTGGAAATCAGCAAAGACCTCACTCGGCACTGATCATCCCGTCTCGCTGCAGAGCGCTTCCAACAGGGCTTTGATTTATCAAAGTCAAGGCAACCTGAAAGTCGCTGCAGAATGGCACAAGCGGGCCTTGGAAAGTCGGCAAAAGAAGCTGCAATGGCACCACCCGGATACTTGGTTCTCGGCAGATCGACTTGCTGAGGTACTTGATCAGCTGGGCAAGAAATCAGATGCGAAAAAGTTATGCAAGCAGATGGCGGCACACCTGAGTGAACGCCTGGAAGGATTGGAGAACGCGTTACAGCGACCCCCAAGCTATGATGAAGATGCTTCATTTGAGTCGGAGCAGGGAAAACCGGCGGAGAAGGAATTTTTGAATTCATGATATGAATAGGCATTGCCATTACTCGCCCTGCCATCAACTTGTCCAAATGCTTTCCAACACTGCGTCGAGGGATATCAAGTTCGCCGAATACGAACCGAACTTTTACCCCACCAAGTTCGGGCCTATCTTTCAAGCCGCACAACCCCGATAGCGTCCATACACTCCATCCTCTTCGAATTCAATCCTTTGTGATGGTATTTCGTAGGCTTTGGACTTTAGGACGCAGTCTTGTTGAGGCCAGATAGCGCCAGCTGGAGGATGAAGGAAGGACCAAACGTACGGATGCTCGTCGATAAAGGCAAAGGCCTTGTGAATTTGTCATGGATCACAACAAAGAGATTCGATCCGCCAAACGCGCCAGCCTCCGGATAGGTCTTGTGCGTTCAACGGCGGGTACCTCCCTATAGTTGTGGCAAGAGACCTCCGAGTTAGGAGCTCCTTTGTCTCAAACACGATAAAAGCGTATGGCCGGAGAGGGAGCGAAGGCAAAACGACTATACAGACGGAATGCTTCGTAGTGAAGATGTATCGACGAGATATCAGACAAAATGTGATCAATGGTTAGATATCTTAAGTACAGCTTGCCCACCATGCCTATAGGCGACGCGCATACCTCCGAAAGTCTTCAAATTAATCGATTTCAACAGTAGCTCTACGTATTCCCGACGGTGATGGCAAGGAATGGCTCGTAAACAGGACTTCACTGTAAACGGTGATACATTCTGTCCATCCAACCTGATAACTGCTCAAAAAGGTTCTTAGACCACTTGCTGATCCTCAGGGAGGAACTGAGTCCCACCTTGCAACCCCATATTCAAATAGACAAGCGCATCTGTTAATGTGCTTTTGCACCTAACGTGTGAAGAAAGTTACATGACAAGTCTCCAGTCTTCTGGATAAGCTATGCCCCCACACTCTGCCCAACCGCTCGCGTTCTGGATGCCGCGACTTGGCAACAGATGGGACCCTCCTGCACGTCGTCGTGGCTAAAATCATTACCCTCATCACTTGACGACTTTTTGTGAAAACCTTAGCATGATACTTTCTTCCTACTCGAGGCCGAGCTGCACAGGAACTCGCTTGCATTCTCTACAAATATCAGAACCAGATGCTCGAGAACACCCGTCTTCGGCATCCAGATCTCCCACAAGTGTGTCAGACCCTTGCTGCCCTACTGTACCTTGTTATACTGTACCGCCAACTGCCACCCGCCCCTTTTGTGATGCCGGCGCAAAGCTCGACTGCTCCCGCGCAAAGGGTATCTGCCAAGAACATGACACTGATTAGTGGAGATGAAGGAGTCCTCGGTGAGGGCTGCAGGCCTGGGGTTTTCGATTTAGGGCCTGTGTAGGGATGGGTGGTCGGTCGTTTTGTGGCTGAGGGATTTGATGCAGTGGGTCGAGGCATATCGCTGCAGGAACGAGGTCCTGATGGAAGCGAGAGGCGGAAGGGATTGGTGGGCTACGGGTCGGTTGGTCTTGTAGTATATTTGGTACTTATAGGGTTAATTTCATGCTCTGCCTCTCTTGGGCTATGAGATTAAATAGAGTATCGGCATGGTCGAGTGAGGTCTATGACGGAGCTTCGGTTCATACAGGGATTGTAGGAAAATAGAAGAGGAGTAGATGCCTTGAATCTTCGCTGTTTGAGGTCACCGATTAATGCAGCTATACCTTTTATTTCAGGAGCATGATCAGATGAACCGCTGCAAATTTTGATGCTAATTATTGACGATCAGACGACTCTATATTACGTGGCTGCCTTCGAAAGGCAGGCACAAGATCGACCATTCTTTATAAACAAGATTTGAAAAGAAAGTTAAGCGCGAAGAGACAATATGTTATCATCATTGACAGATCTTTCTGAAAAATTAAAAGAAATTCATAAGGCAATACAGAAAGTGATTAAACATCGTGACGAGGGTTAGGAAGATATATAACGTTCTTGAGACTCTGCAGCCGCTTGTAGAATTCTCATCACAGCCGGATGTCCAACAGCCACCTGCAAGGCCGTTCGACCATTTTCATAAGCAGCAGAAGCATTGACGTCGGCGTTTGCCGTCAGCAGCCTATTTACCACCTCAAGATGTCCTCTTTTGACGGCCATGTGCAGAGCCGTCCGACCAGAACGATCCGCAGCGTTGACGTCGGCGTTTGCCGTCAGCAGCCTGTTTACTACCTCAAGATATCCTTCTTCGGCGGCCATCTGCGAGGCCGTCCGACCATGCGCATCTGCAGCGTTGACGTCGACGTTTGTCGTCAGCAGCCTGTTTACCACCTCAAGATTTCCTCTTTCGGCGGCCGCCTGCAAGGTCGTTCGACCAAAACTATCCGCAGCGTTGACGTCGGCGTTTGCCGTCAGCAGCCTGTTTACCACCTCAAGATGTCCTCTTTCGGCGGCCGCCTGCAAGGCCGTCCAACCAAAACTATCCGCAGCGTTGACGTCGGCGTTTGCCGTCAGTAGCCTATTTACCACCTCACAATGTCCTCTTTCGACGGCCACCTGCAAGGCCGTCCGACCTTGTTTATAAGCAGCAGGAGCGTTGACGTCAGCGTTTGCCGTCAGCAGCCTATTTACCACCTCAAGATGCCCTCCTTCGGCGGCCGCCTGCAAGGCCGTTCGACCATAATCATCACCAGCGACAGCGTTGACGTCGGCGTTTGCCGTCAGCAGCCTATTTACCACCTCAAGATGCCCTCTTGCGGCGGCCGCCTGCAAGGCCGTCCGACTATTTCGAAGAACAGCAGCAGCGTTGACGTCGGCGTTTGCCGTCAGCAGCCTCTTCACCACTGTATCTTCTCCCTTCCCGGCTGCGCTTTGAAGCCACCCGTCACGCAATACTGGATTTCTGTTTAACATCTTACTTTCCCATGTAAAGTCGATTATCACAGCAGGACTCGCAGCTAGTGCATGCTCACGCCACTCTTCAATCGCATATCGAAGGAAGCAGTTAGTCTGTAATTGCTCTTGTGTTAGTCTCCATATGCGCTCATCGACCGCGTCCCTGATAATCATTGGGTCTTGGCTAAATTCCTCCATGCTCAGATATCTCCAGCATATCTGGAATATAAGAGAATTTGCCTTATCTGGGATGATTCTATACATCGATGGGTTTTTATTTCCTTCGAGATTCTCCTCTAGCAGATAATCTTTCGCAGATTGGTGGACCAGATTGATTGTATTGGTGTCACTATCTAAGTAGACAAGAGGCTCACAGATTTTAAAGCCATCATTTAGTTCATCCAGTGTATCTGCTGTTGGAACGGTGTTCTTATCCCATCTTTCTGGGCCTAGAGCGCGTGCCATTGCAAGTTCATGAACGGTTAGAGGCCTTCGAGCAGTAACCACCCACTGTAGAATGAATCTCGCATTTTCCACGTCCTCCTTCTGAATTTTGTCCAAAATTTGGCTATAAACTTCGCTAAGACTTGAAGGTAGTGACTGTAATCTTTTCCTTACCTGGGACAAAACTGCAGCCTTAGAAATATCTTCAAGAACGAGTGAAACCCATAGGAACGTCCCTCCAGCTTTCTCAGAAAGGGCATTCTGAATGTCAAACTTTAATATCGAAGGATATCTCTTTCTCGTGGAGAGCTCATCGACTTTTGTTCGAATGTATTCGAAAAGATCAGCATTGATCTTACCTGAATCAATACGCACCAACCCCCTCAGATGATTAAATTCATCTAAGATGTCTGACTCTGGCCTGCATGTAATGAGCAACTTGACATGAATGCTTTCACTTCCTTGCTGAACAGAAAACAAATCTGCCAGGCTCGCAAGAAAGGCCTGCCGAAACCCTCGTGATGACTTGTCACATTCGTCTAGAGCATCGATCAGGAAATAGATCTGGCCTGCGTTTGGATCTGTCAATATTTTGAGCAGAATCCGCCAAAGAGCATCAAAATTATCGAAAACTCGATGTCTCATCTGATCATAATCTTCCTGGATATGCTTGAATAGTAGGGGTCTTTGCCTCAAGAGCTGCAAGAGAAGCCCTCGAATGATAGCAATGGCAGTATTGCGCTTGTCGTCTTTGTTGTCGCAGAAGTAGTATGCAAATATCATACCAGAAGTAAATTGCGCTCTCTTCTCAAGTTCTTCTACCAAGTAGCTTGATATCATTGTCTTCCCAATACCAGGAGCACCTACTAGTCGAAGCACTCGAGGACTGTCTTCAACTAGCCAGGAAGTATATTCTTCGTGAACTAGAAGCCATTCGCAAGTGCCTTCGACTCGCTTCCCTTTAGACCTTCGAATCGCTGCCAGATCATCGAGAGGGTTTGTCAGGAACAAAGATTGAAGGCAGCTGAGATTTTCTTGTGGTATTACTGTTTGTCTTCAGTCAGCAAAGGTGAGCGAAAATCTATCATTTCATCTCCTTACTCGAATTGTTGTGAATGATTGTTTGAGCTATTCACAATTACATTAGCGCAGTATGAATAGATCTGTAGCCTGATTACACCTACGCTTTAGACGCTCCTGTACCTTCTTTATAGCATGTCTAGCCATCTCCTTGATGATAGGATGAACAGTTCTGAACGAATAATCCTCAGGCCCGTCATATTTGTTGATTTTGAAATGGTCTGTTGGTAAGGCAATTTTTCGGTGACCATCTATGCAAGCACTCTTCTCTTCTACTACCTTGTTACTCAATATGTTAGCATCTACTGAAAGCTCAATGTTCAATACTACATACCATCGTTTCCCATCTGCCACCCAACTTCTGCCCGTAATCTGTCTTATGCGTCTCAAAAAAGCATACTGTTGAAACTGACATCCGAAACAGCCATAGGGTGAAGTTATGAAGTAGTAAGTTTAAGGTCTCAGAATCTTCACGTAAATTCTTCAAGATAGCATCACTCATTCCTAATCCAAGCGTCTTTCCAGTATATGCAATCCATTCTCCCCATTTTGAAGCGTCTGTACCACGGTGAGGGGTCCCAAGAAAGACAATCCCAACGGTAGATGTTGCAAGATCTTGAAATGTATCCCCACGGGAATTGGCACTCACAAGAGCCTGTCGCAGAAAATCAATGAAACGCTCCTTCAATAGAGGAAAATCAATTCACCTGCTCAATGACTATTCCGCCAAAGCTATGTCCAATAAATATGAGAGGCCTATATCTAGTCTCCTTCTCCTATCATTTTTAGAAGTCAGTGTTGATGGAAACCCCAAATTCAACTTTTTACCTCTTTCCGCTTATTATCTAGTGCAGTGAGGAGCTGTTCGGCACAAAGATCATGTCTTTGTTTTGGTGCATTTTTGTGCCATTGTGACTCGTAGTTGAAGGCCATAATGCGAGCATGCGGCATCTTTGCTGGCAGTAGATCCTTGTCTGCGAGCCAATTCACTTTCTTGTATTGATCAGTCCCTTCCACCTCAACTTTCCTTACCCATGCCCAGGCAGGATCTGCTCCGAGACCATGAACGGCAACAACACTAGATTCAGTCTTGTTAGCAGGTGTCTGTTCGGGATGACGTAGATATCAGTAGGCACACTCAACATCTGGGAGTTCTCCTTCATAGAGAACAACCAGGCCAAGCCGTTTATCTCCCTGATTATCCATGTGTTGAAAAGGCATTTGCTGTTGTTGTTGTTGCAGATAGAGTAAAGAATTTGCGTTCAGTAGAATGAGTGAAAGTGGCAGCTACAAAATGGATTGCCCGAAGCTTGGCTTATGAGATTTGTAGCAGCATAATTCCTCATAGGAAGTTCATGGTTTCTCAGTACCGTAACCGTACTGCTCCCATACATAGAACCCAATTCAGAACCGTGTTTTAATGACATAATGACAAAGAAAGTATGTAAGATATGTTACATAAATACAATATCGATGAAACGTCATAAAAGATGCAGTACGCAAGTCACTTGTATTACAAACTCAAGGAAATATCATAAATTCAACGCAAGCGTTGATGAATACTTAGTACTGTAAATATGAGTTACATGATACTAGACCTTATATGAAAGCTTTCCCGTCAGAAAAAAAACATTCATGGCATGTCTGCAAAGTCCTGAGGTCTCAAGGCTCTCGTGACCACCGAGACTCCTAAGACTGTTCTGAACTTGTCTTGAAAACCCCGAGAGCCTCAACATACTGTAGCCCTGGTGCTGACCTCTCTGTTATTTGCTATGAAATTAGTACGTGGTGCACTGCAGAAAAAACAGACGAATGCAGGTGTTTGAGCTTTTGACGGAGAACAAGGGCTTGAATAGGGGCCTTGCCCACCGGGGTTCGCCCTTCATCTTCAGGTGCTTCAAGTACTCTACATGCTCCAAAATCACCGACTAGAACTCTCGTCTCTGATGGCGGTACATAGCGATCTGAATATATTGAAATACTCCTAAACTTAATACCACCAGCATCAAAACTCCATGCTCGCTAAAACGCTCACAATCGAATAGAAAAGAGAAAGTATATATTTACAGCCAGAAGAACCATCTGACCCCTGAGACGGCACCTCTTAAGATCCCTCTTGCAAGCCGTATGAGTACCACAACAAACCATACCCACCACATGATACCCAGCAGAGTCCACTCGAGCAACAGATAACCCCCTCGCCTAAGCCACCTGAGCCTGCGGCGACGTGTTCTAAGTATGGCATCCACAGCGTCATTGAGCTGTTGAACAGCCAAAGTGTGCGTAGTCGTAAGCTGCGCGCTGAAAGAATCGGCGTCGTCTGCAGTAGCGCGGACCATTGGCGTGAGGCTGTACGTTACTCTCTCGTCAATGCCCTTGATTTGACGGTGCAGATGCTCGACTGTGGTGTTGGAGAAGTGCCCTGCCATGTCTCGCAGCCTCTGATTGGTGAGCTCGATGTTGTTGACGAGTATGCGAGCAGCAAGGCGGTGCTCTTGCGATCGAGGCCCGGAGGGGATAGGTCCGCTTGATATCTCCTCGAGGCCTTTTAAGAGGGGTACTGGTGCCTGGCCTACCGCATTCGCCCGACGGACTATCTCGTTGGCCTTGACACCGGAAGAGAGCAGCAGCGCTCTCACTTGCGCTATGTCACGCTTCGTTACTGTTCCGCGCACACTAGAAACCCCGCGATCGCATATACTCCATTGCCGCCCCTTGTCTAGATTAGGGCGGTCTGTTGGGCGGTGCTGACGACTTTCTAGACGTGATAAGCCAGAAGGTGGAGGGCCACGGCGCCCTATAGTGCCTGGCGATCCCAGAACTTCGTTGAGTTTTCTGTTCGCAATTTGCGCACGGTAGTCTGAACGACTGGTACTACTTTGACGAGAACCATCATACGAGACATCGGTATCTCGTGTCCGGGATCGAGTCATCGGTGGAGACGCCGATGGCGATACGTTTCTCATATCTATTCTTGGTGGTGCTAGACGATCAAATCTTTGCGAACGCCCTCGTTGTCGTTGTTCCAGCTGCTGGCGAGTAATATGATCTTGCTCGGGTGGAGACTTTGTGGATTCTGCAAAGTGGTCACCTCGACCGAAAGGAGAGCGAAAGCTTGGAAGGTTGTCCATATGATACTTGGGTGGCTCAACGTTGGTCGATTTCCGTGATAGCATTGCAATATCCTCGTTGTTGGTCGTAGCACGAGAAAGCGGGGCGCTCGGTGGGCTATCTAACCCACTCGTATCGTCATCATCGTATTCTGAATCCTCCATCGTGAAACTGGATACTGTAGGTGAAACTGGAGACGCTGTGTTATCCCGATCTCTTCTCCAAAAGAGATCTCCAACACGTGACACCTCGTTTCCCATCAGCTCTGCTATTCTGCCACCCTTCAAGAACCCTCGAAGCTTTGAATCAAACTCCCTTGTTATTTTTATGTTCTTGATGGAACTGCTGTCGCTGTATCGCTGGCGTTTACCCACAACATCAGCTGAATCCGGCGAAAGTAAGCCATCGTTAGCGATCAGACTATTTCCTGACTGAAGACTGTCCTCGGATTTGAGTCTATTGGTCTCCTTCCGTGACGTTTTGGATGGTGACTCCGACTCAGAGGCAAAATCTTGCTGACTGATTGCTTGCCGTTCTTTGCTGCGACTGGGCCGAAACGACCCCAGCCGAGAGGGCAATGTTTTCTTGGGCGATGAAGGTTGATCACCCGCGAGCGCTAGGTTGATGGCAATCTTAGGTGACGATCCATGGACATTTGAAGAGTTTCGCACACTATCAAAAGATGTGCGAGGCTGGCGATCCTTTCTCTCATCTAAACTCACCCTTGCCGAAGCTGGAATCGAATCTGAAGCCGGTTTTTCTGTTCTCGTACCTTGCAATCCTGTCCATTGGCTTTCTCCCTGAGAAATCTTACCATTGGCTTGGGCCTGATTCGACGGCTTCACATAAGCTCGATCTGCAGTGTCTCTCTTGTTCAGCAATGCATCATCAGCTTCTCTTTTGAGTATGTCGTTCATTTGTTTCTTAAGCGCTGCGCTGTCAAACCCATCATGGTCGCGATGGACTCGCCCACGCCCAATGACCTTGTCGGTAGGAGAATGACCTGAGCTGGAAGAACTTCGAGATTGGATGAGGTTCTTAGGCCATCTGCCTTTTCGATCTAAAGAACTGTTGTGGCTATGCATGGGCGAATGTAGAAGAGACAATTCTTTGCGGGGACGACCTCGTTCTCTAGGGCTGTCTTGTGTGACTGTCATCGCTGGCAGAAGGCTGTCTGCTGACATATGTTTGTGGATCGTTTCTAAAGACCGTTTCGGAGCTCGTTCACTATCTCGACTTGCCCTTGGTAGCGCCTGGCTGAGTATGTCTGTACTTGTAAAAATTTTGTTGCCACTAGAATCTTCAATACGCCTGATGTTGGCATCCCGGCCTAGCCAACATGCGTCGGCAAGTAGATCCCAAGGAGTGATTGTCCAATTTCCTGGTAGTTTTCGGGACTTGTTACCTGATTGCCCGGTTGAATGTGACCCACCCAGTGCTAATGATGGATCCAGTAAGGCCAGATCTGGGAGGGCCACATCATAAGGCGGTAACGGATAATGATCATCGACTCTGGATATTCCAGCTTCTCGCTCACTGGCTACAGTATCCACCCATTTTCTGACTCTGTCAACATTCTTCCAACCATCTGCCTCAGCATCGAGTGTTGTCTTTTCGCGTGCTCGCACTCTTCGATTGCGAACATATTGCAAGGGATTGTACGCTCGTCCAAGGATATCAAGCGTGTCAGAGTTTGCCTTTGCCGCTGTTTTGGTTGTAGTAGACCTGCTTCTTGGCCACACGGGTATCTTTGGGAGATACTGCAACAGCCTTCTGTACTCGTATGATAGCTCTAATGCCAACTTTGCCCTCTCTGTCCGCGTCAAAGTTGCTTCCGTGGGATTGAAGATCGTGTTACTAGCAAGCCCAACATCAAAAGTGGGTGCGACGGTAGGCTGCGGGGTGCCATAGGACGGTACAAGTTGAGTCTCGGCAACTTGACGCTGTAGCCTGCTTGCCCGCGGGGAAATGTTCCTAGAGATGCGTCTCTGATCTTGCAAATGCTGCCGTAGACTCCCACCGGTTGATATTATAGGATAACTACCAGATAGACCTGCACTAGG
>JAABUR0100008590.1_pt1 | contig 11741 bp, 13 predicted proteins | sample 5560091 | NCBI WGS metagenome assembly JAABUR01 (sample SAMN10711879, study PRJNA513375) | rock metagenome | isolation source: Antarctica rocks | place: Antarctica: Victoria Land, University Valley sud
TCGGCTCCCTCGACGGTCGTCACCCGAAAGCCGGCGAGCACGCTCTGCTGCGCATCGCCATGGCGACGACCGTTGACGCCCGGCTGTTCATCGAAGGCGGCGACCCGCTCCGTGAGCTACCGATCCCGGAGTTCTAGGGCGGAGCCCCCGGGCGCTCCCCGGGTACGGCTCCGCCGTCGCCAGGACCGGGCTCGCAAGCCGATCGGCTTCCGAGACCCCGATCGTGGTGGTGCAGACCGACTGGTCGTCCGGGCTCCGTGCCCACCGATGAGGATGTGGCTTCTGCCGAGTCAGATGGGTTAGGAACGTGCTCATCTACGAAAGGGAGGCATTGAGATGGGCGAAACGCGCGTGTTGCTGGACGGGCTGGGCTTTCCGGAGTCGACGCGGTGGCGCGACGGGCGTGTCTGGTTGTGCAACTGGGGCGCCGGCGAGGTGCTGGCCGTGACACCCGATGGCGAGCGCGAGGTGGTGACTCGCCTCGCGCCGCAGACGCTTCCCTTCAGCATCGACTGGCTTCCAGACGGGCGGCTGCTCATCATCGACGGGCCGCGGCGGCTGCTTCTGCGTCAAGAGCCTGACGGGAGCCTCGGCACCGTAGCGGATCTCACCGGCTTCGGCTCGGCTCCGTTCAACGAACTTGTGGTCGACGGCGCCGGCAACGCCTACGTCAACGGCGGTCCGGGCACCGTGGTGCGCGTGGGGCCGGACGGCAGCGTGCGCGAGGTCGCCGATGGCGTGCAGTGGCCCAACGGCATGGCGTTCGTCGATGAGGGCCGAACACTCGTGGTCGCCGACTCGCACGCCGAGCGGCTTGTCGGCTTCGACGTGGCCAAGGATGGGACGCTGTCGGGCCGTCGCGTCTGGGCGGTCCTCGAGTACGCACCCGACGGCATCTGCGCGGACGCTGACGGTGCCGTGTGGGTCGCCAGCGTCCCGGGCCAGCATTGCGTGCGCGTGCGGGAGGGTGGCGAAGTGCTCGATACCGTCACCGTCGATCGCGGCTGTTTCGCGTGCATGCTGGGCGGCGAAGATGGTCGGACACTCTTCATTGCCGCCGCCGAATGGCGCGGGATGAAGGCGGCGATGAGCGAAGGGCCGGGTCTGACCGGGCGGCTGCTCGCGGCGCCCGAACAGCCAGCGGCGCACGCCGGCCGCCCATAGTCGCTTGTGACGGCCTCAATGTCATACGGAGCTCGTGCTGGCGACTGACGCGCCGCCGCACGCGACCATGGTCGGCGTCGCCGTCAGCTCCGGCTGATCTGAACCGGCGTACCGAGCGGCACGAGCCGCGCGAGCCGGGAGATCACCGCGTTGCGCACGCGGATGCAGCCGTGGCTCACGTCCGTGCCGAGGACGGACGGCTGGTTGGTGCCGTGCAGGCCCACCTGGCCGTCCCCGTCGGCGAAGCTCGTGTAGACCCGCGAGTGCGCCGAGAGCCCGAGCGCGTAGGGCCCGTAGAAGCCGGCGGGATCAGGTGGGCGCAGAAGGTCGGTGACGAAGTAGCGCCCCATGGGGGTCGGCGAGACCGCGCGGCCCTTGGCGATCGTCGTCCGCAGCATTGGGCGCCCGCGCTTGAACAGCACGAGGCGGTGCCGGCGCAGCTGGACCTCGATCCGATATGGCGTGGTGGCGAGCGACACGTCGCGGCGCCGCAGCCAGCCCGCAGAGAGGTTGGGCCGGGTCGGCAGGTACGCCTCGACCCAGTCGCCTCGGCGCCGCTTGACGAGGAACACGAGCGGGATGCGTTGTCCCTCGATCCGGCGCGGGCGGAGCGTGCGTCCGTGCGCGTCGGGCTTCGGTCGCCGGTACACGCGGGCGCTGCGCCCGCGGGCGGTGGCGATCACGCTGACGCCCTTCGGCAGCCCGGCCTGGGCCGCCTCGGGCGAGAACTCGGTGCTCCCGCCAGCCGCCTCGGGCAGCGACGACAGCCGCGGGCCGGCAGGCCGCGGCCCGAACCCGCCGCCGTCGCCGCCGCCGAACAGCGCCGCGCTCCCCAGCAGCCCGATCAGGGCCGCGACGAGCGCGATGCCGACTCCGGCGGCGAGGGCGCGGGACCGCACCATCAGCCGGTCATCGCCGGCTGCGCGGAGACCGCCGACCCCGCTTCCGCCGACTGCATCGCGATGAAGCCGGTGCCCGCGACAGCGGCGAGGACCTGGTCCATGTCCTTGGCCGGGTTGAACGCCGCGGGGGCCGGGGCGGGATCGCCGGAGCCGCCGCCGACGATCGAGCGGATCCAGGCCGCGTGCCGCGCCTCGACCGGGTGGATCGAGATCGCCGCGCGCAGGACGGCCGGCGTCTTGATGTTGCCCGCCTGCCCCTGGTAGGCCTCGACGCCGGTGTCCTCGAGCACGATCGCGGTCTGCGCGAACGTGGCCTGGTCGGCCGTCGTGCCCTTGAAGTCGAAGTTCGGGCGCTTGACCGCCTTCCCTCCGAGGGTTTTCTTGAGCGCGTCGACGTGGGCCTGCTCGTGGTCGGCGACGACCTTGGCGAAGTTCGCGTACTGGCCGCGAAGCGCCCCGTCGCTGATCGCCTTCTTGTAGAACGCCGTTTCCAGGTATTCGAGCGTCAGCGCGTAGTTGAGGATCGCGATGTCGCCCTTGGGCACGCCCTGGGCGCGCGCGAACGCGGTCGGGAGCGTGCCCGCCAGCAGCCCGCCGGCGGCCAGTGCGCCGCCGCGGCGAAACAGCGTGGCGCGGGTCGTGCGCTCGACGCGGTCGGCGGCCTCCTGCAGCGCGCCGTCGGAGTCGAAGGCGACGAGTCGCTTGATGTCGGGAGGAGTCATGGTCAGATGGTCCTTTCGTCGCTCAGGACTTGATGAAGCCGGTGTCGCCGACAGCGGCGAGGACTTCCTTCATGGACAGGGCCTTGTTGAACGCGGCGGGCGCGGGGACCGGCGACTTGCCCGCCCCGATGATGTCTCGCACCCACGCGGCGTGCCGCGCCTCGACGGCGAGGATGGCGCCCGCCGAGGCGAGCACCGCGGTCGTCTTGATCTTGTCGGCCTGCCCCTGATAGGCGGACACGCCGGTGTCCTCGAGCGTCATCGCGGTGCGGAGGAACGTCCCCTCGCTGCCGGTTGTGCCCTTGAAGTCGAACTGCGGCTTCTTGCCCGCCGCCGACCCGAGCGCCTGCTGCAGCGCCGTCACGTGCGCGGCCTCGTGCTCGCCGACGACCTGCGCGAACTGCGAGACGATGCCGTTGAGCTTCCCCTTGGCGTTCGCCTCGGCGTAGAACGCGGCCTCGAGGTACTCGAGCGTCAGCGCGTAGTTGAGGATCTTGACGTCGCTCTTAGGCGTCCCCTGCCCGAGCGCGAGACCGACCGGGATCGCTCCCAGGCCGATGCCGGCGCCGGCCAGAATGCCGCCCTTGCGGAAGAACTGGGCGCGCGTGTCGCCCTTCACCGCCTCAGCCGCCTCCCGGATCGCGCCGTCGCGATCGACCTCGTCGAGGGTGGCCACGTCGTGCAGTGCTGGTTCGGGCATGGTGCCTCCTTTTGCCTGCAAATTTGAACATCCATTCCTGCGCGGGAAGCCGCCGATCAGGTCACTCGCTGGCGCGCAGGCACTACTTGACGACGACGCGGCCGCGCATGCCCGGGTGGTACTCGCACACGTAGCGGAAGGTCCCCGACTCCATGAAGCGGGCGCTGAGCCGCTTGCCCGGATCCACGTTCCCGAGGTCGCCCGTCCGGCCCTTGAACGTGACCGTGTGGTTCGACTTGTCGCGGTCGACCCAGACGACGCGCGTGCCGCGGCGCACGGTGATGCTCGGTGGGCGGAACGCGAAGCCCTTGATCGAGACCGTCTCGGAGCCGCCGGCGGGCGTCGGGGTGGACGCGGGCGCCGCGGCAGGGGCCGGCGTCGCCTCAGGGGCGGCAGCGTCCTCGCCGCCGCACGACGCCAACGCCGCGCTGAGGGCGGCCGCTCCGAGGATCATCTGGATGCGTGGCACGCCGGTTAGTGCGCCGCCGGGCCCTCGACGGATCACGCACACGGCGCCGTTGTGGCCCTTCTCCGGCCCCGTCGCGGGTAGACGTTCGCAGGCATGGCGCACCCCGACGAGCTGCTCCCCCACGCGTCGCCCAGGGCGCGGACCACTGAGCGGACGCTCGTGCTCTTCGACCGCCAGAGCGACGCGGCATGAAGGAAGCTGACGACGTTACGCACCGTCTTCGGCGCAAGGCCACGCTCGAGCATCGCGTGCGCGAGTCGCTCGACGTCGTCTCGAGTAAGGCTCTCCACCCGGCGCTGCCCATCGCCGGCGAGAGGTGCACCCGCTGCATCGACTCACAGTTCTGCACCTAGGACGTGCGCGCGCCCTCAATGACGATCCGCTGTCTGAGAGCAATGACTGCCATGTCGACGGTCGGCCGGGGTGGCGGTGCGGACGGACGCTTGCGCACGACCACTTCTTGCTGGAGCCGCCGAAACGCCTTCTCCGCCCCCGCGCGCGTCACGCCTACACCTGAGCCGGGCGCCCGCTTAGCCCCGATGCGTCGGTTGAGGCGCCGACCATCGCGAGCACGCCAACGGCCGTAGTAGGCCCCCGACTTCTCGTAGAGCTGTCCTGTTCCTTAGGCCCGCTTCACGCCCCTCTAGACGCTGCGCGACAAATGGACCCGCCGCGCCGAGCGAGGCCGTACCCAAGAAGACAGAAAGCGCCGCTGTGCGGCGCTTTCGTGTCGATCGGGGAGACAGGATTTGAACCTGTGACCGCCCGGCCCCCAGCCGGAGCGACGGTCGCCTTCGATTGGCGCTTGACGCTGGTCGCGCTGGTGCTGTTGCCGCTGATCGCGATCCCGATGCGTCGCGCGGGCCGGCGCGTCTACGAGGCGCGCGGCGCGACGCAGAGCAAGCTGGCCGAGCTGACGGCATACCTGCAGGAGGTGCTGGGCATCTCGGGCGCGCTGCTGGTCAAGGCGTTCGTGCGCGAGCGCGCCGAGCAGGAGCGCTCCCGCCGCACCAACGACGACCTGCGCCACCTCGAGATCCACGCGGCGATGATCGCGCGGCGCTTCGGCACGCTGATGCGCGTCCTGCAGACCTTGGGATCTGCCCTGATCATCCTCGCCGGCGGCTGGCTGGTGATCCACGAGGGAACCTCGGTCGGCACCGTGTTCGTGTTCGCGACCGTGCTGACCGCGCGCTTCGCCATGTCGGCCGGATCGCTGGGCGAGGCCCACGTCAACCTGGTCGGCTCGCTGGCGCTCTTCCGCCGCATCTTCACCGTGCTGGATGATCCCTGCGACGTCGCCGATCGCGATGGCGCGCGTGACGTGCCGACGGTCGAGGGTGCGCTTGAGCTCGAGCACGTGACGTTCGCCTACCCGACGCAGGCGCGGCCCGCCTTGATCGAGCTCAGTGCGCGGATCGAGCCGGGTCAACTCGTCGCGCTCGTCGGACCGAGCGGCGCCGGCAAGACCACGCTCACGACGCTGATCCCGCGCTTCTACGACCCGCAGGACGGGCGCGTGCTGTTCGACGGGCACGACGTGCGCGACGTCACGCTCGAGTCGCTGCGCCGCCACGTCGGGATCGTCTTCCAGGACACCTACCTGTTTCACGCCTCGATCCGCGAGAACCTGCTCTACGCCCGCGCCGACGCCACTGAGGCGCAGATGATCGCCGCAGCCACGGCGGCCTACATCCACGACTTCATCGCCTCGCTGCCCGACGGCTACGACACGATCGTGGGTGAGCGCGGCCACCGCCTCTCGGGCGGCGAGAAGCAGCGCGTCGCGATCGCTCGCGTGATCCTCAAGGACCCGCGCATCCTGATCCTCGACGAAGCCACATCGAACCTCGACAGCGTGTCCGAGCAGCTCATCCAGGCCGCGCTCGCACCCCTGTTCGTCGGGCGCAGCTCTGTCGTCATCGCGCACCGCCTGTCGACGATCCTCGCTGCCGACCGCATCCTCGTGCTCGACCGGGGCCGCCTGTCGACCACGGAACCCACGCCGAGCTGCTCGAGCGCGGCGGCTTGTACGGCACCCTCTACGAGCGCCAATTCCGCAGCGAGCCCGTCGTCACCGCGCCTGCGTGACGGCACCCCGGCCCAGTGCGCGGTCGCACCGCTCGACGGTTTCCCGGTCGCCCCTGAGTCTGGAGGGCGGACTCCGATGCGCTCCCAAGGTCCCGGGCCCCGATCCGGGCGTCGTGACGCATGGTGGAACCGCTGTTTGTCGGCCTGGCCAAAACGACGCCGTTGTGGCCCTGGACGCGAGCGATGCCAAGCATCATCGTCGGTTAGGCCTCGAAGCCGTCGAGCCCAAGTCACCGGCAGCAGTAGCCGCGGCGAACACTCAGAACGAGCGTGCCGACGGTAACGCCGTTCGCGCCCGCAAGTGACGGCGAGGAGAAGCGGGGAGAGTCCCGTAGCTTCCGGTAGGCGAGCGTGCGAACCGTGGGCACCACGCCGTCGTCCGTCCGGTCGTAGGGCCCGACGACGACCGGCTTGCCATCCACATGCCTGCGAACCGTTCGTGCCCGGATGCGGTCGAAGGGTTTCGTGCCCGCGCGCTCCATGACATCGACGTGTCATCGCGGGCCTCTCAGGGCGGTTGTGCCGGTTGTCGTCGCCCTTGCGCTGCTGATGGCCGCCTGCGGTGGGGACTCGAGCTCGCTCTCCCGCACGGATGCCGCCGTCCCGAGAGGCTGGCACGGAGTGTTGGATCAGGCTCGCGGCCAGACCGTGCGCTTCTGGATGTATGGCGGCGACGAGCGCGTCAACGCCTACGTCGACGACGAGATCCGGCCGGCGCTGGAGCGTCTCGGGGCGCGCTTGCAGCGCGTGCCGGTCTCCGACACCGCGGATGCCGTGCGGCGCGTCGTGGCAGAGCGTCGCGCCGGCAAGACCGCCGGGGGCGGCGTCGACCTGCTGTGGATCAACGGGGAGAACTTCGCGAGCGGCAAGCAGGCCGGTCTGTGGCTGAGGGACTGGAGCCGGGCGCTGCCGAACTCCCGGCGTTTCGTCGACTGGGGCGATCCGTCGATCGCCAGGGACTTCGGCGTCGCCGTTGACGGGCAGGAGTCGCCGTGGCAGCAGGCCGCCTTCGTCTACGCCCACGACCGGTCGAGGGTCAAGCAGCCGCCACGCAGCTTCGACGCGCTGCTTGCCTACGCGAAGGCGCACCCGGGACGTGTCACCTATCCGGCGCCGCCCGACTTCACGGGCTCGGCGTTCGTGCGCCAGGTGGTGGCGGACAAGGGTGAGGATGGAGCGTTCGCCTACCTCCGAGAGCTCAATCCGTACTTGTACCGCGCCGGCGAGGTGTTCCCGAAGTCCCAGGCTGAGCTCGAGCAGTTGTTCGGCGACGGACTGGTGGACTTCGCCATGGCCTACGACGCGAACTTCGTCAACGCCGCGGTCCACAAGGGCCGGTTCGCACCGACCGCGCGACCGTTCCTCGTCGGGAGTGGCGCGCTGACCAACGCCTCCTACGTGACGATCCCGGCCAACGCGGCACATGTCGCGGGTGCCAAGGTGCTCGCCAACGTGCTGCTCGACCCCCGCTTGCAGGCTCGAAAGGCCGAGCCTGCGGTGCTTGGCAATCCGACCGTGCTCGACGTGTCGCGCCTCGGGAGCCGCCGGGGGTTGTTCTCCCGCGATGCGGATGACCGCAGCCCGTACGTGTTGACGAGCTTGGGCGCGCCGGTGGACGAGTTCGCCGCGGCGGACGTCGCGCCGCTCGAGCAGCGCTGGAGGCGCGAGGTGCTGCGCTGACGGGTCGCGTACGCGACCGCGCCGCGCTCGCGCCCGCGCTGTTGACGGTCGCCGTGTTGTTCGGGGGCGCGCTGGCGGGTGCGGTGAGGACGAGCGTCACGCGCGTCGACGGCGACGGCGAGACGGTCACGCTCGCGGCGTGGCGCATGCTGCTGCGCGATCCGGCGTTCGCGGACGCCGTGCTGTTCACCGTCCGCATCGCTGTCCTGGCGACCGCCTTCTCGTCGGCAGCCGGACTGCTCATGGCGCTCACGCTTCGCCGCTGCGGGACGCCGTTGCGCGCGCTGGCGGCGCTACCGGTTCCCGTTCCGCAGCTCCTGGTTGCCGTGGTCGCGGTGCTGTGGCTCGCACCGGGCGGCCTGGCCGAGCGCCTGCTCGGGGCACTGCCCGTCGACCTCGTGCGCGACCGGGCCGGGATCGGCATCGTGCTCGTCTACGTCTACAAGGAGGCGCCGTTCCTCGCCCTGCTGCTGCTCGCGGCGATGGGGCGTGGGATGCTCGAGCGCGAGGAGGCCGCCGCCGTACTCGGCGCGACGAGGTGGCAGCGCTTGCGCTGGGTCGTGTGGCCGACGGTGCGCGGCCCGCTCGTCGTCGGGTGCATCGTCGTCGCCGCCTTCGTGCTCGGCGCGTTCGAGGTCCCTCTCGCGGTCGGCCCCAACGCGCCGCTGACGCTCGCCGAGTACGCCCAGCAGGCCACCCAGAACGACCTGCTCGCAGGAGAGAGCCTGCAAGCCGCCGCACTCCTGGTCGCCGCGGCGGCGTCGATCGTGCTCGCCGTCGCCGCGGTGCGCCTCGCCAAGGACCCGCAGGGTGACTGAGCGGTCGTCGCCTCGTCGCCTCGTCGCCGCAGCGCTGGCTGCGACATTCGCCCTGCCGATCGGCGTGCTGGTCGTTCGGGCCTTCGCCGACGCCTGGCGCGCGCCCGCGGTGATCCCGCAGCGCTGGGGACTGCGCGGGTTGCGCGAGGCACTGAGCGGCATGCCGCTCGATGCGTTCGCCAACTCCCTCATCGTGGCGACCATGGTGACCGTCGTGGCGGTCGCGCTGGCGTGGCCCGCGGCGCGCGTGCTCGGAGAGCGGCGCTTGCGCCACCCCGCCCTTCCTTTCCTCCTGCTCGCGCTGCCACTGCTGGTGCCGTCATACGCGACAGGCGCGGGACTGACGCAGTGGTTCCTCCGTCTCGGCCTCGTCGACGCGCTCGCGGGCCTCGCGGTCGCGCACCTCGTCATCGTGCTTCCCTATGTCATCGTGGTGCTGCTGAGCGCGTTCGGGCCCCCGGTGACCGCACTCGAGGAGATGGCGCGCTCGCAGGGCCTGACCGCGCTGCAGCGCCTGCGCTGGGTGACGCTGCCGGCGGTGCGGCCGTCCCTGGCCGCTGCGGTGCTGCTGGGCTTCCTGGTGTCCTGGAGCGAATACGGGTCGAGTCTCGCCGTCGGCGGGGGCCGCCCGATGCTCCCGCTCGTCCTGCTGCCGTTCGTGCGCTCGGACTCACAGGTCGCAGCGGCGCTGTCGCTGCTGTTCCTGGCACCTGCGGTTGCGGCGCTGGTGCTGGCCGCCCGTGCCGCGCGGTCGCCGCTGTGAGCGCCCACCTGGAATGCCTCGACGTCACCGTCTCTCCCGACGCTGCACCGGTGCTGCGCGGGTTGTGCCTGGAGGTGGCCGCCGGCGAGCGGACCGTGCTCGTCGGCCCGTCCGGCGCCGGCAAGACGACGCTGCTGCGGGCGATCGCCGGGCTCGCCTCCCTCGACGCCGGCGACATCCGACTCGGGGGCCGCTCGCTGCGCGGCGTTTCCACGCACCGCCGGCGGATCGCCGTCGTGTTCCAGGAGCCTCGGCTGCTCCCCCACCTCGACGTCACCGACAACGTCGCGCTGCCGTTGCGCGCCGCCGGGGTGCGCAGGGCCCAGCGGCGCGCCCTCGCGCGCATGCGCCTGTCCGAGGTCGGGCTGGCGGGCCTCGTCGACCGCCGTCCACCGGGTCTGTCGGGCGGCGAGCAGCAGCGGGTCGCGCTCGCCCGTGCGCTGTGCGCCGAGCCCGATCTCCTGCTGCTCGACGAGCCGCTCGCCTCGCTGGACCCCAACCGCCGTGAGGAGCTGCGCCGCCTCGTCGTGCGGATCCAGCGCGAGCGCGAGCTGACGACGTTGATCGTCACGCACGACCGGACCGAGGCCGCCCAGCTCGGCGAGCGGATCGCGCTCATGCTCGAGGGGCGCATCGTCCAGCACGACGAGCCGCGCAAGTTGTTCGAGCAGCCCGTATCGGCCGCCGTAGCGCGGTTCTTCGGCGTCCACAACCTGCTGCACGGCACCGTCCGTGCCGGTCGCCTCGAGGTCGCCGGGATCGAGGTTGCCGTGCCCGGACCCGACGGGTCGACGATCGTCGCGATCCGCCCCGAGCACGTCCGCCTCGACGGTGACTCGCCGCTGCGGGGCACCGTCGTCGAAGCGGTGTACTCCGGCAGCCACGTACGCGTCGTGATCCACTGCGGCGATCAGCGGATCGAGGCGCAGCTGCCGGTGGGCGAAGGGCCGCGCGCCGGCGAGGAGGTCGGCGTGGAGCTGGCGCTGCACCGGCTTTGGCGGCTTCCGGATGGCGACACGGTCAGAGCGTCCGCCGGGCAAGCGCAACGCGCTGGACGACGGTGATCATCACCATCGCGGCGAACACCCACGCGATCGTCGCGGCATGCGCGGGGAGCAGGCAGAAGGCGCAATAGGCGAGGATCGTCTCCGTGCCCTCGGTCAGGCCGGCGGTGAACCGCAGCGACCGCTCGTCGCCGAACGTCACGCGCCGCTTCTCCACGAGCGCGGCGAACGACAACAGCGCCACGTTGTTGAGCAGGTAGGCCGCGAGCAGCACGCAGCACGCGACCCGGGCTCCCGGCTCGGCGATCGCGACGCCGACGACGAACCCGCCGTAGACGACGAAGTCGGCGAGGAAGTCGGCGAGGAAGTCGAGCATCCCGCCGAGGTCCGTGGCGCCCCGCCTGCGCGCGAGCGTACCGTCGAGCCCGTCCAGGCTCCGGTTGACCAGCCAGAGGACGAGTGCGGGGACCCACACTGCAAGCGCTGCGGCCACGCAGGCGGCGACCCCTACCAGCAGGCCCGCGGCGGTGATCGCTCCGGGCGTGACGCCACGGCGGTCGAGCGCCGCCGCGACCGGCTCCAGGCGCGGACCGAGGCGCCTGCGGACGGCGGCGTCCAGCATGCGGCCTACGCGCCGGCGCCGGTGGCCGGCCGCTGCACCCGCTCGGCGATCGCTGCACTCTGGTCCTCCTGCAGAAAGTGCTCGGCGGGCGACTCGTCGACGCGGTCCAGAGCGAGGGCGCGGCCGCCCCCGCGCCAGCACGCAACCACCTGGCGGCTCGTGGGATCAGCAGATGTGCTCAGGCTCATGGCAACGGATCGATCTCGGCGCAGCGTCTGCCTCCCGGCCGATGCACCGTTCTCGCTCGCCCGGGGTCCTAGGAGTATGAGCGCCCTGTCCGGCCGTGTGCGGTTGGCGACCATCTCGGGCGCAGGGGCGGACGGCGCGCGGCGCGCGGTCGAGCTGCTCGCTGCCACGCGGTGCTGCTTCGCGGTCGCGGGCCGCTGCATCGCCGGCTGGGCCGGTGCGTGCGGCGTACGGGTCGGGCCGGGTGTCGTGGATGTCCGCGCGGCGTGAGCACCGCGTGGCGCGCTCGCTCGCGACCGGGCTGCGAAGCTCCCGGGGATGGGGCACGAGGAGCGTGAGTTGGTGGCGCGGGCCCAGCGCGGTGACCGATCGGCGTTCGAGGAGCTCGTGCGGCTCCATGCCGACCACCTGTATGCCGTCGTGCTGCGGCTTGCGGGTGACCGCCACGAGGCCGAGGAGGTCACGCAGGAGGCGTTTCTCCGCGCCTGGCGCGGAATCGAAGGCTTCAAGGGCGATGCCCAGTTCTTCACGTGGCTGTACCGGATCGGTGTCAACGAGGCGCGCCGAAGTTCGCAACGACGGTCGGGGTCTCGCGCGGTGACGTCGCTCGAGCGGCGTCG
>JAABUR0100008592.1_pt1 | contig 11740 bp, 10 predicted proteins | sample 5560091 | NCBI WGS metagenome assembly JAABUR01 (sample SAMN10711879, study PRJNA513375) | rock metagenome | isolation source: Antarctica rocks | place: Antarctica: Victoria Land, University Valley sud
AGGGCGCCGAGGCGAAAGAGCACGGCGCTCTCCATCTCCACCGCGATCGCCCCCCCGTCGCGCCACCTCTGGCCGGCTTGCGGATCGGGGTCGTAGAAGAGATCGACGGAGGCGACCGCTCCCGCATGCGCCGTTGCCGGCCCGGTGGCGTCGAGCAGGGCATCGCTCAGCGCGGTGTCCGCGGCGACTCGCCCGCCTGCCCCCAGGGCGCGGCTGGCTCCGTCGAGCGCGAGCGCCTCCCGCGCGACCACGAGCTCTCCGAGCTCGAGCCCGTGGGCCAGCGCGCCCGCCGTCCCGACCCGCACGAGGCGGCGGGCGCCGAGGCGGATGAGCTCCTCCACGACGATCGCCGCGCTCGGCCCACCCATCCCCGTGCTCTGCACGCTCAGCGGCAGGCCGTCGGGAGCGGCGCCCGTGTAGCCCCATAGGCCCCGGTGGTGGTTGAACATCCTCGGCGCGTCGAGCACGCGCTGGGCGATGAAGAGGGCGCGTCCGGGGTCGCCCGGCAGCAGCACGCGCTCGGCGAGCCCCGCGGTGGGCCTGATGTGAACGGTCTGGCCTGCCACGCGGCGGCGAGGATAGGGAGCGGCCGTCCGCTGCGTCTCGCGCATGCGGGCGCGGCCACGGAGCCCTAGAGTGCCCATCTCGCCCTTCGCACGGCGCGGCTGCTCCCCGGCAGCCCGTCCGCGCAGCCAGAGAGGAGGCCCAGCGTGGCCGCATTTCGATCGGCCCAGGAGTTTCGTGAGGTGATGGACCAGGTATTCACGCTGATGAGCGAGGACGAGGAGATGGGCCCCAAGCTGCGCGACGCCGACGTCCCCCAGCGCTTCGAGTTCGACGACGTCGACCTCGTGCTCAACGTCCGCGCCGGCCACCCCGACGAGGGCGTGAACCTCGCCTGGGAGTGGACGGACGACGTCGACTGGAAGCCCAAGGTGAAGATGGCGATGTCCTCCGAGACCGCCAACAAGTACTTCCAGGGCAAGGAGAACGTCCCCATGGCCATCGCCCGGCGCCGGATCAAGACCGGCGGCGACGTCAAGGCGGCGCTCGCGCTCATGCCGGTCACCAAGCCGGTGTTCGGCCTCTACCGTGAGCTGGTCGAGTCGAACTATCCCCACCTTCGGCTCTAGCCCGAGCACCGAGGTCGGGCATGAACGACCCCGGGGCTGAGCTCACCCTGGCGGAGGTCGCGCGCCGCGCGGGCGTCACTCCAGACACGCTGCGTCGGTGGGCTCGCGGCGGGCTGATCCCCCCGTACGAGGGCCGTTGGACCGCCCCGGCCGCGGCCCACGCGCGGCTCGTCGCGCGGCTGCGCGAGCGCGGCCACGGTCTCCGGGAGATCCGCGCGGCGGGAGAGTCCGGGCGCCTGGCCTTCGGGTACATCGAGGACCTCTTCCCCGTCGGCAGAGAGAGCCTCACCCTCGAGGAGGCCGCTGCGCGCAGCGATCTCGAGCCGGCGCTCGTGCAGCGCATCTTCGCCTCGCTCGGCCTGGCCGCCTCGGCTCGCGTGCGGATCTCCGAGGATGACGTCGAGCTCCTGCGCTACATCTCCACGGTCCTCTCCGCCGGCTTCCCGCTCGTCGCGTTCCTGCAGCTCGTGCGGGTCTACGGGCAGGCCGCCGCGCAGATCGCCGACGCCGAGGTGCGCCTCTTTCACCTCTACGTGCACGAGCCGCTCATCCGCGACGGCGTGCCCGCGCTCGAGATGGCCGAGGAGATGGAGGGCCTTGCGCGCGACCTGCTGCCGCTCGCCCTGCCGATCCTCAGCCACGTGCATCACAAGTTCCTCTCCCACTTCGTCGAGCAGGACGTCATCGGGCACATGGAGGAGGACCTCGAGGGAGGCCGGCTCGACCTCGGCCGCCTGCGCGTGGCCATAGCCTTCGCTGACCTCGCCGGCTACACCAAGCTCACCGAGACGGAGGGCGAGGAGGAGGCGATGAACGCGGTCGAGCGCTTCGTGGAGGCGGTCGAGAACACGCTGCCCGACGATGCCCGGATCATCAAGACGATCGGCGACGAGGTGATGATCGTCTCCTCGGACTGCGCGGGGCTCACCGACTGGGCCGTCGGCTTCCAGGCGCTGGTCGCCGCCGAGCGCCCGCTGCCCCGCGTCGGCGTCCACTACGGCGAGGTCCTTTACCGCGACGGCGACTACTACGGGCGGGAGGTGAACCTGGCCGCCCGGGTGGCCGCCCGCTCGGCCGGCGGAGAGGTGCTGGTCACGCGTCCCGTGGTCGAGGGCGCGGGTTCGCACCTCGAGTTCGAGCCGATCGCCGAGGTCAAGCTCAAGGGGTTCTCCCATCCCACCGAGCTGTTCCTCGCGCGCGTCGCGGAGGACTGAGGCCCGGGTGGTCGAGGAGATCCGCGGCCGGGAGCTGCTCGGCACCGGCGAGCCGGTGATCGTGATGGTCTCGGGCGGCCGCGACTCCGTGTGCCTGCTCGACCTCTCCGTGCGGATCGCCGGTGCGCAGAAGGTGCGCGCCCTTCATGTCAACTACGGGCTGCGCGCGGCGGCGGGGGAAGACGAGGCGCTGTGCGCGCGCCTTGCCGCGCGCCTCGAGGTGCCGCTCGAGGTGGTGCGCGCCGAGCGGCCGCCCGGCTCCGGGAACCGGCAAGGATGGGCGCGCGACGTGCGCTACGCCGCCGCCGGGCGGCTCGCCGAGCGCCTGGGGGATGCGCGGATCGCGACGGGCCACACCGCAAGCGATCAGGCCGAAACCGTCCTCTACCGCCTCGCCTCCTCCCCCGGGCGGCGCGCGCTCCTCGGCATGCCCGAGCGCGACGGCCGCCTCGTGCGCCCGCTACTTCGCTACACGCGCGCGCGCACCACGGAGTACTGCCGCGCGCGCGGACTCGAGTGGAGTGAGGACGAGACCAACGACTCGGCGCTCTACGCGCGCGGGCGCGTGCGTAACGGACTGCTGCCCGCGCTCGCCGCCGTACATCCCGCCGCCGAGGCCAACGTGGTGCGCACCGCCGAGCTCCTGCGCGACGAGGCCGAGGTGCTCGACGGGCTCGTCGACGAGCTGCTCGAGGGCGCGGAGGAGATCGCGCTCGAGCGGCTGCGCCTCGCCCCCCCGGCGTTGCAGCGGCTCGTGGTCCAGCGGCTGGCCGACGCCGCCGCCGGACGCCTCGCTCCGCGCGCGAGGCGCCGGACGGAGGAGATCCTGGCGCTGCGCTCCACCGGGCGCGCCGCGCTCGACCTCGGCGAGGGCGTGCGGGCGGTGCTCGAGGGGGGGATCCTGCGGTTCACGCGCCACGACGGCTCGTAGACTGCGGCACGCGATGCGCGACCCAGCGATCGGCGAGATCCTCGTCCAGGCCGACGATCTGCAGCATCGCGTGCGCGAGCTCGGGGGCGAGATCTCCCGCGACTACGCGGGCCGTGAGCTCCTCCTGATCGGCGTGCTGAAGGGTGCGGTCTTCTTCCTCTCCGACCTCATGCGCCAGCTCGAGGTCCCCTGCGAGGTCGACTTCATGGCGGTGGCCTCCTACGGCTCGGCGACGAAGTCCTCGGGCGTGGTGCGCATCCTCAAGGACCTCGACGCCGTCATCGCCGGGCGCGAGGTCCTCATCGTCGAGGACATCGTCGACTCGGGCCTCACGCTGCAGTACCTCCTGCGCAACCTGCAATCGCGCGATCCCGCCTCGCTCGAGGTGTGCGCGCTGCTGGCCAAGCCGAGCCGGCGCCGGGTCGACCTTCCCGTCCGCTACGTGGGCTTCGAGATCCCCGACCGCTTCGCGATCGGCTACGGGCTCGATCACGACGAGCGCTATCGCAACCTCCCGTTCGTGGCCGCGCTGAATCTCGCGGACGGCCTGGGTCCCGACCGCTGATCAGCCGCCGGCGACGTCGCGGCGGAGGAACACGAGGTAGGCCCCGGCGAGGCAGGGCAGCGCGTAGGCCGCGCTCACCCACGCCGCGCGAACGACCGGCGCCCAGTCGATCGGGATGCGCAGGAAGCCCTGCCACGCCTGGAACTGCGTGGGCAGGAGGTAGGGCTTCAGCCCTCCGAGCCCCGGCAGGATGCCGAGAAGCTGGAGGAGCAGCGCGATCAGCAGCGTGCCGACCACCGCAGCGGCCGAGTTGCGCGTGACGCTCGAGAGCAGCAGCCCGATGCAGGCGATCGCGAGCATGGGCAGGAGGTAGACCGCGAGGCTCGCGGCGACGAGAGCGAGCGCGCGCGGTGCGGAGACCGTCGTGCCCGACAGCGTGGTCAGCGGGTGAAAGCCCGACTTGAGCGAGCCGGCGACGATCGCCACTGCGCCCATCACCGCGAGGGCGAGCGCCGCGTAGGTGGCCGCGGCCAGCGCCTTGCCCGCAAAGACCTGCCCGCGATGCAGCGAGCGCGTGAGGATCGTCTTCAGGGTGCCGTTGTGGTCCTCGGAGGCGACGATGTCGCCGGCCACGAGCGCGGTCACGAGCGGGAAGAGCCACACCGAGCCGAAGATGAGCAGGACGAGCGGGATCGCGAGCCCGGACTCGCGCACGTAGCGGCCGAAGGCCACCTCCTGGGGCTGGCCGTTGTGCAGGGCGAGGGCGAGCACGAAGAGCAGCGGCATCGCGATCGCGACGCCGAGGCCGAGGTAGGTGCGCTTCTGGGAGCGGAGCTTTCGCAGCTCCCAGCGGTAGACCGTCAACGCTCCCGGACGCCTCACGCGGGCTCACCCACGCGCTCGGGCGCGGCGCCGGCGCGCGGCCCCGCCTCGGCGCCGCCGGCGTCCTCGCCCTCGGTGAGGCGGAAGAAGAGGTCCTCGAGCGTCGCGCGCTCGGGCGCGAGGGCGTAGATGGCCAGGCCGGCCTCGACCAGGGCGATCGACAGCTCGCCCGTGGCCTCCTCCCCAGCGCTGAAGCGGATGCCCGCGGCCTCCCGGCGCACCTCGCCGAGGCCGGAGCGCTCCGCGCACACCCCCAGGGCGCGCTCGTCGTCGCTCGTGCGCAGCCGGAAGCTCGTGGAGGCGGTGCGCTGGAGCTCGTCGAGGCTTCCCTCGTAGGCGACCCGGCCCGAGCGCACGATCGCCACGCGGTCGCAGAGCTCCTCGACCTCGGCGAGCAGGTGGCTCGAGAGCAGCACGGTCATCCCTCCGTCGGCGAGGCGGCGGATGAGGGCACGCATGTCGCGCATGCCGGCGGGGTCAAGCCCGGTGGCCGGCTCGTCGAGCAGGAGCAACCGGGGATCGCGCAGCAGCGCGCCGGCGATGCCCAGGCGCTGGCGCATTCCGTGGGAGTAGCCGCCGACCTTGTCCTTGGCGCGGTCGCGCAGCGCCACCACGTCGAGCACCTCGTCGATCCGCTCGGCCGCGCCCCCGCCATCGTAGGCGGCGCAGAGCTCGAGGTTCTTGCGGCCGTTCAGGTAGGGGTAGAAGCGCGGCGCCTCCACGAACCCGCCCACGCCGTCGAGGGCGCGGGCGCCCTCGAGGAGGGGATCGCGGCCGAAGAGGCGCGCCGTTCCCTCCGTGGGTCGGATGAGCCCGAGCAGCATCCGCAGCGAAGTCGTCTTGCCCGCCCCGTTCGGTCCCAGGTACCCATAGACGTCACCCGCCCGGACCGTCAGGTCGACGTGGTCGACGGCGACGATGTCGCCGTAGCGCTTGACGAGGCCGCGAGCCTCGACGGGATGGTCCACCGAAGCCCGCGCTCCTACAGGCCGCGCGCGGCCGCCTCGGCGGCGGCCGCGGGCACCGAGCCGAGCACCGTGTAGGAGACCCCGCCGCGCTCGAAGCGCACGACGGCGCCGAGCGCCGTGGCGAGCTCGGTGCCGGTCGCGCCGTTGATCGAGACCTTCGGCAGGTCGAGTTGTCCGCCGCGCTCGCGACCGCGCCGGGCGGGGGGAGCCGGTTCGGCCGGTCCCGCCGCGCGCTCGATCACGGCGATCCCGCCGAGCCCGCGACCGTAGAAGACGAGCGCGCCCGGGTGCCGGTTCCAGTCGAGGAGGCGGACGGCGCGGCGGGGCAGTCCCACGAGCCGGTCGGGCGCCGCGAGGCGGAAGGGGAGGGCTCGCGAGACCGCGCTCAGGCTCTGCGCGCCCCGGTCGCGGTGGCTGCGACGGCCATGCCGATTGCCGCCGGCCTCGTTCGAACCGGCACCGTGCGGGCTCTTCGCGCTGAGCTGCACGAGCTTCGCGCCCGCGGGAGGGCTGGCCGTGAAGGTGGAGGACGGCACGGGCCCGTAGGAGATCTCCGTGGCCTTGAGCTCGAGGACCGGAGTGGAGCTCCCGGCGGCGTAGATCGCCGCGCGCAGTGGCACCCCGTGCACCGCGTCCCAGGAGATCTCGGCGGCACCGAGCAGTCCGCCGTCGTGGCGCGGAGAGAGGCGCACGCGGTAGGCGGGCTGACCGGCACTCGACTCGGGCGTCGGGCCGAGCACGGAGACCCGGCGCATGAGCCGGGTGAGCCCACGCTCGAGCTGGGCGACGGTCGGCACGCGCTCCTGCTCGTGGCCGGAGCGCCCGGAGCGACGTGAGCGCGGCAGCTCACCGCGGTAGGCCGTGTTGGAGGAGGCGTCGAAGGCGAAGAACCGCTTCCCGTCGCTCACGAGCTGGGCGTCGCCGCTCTCGGATTGGAGCTCGAGGCGCGCGCGGCCTCCCGGGGCGAGCCACAGGCGGCCGGTGGCCCCCGAGAGCAGCGGATTGCCGGCGCCCTGCAGGCTGGCGGAGTCGACGAGGTGGTTGGTGAACGTCACGCGCGCGGTGATTCCCTGCACCGGCTTGGCGGCCAGCGCGTCGTGGATCGACGGGGCGAGCGCCTTGGGCGCGGGCACGGAACCACTTCCGCTCAGCGCGGCGGCGGCGATCGCCGCTCCCCCGCCGAGAAGGAGGACCACGAAGACGCCCAGCGCGAGCAGGCGGGAGGTGGGCAGGCGGCGGAAGAGGCTCATGGGATCGGGGTCCTTCGCTGGGGGTCGGCGTCCACGGTAGGCGATGACCTTGAGAGCTGCTTGAGAAGCGGGAGGCGAAGCGTCACGCGCGCGCCCTCGATCTCCACCGCCCCCCCGTGGCGCTCGGCCGTCGCGCGCACGATGGCCAGCCCGAGACCAGAGCCGGGCCGGCCGCTCGCCTCGGGTCCGCGCCAGAAGCGCCCGAAGGCGGCCTCGACGCGCTCGGCCGGGATCCCCGGTCCCCTGTCGGTCACGGAGAGGAGCGCTTCGTCGTCCTGCGCCGCGAGCTCGACGCGGATCTCTCCTCCCCTCGGCCCATGCACGCGCGCGTTCTCCACGAGGTTGGCGAGCGCCCGCTCGAGCGCGCCGCGCTCCCCCCGAACGACGAGCGCCGAGGGCTCGCGGAGCTCGGCCTCGACGTCCTCGGCGCGAGCGGCGGCGGCGACGAGCTCCGCGAGGAGCACCTCCTCGACCGGCTCGGGCGCGACCTCCTCGCGCTCGAGGGCGAGGAGGTCGTCGAGCAGCGCGGCGAGGCGAGCGGCGTCGGCTTCGAGGTCGGCGAGGGCCTCGGGATCTGGGCCGTGGCGCGCGACGAAGGCGGCGTTTCCGCGCAGGGAGGTGAGCGGCGTGCGCAGCTCGTGCGAGGCGTCGGCCAGGAAGCGCCGCTCGGTCTGGCGCGCGCGCTCGAGCGCGGCGAGCATCCCGTTGAGGGTGCCCGTGAGCTCTCCGACCTCGTCCTCGGACGCGGCGGGCGGCAGGCGCCGGCTGGCGTCGCCGGTCTCCTCGATCGCGCGCGCGCCGGCGGAGAGGCGCCCGAGCGGTCGCAGGCCACGGCGCGTGAGCATGGCGGCCCCGAGCGCTCCGAGCAGGGCGGCGATGAGCGCCCCGAGCGCGACGAGCTCGCGCACGCGGCGCAGCGTTCCGTCGATCTCCGAGGACGTCGAGGCCACGAGCACCGCCCCTCCCCCGGCGGCGCCGCCCGCGTCGGCGACGGGAGCGACGTAGAGCCGGATCTTCTCGCCCGAGAGCCGGGCCGAGACGTACCCGGTCGCTCCGCTTCTGAGCGCGCGGTCGAGGAGGGGACCGCCCGGCAGCAGTCGACCCCCGAGCGCGGCCGAGCGGGCGAGGATCCGGTTCTGGCGGTCCACCACCTCCACCGCGAGCAGCCGGCCGCCGAGCGGCGCGTCGAGCGCGCCCGGAGCGGTGAGCAGCGCCGGGGCGGAGGCGCTCAGCCGCGCCACCTCGACGGCCCTGTCGTGCAGCGCCCGGTCGAGCGAGGAGCGCAGCTGGCTCGAGAGGACGAGCGCGACGGAGAAGCCGAGCAGCCCGATCGCGAGCAGGATGGCCGCGGCGGCCGCGGCGGTGAGGCGCGCGCGGAGCGTCCGCGGCCTCGGAAACCGCCTCACGGCCGCAGCGCGAAACCGCGCCCGCGCACGGTATGGATGAGCGGCGGCTCCCCGAGCTTGCGCCGCAGGTAGCCGACGTAGCGATCGACGACGTTGAACCCGCCCTCTCCGCTCCACACCTCCGCGAGCGCCTGCTCGCGCGAGATCACCGCCCGCGGGTGGCGCATGAGCAGCGCGAGGAGGTCGGCCTCGCGCCCGGTGAGCTCGATCGAGCGCCCGCCTCGACTCGCCGCGCGAGTGTCGGGATCGAGCGCGAGCTCGCCCACGGCCAGCCGCTCGCCGAGGGGCTGGCCGCGGCGCCCGAGCGCGCGCACGCGAGCGCTCAGCTCCTCGGGAGCGAACGGCTTGACGAGGTAGTCGTCGGCCCCGGCGTCGAGGCCGGCGACGCGATCGGAGACGGCATCGCGCGCGGTGAGCAGCAGGATCGGGACCGCGATGCCCTTGGCGCGCAGGCGGCGGCAGACGGCGAGGCCGTCCAGTCCCGGCATCGCCACGTCGAGGACCACCACGTCGGGGACCGAGCGCTCGACGGCGAGAAGTGCCTGCCCTCCGTCGGCGGCGGCGATGACCTTCTCGCCCTCGGCCTCGAGCGTCCGCGCCAGCATCCGGCGCACGGGGGCGTCGTCGTCGACCACGAGCACGGTCTGCGGCATGGGCCGCGGAGGATCGCAGACGTCAGAGGCGACCGCGCTCGCCCGCCGGAAGGAGGGCCTCCCGCTGCTACGCTTCACGCTCTTTTCGCCGCACCACCTCAGAAAGGGGTGTGGCAGGGAGCATCCCCATGAGCCGGCTTTTCAAGAGCGCTGCCTTTCCCATCCTCATCGTGGTGGTGCTCGCGTTCTTCGCGCAGAAGCTCATCTCCCCGAGCGATCATGCTCCCAAGCAGACCTTCCAGAACTTCCTGACCCAGGTGCAGGCCTCGCCTCCGCAGGTCAAGGGGGTCGACGTCAAGACGAAGGACAACACGGTCGACGTCACGCGCGGCGACGGCTCGAAGTACGAGGTGGGCTACCCCGACGCCTACGGCGCGCAGCTCGTCTCCACGCTCCAGAAGGCCAACGTCCCCTTCGACGTCGAGGGCAAGAAGAGCAACGGCTGGCTCTCCCTGCTCACCTACGTGCTCCCGTTCGTGATCTTCATCGGGTTCTGGATCTTCCTCATGAACCAGGTGCAGGGCGGCGGCTCGAAGGTCATGTCCTTCGGCAAGTCCCGCGCCAAGCGCCTTTCGGTCGACTCGCCCAAGATCACCTTCCGCGACGTGGCGGGGGTCGACGAGGCGGTGGAGGAGCTCCACGAGATCAAGGAGTTCCTCGAGAACCCGAAGAAATTCCAGGCGCTCGGCGCGCGCATACCCAAGGGCGTGCTGCTCTACGGGCCGCCCGGCACCGGCAAGACGCTGCTCGCCCGCGCGGTCGCCGGGGAGGCCGGAGTGCCGTTCTTCTCGATCTCCGGCTCGGACTTCGTCGAGATGTTCGTCGGCGTGGGCGCCTCGCGCGTTCGAGATCTGTTCGAGCAGGCCAAGCAGAACTCTCCCTGCATCATCTTCATGGACGAGATCGACGCGGTCGGGCGCCACCGCGGCGCGGGCCTCGGCGGCGGGCACGACGAGCGTGAGCAGACGCTGAACCAGCTCCTGGTGGAGATGGACGGCTTCGAGATGAAGGACAACATCATCCTCATCGCCGCCACCAACCGCCCGGACATCCTCGATCCCGCCCTGCTCCGTCCGGGCCGCTTCGACCGCCAGATCGTCGTCGACCGCCCCGACCGCAAGGGGCGCGCCAAGATTCTCGAGGTCCACACGCGCGGCAAGCCGCTGGCTCGGGTGATCGACGTCGACACACTCGCCGGCCAGACCCCCGGCTTCACCGGCGCCGACCTGTCGAACCTCGTCAACGAGGCCGCCCTGCTCTCCGCGCGCACGGGCAAGCGCGAGATCGGCCAGGTCGAGCTCGAAGAGGGGATCATGCGGGTGATCGCCGGCCCGGAGAAGAAGACGCGGGTCATGAGCGAGAAGGAGCGGCTCATCACCGCCTACCACGAGATGGGCCACGCGATCGTCGGGCACTACCTCGAGCACTCCGACCCCGTCCACAAGATCTCGGTCGTCTCGCGCGGGCAGGCGCTCGGCTACACGATCTCGCTGCCCCAGGAGGACAAGTTCCTCACCACGCGCGCCGAGCTCGGCGACACGATGGCGATGTCGCTCGGGGGCCGCGCGGCGGAGGAGATCGTCTTCGGCGAGATCACCACGGGCGCCTCGAACGACCTCGAGAAGGTCACCGCGACCGCTAAGCAGATGGTTATGCGCTTCGGAATGAGCGAGAAGCTCGGCCCGCGGGTCTTCGGGCACGACCACGGTCAGCCGTTCCTGGGTCGCGAGTTCTCCTCCGAGCCCGACTACTCCGACGACGTCGCGCGTGAGATCGACGACGAGATCCGTCGGATCGTGGAGACCGCTCACCAGGGCGCCAAGGACATCCTCACGGAGCACCGGACGAAGCTCGAGGCGATATCGGAGATCCTCGTCAAGCGCGAGACGATCGAGAAGGAGCAGTTCCGGGCACTCCTCGAAGGCCAGTCCGAGGAAGACGTCTTCGGCGCCGAGGCGCCGCCGCCCCCCGATCTACCGCTTCCGTCGGCGCCCGACCGCGCCGGCCGCGAGGCGCCGCGGCCGTTGCCGCGTCCCGGGCTTGCCGGCGGGACCGCGGAGCTCCGCGGCACGCCACCGGTCAAGCCGGACCTCTCGTAGCGGCCTCCCGGGCCGGCGCCTGCCTCTCCGGCGGCACTCGAGCGCGCGCCCTACGATGGCCCGATGACGCCGCGGCCCTGGCGCATCATGGGCATCCTCAACGTCACGCCCGACTCCTTCTCCGACGGCGGGCGGTTCCTCTCGCGCGAGACCGCGGTGGCCCACGGTCGTGAGCTCGCGGCGCAGGGGGCCGACATACTCGACGTGGGAGGCGAGTCGACGCGGCCGGGCGCAGAGCCCGTCGGGGTGGAGGAGGAGAGAGGGCGCGTCGTGCCCGTGATCGAGGAGCTGGCCCGCGCGAGCGACGTCCAGGTCTCCGTGGACACGAGCAAGGTCGAGGTCGCGCAGGCCGCGCTCGACGCCGGTGCGAGCTATGTGAACGACGTGACGGCGTTTCGCGCCGAAGCGGGCATGGCGGCGCTCGTCGCCGAGCGCGGCGCCGACTGCTGCCTCATGCACATGAAAGGGCAGCCGCGCACGATGCAGGACGACCCCCGCTACGACGACGTGGTCTCCGAGGTCAAGGCCTTCCTCGCGGAGCGCCTGGCCTTCGCGGTCGCCGAGGGGGTGCCCGAGGAGCGGATCCACCTCGACCCGGGGATCGGGTTCGGCAAGACCGTGGAGCACAACCTCGAGCTAATCCGGCGCCTGGAGGAGATCGCCGAGCTCGGCCGCCCGGTGGTGATCGGTGTCTCACGC
>JAABUR0100008593.1_pt1 | contig 11740 bp, 8 predicted proteins | sample 5560091 | NCBI WGS metagenome assembly JAABUR01 (sample SAMN10711879, study PRJNA513375) | rock metagenome | isolation source: Antarctica rocks | place: Antarctica: Victoria Land, University Valley sud
ACGAAGACCGGGAAGACGTCGTCGCCCGGTCCCGCACCGACCGCGACGGCCTACTGCCGCAATGATGCCCGGTCACGAAGACCGGGAAGACTCAACGCGAAACCGCTCGGCCACACCTTCTGCCACAGCCGCAATGATGCCCGGTCACGAAGACCGGAAAGACGCGACCTCGTGCCAGATGGCCGCCGTGGCGTCGTAGCGGCCGCAATGATGCCCGGTCACGAAGACCGGGAAGACGGGGCCAGGGCGGAACCGGCGCCTTGCCGGTCCCGTCCGCCGCAATGATGCCCGGTCACGAAGACCGGGAAGACTTGGTTCGCCAGCAGACGAACACCCTGATCGAGCTGCCGCAATGATGCCCGGTCACGAAGACCGGGAAGACGATCCAGTGGTCCGGCGACAACCTGCACCTCGACTCGCCGCAATGATGCCCGGTCACGAAGACCGGGAAGACCCACCAACCACGTCGACAACTACTCCGGCAACTACGCGCCGCAATGATGCCCGGTCACGAAGACCGGGAAGACCAGCCGCACCGGTGACGACCGCACCGAAGGTCTCCGCGCCGCAATGATGCCCGGTCACGAAGACCGGGAAGACTCGCCACGTCGTGGTTCCCGATCGGGGTCTGTGACCCGCCGCAATGATGCCCGGTCACGAAGACCGGGAAGACGTCGCGATCTTGTGCAGAACCTCGTCGACCTTGTCGCCGCAATGATGCCCGGTCACGAAGACCGGGAAGACCTTCAAGGCGGCCATCCAGCCGGGAGTCCACCCGGTGCCGCAATGATGCCCGGTCACGAAGACCGGGAAGACCACGACCGAAGCCGCGAACCTCCCCATCAACGGCGCGCCGCAATGATGCCCGGTCACGAAGACCGGGAAGACCCCGTCGCGTCATGCAACCCGTCAGGATCACCGAGGGGCCGCAATGATGCCCGGTCACGAAGACCGGGAAGACGGGCGTCACCGGCTCCGGCGTCCCGCTGGTCACCGGGCCGCAATGATGCCCGGTCACGAAGACCGGGAAGATCGTCCTGATTGTGCCGCAATGATGCCCGGTCACGAAGACCGGGAAGACCCGCGGTCGGCGCACCACCACCCGACGCGGGAACGGTGCCGCAATGATGCCCGGTCACGAAGACCGGGAAGACCCTGAGCCTGCTGCCGACGCCAACCTCCCGCGACCAGCCGCAATGATGCCCGGTCACGAAGACCGGGAAGACCAGCTACGTCTCCACGGGGTTCACCACGATCCTGGGGCCGCAATGATGCCCGGTCACGAAGACCGGGAAGACACTGCGGAGCTTGTGGTGGTCACGGGCACTCGTCGTGGCCGCAATGATGCCCGGTCACGAAGACCGGGAAGACGAGCCGCGTTCCATGAGTCGATGGCGCGCGGTGATCGCCGCAATGATGCCCGGTCACGAAGACCGGGAAGACCCCGGTATCCGCGCACGACGTCGGTTGACCCCGCCGCGCCGCAATGATGCCCGGTCACGAAGACCGGGAAGACGTAGGACACCTGCGATGACTAGCCCAGCGCGTTTCCAGCCGCAATGATGCCCGGTCACGAAGACCGGAAAGACGTGGCGTTCGCTCCAATCCGCCCGCCCATATCGTCGTGCCGCAATGATGCCCGGTCACGAAGACCGGGAAGACGCTGCAAGCCCACGCAGACCAGGCGCTGGCCGTGCTGCCGCAATGATGCCCGGTCACGAAGACCGGGAAGACCAGCCTTGGACAGCAGTGCGCCTGTAGCAGCCTTCACCGCCGCAATGATGCCCGGTCACGAAGACCGGGAAGACCTGGACCTCGCTACCGAAGTTGCAGGTCAAGGTCCGCGCCGCAATGATGCCCGGTCACGAAGACCGGGAAGACCTTGCGGATGAGGCCGGGGCTGTCCGAAGTCCTCTTGCCGCAATGATGCCCGGTCACGAAGACCGGGAAGACCCGTCAGGATCACCGAGGGCAAGGTGAGCCACCTTCCGGCCGCAATGATGCCCGGTCACGAAGACCGGGAAGACCGACAGGCGGGAGTCCATCGCCCCCTCCGACTTCACGCCGCAATGATGCCCGGTCACGAAGACCGGGAAGACGTCTCGGGGGGAGCGGCCTGCACCCAGCCTGCAACCGCCGCAATGATGCCCGGTCACGAAGACCGGGAAGACACCGGATACACAGTGATAGCCATCAGAGCCTCTACTCCGCCGCAATGATGCCCGGTCACGAAGACCGGGAAGACAGCTCGATGATTTTTGGGCGGCTGACCTGCAGTATTGCAGCCGCCCGCGAGCGCTGTGTTGCATGAGCGCCTATGGCGTTCCGCTGTTCAGGTGTCAAGGTTCGAATCGTCCGCTGACCTGCGGACGAACGCTCACGCAGCCCAGGTTCGCCGAGTGAGCACTCGCGGCTGCTAAACCACTGTGGCGCCGGAAGAAGGCAATGCTCGTGGCACGCCGAAGACGGCTATTGGCGCAGATGACCCCACCTGCCCGAGGTCGATGGCGACCACGGAGTCCTCGGCCAGGTTCAGGATCGGGATGAGCTCCCCCTGCCAGCGCGCCAGTTCGAGGGAGGAGAGGTCGCAGAGAAACACCGAGTACTGCAGGCGTTGACCATACGACTCCATGACCTTGATGACCCTGCGCAATCTCGTCCCATTGGCGATGTCGTAGGCGATTAGGAGACGGCGTCTCGGCATGGCTAGCGCGTCACCATCGGCTGGTACTCGGGTAGTTCACCGACCATGACCGCCGCCGCGATCCGCGCTTGAATATCCAGCACGCGGCGATACGAGATCTTGTAGCCGAAGACGGGGTGAGTCACCTCCATGTCGAGCCGCCGCTCGTATGCCCGGATCACCTGCCGGCGCCCGGTTTGGGTCAGGGCCACCCCCCGGCTTGACACCAAGAAGTCATTGAACCCAACCTCCCCGTTGTTGATCACCTGAAGCACGACCGAGTCCGCGATCAGCGGGCGGAACTCCTCGACCAGGTCCAACGCCATCGAGGGTCGACCAAACCGGGGTCGATGAAAGACCCCGATCATGGGATCCAGGCCCACTGCCAGACAGACGGCAACCAAGTCCTTGACGAGCAACCCGTAGACGTAGCTCAGCAAGGCATTGATCGGATCGGGCGGCGGCCGGCGCGCCCGTCCGGCCGCATCAAAGTGATCGATGAACGGGGCGAACCGAGGGTTGACCATCCTCGTGAAGTTGGCGAAGTAGAGCCTGCCAGCCGCGCCCTCGATACCGAAGAGCTCCCCACTGCTCCTCGCCTCGCGTGCCTGGGCGCGAAGGCGGCCGAGTTGCTCGACGACCGTTGTTATATCGTCGCGGGAGTTCCGGCGCAACAGTGTCCTCTGGTTCGCGATCTTTCCTTCGATCATCTGTCTGGCGATGCCGACGCCACCTTGGCCATGGGCAATCACTTGACGACGCCGCAGCTCGACGTAGCGCGCCGGCTCTCCCTGCGCCCATCCGCGCAGCCATCCGGCATACGAGAACCAGAGCACCGGCGCTCCGTGAGTCCATAGGCGGTCAAGCGCCTCGCTCGAGATCTGGACCCTTCCGTTCAGGGAGACATGGGAGACGTCGATCAGTCGTACGTCGGCCAGTTTTTCGCCATCCTTCGAGACTTGGAGGCGACCTCCCTTGACACCGACGAAGGCGCCCTGCTCGGTGACGTACAGAGGCCGTTGGGCGGGGTCGCGCGGCACGATGCGTCGCGGGGGAAGCTGGCTCCGCTCCAGAAGAGCGTTGGTCTCGTCCGGGAGGCACAAGCCAACCAGTGAGCATCGAGGACACTTGGGGCTGCTGACCAATGGCAGTGGGGGAAGCAGGGAACCAGCTGTATGCCGTGCCTCGCCCACGAGGACGCGCACCTCCGCTTCCGCGTCGTCTGGGATCTCCACAGGTACGCGTTGGTTGGTCGCCTTGTAGTAGAGCGTGGCTTGCTCGACACGAAATCCTTTGCGTCGCAGCAGGACCACGTGCACAAGCACCTGAATTCGGTCCGCTGGCCACGGAGTTCCCTCGGGAGTTGGCCGCCCCTTCTTCACTTCCACAGGCATCAGCGACCCATCGCTGAACTCGATTCGGTCCACGACCGCCACGATGCCGAGTTCGACGTCCTCGATCCTGACCGACCGGACCTCAGCCATCAGTTCTGTGAACGCGGGGTCGGGAAGGCTCCCAACCGGCTTGTCCACAGCTCGGTGGGCGTACCGACCTTCCTCGGTGTCGCCACTATCCGCCCAACGGTCATCCACCCACTCGAGGTAGAACAGGCGTGGACAGTAGACGAACTCGTTGAGCATCCGAGCTGGGAGCAGGTCCGGTTGACCAGTTCCGACCAGGCTCATCGCAACTCGACTAGAACGTTAGACGGACTGAAGCTGCCGTAGCCTCCCTGCTCCGATCGCTGGATGACTGCTTCGTAGACCTTCATCACCCCTCGCTCGCGCAGGACCCAGGATGGGGTGTCGAAGACACGTGGGCGTCGCGAAGCCCGTCTTCCCGTCGTGATGTCACGTCGAGTCCCCACAAGAGCCGCATCCGCTACCAGGCTAGCCACGACATCGCGGACCAACGGGACGTTCCATACCGGCCATCGGAAGGCAGACCGCTTCCACGCGCCGTCGCAGGCGGTTGTCTCGAGCCGCCCCATTTGTGTCCGTCTCGTGGGATAGAGCGCCAGGCCACGAAAGGCAAGCCAGTCGGCGCTGGGCACGCCGGTACGGCTCTCCTTCGCAGGGTCCTTACCTCGAAGCGCGTAGATGCGGTCACCGCGAACATCCAGGCTCAGGCTCGGAAGGGTCGAGTCGTACCGCCAGGGTCCGAACACCGCCTCGTTGATCCGGTCCTCATTGAGATTCGAGGCGAGCTCCCTGACCATGACGAGGAACCGTTGCTGCCCGGCCGTGAAGTGCAGGTGAGTCGGCTTGCTTGAGCCGTTGTTGTCCAACGCACCTTCAGCGATGAGCCCGGACCAAAGATTCGAGACCCAATCCTGGGCATCCGCCGCAGCAACTGCCCAATCATGCAGGTCCGTGGGGCTGACCTTGAGATCGGGATACGGCGCCTCGGGGGGCCACTTGAGGACGACGGAGTCCAGGCAGTTCTTAGCATCCTGGGTGACTGCCTCAAGGAGCTCTTGAGGTTCAACTCCAGCCATCTCCGGCCTCGGCACAAGGCCGTTGGTCCAAGACAGCCGCGCGCCGGGGTTCGAGCGGTGAACCACTTCTAGCAGTCCGAGCGCCGCAAGGAACCCGAGGGGGTTGTCCGCCCTCAATCCACCGAGTTGCAGCACTGAGGCGTGATCACCCATCGCGGTTTCCCTCCCCATCGGGGAACTCACTTGCCCGGTGGTCCGCCAGCCTCACCAGGCAGGTCAGCCATGCGTCGCCGAACCACCCAAGGTGCCGCACGGCAGACCAGTAGTCCTCCGGGATTCCATTGCCCACGTGTCCCAAGCTGACTTCGCGGTCGAGCACCCACTCCAGCTCCGCCACATTGGCCGCGAATAGGGGAGGTCCGTCTGTGCTCGCCTCGGCCACACCGACGAAGGGCCGGCCGCCACCGTGATGTGATGCCACGAGGTGGCGAACAAGGGCCGCGCTGGACTCGAGGGTCGCCGCGGACCTGTTGCTGCGGAGAAGGTGCGCTCCTAGGGCGGCATGAGAGGCGCCGCGTGGATATCCCGCTGCGACCCGAGCCCGCTCGAGTCGGCGTCGATCGTGGGCAGGGACCGCAGACTTGGCGAGCAACTGCCCCTCCTGGTCGATCGCACCTTCGCGCAACTGTGCTTGGAATCGTGGGTCGAGCTTGCCAAGGTCGTGCCAGAAGGCGGCGTCAGCCACGACGCCGACGAAGTCTTGCGCAACGCCGCAAGTTGTCGCGAACGACTTCGCCCAAGTCTGGGTTGTCGTCAGGTGGTCAAGGAGTTCGACCCGTCGAGGTGCCGACCAGGTGGCGCCCGCCCGGGACACGAACCGGCTGGCCCGACTGGTGGGCCAGAGCACGAAGAACGAGGACGGCCGGTGGCTTCCCTCGATGAGGGCCACGTCCCGAAGGCGCAACCGCCGACCACCAGTGGGAGGTGCGGCACGGAGGTCTCCTCGGACGCGCTCGTCGAAGGTCGGCAACTCGTCAAGCCACTCCACGATGTCATCGACGAGTCCTCCGTTGACGACAGGGTCCTCCACGTCGGGCGCAGGCATCCTCCCCCACATGTCGGGCGAGAGCTCGACGTTCAAAGCCCTCAGTTGAGGCTCGAGGACGGCACGGTCGAGTCGCACCGCGAGATCGTCCTCCGAAGCCGCGGCAAGGTCGCTCACCGCCTTGGTTGATGATGGGTCCCACGTCCCCAAGGTGACGCCGCCGACGCCGGCGTCGACGACGACGGTGTCACCGACGTGCAGGCTCCGCGGCTCAGAAGTGGGGTCGCGTGACTCCGGCAAGTCGGCCTCATCCGGGCGCCAAACGAGGTACGACACGCGTGCCTCGATAGCGTCCTGCGCCGGCTCCGACGCATCCAGTCCCACGCTCCGTTCAACGTCCTCCACGCGGGTGGGGCGCCGGTCGCCAGCGAGCCATCTGCGTACCCGGGAGACCGGCACCGACATCGCCTCCGCGGCACGGGGCGGCAGCGCGGTCAAGGCGTTTCTCGCGTACCGATCGTCCAGACGACCATCGGGGGCGAGAAGTCCCGTGCGCCACACGACATTGACGTCTCCATCGAGGGGTCTCTCATCGAACCCGTGCAGCCACGACGCAACGTCAGGCAGTCCATCGGAAACATCGCGTTGCCACCAGCGGTCCAGGTGGCTCGGCATCAACACCGGGGCCTGCCTCCGGGGCGTCGTCATGCGTCCCAAGTCTCGCGGATCAGGCTCGCCCAGGTGATCGATACCGAAGTCCCGTGCCGCTGCCTTTAACCAGGCCCAGGTCTCGAAGGCAGCGCTGCCGTAGATCGGGTCATCAGGATCGATCCGGGAAGACGCGAAGACGATGCTGGTAACCACGGGACCCGCTGCGTTGAGTATCCCGAGTCGGTCGACGCGACCGAAGCGTTGCTTCAGCGCATCGAAACTGGCGCATTCGGTTACGAGAGCGTCGAAGTCGAAGTCCGCGCCCACCTCAACCGACTGAGTTCCGACCACGACCAGCGGACGGTCGTCCTCAGACCGCGTACGTCCGGATCGGATCCGCTCCACGCATCCCTTGAGCATCTCGTCCCGGTCGTGCGGACGCATCCGACCTGTCAGCAGCACGACGTCGACGCCGGCCGGGGCCTGGCCGATTGATCGTGCAGCAGCGACTGCGGTGTCCACACGGTTCACGACCACTCCGACGGTCCGAGCGCCGCTCGTCTTCATGACGCCCTCCGCCAAGCGGGCGGCTGCCTCACCTAGGACCCGCGCGTGCAACGACTGGTCGGTACCTACCCTGACTTCTTCGAGATTGATCGGCTTACGAGCTCGGGTCCGCACGCCAAGCGTGGAAGCCCGATCCTGCTCCATGAGTCGGAACACGTCCTGGTGAGTCGGGCCGGCGGAAGGCGTGGCTGATAGTTGGCAGACTTGCCACTGGTCGCGGCCGGGCCAAGGACTCCTCCCGCGTAACCTCCTGACGGCGGTCAAGGTGTCTGCGAAGGGCTGCGACACATGAACCTCATCGAGGAGGAACAGGACGTCGTTCGACAACAGGCCCGCGTGGATCGGCCGCATCCCGGGGGAGACGCCATAGCCCTGCATCAGCAGCCGAGATCCCACCTGATCCACCGTCGAGACGATCACCGCGGGCTGGTCCGGACGCTCTGCCCAGCGCTCGTCGCGCTCGACCGCTCCGCGGAGCTCGGCGACGATCAGGGGATCCCGTCCGGCGAGCCCCAGCGGTGACATCCGCGATCGCAAAGCTGCCGCGACGCTGGAGACCACATTGTCGCCATTCCTTGGCGCCTCGCGCAGTCGTCGAGCCAGGACGGCAGCCCAGGTGGCCGCCTGCTGAACGATCACGCGGCGGTCGACGACGAAGACAATCCGCCTGGGCGCATCCTCGTGCAGCGCCATAAGGAATACGGCGATGTCGATGGTGGCGGTCTTTCCCGCGGAAGTCGGCAAGTCGAGCAACGCAGGCCACCGCCCTGACCGGGCGAACTCGCCCTCGTCACTGGCCAGCTCGGTGAGCAAGCGCTGCTGCCAAGGGAACGGCGTAGCGACGCCATCGCGCACGGCGCTGAAGAACGCCGGAAAGTCGGCGACCGAAAGGGCGGTCATTCCGCGGCCGCCGAGACCTGGGGCGGTTCGGGCTGCGGTAGGAGCAGCCCGTATCCGAAGTGGCGGCCCGCTCCGATGATGATGGGACCGCGCACGGGTTGGGCGAAGCGGACCCGCGCGTGCACGGCATACCTCGTCGTGCTCGCGTTTGCTCGGTATGCCGGGAAGCGGCCTCCCGCCCTTGTCGTGCCTTGGCGGCCCATCGGCGGGATTCCGGCAAGGGGTGACCCGAGCACGACCTCCACCGACGTCGGCTTTGGGAGTGCGGCTCGCGCGCACGCTAGGGAGACGATGTCTCCCACCTCCCCCACGAAGCGATCAGTGACATCGCTCCCTTTTGTGCGGAGAGCACGGGGGTATCGGTCGAGGGCAATGGGCGTCGCCGTGACCCAGGACGTGCTCGGTCGTGCCCAGAACGTTCGGTCCGATGCGCGCGCTCGTGCGTCCAGTCGGGACCCGCGGTACGAGTGCGTAATGGCAGGGTTCAGCGAAATGTCTCGATCACGCCAGTGCAGGGTCGACCCACTCTCCTGGAAGAGTCGCACTGCCTCCTCGATCTGGGCGCGAGTCTCCAGGTCGACGTCGACAGGGAGGGCAAGTGCCAGGGCCATCACACGACCATCGCTTCTCGCCGATCCGGTGTTGGGGAGTGCGAGCCACGAGACGTGCGCCTCCTTGGCCGGCCCCCCAGCCTCGTGCCCCGACAGAACTGGGCTCAACGGGTCGCGAGCGTGCGACATGATCGCACCCCGGAGCGACCTTGTCAGAGCGAGTGTGTCGGTGACTGGACAGTGGGCGCCTGCGGCGAAGGTGAAAACCACCCAATCGCCACCCGTGCTTGGCCGCGGACGCGCCCGCTCCGCGCCCTCGACCGAGTAGGACGCGAAGGTCATTGGCAGGGTGTGAGGTTCGTTCCCTTGGTGCCGCGCGTAGGCGCTCTCGAGTTCATAGAGCAGGCCGGGCGTCATCACACGAAGCGACAACGACTCTGCGGCGCGTCCCACCGCTGTCTGGCCCGCTGTGTCGGCGTCATGCACGTACGCCGAGAGGGCATCTCCAGTCGCCTCGGGATCACCCGAGGCGACTCGACAGGAGGTGAGGGTGGAGGAGTGACCAAGCCGCCCAACTCGGGCGAGGAGGCGGTCCAGGAGTCTCTCAAGACCGGCCGGGGGCGAGTCCGACCACGTCATACGGACAACAGGATGTGGAGGGCGCACTGTCGGGTAGTAACGGGCCTGCTTGCCGCGGCGCTCGGGTAGCAGTTCCAGCGTGTCCAAAAGGACCTTGGTCGAGACGCGCCTGGGATCGGCATGCTGCTTCGTCACGGCGACCGCCTGACGCACCAGATTGTCGAGCGCTGCCACAGCCTTCGTTCGCGCAGGCCCTTCGACAGAGTCAAGCAGCCGCTCTGCCGTCGAGATCTTGTCCCCGAGACCATGGACATCGCGGGAAGCCGACGCGTCGTTTCCAGGCACGAAGTGGGTAACGACTTGTCGTCGTGAGATTGCCGTCATGGATGAGCACAGGATCTTTGGAGGCGCCTGCGACTCCAGCCAAATCAAAGCGACGCGCTCTTGCGGGTCGGATCCCGCCGCGGCCCAGGTGGCCACGAGAGCGGAAAACAGTCGACCCGGATGGATCGGCCACTCGGGCTCCTGGCGGTTGTTGAACTCGGAGGCTGTGTACGTGCCGGCAAGCAAACGGACTTCGACGGCGAGCATCAGAGGTCTGCGTTCGCGACCGACAGTTGACGGGACTTGCGCACGAGCGTGGCCAGGTGGGGGGTGGGCGTGAGGACCAGCTCCTCAGAGCGCCACGGCAGCCCGGCCTCGGAGGCTGCGGCGGCCGCAACGGCAAGGAGGTCAACCGCCTCGGCGCGGGTGAGCGTGAAGGCGGTCACCGAACCGTCGCGTCCAACGAGTTCGAGGGCTGGCTGGCGCGTGGGGACCAGCACGCACCGAGAACGCAAGTCGAGGCCGGCATCCACCGCAAGCACCATAGAGCAGAGCCCCAGGGCGGCGAGCGCGGCCCGGGCAGCCGTTTCGACCCCCTCGGCCGGTCCCGGGAGCGGCGCACCATTGGCGTCTGAACGAAACCGCAGCCGGCGCAGTTGGATCAGGGACAGCACACTAGTGACGAGGATCAACTCGGCCGTGACGCCGCCGGCGCGAGTATCGATGCTCGGGGCCACGTTACCGTGGTTTATCTCCGATGGTTTGAGTGCCTTGGCCTTGCCCCTGGGATCCATCACCGCCTCGGACTCGTCGAGTGTCCAGCCACCGTCCTTCGCCTCGTATGGCTGGGCCGCTTTGATCTCGATCCCAAGTGGGTCGAGGCGCGAGCTGGTCTTGCTGCCTTCGCTCACCCCGAAGGCCACTATCTCGGATGTGAAGGACCGCTCGAACTTCGAGCCGCGCCCACCCCGGGGGCCCGTGGAGTCCCACCCACCGAAGATCAGGGTCGCCGGGCTGTGCAGGAACAGCGCGGAGGCGTCGCGGGTGGTGGCTTCGGTGATTGCGCGGCCTATCTTGCCCATCCGGAAGAACACATCGCCGTCAAGGCTGTCACGCAAGATGGCGTCGTAGATCCGATGAGGAGCCTCGAGATCGCTGAGCCGACCGAACGCCTCCAGGCCAGCCTCGGACTCGAAGTCGACGGACGTGACCGGAATGGCGACCTCCCCATCGCGGTAGGCCTCGAGGAGGCACAGCTCATGCCGGTTCGCCTGGGACGCCACAGAGTCCAGCACCACGGCCGTCGTCGTCTCACCGCCGTCGGGGTTGCGACGCGTTTCCACCGCGTACTTGGTCGACGCCTGGTCGTCCACGCCGTATGTCGGTGGGAAGACCTTGTCATAGCGACCCCCCAGCGGTTCGAGCTCCCCCCGCAGCCGGATACCCGCGGAACCGTCAGTAACGGCTTCGAGAAGGGCGTTGTAGTCAAGTCCCATAGTTCACCAGTTTTCATCGAGTTGCGAGGATTGTCGGGTTTCACCGACGTTACCGCCAACCTCTGACACCTGTTCGCCAAAATGGGAGACGTCTCCGCGGCTCCGATACATCCCCGACACAGTTGGGACGGCCACCCTGTGCAGTTTGCTCCTCTGGCACCGTTGCCATCGTGTGAACCGCCGTCCAGCATGTGGGACCGACACGTAGAGTGCCCCCATGCCCGCCGTGCGCCTGATGCCCTCCGACGACGCCCGGGATCTCATCGACCTCACCCGCGAGATCTGCGCGAAGGAGCTCGCACCGAAGGTCGACGAGATGGAGCGGGCCAGCGAGTTTCCCCGCGACACCTTTCGCCTCCTCGGCCGGGCCGGCCTGCTGTCGCTCGCGCACCCGGAGGAGTACGGCGGCGGCGGACAGCCTTCTGAGGTCTACCTCCAGGTCGTCGAGGAGATCGCCTCAGCCTGGATGAGCGTCGCCGTCGGGGTCAGCGTGCACTCCATGACCTG
>JAABUR0100008595.1_pt1 | contig 11739 bp, 10 predicted proteins | sample 5560091 | NCBI WGS metagenome assembly JAABUR01 (sample SAMN10711879, study PRJNA513375) | rock metagenome | isolation source: Antarctica rocks | place: Antarctica: Victoria Land, University Valley sud
GAAGAGCTGAACAATCTCATCAACAGAGCAGTAACAGCGCGATACGCGCATGTTATGCTCACATACACAGATTGAGCATCGCATTGCGATGCTCACAAACAACAAGATCATGTGATCAAACAGCGAATGAAAACTCACGTCAAAGTGATCAGCTTTCACAATACACAGATCAAGCATTGCATCATGATGCTCACAAACAACTCAAAGCTCATTTAGTCTGCTCAACTAGATGATCAAACAGCGAACGAAAGCTTACGTCAAAGTGATCAACTTTCACAATACATTGATTACTCATTTAGCTCACTCAGCTAAATAATTAAACAACAAATTTGAAAAGCTTACGTTGAAGTGATCAGCTTTCACAATACACAAATCAAGTATTGCATCATGATGCTCACAAACAATTTAAAACTTATTTAGTCTGTTCAACTAAATGATCAAACAGTGAATGAAAGTTTACGTCAAAGTGATCAACTTTCACAACACATCAATCACTTGTTTAGCTCACTCAGCTAAATAATCAAACAGCAAATTTGAAAGCTCACGTTGAAGTGATCAGCTTTCATAATTTCAATTTGTTTATATAATTACTTAATTATATAAACATGTTATGCGCTTGTATGCGCACTCTAATAATTTGACTGCTTAATGAAAAAATATACAGCAGCAATTATGACTAAATTACATGTAATTTAACATATACACAGCGCTTCAATGTTACTATTTAAATAGATAGCATCGTGTTTTATAGTCTTAAACTGCATAAGTACGTAAAACTTGAAGAAATAAAAAAAATGTTACTTCTTGAGCAGCAATTTTGATCAATTGATTTGCTTTTTCATTCTCAATAATGCTTTTGCAACTCAATATTCACTGTATGCAAATGTAACACTGTTTCTGACGTAAATTGATCAGATTTTGTCGTATGTCATTGAATAATTTCACATTAACGTTGCTCTTTGTGTTTAATCTTTGTAAAGTCATTTGACTGTTTATGTACATTCAAATTTCGCTGTTTTTAAGTGCTTTTTCGCTGCACATTGCGATTGCATCGCTAATAACTTGCAGTTTCGCTTTCGTTATGATAATTTTGCCTGAAACGTTTGTCGCTTTGCTGCATTTAACGAGTTCATGCATAAACATCACTGTTGTTTTGATTTTTGTTTCAACTTCTGCTATCTTTTTTCGAATTTGCGATGCGTCTGTGTACATCACTATGTTTTTCGTCTTTTTGATAATTCTTTCTAATTCTCTATAGTGTATATTGATCATGTCGCAAGTTTCGCCTTTTGCAAATTCGATTTGAAGTTTTGCTAAATGCTCAATTTCTTGCTCTCATGATTTCTTGAAGTGAGAAATTTCAATTTCTTTTATTGAATTCAGTGTTTTTTGCACTTTGTTCAATATTCAATATATCTGCATGAGTCTGTCTTTGCACTTCTTAACTTTTCAAGATACATTCATCTTCATCTTGTTTCAGTTCAGATATTTCGATGCGTTCAGATCTAGATTCAATTCAATAAAGTATTCAAATGAGTATGTAATAAATGTTCTTTTTCTGATAAAGTGTTTTTTCGATAATTCAACTATTCAAATTGCATAGTTCTTGCACTTTTGATTTAATCGTATCTTCATTGACGAAATTTCGACTTCTATTTGCATAGCATCTATCGATGATGTTCAAAATGCATTCAGAATTTTTCGTAATGCAGCGTTTTGCAATTTGCAAAATTTGACTACGTAGCTTTTTTGATTATTTCATCATATTTCAACATCATAATTGCTAATAAATGTGACGCACGTCAAATATAACTGCTTTTCTGATTTGACATTTAATTCTCACTCGCTATTTATTAATTTAAACAACGAATGTAGCGTTCTTGAAATTTTCGCGATTTTCGTTTGCACATGAACTTTGAAGTTGAGCTTTCAATTCAGTCAGACTTCTAGTCATTGTACACATGTCTTTGATTTTATGATCATGTTATTGAGTAGAATAATCATTTGATTAAGTGTCATCTTGTGACTTTTAAAGTGTATCAATTCAGATTTTGAGTCATTGAATTGCACTGCATTTTTCTTTGCTCATGTAAAAGCGATTTTTGCTGCATTTTTCAACATTTTTACATTTTTATCAATATTTTTTCTCTTCATGTATAGTGCTACGTCATCAATGTAGCTGAGTGACTGTAGATTTTCGATCTTTGCGCGAATCTTCAAAAATAAGTATCGAATATAAATTAGAAATAAAATGAGTGAAATAAATGAATCTTGCAATATTTCTGTGATTATTTTCTTTGATTTCTGACATTCATCATTAAATGCTAAGTCAATAACTTGATTTTGTAAGAAGCATTTTACTCACTTGATTAAATTGATTGATATTTTTAATTTAATCAATATTTTAATCAGCTGTTTCAGCGCAACATGATCAAAAGCTTCTTTGACATCTAGAAGTAAGCAGATAAGCGTGTTTTCGCGACTTTTTGTCATTTGCACATCATGTACTAAATTTAGTACTGCGTCTATAGCTGATCTTTGTTTTCTGTCTTTCATTTGATCAAAATCTAGCAGCTTGTCGTTAATTTCAGCTGTGTAAGACAGTCACACTGCTATTATTTCTGCTACTTTGTTTAAACAGTTTAGCAGCATAACAATTCTGTATGTCTTCAAAATTGAATAATTTGACTTGTCTGATTTTTTCAGAATAATTCTCGTGTCTTTGCATCATATCTTTGAATGATAGTTGTTTTCGATCAAATCTGAGTACATTAAATTGAAGATTTTTAATATGCTTTTATACGTTTGCTGTATGATTGTGAATGATATATTATCTGATTCAAATGCTTTTCTGAGTGCTGAGAAGTTAATAGCGTGCTTGATTTTCTCTTCAATAACTCTTAATCACTGTATACTTTCGTTCAATAATAATTCTTCATTGATTTAAGTTTTCGAAAATGATGAGTACATTGCTTTCAGAAATGTCTTGCACTTTTCATTGAATTCAATTTTCAATTCTTTTTGTGAGTTTTGTATCGAAGATAGCTTTTCAATTAGACGTGATTTAGTGAACTTGTATGTCTGAAACACTTCTTTTTCTTTGACGTTGTTTAAAAAATTGATTCAGAATTGATTTTTGATCAGCTTTATTGCATCATGATATAAATTTCGCATTTGCACTATCTCTGCTCATGCTTCGTCATTTTTGCATCTTTTTCAGATTCGCTTTTTTGATGTCAGCGTCTTTCACATTTCAATGAACTCATTGTTTCATCAGAGTTTTGATTTTACGCATATTCGCTGTTTAAATACGAATAATTTCACTGTATTCTTGATGCATTCAGTCAAATAAATGACTTTTGCTTCTAAACTCGTGATTCTTTGCATCTTGATAATCATTTTGTCTTTCGTCTTTTGCAAATGCTCATCAAAGTCTTTTCAGTCGACTTTTTGCAGATTGTATGATGCATTCAATAAATTTTCGATCAACTTTATCTTTTTCATAACTATTATAGTTAGAATTACTTCATGATTGAATTCTGTGTTTGCATTCTCATCTATATGTTAATTCTTGATGTGATTGCACATATTCTTTGATGCAAATGCTAAATCAAGTATTGAGCTTAACTGATCTGAATAGCTGTGATAAGTGTTTATATCAGAAGTGTTAATCAGATTGCACTTATGTAAATTTACTCAATTTATTAATGCTTTCGTTTTAATAGAATTTGAAATTTTTGCATTTCATCAGCTATGATGTGCATTAAAGTCTTCGATGATAATAACTTTTTACTCAGAATTTAGCATAACTTTGTCTAATTCTCGCTCAATCACGTATAATTACTCATTATTCGCATTTTGTAACTTTTCGTTGTAAATATTGAACAATAAAATTTCTCTTTGAATTTTATTATTCACTATTGATATCGCTTGCATATCTTCGCTATTGACTATGTCTGATCTTGATGTGCATGTAAATTTCTTTGCATTTTTCGTAATAAATATTAATACTCTGACTCAAGTATTCTGAACATTTGATTTGATGCAAATAAACGATGAATGCAAAATTTTTATATTCTCATCTTTCATTTATGATTCTTGTAGTATAACAATATTTGTCTTGTTTTTCGCAAATTTCATGCATACGTGTATAATTTGCGTTGATTTTGCGTAATTGTACTGTAGAATTCAAATATTCAACGTGTTTGCAAAGCTTTCATCATTTGCATTGTTTTGTGACATTTCGACTGCAATACTTATTACAATTTCGTGACTAGATGATTTTTTATGAGTTAATAAATTGAGCTGTCTGATATGTTTTGCACATTACGTTATTTGCGAAGTGCACATTTTGACAGTTGCAGCAATTAAAAATCATGTGATTGCATAATTGCTTGTCTTTGCACATAAATAGTTGACATTTATGCTTTCAGATCTGATGATTTCGCTTGCAGTACAAGCATCTTAATGATCTGTTACATTTGTTTCATAAATGTTCAAAGATTTGACATTTTTGACATTGATCATTTGATTGATAGTCTTTATATTCAACTGTTTGATATGTTGATTTTGCAATTAAGAATCATTTTTTCAAATATCTTTGTGCTTCTGTCTCGATTTTGAAAGCTAAAATCGTTGATGCGTGTTTATTTCGTAATTGATTTTCGCTTTTAGATAATCATATAAAATTGATTATTAGTTTCAATTTGAAGTTGAAGAACTTTAATTCAGTTTTTAGATTTTTTATTTCAGTTTTCGTGTTGAAGATTTTGATTTTCAGACTGTGTATGACTATTTTGTGTCATTTCTCGTCTTTCTTAATGCTTTTAACATTAAAAACATGCTCTTATATTGCTCTTTACGCTAGTAAAACATCTGCGATGTATTTTTTCAAGATCATCAAAGCAATGTTGTTTTTCTTTTGCATTTTGACTATCATAATAACTATTAGATCGATTTTCGCCTTTTTCAATGCATTATTCATCGAATCTCGCATTTTCATTGTCTTTAAAGTTCAGTTCTCATTTTTGAGATTGACAATAAGTCTTCTTTCGTGATATGATATTTCTTGTGATTTTGGCGAGAATTTCTTGATGATCAGATTTCATTTGCCTGCATTTGCATTCACATTTGCATTTGTGTTTGTATTTGTGTTTGTATTTGTATTTACGCTTGTGACTTGAGCTGCTTTTTGCATATATGTGAGCTTCTGCGTTGATTTTTGCGAATTTTGCATAACTTGCAACGTTTGCGAACTCTGCGCTCTCTGCAAGATTTGCGAATTCTCTGTCATTTGCTTTGCATTGATTTTCTTTTTGATGTTTTCAGCATTTTGTTGAATCAATTGTAGAATGATCTTCAGTTTGTTGTTTGTTTAACTTTGAAGTTGATCAATTTGCTTCTGAATCGAATTTTCTATGCTTTTGTTGCATGCTCTTCAAATGTAGATTAAGCTATGATTTATAGTCTTTTTCTGTTCTGATAGTGCTTGTCTTAGCTGATTGACTGCGAATTCAATTCTTTCGCGCAATCTCTTTATCTGCATCTTTTTAGAAATGACATCGTAGCACTTGCTAGTACTAACTTTGATTCTAGCTTCTTTTTGCGAACTTTTCATCGCTTTTCGCTTTTTCATATCTTTGAATTTCACAATCGCTCATGTTTGCTCTTTTTGCTGCGAATTTGCATTTCGCAGATTGATTGTATTCTTGTCATTATGCACATTTGCATGTGAATTTAGCATTAATGCATTGAGTGAACTAATCATGTATTGCGTTTTTCTATTTGCTGATGTGAGCGATTTTTGTTGACTGCAAAATAAATCGACAATGATGTTCTGCAGTTGTTTGCTTGTTGATGAACTCATGCTAAGTTCATCTCATAAATCTATTTTCATCTCTAACATTGATTTTTTGATTTCTATCGTTAACGTTTTGAATTCTGACTCTGAGCTATTGCTTCTGCTAAGTTTCGCGTTATTATTCGCGAAACGAGACAAGAACGAGCGCATAAAGTGACTCTTTATATTTCTTTTCATAAAGATTTTTTCTCGTTTCAAGCTTCTAACTTCTAAAAATTCATTTGATCTCGCTTAAATATTTCTTTAATCTCTTACTTAGAGTGTTTCACATAGACAGTAACTTTAGTATAGAGATTTCTCGATTTCTATCTTGAAATCTGCAATAAATCGTCTTCTATTATTAACTTATGTCAGACGAAAATGATATAAATTTAGTCTGTAAGAGTCTATTTTACTCTTTTGATAGAAGATGCTTGACACAATTGCTTTATATTTCAGATATTGAAGTAGTTGCATTATCTCGCTCAGAATAGTAACGACTGATCTCGACTTATTATTTTATGCATCAAGAAAAGATAAAACAGATAGTGATTTGATAAGAAATGCTGTACTTCTTTGAAACAATGTTGTTTCTTGTGCAATCTTCAAGCATAAAAAAGAGTTTGATTTCGATTTTTGCTTCAACATGTAGTCTTCTTTACTGTTCTGAGATTGATTAATGACTTGTTCTTTTCATCTGAGCTTGCTCTTTGATTTGTTACTCAAATTACTGTTTGAGTTGATGATTCTTTCTTCTTCTGATAAACTTTTGTTTCGTCATCGATTTTGATCTGCGTCAAAACAGTGAGTTTTGAAACTATGTATCAAATAATGAATCTATAACTTCTATTCAGCACATGATGCTTAAGTAAACTTTTATGAATGTCTGTGCTGTTTATTGTAACACATCGTCTTTGCTCTGCTCTTTATTAATAATATTTTATACAATGATGTTTTGATTTGATTCTTAATTCAAAGATAAAAGATGTTTCTTTGCACTCATGATGCTCATGATTGTAACGCAGAAACTGTGTTCTTTTATTCAATGATTATTATTCATTGAGCAAAGAAATGTGTGATGAAAGAAAGATGTGCATGATGAGAAAATAAAGTGTAATTGTATTAAATAACTCTTTTCTTCTCTTGATTTGACTTATGTCATTTAAACGTTGAATAAATTGTTAATATAAACGTGTAATTGCAATCGTTTGATGCTTAGCTGATCAATAGTAAAGATGCATTCTGATCATTCTCATGCACTCTTGATTTTTCACATAGATAGATGTATGACTTGATGTCAAGTAAAGAAGATGAGTTTAAGTTTTCTCAATATATCAGCATGATTAACAAGTCACTACTTTTTTGAACATATGTAATCACAAACTCAAGACTCATCATCTGATTCATTTATTCTATTTGATATTTTTTCATAAATTGCTTGACAACATTGTTGATGTGATGAAGATGTTTCAATATTGACGCAGTCAATGAGTTGCAAATTCTTCAATCACTTGTAATCATAACTCTTGAACTCTTCATCTGAGTCAACTATTTTACTAGTAGTATCTTCTCATTTCTTACTGACATTGACATGTCATTAATCTTCTTCATAAATTGATTGTGACTGTTAGAAAAGATGTTGTCATGTAGATAAAAACTTTGCACAATAGTCTTCATGATCACGCAACATTCTAACATTATTTGAACTGCGTTGAATTGAGATTTCTTGACTTTTTTGACTTTTATTCAAACACAGAATAGAATCAAAAGATTCATAGTTAACATCATGTATAAATGAATCTTATTGTCAGCTCAAAGAAGTTCAGAATAAACATTATATATCTTAAACTTAATCTTGAACTTATCATTATTTTTTATCACTTTTTGCAATCAAGATGACGTTGTAAAATAAGTGCATATCATTGTAATAATTTAAACAATATTAATGCTATGATATTTGTATGATAGTTATTAATCAAGATATTGTAAAAGTACTTTTGTACAAAGTGAATAAATAATAATGATGAAGTTGAAAGAAGATAAGAATGAAGAAAAACTGAAAAAATGATAAATATAATAATAATAAATTCATACATTCATACATTCTTGTGACATTGATTAAATCGACTCATGAAAGATTTTATGCTATGTATGTTAAGTGAACAAAATTCTCTAAGATAGAAAATCACTCACTATTTATACAACTGCTTCATGCAGTTGAAACAACAAGATTAAAACTATGTATCAAATTTGTTTGCATTGATTGCATGTTAAAGAATAAGTGTTTTAATCACTTTAAATTGCTTTAGAAGCTTTATTTTCATCATCATTCTTACTGCTGCTGATTGACAACAAGATTTATCTGTACAAGATGCTGATTACAAATCTTCTGCAAGCTATGCTTATCAAAAGAGCTGAACAATCTCATTAACAGAGCAGTAACAACGCGTTATGCTTACATACACAGATTGAGCATCGCATCGCAATGCTCACAAACAACAAGATCACATGACTAAATGATCATGTGATCAAACAGTAATCAAACAGTGAATGAAAGCTCATGTTAAAGTGATTCGCTTTTACATATACAGATCAAGCATTGCATCGCGATGCTCATAAACAATAAAATCATGTGACTAAATAATCATGTGATCAAACAGTGAATGAAAGCTCACGTCGAAGTGATCAGCTTTCAGTTATATAGATCAAAGTTCATTTAGCTCTCTCAGTAAGATGATCAAACAGCAAATTCAAAAGCTTACGTTGAAGTGATCAGCTTTCAATTACATAAATCAAAAGCTTATTTAACTCGTTCAGCTAAATGATCAAACAGTGAATGAAAGTTCACGTCAAAGTGATCGACTTTCATATACATAAATCAAAGCTTGTTTAACTCGCTCAGCTAAATGATCAAACAGCAAATTTAAAAGTTTATGTTGAAGTGATCAGCTTTCATATATAAATCAAAGTTCATTTAGCTCACTCAGCTAAATATTCAAACAGCAAATTTGAAAGCTTACGTCAAGATGATCAGCTTTCGCACATAGATCAAACTCGTTTAGCTCGCTCAGCTAAATGATCAAACAGCAAATTCGAAAGCTCACGTTGAAGTGATCAGCTTTCGTACATAAATCAAAGCACATCTAGCTCACTCAGCTAAATGATCAAACAGCAAATTCAAAAGCTTACGTCAAGATGATCAGCTTTTGCACATAAATCAAACTCGTTTAGCTCGCTCAGCTAAATGATCAAACAGCAAATTCAAAAGCTTACGTCAAAGTGATCAGCTTTCATACATAAATCAAAGTTCATTTAACTCGCTCAGCTAAATGATCAAACAGCGAATTTGAAAGCTCACGTCAAAGTAATCAGCTTTCACATACATAAATCAAAGATCATTTACTTTTCAAATGATTAAACGTAAATTTAAAAGTTCACGTTGAAGTGATCAGCTTTCGCACATAGATTAAAACTCATCTAGCTCGCTCAGCTAAATGATCAAACAGCAAATTTGAAAGTTCACGTCAAAGTGATCAGCTTTCACATACATAAATCAAAGATCATTTATTCTTCAGATGATCAAATGCAAATTTGAAAGCTTACGTCAAAGTGATCAGCTTTCATAATTTCAAGTTATTTATATGATCACTTGATTATATAAACAGTTCATGTGCTTGTATGTACATTTTAACAATTTGACTGCTCAATGAAAAGATATACTGCATCAACTTTGACTAAATTACATGTAATTTAATATATATACAGCGCTTCAGTACTACTATCTAAATAAATAGCATCATGTTTTATAGTCTTAGACTGCATAAGCATGTAAAACTTGAAGAAATAAAAAAAATTCTTACTGCTGCTTTAAGATCTTTCATGATCATGATGATTATTCAATAATTTAAGAAGTTAATGTCATGTAACATTCTTGATTGCAGATACATTCAGTTCAAGCAATGCATGAGTATATGCTTCGCTGTCTGATGACTTCATTCGTAATTGCATCATGAACTATTCATGCTCAAAACATTTCTTGAATGCAGATAAATGTTAAAATCTATGTGTTTAATTCTGATGTAAGTTGCAAGAATGCTTTTTCATTTTCTGAAAATTATTATACATCTTTATCATCTTGTTGAATAAATGAGATCTTTGTGCTGAAATTACATTGATATTTGCAATGCATTTCTTGTATTTTTCTCATCATTGCTTTCATTAATCTTTGTAATATAATGTTATTGCGATGTTATTGCTTATTGAAATCATCATAAAAAGTTTGAATCATCTGCATTTAAATTGCATTATTGTGTTTTTTTGAATAAATATGTTCAGAAGCATTATTTTCTTGATAACAGAGAAATAAGATTTTTTTTATTTCTTCAAGTTTTACGTGCTTATGCAGTTTAAGACTATGAAACATGATGCTATTTATTTAAATAGTAGCATTGAAGCGCTGTGTGTATGCTAAATTACATGTAATCTAGTCAAAGTCGATGCAGTATATCTTTTCATTGAGCAGTCAGATTGTTAGAATGCGCATACAAGCGCGTAAGCTGTTTATATAATCAAGTGATCATATAAACAACTCAAAATTGTGAAAGCTGATCACTTTGACGTGAGCTTTCAACTTGTTTATATGATCATTAAGCTAAGCGAGCTAAATGAGCTTTGATCTTATGTAGATGAAAGCTGATCACTTTGACGTGAACTTTCAAGTTCGCTGTATGATCACTTAGTTAAATGAACTAGATGAATTTTGATCTATGTATTTGCGATGCATGTAAATCGATCAGAAAATCGAAAAATCGATCGATTTACTACATCACACAGATGTGTATGTGCGCAAAAGCTGAGTTGTGCCTTTGCAATAACTGTGTGAATGTTGTATATTAGTTGCAGCGTGTGCGCAAAGACGTTACTGTCATTCTGTGTATATGCAAGCTTCAACACGCTGATGATTGCGTTGTTATTGCTTCGTTTTTCAACTGTGTGTTAGCTCAACGCATGAGTAAAGCGCTGTTACTGCTCTGTCGATGTTGATGAGATTATTCAGCTCTTCTGACATGCATAGCTTGCAAAAGATTTGTAGTCAGCATCTCATACAGATAAATCTTGTTGTTGACTCAGAGAAATAAGAAGTGAGATAATTAATTTTCATCAGTTGAATGTGTATGAGTTTGCATGCTCATTTAATCTCTTGCGTTCTATCATTAATTTAACTGCATAATGTGACTTTATTCTGCAGCATGTTCAAATAAACATGTAGTGAATTTATGTACATTTCGATTTTTAACATTTAATACTTATTCTTTTGAATGCTTTTGTAATGTAATGTAAAGTCTGATTTTACAAAGTTTTCAATCTGCATTTCTTGTCTGATAATTCTTTCTCTTTATCATGCTGATGTTAAATTAAGAAAGTCAATACTCATACATCTTTCTGACTTACATGTACATCTCTCTTTGCTTAGAAGTATTTTCGGCTCGATGCACGTTTCGATCTCGTGCATATCTCACTTTACTACTTTCATCTTTCTTCAAAAATCAATTACAAATTCAATATGACTTCAATTGAGGCAGCGCTTGCAGATCTAGCTTTGCAAGACTCATCTAACTACACTGCAACTGCAAAGAAATTCAATATCAATCGAAGCATGCTGTCGTGATGACATAGGGGCAAAACGGTCTTCGTGAAGAAAAGCAAGCAAACGACGTCAATTCTTTCGAACCAACAAGAAAAAGAGCTTATTCGCTATATCAACAAGCTTACTGAGCGTGATATACCTTCTCTCAATGTCATGATTCGCGTTTTTGCGTATAATATATCTGGAAAACAGCCAGGCAAAAACTGGTCTTATGAGTTCGTTCGACGTCATTCAGATATACTGCAGTCAAAGT
>JAABUR0100008596.1_pt1 | contig 11738 bp, 16 predicted proteins | sample 5560091 | NCBI WGS metagenome assembly JAABUR01 (sample SAMN10711879, study PRJNA513375) | rock metagenome | isolation source: Antarctica rocks | place: Antarctica: Victoria Land, University Valley sud
CACGACCTCGAGTGGCTGCTCGAACAACCACCTGTCGTTGCTGAGGTAGAGCGCGGCCAGGAAACCGACCTGCAGCAGCCCAAGCAGCGCGCCGAGTCGGCTCGCCAGACCGAGAACGAGCAGCAGCCCGATGCCGAGCTCGGCAGCGGTGAACACCCACTGGAAGAACCCGAAGTGGGCCAGGAACACGTCGTTCACCAGCGGCCGGATGCCCGGGAGGGCGTGGCGGGCGTTCTTGTTGGCCTCCACGTTCAGGATAAAGCGGGTGTCGCTGCGGTCGATGAGGTTGGCGATGTACGGCCCGATCGTGACCGCATGGACCTCGAACAGCTTGGCCAGTCCGTTGAGCAGGAACACCAGGCCCAGGAAGCCGCGCAGCAGCGCCAGTCCCCGTGCCAGGCTGACTGCGGACGGCAGCGGCGGTCCGTCGGCGGCGATTGGTCCGCGACCCGCTCGCGCGGTTGTGTCAGGTGCTGTGGGCATGTTGCTCCCCCTCGAGGACGGTCGTCCTTTTAGCTGGACGCGGCACAGCCAGCCTTGATTGCACGTCGATGCGCGCCGGCATCTGCTCACTCACCTGAAGCTTCCTCGCCGCCCCAGACCCGACGCCAGGTAACAGTTGCGGGAGTTTGACCCGCTCCTCGCCAAGCTCCGCGGTAGGGCGCACCGCAGATCACGTCGGCTTACCGGCGAGCGGCACGTCCCCCTGTTTCACGTGGAGACCTCACGGCCCCCATCCCGGCAGTTCGTTGCGCGCGCTCGCGCGAGTTCGGCTATGCCGAATTTGGCCTCGTTAGGCGACGGCCTTGGGCACCGGTGATGCCATTCGGGCACAGCGTCCCAGCGGAGGTGTTGCGATCAAGCACCAGCAGGTCTGAAGGAGCAACCCGTGAACTGGACGCTCACCATCTACAGCAACCCGTCGTGCCGCTACTGCCACCGGCTGATGAAGCAGCTCGACAGCGAGAACGTCGAGTACACCTCGGTCGACATCAAGCGCGACTCGGCCGCTGCCGAGCACGTCATTCAAGTGAACGGTGAGAACCAGACCGTGGTGTTCCCCGACGGATCGGGGACGACCGGCTGGATCGACCGGCGCGGAACGCCGTGGCCGCCCGCGCACCCCGCCGACGTTGACCGGCCGGACCCTTGGCCAGGTCGCGCTCGGTCCGGTCGGCCGATGAGAGTCCACACCTGGTCCGGCACGGTCAGACGGGACGACGGCGGCCCGCACGGCGTGGCCATGTTGCCGGGCGTCGACGCGCAGACACGTGCGCGGCTGGACGCACGGCTGGTGGGGACGTCCTCATGCGCGCGGTAGAGCGCCCGCCGGCGCTTTCGCTCCTGCTTCCTTTCGTCCTGGTGTCCTTCGCGGCCAACTCATTGATCACCCGCTATGTCGTGCGCGATAACCTGCTCGACGCCGGCCTGCTCACTGCGGTCCGGTTCATGGCCGGGGCGGCCGCCCTGGTCCTCCTGAGCATCGCCCGACACGAACGCGTCCAGGTCGGCAGAGCCAATCTCCGGCCGGCGCTGTGGCTCGGGATCTATGCGGTCTGCATCTCCTACGGCTACCGTCACATCGGAGCCGCCGCAGGCACCTTCATCTTCTACGCCGCCGTGCTGCTGACCCTGGTCATCGACGACCGCCGACGCGGGACCCGACTGCCGCCTCGCCGGCTGGTCGGCGCCGCAGTGGCGCTGGCCGGCATCGCAGTCCTGGCGTCGGGCTCGGTCGACACGGTGACCCCGCTCGGCGTGGGCCTGCTGGTCGCGACCGGGGTGGCCTGGGGCCTCTACACCGCAGCGGGTCGCGCCGCCGATGACCCGCGCACCGCCACGACCGGGCACTTCACGCTGCTCGCGGCTGTGCTGCTGCTGCCGGCCGGTGCAGGTCTGGCGACGGGTCTGCACGTGACCGCCGAGGGCATCGGGTGGGCGGTCGTGATGGGAGCCGGCACGACCGCCTTCGCCTACGTCGCCTGGTACGCCTGCCAGCGCGTCCTCACCGGGGCGCAAGCCGGTTTGGTGCAGCTGGTGATCCCGGTGCTGACCACCGTGGCTGCGGTCGCCCTGCTCGGCGAACCGCTGTCAGCCCGGCTGATCGTCGCCGCCGCCCTGGTGGGCGCGGGCATGTTCCTGGGGCGCGCGGCTCCCGCCTCGCCCTCCTCGGTCAACCGGTCCGCCACTCCAGCTCACGGGCGCCATCGCTCCTAGCCGGCCGGCGTCGCGGATCGCAGACCACTCCGACCGCCCATCGTCGACACGGCGGCCACCCCCGAGTCGCAGCCACAGGACGATCTCGGTGTGCCCGGCCATACCGCAGGACGTGCACCGCGACCCCTGGGCTTTCACCCAGCGATCGAGTCTGCCTACATCCTGCATACATTCAGGCCCTCGGAACGCCCAAAGGCATGATCACCAACACCGGTGATCATGCCTTTGACCTACGGCTATGCGCTGTAGCGGGGGCAGGATTTGAACCTGCGACCTCTGGGTTATGAGCCCAATCCTTGCCCCTTCACGGGGTAGCTGGAATGGTCTCCGACCTGGCCTGATGCTAGCATCGTTGCAGGTCAGAGACTTTTTTGGGTGGCACTGACCGGCACGCGGTGGCAGTGAGTGCAGGTTGAGTGGTTCTGGAATGGGGCTGGAATGATGATCATCAGATCAGAGGGCGATCGTGCCATACGCACGCAAGAAGAAGCTGCAGGACGGTTCGGTCCGCTGGTACGCGGCCTACCTCGGCGGGGACGGTCGATACCACGAGGAAGGCGGGTTCCGAAGCCGGCGCGACGCTGAACGGGTCGCGACAAAGCGCGAGGTCGACGGCGAGCGCGGCGAGTGGGCCTCCCCCGTCACCGGCCGGATGACCTTCGACCGCTACGTCGAGAACCACTACTGGCCCACCACCGCGCACCTGGAAGTCAGCACCCGCACCGCCTACCGCTCCTACCTCGACAAACACTTCCTGCCCAGCTTCGGGCACCTACCGATGCGCCGGATCACAGCCTCGACCATTCAGACCTGGGTCAACGACTCCGCGGCCGGGATGCTGAGCGCCCGTTCGGTAAGCAAGTACCACGCGCTGCTGCACAAGATCTTCGCCCGCGCCGTCATCGACCGTGTCGTACCCCTGAACCCGTGCGCCCACAGCGAACTGCCGAAGGTCATCACGAAAGCCAAGCGGATCATCACCGCCGACGAGTTCGACGCCGTCCTGGCCGCCGTCGTCCCGACCCGTCACCAGATGATGGTGCTGCTCGCGATCGAGTCCGGACTCCGCTGGGGAGAGCTCATCGCCCTCCGCCCCACCGACATCGACTTCCCTACCCGCACCATCAACGTCCGGCGAACCATCGGCGAGGTGTCCCGCAAGCATAGCCCGACCGGGGAACGGTTCTTCGTCAAGGAATACCCCAAGAGCAACGAACCCCGGCTGGTCCAGATCCAACAGGATTCATGCCTGCTACTTCGCGAACACATGCTCGCCGAGGGCGTCCGGGAAGACAGCCTGCTCTTCACGAGCGCCGCCGGGACCTCAATCTCCCGCAACAACTTCCGGACCAAAGTCTGGCTCCCCGCACTGGAGACCGCCGAGATCCAGGGAACGGTCACCTTCCACAACCTCCGCGCGGCCCACGCGTCCTGGCTGCTCGCCGGCGGCGCCGACCTGCAAGTGGTCAAGGAACGTCTTGGTCACAAACGGATCACCACTACGGAGCAGTATCTCGGGACTCTTCCCGACGCCGGCGATCGGGCACTCGCAGCGTTCCGCAGAATCCGCAACCGGGAGTAACGGCAAGCCCGCGCAACCCGAACACCCAGGGCCCGGTCAGCGGCGCTGCTCGGCCCAGGCCGCGCAGCGCGCGACTGCCTCCTCCAACTGGCCGACCGCGCGCCACTGCTGCGCCTGCGCGAAATAGACGTGCGGGACCCGCGCGACCTCGAGTTGCTTTCGAGCCTCGGCCGAGCACGTCACGACCAGCGACGCCTCCAACTTCTTGACGAGGTCGGGCAGCGGGAACCTACGCAGGCAGCCCTTGATGACAGGGGTGTGGCTGGAGCCGACAACCATCTGCGTCTTTCCCGCGTTCGTATACGCGAGCTGCGTCCACTCCAGGCCGAGCGCTGCCCGCACAGGCTGAAAGGTCTTGGCCACCGTCCAGCACGGGCTGCCAGCCAGACCCGTCAGGTACGAGCGCCTGATCGCCGCCAGGTACGGGGCGGTCGCCGTTGGATCGACCCGGAACGCGAGGGTGGCCGCGACCAAGTCCCAGCTCACATCCACTGCGACGCCGGCGGAGTCGAAGTTGCGGTGCACGTTGCCGACGAACAGCACCCCACCGGGTTCATAGGACGCTCCGAGGTATCCGGGCCATCGCAGGTCCGGCGTACCTGTCTCATCCAGACAGCCGCCGCCGGCGGCGACGCAATCGTCGGTGTGCTCATCGGCCAGCACAACATCAGCCGCGTACTCCATTCCAGGAGCGCTCAACGTCGTTCACCTTCTGGACCCTGGCAGCTGACGTTGGGCTCGGGCCTGGACGGAGCACCCCGTGCAGCCGGTAGGTGCGCAGCGCGGCGAACACCCGGTCCAGGGTCTGCCTGCGGCCTTCCCTGCTTGGGAGCAGCACCAGCGGCCGCAGGTACTGACCGGCCCGCATGAAGCGACTAGCGGTGTCCGCCGTTCCATCGAGCATGCACAGGACCAGCGACGGCCAGTCCGTCAGCCACATGTCGGACTGCTGGGTGGAGTACGCGTCGTCGCTTGCCAGGGCACCGTCTGCGTCGGGAGCCCCGAACCAGGAGCCGTCCGCGATGACGAACCCGCGGCCAGGGCCGGCCGCACGACGAGCCGGTGATGCATGGCGTCGGAGGCGGCGCTCTGAGCCGGGGGCCAGGTCGTGATGACGGGTGGCTGCCGCCACAGCGGGTGCGGGCCACCGAACGCCGCTTCATGGAGCGCGTCGATGACGATCGCGCGCCGCGCCGCGCCGCGGCGCCGGGCCGGCGACGACGAGCCAGCCGCCGACGGCGAGATCAAAGGGGTACCACAGGTGCGGTCCGATGTTGCGTGCGATGTGCATGAAATCAAGCCCCCCGGTCCGATCCGCAAAGCGCTACGGGGGGCCCTAGTGGTCCGTCTGTGAATTAGGTACGGGGGTAGTCGGCGCGTCGGGCGTCGTCTGCGATATAACGCGGGACTGAACCGCCCTGGGTGTGATGGAGAGCCTCCAAGCAACCCAGGGCGGTTCAGTCCGAGCAGGACGTGGCCACTTGGCCGCGGGTTCTTGAGCTCAAACTCGAGCGGGCCTCACGACCGTGAGTTCGGCTACGCCGCCGAGAGCGCGCGCTGCCAGAGCTCGGCCATGTGGGCGGTGAGGGCCACGAGCAGCGCTGACTCGACCTGGGTGACCGCACCGCGGAGCGCGGCCACCGACACCAGGGCAGCCTCTGCCGCGGGGTAGCCGTAGACACCGGTGGAGATCGCGGGGAAGGCGACCGAGCGGGCGCCCACTTCGTCGGCCCGCGGGAGGGACTCGCCGTTGGCCGAGGCGAGCAGCTCGGCATCAGCCGGCCCCGAGTAGACCGGACCGACCGCGTGTATCACCCAGCGCACCGGTGCGAGGTCGAACGCAGGGGTGACGAAACAGGCCCACAGCAGCTCGGGACCGGCCGCCTTGTGGGCGGCGCCATCGACTCCCCCGCCGCCCACCAATGGCACGTTAGCCGCGGTCACGATGGCGTCGACCTGCAGCGCGGTGATGTCTCCGCGAACCCCGCTGATCCTCAACCGACCTCTGCCTCCAGCTCCGAGGCGAGCTCGTTGAGCTCGGCGATCGTGAACGGGTACTCGAGCAAGGTGCCGAACCGGCCGTTCCGGAGCTCCAGCCCCTCCTCGCATACGAGAAGGTCGCCGTCAAAGTCGACCGAGTCCTCAAGTGCGTCGGCGTCGTGCAGCCCGTACGCGTTGAGGAGCTCCTCGAGGCCGTGGATCAACGGTGCGCCGTAACGGTGGCAGTACTCCGAGGAGGTGAGGTCCCGCTCCAAGAACAGAGCACTGCCCACCGGGACGAATCGGTCCGGCCGTCGCAGAATGGTCCGCCAGGCCTGGCTAAACCTCGGGGAGGCCAGGGCGCAACCCACGCCATACTGATCGGCGCCAACGCCCGCGGTCACCGCTCGAGAGTCATGCCTGGATCTTGCCGGAAGGACTCGGCGAAGAGATCAACGGCCTCCTGCCGAAGGCGCCAAGAGCGTGCGATCAGCATTGCTTGTAGTCGGCCGCTGCGCACTTGCTCGTACACCCAGCGCTGCGACACTCCGAGGTAGTCGGCGACATCCTCAATGGAAAGCAGCCTGGCTCGTGAGGCTTGATCGTCCTGGCGACCAATGCCGGACTGACCGGCTCGTGTATCGGCCACAGTCGTCATCGTTGCCCTTCCTTCGAGCGCGTCGAACGATGCCGTTGCGTCAGCCCCGACGACGACGACTGCGGGAATTCGCTGTCCGGGTGACGGCCGTCATCCAGTTCTCCCTTGCCAGGTCCGGCTTCCCCGGCCGGTCGGCGAAAGCTGTCGAACCATCCGGGCCAGATCTCGAAGGGGTGTCGGCCGAGGGCGACAGCGATCTCGCCAGCAGTCCCCCACGTGAGCCACCGTCGTTCGAGCAAGAGGCGCAGTTCGTGCGCCTGCAGGTGGAGGACGTCGGCGAGGTCTCGAAGGTCGAGGCGATGCGAATCAGCCCAGACGGTTACCGCGCGGCGGGCTGGTGCCGCCGGCAGCCGGTTGCTCCTGCTCATCGGACGCCCTCCTTGAACGGCCGCGAACTGGTGGAGCTGGCAGCCCCGGCGTTGGTCGAATTTCGGATTTGTTCCACGAGACGGGGGCGATGCTGGCACGCGCAGGAGGGATAGTCCTGATGACGTTGCGAGTCGTCACAGTCGTGATGCTGCCCGTCGCGACAGCTTGAGGAGATCACGCGTTTCACGTCCCGACCAGGCCGTTCATCGGTGAGCCTCTTGGACCTCGCGTTCGAAGCCACGGCTCTGCAGATCGCACGGCGAATTCGGCTGGAGGGCCGGCGACATGGGTGAGGGCGGACCGCAGATTCGGTTGTGATCGCTGTCATCGTTGTGCTTCCTCTCGTCCTCGACAGGTGCCAGGTGGGCTGGTGACGACGGAGATCTCGGACGTGCATACGGCGAGGTCGGCGTGGCGAAGCCTCGCTTGCGAAAACTTCCGAGCCGATCGCCAGGCCATCGGTCCCGTCGCAGCCATCGGTGCGCGGTCGCTTCGTCGAAGGGGTCGACAGTGCGGGCAAGTCGACCGCCGCCAACAGGTCGTCGGAGGCTCCAGCTCGTACTTGCGACCAGGTGCCGCCGGTCGGGATCACCCGAGTTGGATGCTCGGTCGAGCCCCCTACTTCGCCTGATCTCGCGATGTTCATGGGTTCAAGGTGTCGCCGCACTCTTGCCCAGTTCCTTGCCCAACCCCCGGGATCGGTCTTGCCCGAAACAGGACGAGGCTTGCCCGCTCGCCGACGTCGTCTTGCCCGTTCGACCGAACTTGCGGATTCCCGGCTTTCGGGGACCACGGCGGCTCGGCGGAGACAGGGGAGGTGCGACTCGACCTGGTCGGAATCAGTCGGCCGGTGCATGTCTCCGATTCGCGCTGTGCCGGGTCGATGCGCTGCGAGCGCAGCCTGGCGTTCACAGCCCTACGCCGCGAGCGGTATAGAAGGTGATGGGGTCGACGGCGATGTCGTCGACTCGGACCTCGAGGTGCAGGTGCGGTCCGGTGGAGCGGCCTTCGTTCCCGCTGTAGGCGATGAGTTGGCCGGCCTGCACAGCCTGGCCGACGGTAACGGTCCACCGGATGATGTGGCCGTAGACGGTGATGATGTTGCCGGGGTGCCGGAGCTTGACCCATTGCCCGAACCCGGACACCGCCCCGGCGGCGATGACGGTGCCGCTACTGGCTGCGTGGACGGGCGTGCCGATCGGTGCGCCGAAATCGATACCGGCGTGCAGGTTGCCGCCGCGCTGGCCGAAGCCGGAGGTGATCGGGCCTGCGATGGGGCGCCGCCAGGTTCCGGGTAGCCCGCTTCCGGGGGCGTCCTTGGCCTTGTCGGCGTAGCTGGGCATGAGGGCGCGGATCCGCCGCACGTATGCCCGGGTCTCCGGGTAGGGCGGGATGCCGTGGTAGCGCTGGACGGCGCCGAGCCCGGCGTTGTAGGCAGCGAGCACGAGGTTCAGTGGGCTGCCGGTCAGCTGTTGGTCGCCGGTGACGGCGGCGAGCAGCTTGCACATGAACGCTGCCTGGCTGACGATCGCGTCAGCCGGGTTGAACGGGTCGCGGAGACCGTCGCCGTCGCCGTCGAGGCCCTCGCTGGCCCAGGTGCTGGGAAGGAACTGGGCGAGGCCTTGGGCGCCGGCGGGGCTGAGGGCTTGCGGGTTCCAGTTGCTCTCGGCGTCGAGCTGGGCGGCGAGCATGGGCGCGGTGATGCCGGCGCAAGTCCCTGCCGCGCGCAGCACCATCTGCTGGTAGGCGGCTGGGACGGTGCCGGGGCGAAGGATGCCGACCGCGCCGAACCCGGCGCCGGCAGCGTCGAACCCGCCGCTGAGCAGGACGAGCAGCAGGACGACGAGCAGGACCGGGAAAGCGACGACCGCCACGAGGACCGAGCGCAGCAATGGCGAACGGTCCGCCTTGCTAGCCGCTGCTGCGGCGAGCAGTGGCGGCGCCATCAGCCGGCACCTACGGACGCGTCGGCGGACCGCGGCTCGGATCGGACCTCAGGGTCGTTGAGCGCGCGACAGCACGGCCGCCTCCGCGAGCGCGGACTGTTTCCTCTCGCAGCGGCCGCCGAGGGCAGCGCCCGTGCCGCGACGCATCTTGCGGTGCCGATGCGGCCCACGACTGACATCGCAGACGCGGCGTGGGGCCATCCGGCCACGCCAGATCCAACGCAGGCAGGCGGCTGCAGGCTCATACCTGCTGTAGGTGCGTTCACCTGGAGTCTGTGACCGAGCGCCCGTCAAGAAACTTTCCCGGTGGTTCGCCGGCCGGCCCCGGGTCCGTCCGGGTTTCGGTCGCTCGGTAGCCACTGCGTCTTGCCCGCTGGCCGCCGGAGGTCGAGAAGGAGACTTGGCCGCGAGCGTGGGGCCAAGGCCGCATGCTGCAGCGCTCCAGTCGCCGTCGCTTGACCGGCGGTCACCCACGCAACCGTCGGTCACCAGACTTTCTCGGCAGCCCCGGACAGCTGATTCGACACCCGGCCCCGAGACTCAAACCACCGGTGGCCTGGTGTTCATCGCGGGCAGGGGGGACCTTGGTCCTGGCCGCCGTGAGCGGGCAAGGGTGTCGGGCGAGCGGGCAAGGGTCGGAGCTGTTGACAGCCCTGGTCGGGCAAGACGATGGGCAAGGGTCGGTGAGCAGCGTGGCGAGCACCTGCTGCTGAAGGAGCTCGCCATCAGCTTGGCCTTGCTTGTCCGTGCCCCCCTTGCTTGTCCACCGCTTGTTCCTGCCAGCCCGAGCGGGCCGGTTCGGCACCGGACGTCGGCGACGTTGGCGGGCAGGTTGAATCTGGAGTGGGCCCAGCTGTGCCGATCCCCCGCGAGCGGTGCGGCCCTTGGCCGATGGGCCATGGCGCACCCGGTCCTGGCCGGTGCTGTTTCGCTCGACGACCTTCGTGCCCAGGTCGGCGCTGATGATGTCGGCGCTCGTGACGCGGTGCTGCTGGCGTTGTTGGAGCTGGCTCAGGGCGGCGAGCAGCTGGCTGGCCGCACGGTTCTTCAGGCGATGCTTGGCAAGGCGGTGCGGATCGCGAACGCGGTGGCCGGTCGACCTGACATGCACGGCGACCGGGAGGAGGCCCTCTCGGTGGCGGTGGCTGCGCTGTGGCAGGTGATCGCCAGCTACCCGGTCCTGGCCCGGCCGTCCAGGATCGCGGCGAACCTGGCGCTGGACACCGTCGCGCTGGTGCAGCGTGGTCACACCGGCAGCAGCCATTTCCGTCGGACGTTCCCGGAGCTGCCGGTTGCGGACCTACGAACCGTCGGTGAGGGCGTTCACCACGACATCGGCCGGGACGAGCCACTGGGGCCCGCGGACGCGCAGCTGTACGTGCTGCTGGCCTGGGGTGTGCGCACCGGGGTCCTGGACCTGGCTGCGGCCCGGCTGCTGGCCCGCGTCTACACCGTCGACCAGGACGGTGTGCCGGTCGACGGCCGCGCTATCGCCGCCCAGGAGGGCATCTCGTGGCCAACGTTGCGTCAGCGTTGCAACCGGCTGGCGCATCGGCTGGGGGCAGCCGCAGCCAACTCAGGCGGCAGTCCATCAGCAGGGCGCTCCCCCGCAGCGATAGCGGCATAGACCGCCACAGCCCACCAGCGGTTCCTGACCGTCCAGTCCCAAAAAAGACCCACGACAGATCATCTGGCGACGGTTCGACGCGGTCATCCTGGATCGTCGAGAAGGTAGTTCCGTCTGTGAGAGCCCAGGCACGGTGCAGTATCTGCCGAACGCCGCACAGGCGCCCCGGTACCCGAACCCGGAGGTCGGGCACATGCGTCCGCGGGACTACCTGGCGCCCAGACAGGTGGGCGGCCGGTCCTACGTTCGTACGCGCAGCAATCGCCCGGGTGGACGTCGAGGCCTTCGACCGCTTCTCGCAGGACAACCGCCCCTGGCCCGTGTTGTAAACGACTCATCGTCACGGGGCCGCTCTCACCGTCCTGCTGCGTGACCACCGCATAACGCACCCGGGTCCGGGTTCACCCGCCAGCACCACAGCCAGCGATCACCCTCACCGCCCCGTGACGCCCCCAGCAATCGCGAGCCCCTGCAACTGCCATGTCGGGCTACCGTCACGACGTGGACCTAGCCACCTGCACCCTGGACTTCGCCCCGCTGCGAGTCCAGGAACGGCGCAAGGACAGCGAGCTCGGCCCACTGCTGGTCTGTCCCTCGTGCGGCAGGCACTTCACCATCGGCATAAGCGGCCTCAAGGAAGTGCCGGCTGAACCTGAACAACCCGCCTGACGATCGGCATTCGAGCATGTCCGACATCTCGGCCCAGCAGCGAGCGGCCCCTGTTCCCGAGAAGGGACGTTCTCGGGTGGCCTTCCGCGCGGTGCAACCGGCGTCATTAGTGTTGTGACATGCGGGTGTCTGCCGTCGCAGCAAGGGAGCTGTTGGGCCTGCGCAGTGAAGTACTCGGGTGGCCGAGATCTTTCGTCCCGGGTGACGAAGCTGAGGACGCGCTGCATGTCGCGGTCCGCGACGAACAAGGGCAGGCTGATGGCGTCACCCCCGCGAAGTGCTCCCCGCCTGACATCCTCCACCTCGTCCGCAACAATGTGGTGTCCACGCAAGCGGGTCAACTCCAGACCGTCGAGGTGGGTGGCTGCGGCGGCGGCTATGCGGTCGAGGTGGTGATCAGGTCGGCGAACACCACAATGTTGTCGCGGTAGCTGTGGGCGCTGTGGTCAAACGAGCCGCCGCAGGTGATGAGTCGTAGGGCTGGGTGGTCTACGTCGCCGTACACCTGCTGGGTGGGGAAGCTGCCCTTGGGTACCTGTTGCACGCGGGTGACGGCGAACACCGCGGTGCTGCCGTCTTGGCGGGTCACCTCGATACGCTTGCCGTTGGTCAGCTGGTGCAGGTTGAAGAACACGCCTTTGCCGTTCCAGTCCACGTGCCCGGTCATGATGGCTGGGCCGCGTTCGCCGG
>JAABUR0100008601.1_pt1 | contig 11734 bp, 16 predicted proteins | sample 5560091 | NCBI WGS metagenome assembly JAABUR01 (sample SAMN10711879, study PRJNA513375) | rock metagenome | isolation source: Antarctica rocks | place: Antarctica: Victoria Land, University Valley sud
CCCTCGAGCTCAGCGGGGGCGACGGCAACGGACTTGAGCACCCCGAGGACGTCGGTGAACCACAGGCGCACGAACCTGACGTCGCGCTCCTCCAGCGTCCGGAGGACGAACTCCTGCTGCTTGTCCAAAGCCGACATCTCCCCAGGTCAGCGGGTTGCCGCTGGCCGTGAGGCCGTCGGCAGGCCGTGATCAGTCGTTGCGCTGTTCCAGGCCGCCTCGACGACGGTACGGGTCCGCTCGTCGCTGGAGGGCCACAGATGGGCGTACGTCTTGAGCGTCTCGACCGCGGACGCGTGCCCGAGCCGCTCCTGCACAACCTTCACGCTCTCCCCGCCGTCTATGAGGACGGAGGCATAGAAGTGGCGCAGGTGATGGAAGTGGGTCGACGTCGGCACCCCGGCCCGGCGAAGGGTCTGCACCCACCGCCCGTGCAGCGTCGTCCGCAGGATCGGGCCGCCCTTCTCGGCCTGGAAGATCAGGCCGTCCGGACCCGCTGGCCACGCCGCCAGGTGCCGCGCCAGCGCGTCGACAGCGAAGATAGGCAGCGGCACCGTCCGCACCGACTCCGGCGTCTTCGGGGGGCCGATGTAGGGCGGCTGACCGGGCACGTAGACGAGCTGCTGGTGGACGTGCACCTCACGGCGCAGGAAGTCGACGGCGTCGACAGTCAGGCCGAGCAGCTCCCCCGACCGCATGCCCGTGCCGGCCGCGGTGACGACCAGCGCATGCAGCCGCTCCGGTACCGCGTCGAGGATTGCGCTCAACTCCTCGATGGTCAGCGGGACGACCCGGTCCCGGTGGACGCGGTCGAGCTTGATCTTGTCGAACGGTGAGGCCGGCAGTACCGCGTCGTGCACCGCCGCGCGGAAGATCGTCCGCACGATGGCGTGCACCTGCCGGGCGGTATTCGGCGCCAGCGCGCGAGACAGGCCTGTGATGAACGCCTGAGCGTCGCTGTGCCGCACCGAGGCGAGCCCGCGGTCGCCGAGCACCGGGTAGGCGTGCAGACGCAGCACCCGCTCGTACAGCGCCTCGGTGCCCGGCCGGTGCCGCTGCGCCTTCCGCCACCGCTCCGCGTAGGCCCGGAACGTCACCCGGCCGGCCGAAGGGTCGACGTACGTGCCACGCAACTTGTCCGTCTCCACGGTGGCGACGAAGCGGTCGGCGTCGACGACGCGGTCGAATGTCTTGGACCGCTCCCTGCCCGTCGGGTCGATGTAGCGCGCCCGGTACCGCACCTGGTCGCGCTTGCAACGACAGCCCCTGCTGGACCTGCTGCCGCACCCGCAGCGCCGCTCAACGTGAGCCATGGTCGTCTCCTCCTGGTTGCCTCGTCAATTCACTGATCTCCTGGCCGATCTCCCCCAGTCGCGCCGTGCGCGCCTTGATCTCGTCTGCGATCTGCGCCGCCTCTTGCTGCAGCGCCCTGACTCGCACGTCACGCCAGGCCACCGCGTCGAGCAGCAGGTCCTGCACGGGAACCTCGAACAACTCGGCAAACCGAATTGCCTCACTGACCGTGATCGGACGCCGAGGACCGTTCGCACGTTCGATCTTCGCGATCGACGTCTGGTGCATCGGGGAACCGCGGTCGGTCATCAGCTTCGCGAGCAGTTCCTGGGACCAGCCTCGAGCCTGCCGCTCGTCCTTGATCCGAGCGGCGAGGTTCCCCTCGGACAGGAGTGGTCTCACGAGGTCGGCCGCGACGGAGTCTGCGCTCACGATTGTCGCGCTCAGCGCGACCGTGTCCTCCTGATCGTCATGCTTCACGGGTTGAAAGTTACTCGCGCCATCGGTTGACGTCTACCCCCTCCCGTCACTAACCTCGACAGCAAGCGGAATCCAACCCTGGAGGAATGGATGAACGAGGAGTACCTGACGACGGCTGAGGTGGCCGCTCATTTGCGGACCGCTCCATCGACCTGCCGCTACTGGCGCGCCACGAACACGGGGCCCGCAGGCTTCCGAGTGGGTCGCCGAGTTCTGTACCGGCGCAGCGAGGTCGACGCGTGGATTCGGGCGCGGGAACTCGCCGAGCGCGAGCGTCGTCCCGCCTGACCCCTATGAGCCCCCCCAACGACGACAGCCGCCCCCGGGGAGGAGGCGGCAGTTCGTCGAGCAGCAGCAGCTCCCAGTCTAGCGCCAGGCACCGACAGGATTCCGGCGCCCGTCGCCGCCGTCAGGCCTCGCAGCGGTTGGCGCCGCTGGCTTCCGGCACCCGCGACCCCTGGGCCGCCCGTAAGGGCGCCGAGGCTGTCACCGCCGACCCGTTCTCCGCCCTGGCGTCCAAGCGCATGTCGGACCGGGCGTGGCTTGCAGCCTGCCGCCGGCTCGAGAACCTGGCCGAGGACAGCGTGCGGCACCGCCGCAACCAAGCGGACCTGCTGCGCCCCCGCGACGATGACTACCGCGGCCGCGGACATCTTCACCACGGGCTGGCAGCATGAACGCGCGCGCGACGCTGACCATCACCACGGGGACCCTGCCGCACTCTGCAAGGGTCACCGGCACTGGTATCCGTCACCTACTCGACGACGTCGGTCTGCCCTGGCAGTGGGACCCCCGGCAACGCTGCTGGCTGGTGCCCCGTCGCCGAGTCGACGAGCTGGTCGCTGCAGCCGAGCACGCCGGGCAGCACGTCATCGTTCGCGGTGGACTGTGGTGACCGCCGGCCTGCATCCGGTGGGCGACCCCGACGACGAGCGCCCCGTCCGGTCGCTGGTCAGCCCGCCGCCCGACCAGCAGCACCGCGGGCAGGTGCGGATCGCCTACCGGCTCGCCGACAGCTACGCCGGCAAGCTGCTCTTCGTCCCGAAGATCGGCTGGCACCGGTGGGACGGCAAACGCTGGGCCAGGGACGAGAAAGGCGCCGCTACCCGCGCCGTCCTGACCGTCCTGCGCCGCGCCCTCAGCGAGAGCCTCACTGACCCCGACCTTCGCTCAGACGTCCGCAAATGCGAAGGCGCAGCCGCGATCCGGGGCGTGCTAGAGATCGCCGGCACGCTCGAGGAGTTCGTAGCCGCCGCCGACGAGCTGGACGCCGACCCCTACCTGTTGAACACCGCCAGCGGCACCCTCGACCTCCGCACCGGCAGAGTTCGCCCACCTGACCCGGCCGACCGGATCACGAAGGTCACCCGCGGCGCCTGGCGGCCCGAAGACGCCGGAGTCGGTGCGTGGCAGGAGTTCCTCGAGCAGGTCCTGCCCGACGTCGAGGTGCGCGGGTTCCTGCAACGCACCATCGGGGTGGCACTGCTCGGGAAGGTGATCGAGCACGTGCTTCCGATCCTGACCGGGACCGGCGGCAACGGCAAAGGGGTTATGTACAGCACGGTCATGCACGCCCTCGGGGACTATGCCGCCAGCGCCGAGCCGGATCTCTTCATGGCCCGGGACGGGGCGCACCCCACCGGGCAGATGGACCTGTTCGGTCGGCGGCTGGTCGTCGTGTCCGAGTCTGACCAGGGCCGGAAGCTGGCCGAGGCAACGATGAAAAGGCTCACCGGCGGCGACAAGATCAAGGCCCGCTACATGGGCAAGGACTTCGTGGAGTTCGAGCCGTCGCACACCGCGGTGCTGGTCACCAACCACCTGCCCAAGGTCTCCGGCGACGACGACGCGGTCTGGCGCCGGGTGCGGGTCATCCCGTTCGCCGTCACCATCCCGGTCGACGAGCAGGACGGTCATCTCGCCGAGCACCTCGAGCTGGAAGCCGACGTAGTCCTCGCCTGGGCCGTCGCCGGCTACTCCGACTACGTGGCGCGCGGCAACCGGCTCGCCGAACCCGACAGCGTCGTCGTCGCCACCGACGCCTACCGCGCCGACAGCGACCCTGTCGGCAGGTTCCTGGACGACGCCTGTCTGATCAACCCCAACGTGAAGGCGACCACCGGTGAGCTGTTCGCCAGGTGGCAGGAGTGGTCCGTCCTCGAGGGCGCCGAGTCGATCTCGCAGAAGGTGTTCGGCCAAGCACTCGACCGCCGGGGATTGATCGCCGGACCAGCTGTCCACGGCAAACGGTGGCGCAAGGGGATCGCGCTGGCAGCCGCCGACGACGCCGATCAAGGCCGGTGGGACAGGTGACCGGCGTCACACGGGCACGCAAGGCACGCATCTCCGGTCGATTTGAATGCCCGCGCTCACGTAGACCTCCATGTAATGCGTGCCATGCGTGCCCCCCCACCGCGTTTGTGCAGGTCAACGGACTAAGCGCCCCTCAGGACACCGAGAACCGCCAAAACGCAACCGCGCCGGGGAAGACGAGCACGGCACAACCGCCCGCCCGCTCATGGCCCGCTGTTGAACGCGACTACGAACTAGCCGCTCGCTGTTCTACGTCGTTGCAGCGCTGTTGGAGAAAACCCCGCGCGCGCGAGGTAGACGAGACCGCCGGCCGTCGTGACGTGACGCCCGGGGCGGCGGTGAACGCGCGACGACGGCGGGCTGCGGTGACGGAGGTGCGCGAGGTCGTCTTGGCCGGCCAGGGCCTCAGCATTGGACTACTAACAGCGACCGTCCGGCTACTTTCCGCTACTGCCCGACGAGGGCCACGGCCTGCTGACGGCCTGCTGCCGGCGCGCACCCGTCTTGACCTGCGCGAACAGGGTCGGTCTGACAATCCCCGAGCATTTGTCCAACGTCTCGGCAGGCTCTCGTGAGCGAACTGCAGCCCTGGCAGCGGCCACCGTTCGAGCCGGGGAACGAAACCGCGCGCAAGCACGGCGCGCACTCGTCGACGATTGTGGAGCCCCGAGCACGGGCCGTGCTGGCCGCCCTCGAGGCGGAGGCGCCTGTCTGGCTGCACGCTGTAGACCGGGCTGCGCTCGAGGCGTGGGCTCGCGCTGAGGCCCGCTGCGGCATCCTGCGTGACTGGGTCGACGAGCGGGGGCTGCTCGACCCGAAGGGCAAGCCGACAGGTGCCGCCGAGCTGCTGCTGCGCTGCGAGCGGCAGGCAGCGGACCTGCGCGGACGTCTCGGCCTCGACCCGCTGGCACGTGCCCGCCTCGGTCGGGACACGGCCGTCGCGCAGGCCGCTGCCGCGGGTGCTCTCGACCAGATCAGGGCGACAGGCGCGCAGACCCGCGCCGGCCGCGAACGCACCCAGGAGGACGCGTGAGCCTGCTACTACGCGGGTTGGTCACCGACCGGGACCAGCCCTGGGGCGCGCTGGCCACGCCTGAGCAGGTCGCCGACGCCGACGCCATCCTCGACGTGACCGGACCTCGCCTGCACTTCCTGACCCGCCCACGCGGGGCGTCCAAGACGTCGGACCTTGCCGCGGTCGCGATCGCGGTGCTGGTCGAGCAGGCACCGCCGGGTAGCCGCTCGTACGCCGTCGCCGTCGACGCGGACCAGGGCGCCCTACTCCTGGACGCCCTGCGCGGCCTGGTGACGCGGACACCGGGGCTGTCGCAGGCGCTGACGGTCGAATCGCTCAGGGTGGTGGTCAAGTCCACCGGCGCGAGTCTGGAAGTCCTGCCGGCCGATGGGGCGTCGGCGTACGGCCTGCGTCCGTACTTCGTCGTGGCCGATGAGCTGGCGGCCTGGCCATCGACCCGCAACGCGAGAGACGTGTGGGCGGCGGTTGTGAGCGCGTTGCCGAAGGTCCCAGGGTCCCGCCTGGTCGTGCTGACGTCGGCGGGTGACCCGGCCTCATGGCCGTACAAGGTCCTCGAAAGGGCGCGCAGGTCCTCGCGCTGGCGGGTCGCCGAGATGCCCGGGCCCTGTCCCTGGATCGCGGCCGACGAGCTAGACGAGCAGCGTGGCCTGCTCACAGAGTCGCAGTACGCCCGGCTGCACCTGAACCAGTGGACCTCGCCCGAGGACCGCCTGACCAGCGTGGACGCGCTGCGCGAGTGCGTGACGCTCGACGGGCCGCAGCCCCCGAAGACGGGCGCGAAGTACGTGATCGGGCTCGACGTCGGGCTCACGAACGACCGGACGGTGGCCACGGTCTGCCATGCCGACGGTCCGCGGGGCGGCGCGACGGTCGTGCTCGACCGGCTTGAGGTCTGGCAGGGCCGGCGCCTAGCCGCGGTGAACCTGGACGCGGTCGAAAGCTGGGTTTACGAGGCCAGCCGCACCTACAACCGAGCCCGGGTCGTGTTCGACCCCTTCTCCAGCGTGCAGTTGACGCAACGGTTGCGCGGGAAAGGCGTGGCCTGCGTGGAGTTCACGTTCACCGCGCAGTCGGTCGGGAAACTCGGCCTCACGCTTTACCAGTTGATCCGGGAGAAGCGTCTTGCGCTGCCTGACGACGAGGCGCTGCTCGACGAGCTAGCGAACGTGAGACTCCGGGAGGCGACCCCCGGCGTGGTGCGCCTGGATCACGACGCTGGGCGCCACGATGACCGGGCGGTGTCCCTGGCGCTGGCGGCGCACTCCTTGATCACAGCCAGCCCGGGTGCCCGGATCACCCATGCGGGCCGTGCCGCACCGCCGTCGGGACCGCAGAGGCCGCAGGGACCTCCGGACGTCGCACTGGGGCGGCTGTTCGGGGCGTCGTCCCCGTGGCCGTGGGGCTAGGGGTGGACACGGTCGACGGCCCGACCTTGCTCTTGAGCCCGGCGGATTGTGCTGGGCTGGTGAGCCGGCTCCGCATCGGCACTCGGGTGGAGCGCGAACGCGGACCGTCGAACCGGGAGACGGACGCGTTGGTGCGCGCCGTGTTCGAGATGGCGTCCCGGGGGCGGGCGGCTTCCGCGCGGGGAAGCGTTCCGGCGGAAATCGCGAAAGCGGCGGCATCCTCGGAACGTCAGGGGTTTTTCAACGTCGGACAGGCAGCGGCACGGCTGGGAATCAGCCCGCGCCGAATGCGTCAGCTGGTCGCGATGGGTGTGGTTGAGGCCACGCAGGTCGACGACCGGTGGCGAATCTCGGCCGTGTCGCTCGCCGCCGAAGTGGAGCGGAGAAGCGCATGAGCACACGGTCCGCGGCACTGGTGGACATCGCTGACGCTCTCGACCTGATCGCCGAGGCCGAGCGGCTCGATCAGGCGCCGTCAGTCGGGCAGCGTGCTTTTGACGCCGTCCTTGAGCAGCGGTCTCGCGGCGGCGCTGAGCGTGGTTTCGAGGTCGGCATCCGCGCTCTGCTGACCACCGCCAGCACTCCGCAGCTGCTCTCGACGCTCCAGCCGCAGATGCCTTCCGCGGTCCAGCGGCGCCTGTTCGTCCGTGACCTGCTCCCTTCGCTGCCGGCCGACGCCGGGCTCATCCCGTTCGTGCGGGAGCTGAACCCGCTGGCCACGGAAGGCGGCGCGAGCGCGGTCGCTGAGGGCGCGGTGAAGCCGGACAGCGCCAGCTCCGTCCAATTCGACACGCGTGCGACCGCCCCGGTCGGCACGATCGTCGCCAGCTTGACCGCGTCCCGCCAGCTGCTCACCGACGCCCCGAGTTTCACCGGTTACGTCAACGGCCGGCTGCCCTACTTGCTGCGGGTCCGCGAGGAGGCAATATTCCTGACCGGGGACGGCACTGATCCTTCCGGAATCGTCGGGATCACGCGCACGCCGGGCGTGCAGGTCGTTACCGCGACGGTGGCGGGGGACCTGACTTCGGCGCTGGTCGACGGTGCTGGGGCAGTCGCCGACGTGGGTGGCGTGGCCGACGCCATCGTGTGTCACCCCCGGGATTTTCTCGCCAGCTACCGGGCATCGCCGCAGTTTTGGGATTCGGACAGCCTGCCGTTGCTGCGGGTGCTGTCGACCTCGCTGCCTCGCGGCCGTGCTGTGGTAGCGGAGTGGGCAACCGCCGCAACGATCTACGACCGCCAGACGGTCGGCGTCACCGTCTACAACCAGCACGCCAGCCTTGCGACCATGAACGAGGCGCTAGTCGTCGCCGAGCAGCGGTCCGCGCTCGCGGTGCAAGTCCCAGGCCGTTTCGCCGCCGTGAGCTTCTGAGGAGCCAGCATGGACACTCGCAGCAACGGCTCTGCGACGCTCGTCGCCCCGCGCACGGTGCAGGTGCGGGCGTTGACGTACAACGTCCCCGACACCTACGGAACTAGCTGGAAGCCGGGTGTGTTCAACGCCAGCCTGCGCAACCGGCTACCCGCCGTCTGCTGGAGCCACGACAGACGGCGCGTCGTCGGCAAGGTCGTCGACTGGACCGACACCCCCGGCGGCCTCGATCTGACGATCCAACTCGCGGACCCTGACGCGGTACCCGATGCTCGAATGGTGCAATCACTGCTCCAGGACGGGATGGTCGACGGCGTGTCCGTCGGGTTCGCGAACGCCCAGGACGAGCCCGACCCGCTCCATCCCGGCGTGCGCCGGTTCACTCGTGCTTCGCTGCCCGAGGTCAGTTTTGTGCTGGCCCCTTCGGTGCCCGGTGCCCGGGTGCTGTCCATGCGCTCGATCAGCGAATCGAGCCTGGATGAGCTGCTCGACGAGCTGGGCGCCGGCATCCGCTCCGGTCGCGTCTCCCAGGACGCCGCGCACGCCACCTACAAAGCCGCGCTTGTCCGGCACCGGGCGCAGCAGCGCCAGGTGAGTGCCGCGGACGTCGCCGCTGCCATCGCCACCTGCCGGATTGCGGAGAGTCGCGGTGCTGGCCCCTCGCAGGCCGACGTCACCGCCTATGTCCGTCGCAGGCAGCAGGGGATCGTCAGCCACGGCGGGTTCCGTGAGCCCATTCCGCCGCCTGACCCCTCCTGGGATGGAGTCGCCCTGCCGCCGATCGTCCCGCCGCCGCCGCCGATCCCGAACGACTACTGGACCCAGGCCGACCCGGCCTACCCGCCGGCCGATCTGCGCCACCTCGGCTATGACGACGGGGTCCTGCACACCGCCCCGCCGCCGGTCCGACGCATCCCTCGTGACCTGCTCGGGGCAGCACCGCCGGAGTTCGACCAGTTCGGTGACTTCCAGATCGTGGACTGACAGGCCGGCGAGCCGGTCCTGACGCTCTTGGCTCCGAGCGGCTGCCGCCTACGGCTGAGGCCGTGCGACCAGCGTCAACGCCCTCAGACGAACGCAGGCGCCCTAGAACCGGCCGCCGGGCACTCGGGGGGGCCGAAGCCTTCCCTCGCGACACCGCGGTCGTGCCTGGACCTCGATGTCCCAGGCCGGACCTTGCGACCGTCGCCGCGGCCTGCTGACACCTGTAGGGCAGTGCCATACTCCGGGGCATGCCACCCGTCCCTGATCCGATCCCCGACATCCTCGCCGAGTTGCGGGCCGGTCGGTTCGGCTACGACTTCGTCCGCGTACTCGTGGGCGATGGCACCAACGCGTGGACTCGACGGGGCACGCTCGATCTTCTCCTGGGCCTGCAGCCAGACAAGGTGACACCGGACGTGGCCCTTGAGGCGCTCACGAACCTGCTCATCATCGGCGGGCGCCACATGCTCGACGAGCTGAACAACGGGCCCGGTGGACAGCCGGTGGAGACCGCTGACCTGCTCGACCGCGTACGACGCCTCGCCGGGGCGAGGAGTGACGTCGAACGCGACGGCATCGCAGGTGCAGGGCAGGGACGCCTTAGGGACGTCCTGTCCCACCACATCAACAGCGACTAGGCAGGCGTTGGGGGGACACGAGCGCGGCGAGCAAGGTGCTGGCGCCACCAACCTCGTGCTGACAACGGGATGTTGCTGCCTACTTAGAGGCCGGCTAGCCGGTCCTGCTGCTCGAGCCACGCCTTGTCCTCGGGGGTGAGGCAGGCCCGGTTGTAGGCGTCCCGGTAGCGGTCGCGTGCCGCAATGAAGTCGGCTTCGGCTGCAGCGGTCCGCGTCTCGGTTTCGGCAGCCTGGCGTACCCGCTCGCGGTGCTTGCACCACAACCACACACCGAGGGCGCCCGCGGCGAGTACCAGGCCGAGGATCGGATGAACCACTGTCAGGATGATCCACAGCAGGAACGCGGCGCCGTACTCGCTGCGACGCTTCTGCCGGCGTTGCTCTGCCACCTCGGCGGGGGTGAGCGCCCGGCCGGGACCACGACGCCCCCCGCTTATCCGGCCGCTGACCCAGACTCCGGGGAGAACCCGCACACCTAGCCGCATGGCCTGCTCCTTCGTCGTGACGGAGGAACCGTACCCCCGCGTACGTTGCCTCATGTAGACGGCCTCAGCCGTAGGCGGCAGCCGCGGCGGCTCTCAATGCCCCGTCGTCGGGGATCGTCGTGTACCTCATGGTCGTCATCACGAGATGGTCCCTGTCCTCATCGCCAGCGCCACGAGGTGCGCCCGGTCACCGGTCCCGAGCTTGTGGGCGATGCGGGCGAGGTGGCTCTTCACTGTCCCGGGACTCAGGCCGAGCCAGGATGCGGCTTCTTTGTTGGACAGGCCGTCCGCGACGAGCTGTAGCACCCGGGCCTCGCGGTCCGTCAGCGCCCGGCCGCTGTAGGCGTGGACGTGGCCGTGAGCAACTTGGCGGGTGCTCACGGCGCCTTCCTGAGGCTGTTGTCGAAAGCTGCCAGGAAGGCTTCAGGCGCCTGCGGGTTGATCTTGGCGTAGCCGGCTGTTGTCTTCGGCGACTCGTGACCCATGAAGGTCTGGACGAGCAGCAGATCGTGTGTTGCCTGGTAGGCCACGGTGGCGTAGCGATGCCTGAACTGGTGCAGCGTCGCGTCGATCCCGATCGAGTGCAGATAGTCCGACGTCGCTTTGCTGACCCGGGCGGGGGTGATCGCCGCGGGGTAGCCGTCAGCGCGGCGGAACACCGGGCCGCGGGAGGGGAGCCGGCACCCTGCCAGCTCGGCGACGACGCTCGCCGGGAGGGGCACGACACGCTGCTTGCCACCTTTGCCGTCGCGGACGAACAAGGTCGGCGGGTCGTCCTGGTCACGGATGTCGGCCCGCTCGAACGCCGGTCAGGTAGCCCGAGCCCATCAACGGGGCGAAACCCCGTTGATGAGGCCGAAGCCTTCCGCTACCGAGATCGCGGGCGAGCTGGCCGCCCGGGGACGGCGGCGAACCCGGCACGGATCAGCGGGGCGGCGAGCCGGTGCGTTACCTCGGTGCACCAGCTCGGGCAGGACGTGAGGGGAAGCGCTGGGTGCGCGTCAGTACCGTGAATCATGGGTCGGTTCCTTTCCGCAAGGTGCCGATCAAGGGTCTCGTCAGGTGTTAGCAGCACCTGACGAGGCCCGCCCGCGTTGGGGCGTGGCGTGACCGTACGACTAGGTGGTGCAGGTGACAAGTCGTATGGACCGGTTCGCGTTGTTGTGCAGGGCGGCAACGTCCTCCAGCTCGTCGGCTGGGTCGGTCACGCTCGTCCCGCGTGCGTGATCCTTGCGCCCGGGGGGGGAGTGAACTCCTGGACCTCGACCGTCGCCACGTTGTGAAAGTTGACGTACAGCCGGCCGTCACCGCGCAAGTCCAACCGCACCGGGCTCTCCGCGCCGTTCGCGCGCATGTATCGCCGGTACTCCTCGGCGAGGTCCCACACGGACTTGTTCTGCGCGTTGTCCAGGACGTAGTCCCGGCCGTCGATCGTCACCAAGACCTGCATGACACGCCCCTCCTGCGTCCTTCGCCAGGCCGTCACCAGGCCGTCACAGGACCGTACGCCGTCAACAACAGCCAACGCTTGCCAACGGTGAAACTGCAGGTCAGCGGCTTCCTGGGACTATCGCCGCAGGTCAGAGATGTGCCACGACACACTCCTGCTGCTTGTCCATGGCTGCATCCTCGCAGGCGCCGGGGTGCTCTGTAGTACTCGAGCAGCCGCCGAGCGTGGTGTCACACGGGGTCGGTGCGGTGCCAGCGACAACCGCCTGGTCCCCGGT
>JAABUR0100008607.1_pt1 | contig 11729 bp, 13 predicted proteins | sample 5560091 | NCBI WGS metagenome assembly JAABUR01 (sample SAMN10711879, study PRJNA513375) | rock metagenome | isolation source: Antarctica rocks | place: Antarctica: Victoria Land, University Valley sud
TACAGGCACTGACGCGGCATGCACCAGGGCCGGCTGCAGGGGAGAAGACGGCCGTGGGCGCGAACGCCCGCGAGTGGCGCAGCCATGCGGCTGCAGCCGCTGGCGAAGGCGCTGGCATGGCGGATCGCAACAGCAGGCAAGGCCCTCGAGACCCTCGACCACAATACACTTGTCGTGCAGTGCTAGAAAGAGATACAGGTACAGCCTCACCTGAACGATTCAGGCTGCTTGGGCAAGGTTGCGCAGCCAGCCACATGCAGTTATGTCAGGTCCTGACTCGCACACGCTGTGGCATGCGCTTGTGAGCTTGGAGCGCCGTATCAGCCAGGGTGTCGCACTTGTCTTGGGGTCCTGCCCGTGGCTGTTGAGTGTGCACACCTGCGCCCTGGCGCGGCAGGGATATGCGGCGCGCGGCGCGGCCATCGAGCTGGCAGCGGCGGCGGGCGGCGCGCCTGCGCGGCGCGGCCGCCCCTGCCGCCGCCTCGGTCGCATCAGATGGCCCTGGGCCTCAGCACGCGGGGGGCGATGCAGGGCAGGCAGGCAATGGGCATGCCTGTGCAGCTGGCGCATGCTATGGCCCTGGCCGCCCGGCTGGCGCCGCAGCGCTCCCTGCAGCGCTGGGCTTCCACGCATACCCACTGGTGGGTGCCTGTCAGGCAGCAGGCGCGGCAACTGGCAGTGCGGCGGGCACTCGGCTTGGCCCTGGCGGGCTGCTTGGCGGACATGCTTGTGCGCCGATAGGCGCCCCCGACGCCAACCCCCGCCCTGCCGGCAGCGGCGGCGCCGTCCTTGCGCTCGCCGGCAGGGGCAGGGCCGGCCCGCCTGCCGCAAGCAGGCGCATGTCCCAGCGCGCGCCGCGCGGCTGGGTCTCGCCCGCGGACGTGACGCTGCCGCGCCAGCGCATCTTCCACACGGCGCGCTTCTCGGTCAAGACGGGCCTCCCTGCCGGCCGTGTGCGCCCAGCTTGTCGCCAGTCATGTTCTGCGCCTGCCCCACATGGGTCAGAGATCGGTGCACGGGGCAGCTCAAGTGCGACAGTGAAGCTGTGTCTCTGTATGGCGAGACGCGAGAGCGTGAGAGCAGACACGTAGCACTGAGCTGCATGTGCGCTGGTGCTGCGTACAAGCGTGTGCTTTCAAGCGTGCATGATTCTAGCAGGGGCTTTGCTGGCTGCGCTCTCGCGCTCTCGACATGATGCATCCCACACATCATGCGCGAGTGCATGCGGGGCATGGCGGCCTTGCCAAGCTTGGCGTCCGCGCGGGCGCGCCAGACATCCTGAATCAGCTCCGGCGTGCACCCGGCGCGCCGCGCGCGCTGCACGCCGCCATATTCACCGCGGCCGTGCCATGGCCTGCCCTGCGGCCGCCGCGCGGCGCGGCGCCGCCGGCGCGGCCGCCGCCGCTGCCGCCGCCGCCACAGCGCCGCATCCCTGCGCGCCACCGCGCAGTGCTGCCGCTGCTGCGCCAGCTCCTGCGTGCGCGTCTGGCGGCAGTCAGTCGGGCCCGTTAAACCTGGGGCAGATTGTTTGCACGGCTCTTGGCCGCATCTGGCTGCATCGCCCTGTGCACTGCCCGCGGCACTGCTGTATAGCCGCATGCATGGCAGCCAGCGGAGGAGGCAGCAACAAGGAGGCCACGCATGCCTGCTCATAGGCACTGACAAGATGGACACTATATGTGCGCTCACTGTCTCTTTCGGTGACCGCCACTGTTGCCGTGCTTCGTAGTGGTGGGCATGCCGTATTTCAGCCCCAAGCGCTGGCCCACTCAGCACAAAGCAAGGCTCCATGCTCAATGCACTGACGAGGGGCCTGCTGTGTTGCGCGCGCCAGGGCGCAGCCAGAGGTGTCCCTTCGGCAAGCTATTGGAGCACTACTGCCCCCTGCCCGCCTGCCTGCGGCGCGGCTGACGCCGCCGCCGCCGCGCCCGCCGCCGCCGCCAACGAGCCCGGGAGCATGCCCCGCCCGCTTTGGGACGCGGGCAGGGCTGGTGCCGGTCGCGCATGTGCCAGCGGTGAGGGCCGCATGGGGCCGGCTTCATCGCTCGACCTGGGGTCGGACGCCGTGGATGGGCCCCGCCCGCGGCGGCGCCGGCGCTTGAATCCAAGCCATGAGGCCCTGGGGCCGCCAGGCTGCTGGTCGCAGCAGAGCCGGCCCGCCGCGCATGCCCCTGGCCGAGGCTGCGGCCAAGGCAGGAGGTGCTCTCTGCCCCTGAGCCAGAGCGCCTCGCAGAGCGGGGCACCCGCGCCGGACAAGCTCAGCCAGGCCCGCAGCGGCCGGGCCGCGCTCGCGCTGACGCAGCTGCCCGGACTGGCGGAGCCGCCGCGCTGCGCGCTGCCGTCGGGCGTCGCCGGCCTGGATGGCTGCGTGGGCCCCCTCACACAGGACTCATCGGTGCGTAGCCCGCGCGCGAGCGCGGGCGCCGGCTGCGGCCGCGGAGGACCTGGCCTGGACCCTACACATAACCCCGGCAGCCAAGGGGGTACGGAGACCCTGGGCAGCATGCCCAGCCGGTGCACGGCGGCGCCGTGCTGCGCCGGCGCGAGCCAGGCGCAGCCGGGCGGAGGGCCGGCGCCCGATGCCGCGGAGCCGCGTGCAGACCAGGCGGCGCTCATCCGCGCGTGCGTGCCGCAGCAGCGCGTCGCCGACTTCCTGTGGGCAGTCATCAGGAAGATTGTGCCCGCGGCGCGGCCCCAAGCGTTGCAGGGGCGCGGGAGTGTACGGGCTGTCCTGCCGTGCTTGGACCCCGCGGACCGCCGCACGGCTGGACTGCCTGGATGAGCGCATGCAAGCTCGCCTTTCTGGGGGCGCACACTCGCTGAGAGCGCTGGTGCCATCCAGTGCCTTCTGGATCTCCTGCTCTCTACGTCAACCCTGTCCTGCACCACCTGCACGCACCACCCATATGTGTGCGGTACGGCGCTCCGCACGGCCCAGCGGGATGGGCGCGGACAGTGACCGCCGCCGCGCAGGGCCTGCTCGGGGACGCTGGCAACCGGCGCGCGCTGCTGGCCGCGGTGGGCGCGCTGGTACGCCTGCGCCGCTACGAGCACCTGCGGCTCGCGCAGGCGCTGCACCGCGTGCGCGGCGCGAGCCTGCCCGCCCTGCTCCCGCCCACGCCGAACGGTGCGCCCGCTGCATCCTGATGTGCTTAGGAGCCCTGTGCAGCGTTTGCAAAGACTGCTGTGCTGCAAACGTGGCTGTGTGCAGAACGTTGCCGCTTGCATCGGCCTGTCCTCCCCAGGGAGTGTGGTGCCAGTCACATCAAAGCCTTGTGTAGCCATGGTTGCAAAAAGGAACGGCGTGTCGTGCTGCATTATCTGCTAGCTTTCCTGTTCTTGTTATATCCAGGAGACTGCTGGAATTGGGAATGGTGCGCATGGCAGAGCCAGAAGCCCGGCTCACACATAAGCAAGCACAGCAGCCAGCACGCCCATGCGGGCGTGCAGGCCCAGGCGGCGCGCCGGCCGGCGTGCCGCCCAGCCTGGCGGCCGCGCGCGCGCGCCGGCTGGCGCAGTGGGTGCGCTGGCTGCTGGGCGGGCTGGCCGTGCCGCTGCTGCGCGCGCACTTCTACGCCACCGAGTCGGAGGCCTTCCGCAACACCGTGCTGTACTACCGGTCCGCCTCCATCTTTCCTAACCATGACCCTAACCCTGAACTGCCTCCATCTCTCCCCGCGTCTGCACTATCTAATTTCTCTCTCCTCAAGTCTTGCAATAGGCTCGCGAGCATGCCTACTAAGGTGAGTCGGGCCAGGGACGAAGTGGCAACCGGGCGGGCTTGGAGGCCGGGCTCTGCTACACACGGTTCCCAGGCTGCTGGCCGACGCACGGCCGCGCAGGAAGCCTGTGTGGGCGCGGCTGGAGGCCGGCGCGCACGACGCGCTGCGGGCGACCATGTTCACGCCGGTGACCGCCGCGGCCGCGCAGCGCTGCCTGCAGGCGCGCAGCCTGGGCGTCGCGCGGCTGCGCCTGCTGCCCAAGCGCGACGGTGCGCTGGCGGCGCGCGCCCCGCGAGAGCCTAGTCAGGCGCCCGCCCTGTCACTGGGTTTGCCCGCGGTGGGCGGCTCCCTTTCTGGCTGATGTATGAGCACCAGGACGAACAAGTATCAACCCCAAGCATCAGACTAAGCATTTCAAAGCATGACTGGCCAGGCCGGCCGCCTGGGATAGGTGCACAGCCTGGACAGTGGGCAGCTGTGCGTGCCACCGCCGGCTGGCCTGGCCCAGCCGCAGGCCAGGCCCTGCAGTGCCTGCCGCGCTGGCGCAGCACGTACGCCGGCCTGCGGCCGATCGCGCGCTCTGCGTGCAGGCCTGCGCCCCATCTCCAACCTGGGCGCGGCGATGCTGCTGGAGTTCCGGCTGCGCGGCGCCCGCGGCCAGCGCAAGCGGCGGGTCGTGCGGCTGGCGCTGCGCGCGTCAAACCCCATCCTGCACAACTCGTTCCAGGCGCGCGGCTGAATTCCTATAACACCTGCGCGGCCTGAAGACCCTAATGATACACTAAACCCCATCCTGTACAGCTCTTTCCAGGCGCGTGGCTGCAGTGCGGCCTGACGGCCCGATCGCTGGCAGCACTGCAGCGCCAGCGCCCTGGCGCACCTCACTGCCTTGCTGCGCGTGATGCCGGGTGAGCAACGTGCCGTAGATGCGCATGCTGGCTTGTCAAGCAAGCTCTTGCATGTATCGCTGTGCGGCATGTTTTAATGGGTCTGTGCTCAAGAGCAGCAACCTCTCTCATATTTAGCTTTGCTGTAGGCCGCCTGGACATGGTTCAGCTCCATGCACTGAAACAATCACTGCGGCACCCCAGATCCTCAAGTTTGAGGCGCGGCGCTCGCCGGGCGCGCTGGGCGCCTCGGTCTTCGGCTTTGGGGACGCGCATGCGCGCCTGCAGCCCGTCCTGCGCCGGCTGCGCGCTGCCGCCGCCGCCGCCGCCATGTCCCAGGGAGCCGGCAGGTGGGCATGTGACCAGCACAGTTAGCGCATGCGAGTACCCTACCACACCCTGACCCTGCATCCAGGCGTCAGCCACAGGCGCACCATACTAAGGCTGACCATGCACACTCACGCTGTACATGGTCCAGGGCTGCCGCCGCTGTGCCCCACAGCCTGCCTGGGTCGCGCGCGCGCGTCCGGAGCAGCGCCCGGCCCCGCCCGGCCAGGCCCGCCGCCCGCCGCCCCGCCCGGCCTCACGTTCCCCCCGGGGACGGCACGCCGCAGGCACGCCGCCGCCAGCGGCAGGGCCGCGCCGCGCTTCTACATTGTGGCGGCCGACTTCGCGGCCGCGTTCAACCGCGTCGACCCCGAGCGCGCCCTGGGCCTCGCCGAGGGCCTGCTGCGCGCCCCCGAGTACGTCGTCACCAAGCATGACGAGGCGCGCACCACACCAAATCCTCAAACCTAGACCTACCTCCTCCCTATGCGCGTCCGTCCCGTCGGAGCCCAGCGCTGTCCTGCCGGAGTGCGCCAAGCGGCCGGCGCGCATGGACGTGCCGGCATGCGGCGGGCGCCTCGCTGCTGCTCTGCTCCGAGCCGGTGCCGTCCCGCGCGGGCAGGTGTTCATGGCGTTCGGCGGCGTGCCGCGCGCGCGCGTCTGCGCGCTCGCGGCCGAGGCGGGCGCCGGGCAGGCGGCTGCGGATGCCTTCCCGGCGCGCGCGGGCGCGTTCGCGCGCGGCGCCTCGCGCCACGTGTTCGCCGGGCGCGGGCCGGGCGCGCGCGTGGCGCGCGGCGAGGTCGTCGCGCTGCTGCGGCAGCACCTGCGGCACAACCTGCTCAGGTTCCGCAACCGCTGGCACGTGCAGACGCGCGGCATCCCGCAGGCGCGCCCCGCCGCGCGGCGGCGTCACCGACGCGCTGGTGGTTGCTGCGTCGTGCTTGGCTGGCCATTTGTTGGGGGTGCAGTAGGTGACTTTGCGCGCACAGTGCTCAGGGCATGGCTCGCTGCGCACACAGGGGGCGCTGCATTGGCAAACCCAAGGCGCCAAACATACAGCACGCAAGCTCATCGGCAGGGTCGCAGCTGCGCAGGGCTCCACCCTGTCCACGCTGCTGTGCAGCCTGTACCTCGGCGCGCTCGAGGCGCAGCACCTGCAGCCGCTGCTGCCGCCCGGGGCGCCCCCGCCGCTGTGGGGCCTCCCGCTCGCCGCCCCCGCCGCCTCGGTCGATGCCGACGCCTCCGCCTCCACCGCGCGCCTGACCGCGCTGGCTGCCGCCGCAGGCGGTGCGCAGCCCTACCAAAAAGGGTCAAAACCACTATCATGCCCTCACACCCCGCGCCTCCCATATGAACGCAATTGCGCTGGCTGGGCTCGCGGTTGGTGTGCTGCCGCGCCGTCTCGGGAGCGTGCGTTCGTTGCGATGCTGTTCCGCAAGCTCAGCGACAAGGGTGGATGCGTGCGCAGGCCCCGAGCCTCCGACGCCCGGCAGCGTCTGCGCGTGGGGCCAGGCGCCCTGCTGCGGCGCGCCCGCGCTCTGCGTCAGAATGGACGCCGCAGACTGCAGCGCCGCCGGCGGCGCCGCCGCCGGCAGCTCCGACGGCAGGCCGCCGGTGGCCCCCACGCCAGCTGGGCACGGGGCGCAGCGGCTCAGGCCGGCCGGGCCGGCGGGCGGCGCGGCCAGGGCACCGCCGGGGGCGCCGCCGGGGGAGCTGGCGCAGGGGCCGTGCGGCGCGCGGCGGCGCCGGCAGCCGCACCTGCCGAGCGTGCTGCTGCGGCTGGTGGACGACGTGCTCGTCATCACGCCCTCGCGCGCAACCGCCGAGGCGCTCGCGCTGCGCCTGCTGCAGGGCGCGCGCCCGCCCCCGCGCGAGCTCTGCACTGCCTGGGGCGCGCCTGAACACCCAGGGCTGTGCCGACGGTGGCTCCTTTTGGTTTTTCAAGGCTCGCGTGGGGCCACTCCACCCTGCATGCAAGCCGCTGCGCATGGTCATGGGATGCGTGTGATGGTTCGCCCTGCAGGAGTCCTTGGCATGCTTTCATGCAGGCTGTGCTCAGCTTGCCACACCCGCGGGCCGACCCGCATCTCCTGATCCCGATGCTTACTAGTGCTCCGTTCTCTCCAGAACATACATTGTCGGGCTAGGTTCTCATATCTAGATTTGATGCTGTCTGGGGCGGCAGGCTTCCCAGACTTTGGCATGAGCGTCAACCCCGCCAAGACGCGCCTGACCTTTGACGTGCGCCCTGGGCCGGGCGCGCCGCGGCTCGCGCACAACACGGTCGTCGATGGATGCGGAAACGAGTTTGTGCCCTGGTGCGCCTGCCCGCCCTGGCTGACACACATATTGCAAGTTCCTGGCATGTGCCTTTACAGCAAAGCCGCTGCCTTGCAAGGATGCCTGCATGCCCTGACGCCTTGGTAAACTCTCTCAAGTGCATCACTACGCCACAGTAGCATGATGCGGTGGCTCATCAAGCTGTTACGCACTGCTGAGCTTCGGCAACCTTTGCTGCTTTAACAGGCGGAGAGCTCTGGACACTTGCACCGCTGGCACATGACAGCACAGCCCTGTCACGTGCCTTTCAGGCCGCCGACCAGCTGCAGCGCGCCGCGCCCGCCGCCAGCGCCTGCCCTGCACCGCAACAAGCTCATAGGAAGCTTCGTCTATGCCAGGCGCCTGCTGTTTTAAGGCGTCAAGCCTGGGCATTTGCAGTCACTGACCCTGGCCGTGCGCAGGTGCGGGCTCATCGCGACGCGCACGCTGGAGATGCAGGCCGACTACATGCATCAAAGCCTGGGCGCCTGCGGTCACAATAACCCTGAGCCTATACCCTGGCCGTGCGCAGGTGCGGGCTGCTCATCGCGACGCGCACGCTGGAGGTGCAGGCCGACTACAGCCGCTATGCGGACACGCACCTGGCGTCGACGATCACCATGCCGCCCGGCATGGTGCAGTCATCCCGGCGTTATGCGCTGGCGCACTTGGAAAGCAACCTGCTTGGCTTCCAGTGTTGTGGTGCACCAGCGCAGTGGGGCTCGCAGGCTGTCAAACCCACTGCTTGCACTGATAGAACCGGGAAGAGAAAAGTCCTAATAGGAGACGTGTCTCGGACACTTACATGCTGTGGCTCTCCTACTTTGATGTGTTATTCGTGCAAGCTCCGACAGTGTGCATTTGAGGTTGTTAGGCGTTCTCCCGGTACAGCGTGAAAGACTTCGAACACGGGTGCATGCACAAAGCCCCAGCGCGGCGCGCGTCGCAGCAGAGCGGCCCCCTCCGTGAATTTTCTCTTACAATGCATATCCTGCGTCCAACGAGTGCGTGGTGCGAGGGGCGGGTCCTTGGGGCGTACGCAGGGCGGGGCGCGGCAGCTGAGCGCTAAGCTGAAGGCGTACCTGCGGCCCAAGTGCTATGCGGTGCTGCTGGACCCCGCCGTCAACACGCCAGCAACCGTGCGCCTGAACCTGTTCCAGGCGCGCGCTGCCGCCGCCCGCTGCGTAGGGCTAGGGTAGGGCCCGACCTGGGTCCCCGCCGTTGTCGCGCTCACCATGTGCGCCTTAACACGTTCCAGGCGCGCGCAGTCCCCGCCCGCTGCCCAGCCCGACCTGGGTCCCCGCCGCCGACGCGCCCGCCGCCCACGCCCAGCCCTGCTTATGTGCTTGGCTAGCTGGCGCATCCGAGGGCCCTGCAAGATGTCACGGTGTCTCTGTGAGGCAGAGGAGTGCGCCCTGGTCGCCCCCAGAAGCGCTGAGCGCAGCCGCCACATCTGTTCTAACCGCCGTCAGCGCAATAGCAGTGCATCAACATCAGCACTGCAGTACGCACTCTTCATATCTCAGACGCACCAGTACTTCAAACAAGCGAACCATTACGCTCGCTTTGATCGCATGATGTGTCTCATGGGTGGTGCAACCCTGCCACCGTGCTTTGCACCGGCATGCAGCAGGCGCCGCTGCTGGCGGACGGGCGCGCTCGGGCGGCAAGCTGCCACGCGCGCGCAGGTGCTGCTGCTGGCCGCCATGAAGGTGCACTGCTTCTGCAAGGCGCTGGGCCCCGGCAGCGGCTGCAGCGCGGCCGCGCTGCTGCCCGCCATCCGCAGCGGCCTGGGCTACCTGGTCCGGCTCGTGCGCGCGCGCGTGCTCGGCGCGCGGCGGCGGTGCGCGCCGGCTGCCTCGCCTCAGCGTGTCGGGGAAGCGCCATGAGGAGCAGCGGCGGAGCAGATGTTTGCGCACGCGCGGGTGCTCGCTGGCCGGCATGTCCGTTTGGTCACGGCTGGGTCTTGGACAGGGGGATGCAGCGCAAGGCAGCGCATCCCACAGGGAGCCATGCTTGCATCCTGCTCGCATGCGCGCCAGGCCCCGCAGCCTGCTTGCATGAGCGCCGGACCCAAGGCGCGGTCGCCGCGCGTCCAGCGGCCGCAGCACGCGTCGCTCGCGCCAAAAGGCGCGGCCAGGCATGTGCACGAGCGCGTCGCGCCTGGCCCGGCCGTCTCGCAGGGAACGTGCGGCTGCGGTTGCTGCGGGGCAGCCGCGCGATGAAAGGCGGCGAGCGGGGCTGCCGCGGGCCGTGCCAGGTTCCGCATGGACTGCCGCGAGTGCGTGTCCAGCTGCCACATCCGCTGGCTGGGCTACACCGCATTTCGGCGCGTGCTGGGCCGCAAGCAGGCGCGCCGCGCTCCCGCAAGCGCCGCCCCTGCGCCGCCCCTGCGCCGCGGCAGCGCGCACGGCGTGCTCTCTGCCGGCGCCCTGCGCGCGCAGAGAGCGCACCCCCGCATCGATGAGACGGCATGTGGTGCGTCGTCGCGCCTGTGGCACAGGCCGATTCGGGACAGCTGCCAGGCCACGCCTGCTGTGTGCTTGCCCGGCACCTTATACATGCGACGTGTGATTGTTCCCGTGTGTTCACAACTGATCGATTAGGGCACATGGGTATGCCCAATCCACACCATATCGTGCGCGAGGTGCAGGCGCTGTACAGCCCGGTGCTGGCGGCGATCGACGCGGAGCTGGCCGCGCCGGTGGCGGCGCATGTGGGCGGGCAGCTCGCGCCGGTGGTGGACCCGCGCCGCTCCGACGTGTTCGCCCGCATCCGGTACTGACAGCTCTTGCGCGCGTCCTGGACAGACAGCTCGCTTTCAGACGAGGTATAGTAGGATCTGTTCAGAACTCTGGGTGTGTGCGGCTTGTCGGCATGGGATTCGTGATGTGCATGCATACATGCGGTGGACGGGGTACGCGACTCTACGGGCGTGACTGTATCCTGGTGAATGCTGGCTGGCACAGTATGGTCTGGAAGCGGACCTGCTTAGACCCTGTTGCAGGTGACTTGTTGCGTGCTGGCACATGCCACTGCTGCTTTTCTGCACGTTCTGGGAGCATCATGGAGGTTTGGAATAGATCCACTGCTCGGACAATAAATGATCTTCACGTCATTTGTGCATTACACTGATTGCTGCAGACGCACTGAGCCAAGCGCATACCCAAGCTGGCGGCCAGGGCCTGGCCAGCATCCTTATCGAAAGCGGTGCGCCAAACGCATGTGTGCCTGCATGCGCTGGAGGCACATGGATGCACCTCATGCAAGTACGAAAGCGAACGAATCTCATGCTCCATCGAGCCGGTTATACATTTGCGACGACAGGAGGCCGGTTGGTTGCCTCCCATTTACTAGGAGCAAACAACCCGCCGCCCTCCTGTGTGGATCAGTAGCACTAAGCTGCTGGCGTCTGTCTAAGCGGAACTTCTCCAATACTCGTTGACCACTGCCTGCTTTGACACCACGGGCTGCAAGACCGATCCTGCAGCCGTGCAGCACTTGAGAGACACGAGCCCAGACGTTCCAACAGCTCAGGAGCTCACTACCAGCAGCACACTCTCACCCGCCCCGGTGATGCCTGCGTCACAGGTGCGCAGCCGGTGACTGGGAAGAGAAACCACCTCGGTGTGGCCCTTTGCTGCAACCTACCAAATAACGAGTGCTCCATCCTACAGGCAGCCGGCGCTCCTGCTGCACGCCGCACAGGACTGCAAGCGCCGCAGGGCCGGCCGGGCGCTCCCCGCACGGTGCACCCCGCCCTCGGCCCTGCAAGTGCTGCTCTGTTGCTATGGCAGCTGCTGCGGCTTGATACAGTGGGATAGTGACGTGCGTGTGCAGGCGACTGGCCTGGCCCGGTGCTGCCTCGCGCCGCCGGCCGTGCGGCAGGGCGCAGCGGACGCCCCAGCGGGCAGCCGCGGCGCCGTCGCTGCGGCGAGCGGCGACAGCGACGAGGAGCAGTGGGCGCGCGCGGACGCGCCCGCTGCAAACGCTCTACACGGGCTGGGCTCCGGCAGGCCGCTTGCGGCGCCCATAGGCGATCGCGTATCGCTGCCGGGCGTGTGCGCTCCACGCGCGGTGGGGGCCCCGGCTCCCTGGCCGACGCCCCCGGGCCGCGGCGCGGCCCACGGCCCTGGCGCCAGCGCGCCGCGCAGCGGCGCGCCAGAGGCTCTGACGCCTCCACAGAGGGACGCAGCGGGCCTTGGCACATGCAGCGCCCCGCCCACGGTTCTGACCACACCGCCTGACGGCAAGGAAGAGACGGCCGCATGCAGCGTTGTTGCAGCTGTTTGGACGTTCGAGCACAGCGGCAGTGCGGGCGCGGGAGCAAATGACGCTGCACAGGCAAGCGTGGCTTCCCCGCCTGTCGCCTCTGCAGGCGCCGGAGCAAGCGCGCCTGCAAAGGCCGAGTCGTCCGCTGCGGAGCACGCGCCCCCGGCTGCTAGCACTGCAGGCCGCGAGACGCACAGCAGGA
>JAABUR0100008609.1_pt1 | contig 11727 bp, 15 predicted proteins | sample 5560091 | NCBI WGS metagenome assembly JAABUR01 (sample SAMN10711879, study PRJNA513375) | rock metagenome | isolation source: Antarctica rocks | place: Antarctica: Victoria Land, University Valley sud
GGCCGCGGGTGATCAAGTGTGAGATGCTTTTTTAGCGTGTAGATATTTCAGGGTACAGTAACGGAATAAATCTGCACGATTGTTCAATGCGGACGGGTACCAAGAATCTGATGAATATAAAACATACCCTCATACACAACACATCTCCAAAACCTCCGTAGAGGCCTATCTACTTATCCTAATCCTACTATCCAAGAATATTGCATACCACTATCGTTCCTATACAGCACAAATCCCACCCTCGGCCAACCCATGATTCCAATACCAGACATCCACCCCAGGAATGTCAGCATCGTAGTCTTCTCAACATCCCTGCTACAGACCAACCCGCCCTTCCCTTCCATTTCGCCTCATTATCAGAACCAAAAGAAATGATTTTCGTACGTATCCGTAGAGGATTTTATCCATAGTCCACCAAGCCGCACCTGGGTATCAATAGCTATGCCCGCCGTTGCAAAAAGAATTTCCAAAATAAAGGACGTAAGGCCGGCCGATTCATCGCGTGGATATGGGGTAGGTCGGATACCTGGGGCTCTCCGACTGGTCCCCATGCGTTCAGGCGTTCCGTGGCAGCACCTGCCTATTCTTCGTAGCCTCGAAGCATTCTCGATAAGACTTGCCCCCTCTAGCGGTTCCGGCCGCCCTTTCCCGATATCCCTAATATGTCCCAAAAGTATGATTCCAGATCGTGCATCGCGACATCGACATTTCAATCATCAAATCATGATTCCTCCATCAATGCCTCATCCCCCGCATCCCTCCACTCCCTCGAATGCTTCGTCAACTTCTTCACCCCCGCTATTCTTCCTGCCCACAGACTCTCCGCAGGTGTGCGGAAGGTATATCCTCTTTGTGACGCAATAACCCCAATAGCTTGCAAAACCGCTTTCCTCGAGTCGCGGCCAAAAACGGCAGGATGGTTAATCCATTCCAGAGACGCCTCGAGTTCGGTGTCCAGCGAGTTCAAGGTGATGGCGTCGATGCCGGAAGCTTGAGCCATGCTACTGTCGGATGCTGGAGACGGTTGCCGCTCAGGACTTCCCGAGCCCTCGTTACCGTGAACACTTGTGGGGGCACTAGGCGATCTAGGAGCTGCGTGTGGGATTGGTGGGAGGCCACCTTTTCCTAAGCCTTTCAAGATACTTCGCGTTTCCTTTAAGAGGTGATGTGCGCGGTCGTGCTGTCCTCGTGATACGAGTGTCAAGGCTCTTGTAAGCATATCTGATGTTAACAACTCCATTCGTCGCTGGACGATGCTAGGATGGGGCGGTATTGGGGGGGTAATAGGCCTTGCCGTCGACCTGGCCCTTGAATTTGCTGGTAGCATAGTGATGGCTAATAACGAGGGTCTTGGCGAGTGTGTCAGGGTGCCCTCGCGTAAAATGTCGCCGTAGCTTAGATCAGCCTGTATCAAAGGCACCTCCTCAACACTAAGCGTTCTCTGCTCGTCTGAATCAAGTGGCCCGCCAAGGGCCTCCAGACCCGAGACGATGGTTTCCCATGGATCCTGGGGCAGGTGGTCCTGAGACGTGTTGTCCGGGGCAATAACCAATTGAACTAGAATATCTGCAGAAGAGGTCCACTGTTAGAAAGAAAGCCACAATATAAAAGTAAGATTAGCCGGCAAGTCTAGACGTACCTCTCTTATCCCCGAATCTCAAATCCCCTAGCGCGGCTTCTGCGTCTTTCCCAGTGGCGCGCTTCGTGATCTGTAAGGCACCTGAAATCTTGACAAATTTCGCGGGAGAACCTTCCGGCAGCCTCAGCTTTAATTTGACGTTTTGATGAGAAGTCGTTTGCATTGACCCCAGGCAGCCGGCAACACACTCCCGCAGCATCATCCAGTCTTTGACATAGGTGTATGAGGCTTTTGTACGGGTCGATAGCTCAATCATCGTGTCGGGTTTGTGCGTTAGACCCAGGCCAAAGGAGTGGATTGCGACCCTAGCGAACGAAAACGGTCAGTACTCATTTGGCGCATGGAGGCTCCTAGATCTGAGAGCCAGATATCCGAGCGAATGACGAAACGAAATATACGAACTTTGCAGCTTCCGCCCGTGATACCACAAAGTCAACGCTTTCTGCGTCTGAAGTCGACGAGTCGCTGATGAGCATGATAGTGGCGATCGGGTTGTTGGCCTTGCGTTGCATCAACAAGTCCATAGCCACATTCGCACCTTCGACGACATCGGCTCGCAGGCTTTTCGGCCCTACTGGGCGGATGGAGTTCAAAATCTTCGTCCAGCCGGTCCACGCTTTGGTCGTCATACCCACAAGCGGCACACCGCCTCCACTAGACCCAAAAGTAACCAGACCCATCCTATCTCGTTCCCCTAGATTTTGCACAAGGAACTTTAGGGCATCCCGCAGGAGAGTAATCTTGAGACCTTGCATCGATGAGGAGACCGGGATGACAACAACGATATCAAGTGGTACATGCATAGACGTTGGCAGATGCACGTCTTGCATTGCCATGCCTTTTCCGGAGGTAGTGTACTCTGTGGGAGCAGTATTGACTGATTTGCCAGCTCCGTAAGAGGAGTTCACTGATGACACCCTCTTGGTTTTGTTGGTGGTTCGATCTTCCTCATCTGTGCCAGAGTTGTCCTGGTCATATTCATTACTCTGCATAGGCGGTTCCGTAGCGTTTAGATCGAGAAGTGCGCGTTTCCATTGGTCGACTTGGTTTTGACTTTGGAATTGCAGGTGGAATTGTTGTAGGTCCTGTACAGAGAGGCTTAGGGTCAGGACTGGCTCATCTGTACGTTAAGAAGTGTTAGCCGTGTTTGGCGCCCCAGACTACATCGTACGAACCTGGATTTGACTCGACATGCTTCAAGTGCTTTTTGATCAGGATCGAACCCTTAAGCGTGCATCTTGTAAGTTTGCGCTTAGAATTGCCGTCTGCATACTGTGGGGCGGCGCCTTTCTTTTCCTTTACGCATATAAGCATCTCCGCGAAGAGGAAGCACTCCAATTCCTGCCACGACTGGCGGTCTTTGCCAACTCGTACGGTCCCGTAAAGACGCAGCTTGCCGAATCTGCCATACATTAGAATTATGAGATATGCGCTTCAGGTGATATTGTACGTGCCTTTGAAAATCCAAGCCATGCCAGTTGTCCACGCGCACGCGCAGGTCTTCGGTTATCTCCTCGAGTACTTCAGAGGACTCAAAGGGCCAGTCTGCCTGCCGCTCTGCCGGAGGAGATCTTGGGCGGGCATAGGTATTGTTTTGCTGCATGGACGGTAGGACAGGCGCGCCACGTAAGTCTGCTGGGTCAGGACTCCATTTGCCCTCTGGCACCTCAATAGTCACCAAGCATGTCAAACTTTGCTGTTGCCGCGACCGGCTCAGAGTAGGATACTCGCTCCTCACAGTGACCGTGGGCGCAGGAATTGGGTTCTTCGTGATGCTCGCTCTGGGGCTGCTGATGCTGGTTTCCATTGATTGCACGTCGTAGTCGTGCCTTCTGCCACCATTGGCATTATGAGGTTCAGCGTAATCGCCAGTAGATGCAACACCGGTATTCCCGGTATTGCCGCTTCCATTTCTTACATGTGGCTGTCGTGGCGAGTTTCCATATCTTTCCACTCTTTCCCGTTGAGCTTCCCTAACATCACGATCTCGTTGCTGTGGTTGTGAGTCCCTGCTATCACGTTGTGTGTTCCGATGCATCGACTCCCGGCTTTTGGGTCGCCCTTGATTTTGCTGACCATCCCATGGTACAGGCGTATTCTGAGCGCTGCGCTGACTTTGCTCTCGAGCTTCGTTATTCAAGGAAACAGAGCGGACTATGCTGCTCAGTTTCTCTGATCGAGAGTTAGCTCTGTACATCGTTCACAACCCGGGAGCTTCCTTTACCTAGATCCAGTACATTTCCGCCTCTGCTCGTGTCCAATCCGAGGGGTGCATTGCACGTCGGACAGTATTGCGACTCGAATTCTTTAATGTATTCATAGAAACAAGCCTCATGCGAGACATGTCCGCAAGAGAATTGCAGGATCCGTTCACCTCGAAGCGTATGCTCTAGAGGTTCTTCGCATACGGCACACTCACTTCCGATAAAAGTTCTCTCTCGCCGTGTCCGTGACCGCTCAATTTCCAACATGCCCGCCATCGGACGTCCTGATCGCCAATTAAACGACGTCTGGACGCCGTTACTGTAGATCGGGTTCGGAGTGCGCGCGTTCTGTTGAGCGACAATCCGATTCAACACCGACTTCCCTTTCGGTTTGTATTCTTCGGCGCGCACGGGATATACGGGTGGGTGTTCGCGTCCTGAAGGCGAGTGGGTGGAGAAGTTGGAGATCTGACGGTTGTATGTGGGTCTCGCAAGAGATTGTGTTGATTTGGTGGTGGTATAGGCAGGGCGGGATGCTGCTTGGGAGGAGTTGTCTAGAAGGTTGAGCGATATTTAGTTTAGTCGCTGCCAGTTCCCTATGAATACAACAATACCGTTGTTCCGGGTTCGATGGAACATGATGTTGTCTCGGATACATTTGGGCGTTGATGATGATGATTGAGAGTAAGGACGACTGATTTGGTGACTTACTTCGTTTGATCGATGGTCTGTCAGCTGTCTTCCTTGGCAACAGGCCCAGATCTGTCAAGTTGACGACCTTTTGCGTTTGACTTTTGTAGCTGCTGCCTTGCCTTAAACTTCCGGGACGCTGGGTAGACAATAGATTACTCGACGACATAAAGGTGAGAAAGGGGGGAAAAGGTAGTTATTATTAGTAGTATTGGTCGCAGCAGTAGTCGGTAAGGTAAATAAGACTGAAAATGTACAATAATCTGTACTCAGCTACTGCTACAGCCAGTAATTACTGGCTGGCTGGCGGGCTCGCTGTCCGGTGCTGCTGCAAGTGCAGGAGTAAGCAAGAGATTTCCAGCAAATTGCGACACAATTAATCTGCTCGGGCCAACTTAATATTAAATCAAATAATCAAACTGGAGAGATTCCGTTTAGATACCTTAATTTTGGAATTTTGGGGGCAGCACTACTACTTCTACATACTACTGTAGATACCACGGTACGAGTACTCCGTCCTATCCCTCCGTGCCCCCCCAATTGTTGATTCTGACGGCGTTGTGCACCCTACCTAGGTAGCCCCCAGAGCCTTGCGACCACGCTAGGGCTTTACAGTATCCACCCCTCCCACTCCTACCTACTTCTTACTAAACTCCTCGCCCTTAGAATATGCATGTCTACGGTAGCAGCCTGCCAGTCTAGAGTGCATGACGCTACCGCACCGCTTGCGCTGGACCTTCTAGAAATTGCAGGCATCCAGCCATTCGACCTGCTGGAACTGGCGCTGGTCCAGACATTTCATCCGCTTTGGTCGGCTGTTTTAGTGCTCCTAGCCTCCTGGGCGAGCCATGCGACGCCGGGGGATGTGGACAAACTCTATAAATAAGGCAGGGGGCTGGGAAGGGAAAGCACTCCAGAACCGAAGAGTCCCTCAGCAGGCTCAGCTAGGATCGTTAAGGATCTCGTGGCACCCGAGTCGATGATGGCTTTTGCCTCGCCACGATTGGCCCTTTCTCATAGTCATGCAGCTCTCTCTCCCGACTATGTATGATGTCTGAAGCCCTGAGAGTGAGGCCCAAAGTCAGATCAGCCAAGATTCGCTACCGACGCAGAATCGACAGCTTTAAAAACTATTGACAGGATAGATGCAATGCACCAAGCTATCTATTTATGCCGTCCCTCAGGCACGGCCGTTACGTGGTTATCTTGCTGCTGAATTGCTGTCATCTGATTGCTGCTGATGCGGGTTGTCCGGCAGGTCCTGGATTTTTTCGAGACACTACATGAAACTCGAGGAATTTGTTGGACTACTAGGTATGTACAGACTATTCTGCGAGGTACTGCGCCATTCAGTTCCCGTCTTCGTAAAACATCAGCGCCCACATGGCACGGGCTTCCACACACTTTTCCTCTGTGCCGGCCAACATTGCAGGCTTCTGCCTTGCGTGCCGGGATGCTGAGGGTGTGAGCGACGGCCTGCCCGAGACGCTACTGCTGTCTCCGAAGAGGGTTACGGAGTGGTAGTTGTAAGCCCAGGTTCCCTCACAAAAGCATCCGCATCGCGGGTACGGAGTGCAGCGTAACCTGACGGATTGCATATATCTCATGCCCAGGGAGATTTGCGCTGATGTTTCCGAGGTTCAAATATACAGTGGTGTTTTTCCTACTCAAGACTATGGTAGGTCCGAGAATTCGGGTTCAAGACGCCCCTACCCCTGGGCTCAAAGGAACGATTGGTCTGACAACCTCGACCGCATTGCGCTTTTTGAACCATCAACCTATCAGATCGCCGCTTCATAGTTTTCTACCTGTTGGTGATCCGCGTCATATCTGTTAAGCCTTTTCGCACGTATCAGACCCTATTTGAACATCAAGGGCTAAGGGATGATAACGCCTGTCTGCATGTCATCATATGCCATAGGCCATATATGGCCTGAGGACAAGTCTAAGAATTCCAGATGGCTATTAGTCGGAATCGCTCTATCAAAGCTTCAACTTTGGGTCTTTTTGTGCTCGTTCTCGGATAACCGAAGCGATGTCCTACAATCCTCGTTCCTTTCGCCGAATATTTCCTTTTGGAACTCTGATGCAAATACGTAAGGAACCAGTCATCTTCTCCCATCTCGAATTAGATTCAGCTGCGTGTCATAAACCGAATTGATTGATAGCGTATGCACGAGGGGCAGGAGGCTGTGAAGTTAGCCCTCATGGAATCCTCCGAGCTGACCGACCTGGTGATCAATCGGTACCTCGTATTCCACGCAGTGATGAATGATAGAGACCAGTACAACAGTAGACCTAAGTAAGGCAAGGTATAGAGGCAAGTCTCAGCAGTCAGCAATCAGCAATCGAAGGATGCGGTCAGCACTTCGATTTTCTTGTACAGTAGGTGAGTAGGTAAGGTAATTCTTGAGATTATTGCGCCACGAGCTAAGGCAGAGTAATTCGGCTAGCCATGTGCTCCCGGTTGTGGACTGTGAAGAAGTCGTCATAAGCCGAGCACGAGCTACTCGTCTTGATGCGACCAGATATCCGCAACCTTTCTCTTGTTGGTTTAAATTCACTACTACTCCTACTACTCCTACTACTCCTACTACTACTACTACTACTACTGGCGTAGAGATGAGATCTGCGCAAATCCCCCGGATCAATCTCCAATTGAAGAACAGGCGCAACCGACTAACATGTCAATCGATCGACTGGCCTGGCTGGTTTCTGCACGTCCACGCCATCTTACCTACATAACCCTGAAAGCCCGATTCCGATCAACCGTTGAAGGAAGATTAACAACCGCACGTGGTCGACCAAGAACTTCACCGACATGATGTCGACGTAAAGACACAGTAATCACAATGAAGGAAGCAACCTTCCGCATAAGCGTCAAGCTACTCTAGCTTCTCTCCCACGCGATGTTCGTTCCCAATCAAAAAAGCAGACAACCTGCAGGTGGGGAATCAAACACCATCACATGGAGAAGAAACTCTGGGCAGGTGTTCGATTCGTCCCGGATTGCATATCGCCGCTCGGCGCCCGCCGCATCGAAACTCCAGTTCCGCTAATTGTGTCCTTTTTACCTTTCTATTCTTCCGAAAACCTGGGGCCCCACATAGCTCTCCGAAACCTTCCGCACCTTGGGCCTTGGTGAGTTCCATGGTAGAAGCGTTCGAGAGCTCGGACTGGCTGGTGGGCTTTGGACCATGGTAAGGTTATCATATTAATAGTTCTTGCCTGTGCGAATTGCGAGTGTATGGACCACTTGGCTGGTTGCTCGTGGCTTTTGTTCCATAGGTTCTGTGGATCCCGTGTAAACCTTTGTCCCTGCATGCTGAAATGCACGAACAGTCACCCTTGCCCTAGTTCGCTGAACATAGCGATCTCTTCGGTATGTGTGCCTGGAGTGGTTGTGGCAGATAAACCCCTTGGCAGCCTCGCAGGTGGCTGATGCGAAGGCTTATGGGAGTACGATATCAATAACAAGCCCGTGAATGAGGAGGGAATGAAATCGATTACGCTTTGACAGACAGAGAAATGATGGGTTTTCCCGCAACGACTAACGGACCCGAAAAGCCACATTTTGCCTGCTTTTGGCGTGCTCTTACGAGACACTACTTTAGACACGCAATTCCAGGAGGTAGGCCCATCCTTGTGGCAGCATCGCCACTCACCAGGCGCGTGAATCATAACCAACAGAGAATCCACGACTCAATGGCAACAATCTCTCGTGTTTAGCCTTTTTTATTGAGAGCCATGTTAATCTTAGAATAGTGTGTTTGCGGGTTTGCCGGTTCAACCTTTCCCACATGGCTGATTGGCGTTCTGTGTATACCCGCAACGAGGCGCATTCCGCGTTTTGTTGGTAATGGAGAAACGCCAGAGCAACGTCTTTCATAAGTGCTCCTGACTCCAAGGTTTGCTTTCGCTCGTAGTATTCGTCAACGTAGTCGTTGTTTACCCGTGGCTGTAGTGTGCTTGACAACTGTATCGAAACTTCGACTGATGGAGTTTGCTTGCGTTCTGTAACCGACAAAGTCTTTCAACTACCTTGCTCCGGACTGCCGACGGGGAAACGTCGCCACTGTACGACGAAGACTCGTTGTATGACCGATGGGAGTCCATCTCATTCTGCCCAGATGGCCGTTCATCGCTACCTCCTAGTCTTTAAAATATCAAGGCCTCATCGATAAATACTCTTTTCTCCGTCGCACGATGCGTCATCAATCGATCTTTCACAGGGCAATCTTATGCTTGTATCAGGTCTTATGTCCATAAAGACCCCAATACATGGCTAGTACACACTACCATCAGTCAGCAAACTCCAAGCGAGCACAAAAGAAGCACCCCGTTATATTCCTGATCATCGTAATCCATGGCAGACCTTGAGGTCCGTAAGTCATGGCTGAGGAGTGCAAATTTCCACATGGCAAAGTCTGACCCATTATGTTCCCTGAAAGTGCTTGTTGGTATCACTCAACGCTCGAATTTGATTTGCTGCGATCCTCTTTTGGGTCGTTCGCTTGAATGCTAAGTGCTGCAGCTCTTCGAGGGTGTTTGGAATCCTGCTTGCCTTTTCGTTCCTGCCAAACAAGGATGTGGGACGGTTGAGCTGGTGGGATCTGCCGATGATTGAGCGAGATCACTTGGCAAGAGCGATGCTGCTTGTTCCCCTTCTTCAACGCAATCACTACATCATCTATGCCCGGTCAGAAGTGATGGCAGCAGCCTTTTGAATTAAGCTGGTCCGTTATCGGCACACTGAGAGACATTGCTTGCCACCATATATCTGTCTTTCCGCTATGGAAAAATGCACTACCAAACCGATTCAAGCCGACCGTTTCCACGGCGGTTAGAGATAGCCAAAGAAAGCTGTCCTGTCTCTGAAACTTCACACCGAACATAGACCGAGTACGAGTCGAATGGAAGAGTGCGGAAGCCTGTCGAACTTGGACCTGCCGTTACAGAATCGACCTAAAAGCATTATTTTTCACTCGAGCTTTAGCCTTCAGGCACGAGTAATAATAAGGTTGAGGAAGCTTACTGTCTGGGTTTCCTGAAGTAGGCCGTTGCAGCTTGGAGAAAGGAGGACTGCAAGGGGCGAACGGTCGACCATGTGGGCATAGCAATATCTTTCATCTGGCGCTATGCGGGTTACTGAACCTCACAATGCTCACAGTTCAAGACAGCAGAACAATGCAACGGGAAGGGCGTTCTCCATGTGCGGTTCAAAAAAATCCAGGTCCAAAGTCACTAATATCTTCAGGCTCAAAAACGGATGAGCTTGAAAATGCAGTCGATGCAGAATTAGGGGCGTTAAAGCAAGCTACAACAACCCCGGCGCAAGCTTCAGCTAAGTATGTAATTCCGTAGGGAAATATTGTTACCTGAGATGAAAGAATTCTCTCACAAAACCTCCTCCTACTGCCAGAAATCTTCCATCTACCAATTCTAGCGCAACGAGTTTCCCACAATGACCATAATGCTTCCAGCATTCTATTTTTCTTCCCAGCTCCTGAACTCTCAGAGTCGCTCTCCGAGCATTGTCATTGCTACCGCAAGCTTCCTTCACGATCATCTACAGTTCAGAAGGCAAGTTTCGGTTAGCTCGATTCATCTATTAGCTTCCAGACCAACTACGTGACGGCTTTGAGAGAAGAGAGATGGTCTACCTGATAGGGTAGGTGGGTGGGTGGAAGATACCCTCACAAAAACGTGCCTGCAGTGTTTGCCAAGGGAAAGAACAGGAAGGATTGTACACACGGAGAAACCAAAGAGGTACTGCGAGGATCACAACTTCTGGCGAGGCCAGCAGGCCACAATGACAGTAGTATTTTCTTCTGACCCAGCACTCGATGCTACGTCCACGGTCCACGGTCCACGGTTGGAGCCATGCTGCTTATGCAGGGGACTGGTTTGACCTTGATCAACAATGTGAATGGGTCTAAATCTTGTTCAACGCATGGCACCAGGGATGCTTGTTGAGTACGAGCGGGGCGAGCTCTGCAGACACATTACCCGAGTTGGTGTTTGTTGCACATGCCCCCAAGCTCGAAGTCTATGCGCAAAGCAGTTGACTGTCCTGGAGGAGACGAACAGCAGTACCGAGTAAGATCACCATGGGGGTTCGGAGTATCCACATCAAGTTCTTCCTGATCAATTCCAACGCTTTAACTTTTCACTTCGAAGAGAGATTCAAGACGAAAAAGGTGAAGACGTTAGCTTACTACCAAGGCCATTCAATATCACAAAATCCAGAACATGTCGGAACGAAACTTGCTGAAAGACGAGCATTCATTGACGATGCTGCTAGTTACTTGAGCAAATTCCCCACATACCTTACTCATGCCGATATAATCTACCAAGCGCTAGAAATGCAAGGCAGTAGGTATGGGGGCGGGCACACCGCAGTCGCAGCTCGCCTTCGAGGCAGAACCATGACCTATTGGCCAATTGCTGTGTTGGTAGCCCAAGATGAGACGAATACTGCTGACTAGAGTATCCCGTATGTATTCTCGAGAAGCTCGCTCGCCAATGAGCTGCAGAGTCGCTTACCTGCAGATGCATGACCCCAACAAGTCCCCATTGGATCGGCCCGCAACAAGGCCTTCCTTATCCTGATCGAATCCTCCCTCCCGTCGTCTCTTATCTTCCGCCAAACGGTGAGACCGTACTCTACCACCTACATCATAAGACACTCTACTGTAAGACACTTTACTTCGTAGGTGCCTCGGGAAGCGCCCCATCATACAAGCCACCGGCATTGGATGGTGGCGTTCGACCAAAAGGAATAATTACTGCGGTACTACAGTGTGTATTCCGTAGTGGCCCTGGTGACTTGGTCGATAGAGTGAGTAGATGAGGTAGTTCTAAGCGAAGCGAGGACAAGGTTGAGTTTCCTTGGCTTTCGATTGGCGTCGCAGATCAATTGCTGCAGGTTTCGGCCTCATGGGGAGATGAGAGGGGAGATCATCAATACCACAGCGTATCGAGATGGTACGAGTACGTGTGCAGGGCAAAGGCTGACGAACCTCGGATACCATGGATGGAGGAAACGATAACTCGGATTCTGAGTCCTCGAAGAAACCACCAAAACATACGGTATTGCTTTCTCGCTTCTTACAGCCATGAGTCAAGGGAGCACTGTGTTTGCTGGTGGTGTCGCGGTCGCGACGGTACGAACTGTTCAGACTGTCACCACTG
>JAABUR0100008615.1_pt1 | contig 11717 bp, 7 predicted proteins | sample 5560091 | NCBI WGS metagenome assembly JAABUR01 (sample SAMN10711879, study PRJNA513375) | rock metagenome | isolation source: Antarctica rocks | place: Antarctica: Victoria Land, University Valley sud
TGCCCGGGCAGAGGAACTTCTCGGCCGAGCGGGTGTCCGGCCACAGCGGGTACGCCGTGTTGCCGGAGACCGCAAGACCCGTGTAGTCGCCGTAGAAGACGCCACCGAACTGGGTCGGCGGAGGCATGCTCGACGAGGTGGCCCGGGTGGTGGAGAAGCGGGTCATGTCCCGGGTCGCCGACACGCTGAAGTCGGAGAAGCCGGTGAACTCGTCGTTGCCGTACTGGCGGTCCATGTAGCTCACGACCAGCCGGCCGTCCTGGGTCATGGCGGCCCACTGCCAGAACTGGTCGGTCGTGGTCTGGCGCTGCTCCATGTTGACCGACGGCAGGCCACGCGGGCTCATGTCCGTTCCGGTGAAGGAACGTCCGCCGTTGGGCGAGGTGCTGAGCAGGATGTCGTTGTTGCAGGCGCCGGCCTTCTTGACCCCGGAGTAGAGGTTGACGCCGGTTGTCGGGCTGAAGCCCTGCGGCACGCAGCCGTTGCGGTCGCTGGAGTGCCGGTTGATGTAGGAGCCGAAGGTCACGACGACCTCGTTGGTGCGGGGGTTGACCACGCCGACCGGGTAGTTGGCGGCCCGGAAGATGGAGTTGGCGGTCTTGCCCTTCTCCGGCACGCAGGCGCGCCCGGGGTCCTGGCCGTTCTGGTAGGTCGCGCAGTCCGGCAGGTCGTAGTAGTCCGCGACCTTGACCGGCGAGGCGAAGCTGCGGCCGCCGTCGGTGGACCTGGCGAGCAGCACCTGGTTGCGGTTGTCGTTGCCGCGCACGGTGTTGTTGTAGTTGTTCCAGACGACGTAGACCGTGCCGTCCGGAGCGGTGAAGGGCTGGGAGAACTGGTTCTCGTTGCAGTTGCCCTTCGGCGTACCGAGCCCGTAGGTGTTGGTGCACAGCGGGCTGTTGCGGCTGACCAGCGTGCGCTTGCTGAAGGTCTCGCCGTAGTCCTTCGAGTAGCTCGCGTAGATGTACGCCGAGCCGTCGGCGGCGAACTCGGTCCAGGTCACGTAGACCCGGTCCTGGTAGCGGCTGCCCGGGGTGTTGTCCACGGTGAGCAGCTGCTTGTCCTCGAGGACGCCGGTCGTGCCCGCGGGGTCCGGGTTGATGGCGACCTCACGACCCGGGAAGTTCCACGACGCTCCGCCGTTGCCGGTGGAGCGGAAGACCAGGAAGCCGCTGGACAGGTCGGAGTTCGACGTCGTGGGGAAGCCGCGGTTGAAGACCTGGCAGGTCAGGTAGACGTTGTTCTTGGTGTCGAAGGCCACCGAGGTGTCGCCGCCGGCCTGCCAGTAGCGGCGGGCGGTGCCGGACTCGACCGGGGCCCGGGTGAACGACATCGGGACCGTGGTGTCCTCCCACGTGCGGGCGTCGCTGTGCGAGTACGCCGTGTAGCAGTTGCCGTCACCGCGCCGGTAGTCGTTGTAGCTGGCCACCAGCTGGTTGGGCCGCATCGGGTTGGCCGCGATCGAGGTCTCGTTCTGCGACTGGCCGCGGCCCTGCAGGTCAGCGTCGGTGAGGTTCTGGCAGTTCTGGTTCACCTTGATGTTGGAGCCCAGGCGCGCCGGACAGCCATCGGTGTCGCTTGGATAGTAGGTGTGCGGCCGGGCGGTGGCCCCGTCGCCCCGTGCCTGCTTGCCCGTGGCCGCGTCGACGGCGAGGGACAGCGGACCGGACATGAGTCGCTTCTGGATGGCCGGGATGTTGTTGAGGTCGAAGCCCTTCGCCTGCGCGGTCGGGAGCGTGAGCGCGAGGGGGGCGGCGGCGAGAGCGCCGCCGGTCACCAGGGCAAGGATGCGGGTGCGTTGGCGCATGTACCTCTCCTACGGGCGGGAACAGGGAAGTCGGGCGACGCGGGACCGGCGACCGCCGGTCAGGAGCAGACACCGTCCTTCCGGGTAGCTACCGCGACGCGGGCCTTCCCGGACCCTAGGGACCGCGCCGCTCGCCGTAAAGGCCAGTGTCACCTGTCCGTTCGGCTGATTTTCCTGGTCAGGGCGGCCTGCGCGGCCGGCCGGCCGTCGGGAGGTACCGTTCCGCGCATGACGCCGACGCTCGAGACCCCGTTCGGCCGCGTGCTGACCGCCATGGTCACCCCGATGACCCCCGGCGGGGAGGTCGACCACGACGGCGCCGGCCGGCTGGCGGTCCACCTCGTCGAGCACGGCAGCGACGGTCTGGTGATCAGCGGTACGACGGGGGAGTCGGCCACCACCAGCGACGCGGAGAAGGAGTCGCTGCTGCGCGCCGTGGTGGAGGCGGTCGGCGACCGGGCGCAGGTGCTGGCCGGCGTGGGCACCAACGACACGGCCCACTCGGCCGAGCTCGCCAGGGTGGCCGAGAAGGCCGGGGCGACCGGCCTGCTGGCGGTCACGCCGTACTACAACAAGCCGCCGCAGGCCGGAGTGGTGGCGCACTTCACCGCCGTGGCGGAGGCCACCGACCTCCCGATGCTGCTCTACGACATCCCCGGCCGGACCGGGCTGGCGCTGGAGACCGACACGCTGGTGCGGCTGGCCGAGCACCCTCGGATCCTGGCGGTGAAGGACGCCAAGGGCGACCTCGCCGCCACCTCCTGGCTGCGGGCTCGCAGCGACCTGGCGGTCTACTCCGGCGACGACATCAACACGCTGCCGCTGCTGGCCGTCGGGGCGGTCGGGGTGGTGGGCGTGGTCACCCACGTCTTCGGCACCGAGGTGGCCGAGATGATCGGCCTGTTCCATGCCGGCGACGTGGCCGCGGCGCGCGCCCTGCACCTGCGGCTGCTGCCGGCGTTCACGGGCTTCTTCCGCACCCAGGGTGTGATCTTGACCAAGGCGGCGCTGAACCTGCTGGGCCTGCCGGCCGGACCGGTGCGGCTGCCGCTGGTCGAGGCCACCGGGGAGCAGGTGGAGCAGCTCAAGGCCGACGTCGCGGCCGCCGGTATCGAGCTGTGAGCCATCCGCACCCCGGGCTGGGGCCGCCACCGGCCTTGCCGGCGAACGGCCTGCGGCTGGTAGCGCTGGGCGGCCTCGGCGAGATCGGCCGCAACATGACGGTCTTCGAGCACTCCGGACGGCTGCTCATCGTCGACTGCGGAGTGCTCTTCCCGGAGCCCGAGCAGCCGGGCGTCGACCTGATCCTGCCCGACTTCAGCTACATCCGCGATCGCCTCGACGACATCGAGGCGCTGGTCCTGACCCACGGGCACGAGGACCACATCGGGGCGGTCCCCTTCCTGCTCCGGGAGAAGCCGGACCTGCCGGTGGTGGGCTCCCGCCTCACCCTGGCCCTGCTCGAGGGCAAGCTCACCGAGCACCGGCTGACGCCGTACACCCTCGAGGTCGCGGCCGGCGACCGGGAGCGGCTGGGGCCGTTCGAGTGTGAGTTCCTCGCGGTCAACCACTCGATCCCCGACGCGCTGGGCGTCGCGATCCGTACGACGGCCGGTCTGGTGCTGCACACCGGTGACTTCAAGCTCGACCAGCTGCCGCTCGACGGCCGGCTCACCGACCTCGGCGGCTTCGCCCGGCTCGGTGCCGAGGGCGTAGACCTGCTGATGAGCGACTCCACGAACGCCGAGGTGCCCGGCTTCGTCACCAGCGAGCGCGAGATCGGCCGGGTGCTCGGGTCGGTCTTCCAGGCGGCGTCCGGGCGGATCATCGTGGCCTGCTTCGCGAGCCACGTGCACCGGGTGCAGCAGGTGCTTGACGCCGCCCGCCAGCACGGCCGGCGGGTGGCCATGGTCGGCCGGTCGATGGTGCGCAACATGGGGATCGCCCGCGACCTGGGCTACCTGCGGGTGCCGCCGGGCCTGATGGTCGACCTGAAGGAGGTCGACTCGCTGCCGCCGGAGCAGCTGGTGCTGATCTCGACCGGCTCGCAGGGCGAGCCGCTCTCGGCGCTGTCCCGGATGGCCAACCGCGACCACCACCAGATTCGGATCGAGCCGGCGGACACCGTCGTACTCGCCTCCTCGCTCATCCCCGGCAACGAGAACGCGGTGTACCGCGTGATCAACGGGCTCTCCCGCTGGGGGGCGACCGTCGTACACAAGGGCGTCGCGCTGGTGCACGTGTCCGGGCACGCCCCGGCGGGCGAGCTGCTCTTCGTGCTGAACGCGACCCGGCCGAGCAACGTGCTGCCGATCCACGGCGAGTGGCGGCACCTGCGCGCGCACGCCGAGCTGGCCCGGGCGACCGGCGTACCGGCCGACCGGATCGTGCTGGCCGACGACGGCGTGGTCGTCGACCTGGTGGACGGCGTCGCGAGGATCACGGGCAAGGTGCCGTGCGGCTACGTCTACGTCGACGGGCTCGTCGTCGGCGACATCGGCGAGTCCTCGCTCAAGGACCGCCGGATCCTCGGCGACGAGGGGTTCGTCGTGGTCGTGGTCGTGGTGGACTCGGTGACCGGCAAGGTGGCCAGCGGGCCGGAGATCTTCAGCCGGGGTGTCAGTGGCGAGGTGGACGCCTTCGAGGGGGTCCGGCCGCTGATCGAGGCGGCCCTGGAGTCCGCCGCCGCCGAGGGCGTGGCCGACTCCCACCAGCTGCAACAGCTGGTACGCCGGACCGTCGGCCGCTGGGTGGGCGACACCTACCGCCGACGTCCGATGATCCTGCCGGTGGTCATCGAGGTCTGACGGCGGTCATCGAGGGCTCACCCTCACCAGGAAGCCGCGCAGGACGCCGGAAGGCACACCACTCCTGAACACGACCGGTGAGATGGATGTCACAGGCGACCCACGGCTGTCACTCCGTAACCGGTTTCAGCCGGTGGTGTGCAGAAATCGTCAACCGGCCGCGCACCGGCTTGGCGGGTGTTGCGGATGGTGCTGCTGATACTCACGGGCTAGCGTGGGCGGATGGCTGTCCGCACCCCGGCTCGACCGGCGACCTCCCGCGGCTCGGTGAAGAGCCGGCGCGTGGTCCTCACCACGCGCACCACTCCGGTGCGCCAGCGGACCCGACCGCAGCAGCGTCCGGGGCCGAGCCGGTTCGCACTCGTTCTGCGGGCGCTGCTCCGACTTCTCGTCGCCCTGCTGCGGGGGCTCGGCCGGCTGGCGGTCGGGACCTGGCGGCTGGTCGCCGCCGGGCTCGGCGGGCTGGCCCGCCGGATCGGCAAGGGGGTGGGCGACCTCGACCCGGCGCACCGCCGGGACGGCCTCGGCCTGCTCGCGCTGGGCGCCGCCCTGGTCCTCGCCGTCGGCGCGTGGCTGCACTCGGGCGGGCTGGTGGGCGACTGGCTCTCCGGTGCGGTCCGCTGGGTGGCCGGGTCGGCCGTGGTGGTCGTGCCGCTGCTACTGGCGGCGCTGGCCTGGCGGCTGCTGCGCCGGCCGGCCGACCGAGCCGGCCGCGGCCGGCTGGTGATCGGCCTGGCCGCCCTCGCGGCCGGCGCACTTGGGCTGCTGAACCTGCTGCACGGCTCCCCGACGACGGCGTCGGGACGAGCTGCGGCCGGTGGTCTCATCGGCTTCCTGACCGCCTCGCCGCTGGCGACCGCCGTGACGTCGTACCTGGCGGCCCCGCTGCTGCTCCTGCTGGCCGGGTTCGGACTGATGGTGGTGACCGGTACGCCGGTGCACACCGTGCCGGACCGGCTCCGGGCCCTGCGGGACCGGCTGCCGCGCCGGCGGGGGAAGGCGGCCGACAGCGACGCGGGCTCGGCCCACGGCTCGGACGGGGATGAGCCCTCGGCATCGCTGCGCCGGCGCCCCAGCCGGCGCCGGGTCGGCGTGATGGCGCAGGACGAGCCGTTCAGCGCGTCGCCGCTGGTGGGGGCGGACGGCGCGCCGCCGCTGGTGGGGGCAGACGGCGCGTCGGCGTCCGCCGGCGAGGACGTCACCGGCAGCGACAGCGAGGCGGAGCCGTCGTCACCGCCGGCTCCGCGACCGGCGCCCGACCGGGGGCAGCAGCTCTCCCTAACCGGGCAGGAGGGCGGCTACCTGCTGCCGCCGCCCACGATGCTGCGCGCCGGCACCCCGCCCAAGGCGCGCAGCGCCGCCAACGACGCCGTGGTCGAGGCGCTGTCGGCGGTGCTCGACCAGTTCGGCATCGACGCCTCGGTGACCGGGTTCAGCCGCGGCCCGACCGTGACCCGCTACGAGGTCGAGCTCGGCCTCGGCGTCAAGGTCGAGCGGATCACCGCGCTGTCCCGCAACATCGCGTACGCCGTCAAGAGCCCCGACGTACGGATCATCAGCCCAATCCCCGGCCGGTCCGCGATCGGGATCGAGATCCCCAACGTCGACCGGGAGCTGGTGAGCCTCGGCGACGTGCTCCGTTCCCCGGCTGCCACCGCCGACCACCACCCGCTCGTCGTCGGGCTCGGCAAGGACGTCGAGGGCGGCTTCGTCCTGGCCAACCTGGCCAAGATGCCGCACATCCTCATCGCCGGCGCCACCGGGGCCGGCAAGTCCACCTGTATCAACACCCTGGTGACCTCGGTGCTGAGCCGGGCCACCCCGGACGAGGTGCGGCTGGTGCTGATCGACCCCAAGCGGGTCGAGCTGACCAACTACACCGGCGTCCCGCACCTCGTCACGCCGATCATCACCAGCCCGAAGAAGGCCGCCACCGCGCTGCAGTGGGTGGTACGCGAGATGGAGCTGCGCTACGAGGACCTCGCCGCGGCCGGCGTACGCCATGTCGACGAGTTCAACGCCCGGGTGCGGTCGGGCGACCTGACGCCGGTGCCGGGCAGCGAGCGGGTCTACACGCCCTACCCCTACATCCTGGTGATCGTGGACGAGCTGGCCGACCTGATGATGGTGGCGCCCCGCGACGTCGAGGACGCGATCTGCCGGATCACCGCTATGGCCCGCGCGGTGGGGATCCACCTCGTGCTGGCCACCCAGCGGCCCAGCGTCGACGTGGTGACCGGCCTGATCAAGGCCAACGTGCCGTCCCGGCTCGCCTTCGCGACCGCGAGCGCGACCGACTCCCGGGTGATCCTCGACTCCGTGGGCGCGGAGAAGCTGGTCGGCGTGGGCGACTCTCTGTTCCTGCCGATGGGGGCCGGCAAGCCGACCCGGCTGCAGGGTGCGTTCGTGTCCGAGTCGGAGATCCGCGACGTGGTCGCGCACTGCACCGCGCAGAAGGAGCCGAGCTACCGCGCGGACGTGACCAACGGCGAGGCCGCCGGCGGCGTCGCCAAGGAGCCCGACGACGAGGTGGGTGACGACCGCGACCTGCTGCTCCAGGCGATCGAGCTGGTGGTCTCCACGCAGTTCGGCTCGACCTCGATGCTGCAGCGCAAGCTGCGGGTGGGCTTCGCCAAGGCCGGTCGGCTGATGGACCTGATGGAGAGCCGCGGTGTCGTCGGGCCGAGCGAGGGCTCCAAGGCGCGCGACGTCCTCGTCCGCCCGGAGGAGCTGGAGCCGGTCCTCACGACGCTGCGTGGGGGCTGAGCTCAGGCCGCACGCTTCGGGCTGACCGCGGCGAGCACCTCCGGCATCCGTTCGAGCAGCGCGCCGGCGGCCAGCCGGCGGCCCGCCCAGCACACCCCGGCCCCGTACGCCGGCGCGAGCACCAGCACCGGCAGCAGCGCTGGGCGTCCACTCACGGCGTAGAGCCCGAGGGTCACCGCGGCGGGCGGCACCATGAGCGCCAGGACCGACACCGTGCCGAGCAGGGCCACCACGCCGATCGCGCAGCCCTGCCCGGCGCCGGTCGTGGCGAACGCGCCGGTCGGGCGTTCAGGGACGGCGTACGGCGCCCGCACGCTGAGCACGTTCCCGACCCCGAGGGCGACGCCGAGCAGGCACCCGGCCGCGGCCAGTGCCAGTGGCAGCAGCAGCCACCCGCCGCTCAGCACGGCCAGCACCAGGCCGACCACGCCGAGCGCCGGGACGGCGACCAGCGCGACAGCCAGGTTCTTGCCGGCCAGGTCGGCGACGAGATCCCCCGGCAGGGTGGCCGTGGTCAGGTTGACCCAGGTGGCCGCACCGTCCAGCCCGATGGAGTTGAACGACTGCAGGCCGGCGAACATCGCCACCGAGCACACGGCGAAGACGGCCCCGCGGTGCAGGCCGCCGCCGCCCGCCACCGAGGCCAGCGGCACCAGGGCGCCGACCACCAGTGCGCTCACCCAGGCGGTCTTGCGGCGCGGGTCCCGCCACGCGTAACGGAGCTCCTTGGCGGCGACGGCGCCGGCCCGGCCGGACAGCACCGACCGCCCCCGAGCAGCTGCAGCTCCCCGGCGCCGGGAGGGCTTGCGGACGGCGCTGGAGGCGTCGGCGGTGGTGAGGGCCCGGGCCAGGGTCCGCTGCCACCAGACCAGCAGCCCGGCCACGGTCGCCGCCACGACCGCCAGCGCGAGCAGCGCGGCGCCGTACCGGCCCTCGCGGCCGTCCTCGATCGCGGTGGCGGCCAGTCCCGGTGGCGACCATCGCAGCCGGTCGGTGAGACCGGAGAGGACGGCGTCGGGGTCGGCGGAGCGGAAGAGGCGCTGGAAGGTGAGGTTCAGCACCTGCACGCCCACCGCCAGCAGCGCACCCACCACGACCGACAGGTCTCGGCCGCGGCGGCTGCGCAGCAGCCCGGACAGCGCCGAGGTCACCGCCCGGCTCAGCGACAGGCACAGCGCCAGCTCGAGCGCGATCGCGAGCAGGCCGACCAGCGCCGACCCCGGTCCGCCCGACAGCCCGATCAGCGCCCCGACCAGCACCAGCGCGGTCACCGCCGCCGGGACGCCGACCGCCGAGGCGGCGAGAAGCCCGGTCATCAGCTGGCGGCGGGTCAGGGGCAGCAGGGCCAGCCGGGCGGGGTCGAGGGTCTCGTCGGCGCCGAAGAGCAGCGGCGGGATGACGGTCCAGCCCAGCGCCAGCATGGTGAACACCACGATGCCGACGGAGGTCGCCTGGTGGCCCTGGCCACGCAGGCTGGCCAGCGCGACCAGCCCCCCGCCGCCCACCAGCGCGCCGAGGACCAGCGCGAGAACCAGGGCCAGGATCCGGCCGGGGGCACGGCGTACGCCGTTGCGCAGCAGCCGGAGCTTCAGCGCGGCGAAGAGCCGAGCCACGACAGGCTCCTCTCCTCCCGCCCGCCGGCTCCGACCAGATCGACGAAGACGTCCTCGAGGCTCCGGTCGCCGCGCACGGCGTCCAGCGGGCCGCTCGCGACCACCCGGCCGGCACTGATCACCCCGACGGCGTCGCAGAGCCGCTCGACCAGCTCCATGACATGGCTGGAGAACACCACGGTCGACCCGGTCCTGGTGTAGCGCTCGAGCACCGCCCGGATGGTCCGCGCCGACACCGGGTCGACGCCCTCGAACGGCTCGTCGAGGAAGAGCACCCGCGGGTTGTGCAGCAGCGCCGCGGCCAGCGCGACCTTCTTGCGCATGCCGGTGCTGTAGTCGACCACCAGCGTGTCGCCGGCCGGCTCGAGGTCGAGGACGCCGAGCAGCTCCGCCGTTCTGGACCCGATATCGGCCGCGGGCAGCCGGCGCAGCCGGCCGATGTAGGTCAGCAGCTCCGACCCGGTCAGCCGCTCGAACAGGCGCAGGCCTTCGGGAAGTACGCCGATCCGCCGCTTGGTCTCCAGGGGGTGGGCCCAGACGTCCACACCGTCGACCAGTGCGGAGCCGGCGTCCGGCCGGAGCAGCCCGGTCAGCATGCTCAGTGTGGTGGTCTTGCCCGCGCCGTTCGGTCCCACCAGGCCGAAGAAGCTGCCGGCCGGCACGTAGAGGTCCACGCCGGCCACCGCCGTCGTGGTGCCGAAACGCTTCCACAGGCCACGGGCGAGCACCGCGGGTGCCGGCCCGCTCGTCCCCGCCGTGCTCACCACTGCTGGCCCCCCGGATCGCGGCTCGACCGGCTCAGCGTAGGCGCGGCCGGCGGCCATACTTCTGCCGGTGGAACCCGGAGCCGACGGTCGGGAGCCGGACTGGCCGGTCACCGCCGACGAGGCGCTGTACGCCGATGTCCACCGGGTGGTCGCCGCGGTGGCGGCGCTCGGCGGAGCGGTGGGCTGGCTGTCCGAGCCACCGCGTGCCGAGGTCGACTCCTGGCTGGACGGGCTGCTCGTGCAGGTGCGCCAGGGGCGCGCCCGGCTGCTCGTCGTACGCCGTGGCGGGCGGGTGGCGGCGCTCGGCTACTGGGTCCGGCTGGCCGGTGTCGTCTTCGAGCACAACGCCGAGCTGCGCAAGGTGATGACCCACCCGGGTGCCCGGCGGTCAGGGCTGGCCCGCCGGGTCGTGCGCACGCTCGTCGAGGACGCCCGCAGGGCAGCGGTCGAGGTTCTCGTGCTCGACGTACGAGGGAACAACCACGCCGCGCTGGACCTCTACGCCTCCGAAGGCTTCACCGTCTACGGGCGGCTGCCCGACTTCGTCGCCGTCGGTCCTGAGCGCTTCGACCGCGTATGTCTCTACCGCGAGCTCGACCGGCCACCCGGCGTCCGCCGCCACGGCGGTCGGGTCGAGGGGCCGGGGGCCTCGGCCGGACCGGGCCGCGGCGCGCCGCCCGGCACCTCCGGGTCCGCCGCCCGCGGCGCCTAGACTGAATGGGCTAGTCGCTGACCGGGGAACCGGCGGCGGTCGGCGTACGGCTGCGCCGGAAGGAGATCGCCCATGGCCATCGGCGAGACCCTGAGCTCCGCTCGGGCGGCCCGCGGGTCGACCATCGAAGACGTGGCCGCGGCCACCTGCATCCGGGCGACGGTCATCGCCTCGATGGAGGCGGACGACTTCGCCCCGTGCGGCGGATCGGTCTATGCCAGAGGCCACCTGCGCAGCATCGCCGCCGTACTCGGGCTGGACCCGGCGCCGCTGGTGGCGGAGTTCGACCGCGACCATGGCTGGGCGCCGGCGCCGATGACGATGCCCGGGCTGGATCGCGCCACCGCCGCGCGCGCTGAGCGGCGGCGGCCCAACTGGACCGCGGCGATGGCCGCGGCCCTGGTGGTGGTCTGCGTGGTCGCCGGCGTGCACCTGCTGCGGTCTCCGGGTGACCGGCCCGGGGCCTTCACCGTGCCGCAGCTGACCAGCTCGCCGGCGGCGAAGGTGCCGTCCGCGCGTCCCTCCACACGGCCAGCGCCACCGCCACCGAGCGACGCGGTGGCCCAGATCGACCCCAACATGGTGACCGTCCAGGTGCGCGTCCCCACCGACAAGAGCTGGATCAGCATCACCAATGCGACCGGAGCACGCCTCTTCCAGGGTGTCCTCACCGCCGGCGCGTCGCGGGTCTTCCGCGACGCCACGCAGCTTCGGCTGATCATCGGCAACGCCGGCGCCGTGGACCTCGTCGTCAACGGTCGCGACCTCGGGCCGCCGGGAGCCATGGGCGCCGTCACCCGGGTCGTCTTCAACCCGGGGGACCCGGCCGCGTCGGTCGGCTGACGCCGCCCCGCCGGCCGTCTTCTCGGGACCGCGCCGCCCGAGCCCCCGGCTACGCTGGGCTCATGCCCGCCCCCCGTACGGTCGCCCTGGTCACGCTCGGGTGCGCCCGCAACGAGGTCGACAGCGAGGAGCTCGCCGGGCGGCTCGCCGAGGGCGGCTGGCGGCTGGTGGACGACGCGGCCGGCGCGGACGCCGTCCTGGTCAACACCTGTGGATTCGTGGCGGCGGCGAAGTCGGACTCGATCGACACGTTGCTGGCGGCGGCCGAGCTGAAGGGTCAGGACGGGCCCCGGGCGGTGGTGGCCGTCGGCTGCCTGGCCGAGCGGTACGGCGAGACGTTGGCGGCCGCGCTCCCCGAGGCCGACGCGGTCCTCGGCTTCGACGACTATGCCGCCATCGGCGACC
>JAABUR0100008617.1_pt1 | contig 11716 bp, 11 predicted proteins | sample 5560091 | NCBI WGS metagenome assembly JAABUR01 (sample SAMN10711879, study PRJNA513375) | rock metagenome | isolation source: Antarctica rocks | place: Antarctica: Victoria Land, University Valley sud
AGAACGGCGCGGCGGGAGCCGGGGAGGGCTGGCCAGGGCTGCGTCTGCATGCGGCGCCCTGAGACCTGGCGCACCACCTGGCGAGCCAGTCGCGCCAGGCGAGCCGCCCTCCGCCTGGCCCGGCTCACCAGGCTGGGAAGCAGCAGAGCTAGAGTCAGGGCTGGCGCCGTCCAGAAGGGCGGCGGACGGGACGCTTCCGCCCGCCGCCGCAGGGGCCGCGCCGCGGACCGTAGCGCGCAGGTCAGCGCCCAGGAGCCTGTCCAGCTGCGCTGCAGCGGCGGCGGGCAGCGTGCCGCCGAGCGCGGGGCCAGGCGATGCCACGGGGGCCAGCCCGTGCAGGCCGCCTGGCGGCCGCGCTCCGTAGCTGCCTGCTCCGCCACGCGCGCACTCGCTCGCCGTGCCGCCCAGGACCTCGCCGAGAGCAGGGTGGAGCTCGGAACCGCCGTTTACAGCCGTAGGCGAGGGCGGCCGCCCCTCAGGAGCCAGCTCCAGGCACACCTGCAAGCGCATGCACGACTTATTGCGCTGTATGAGCTACATGCAGGTATCGTCATCATCTCTACTGAGCCTTGTTCGGTGCTATGACATGCTCAGAATGCAATCTGCAACATACCACCGCACCAAACACCTCTGGCGTGAGCGTCAACAGGCTTGAGGACGCGGCAGCGCACCTTCAGCCGCACGCTCGCCCCGCCTAGGTCGGCGGCCTCCGGGTGGATCAGCGGGTAGACGCCGCCCACCCAGCGCGCATCGGCCACCATGCTGCCGGACCTGTGCGGCGCTCTGCCGATCATCAGGACATTGCCTGTTATGCGCATGCAAATTCTGTTCAAAGGACTGTAAAAAGCTCCAACGCATGTCCATCCTATGTCGCCGCGAGCGTGCTCCCAAACAGACGGGTTCACACCTGACGAGTCAACTGAAAGGGGAGGGGCAGGGCGAGCTGCGCCGCCCAGGGTGCAGCAGCGGCACTTGACGAAGCAATGCTCAGGAGGTGCATGTGGCCGGTGGCATGCCGCCACGACACACCGGTCCCACGAGCAGCAAAGCCTGGGCCGAGCCGCGCCCACCTGGGGTGCAGCAGCTGCGCCAGGTCGAACTCAGTGCTGCCGAGCGCGCGCGGCGGGCGCGCAGGCGCGCCCGGGCCGTCGCCAGCCAGCAGCGTCACAACCAGCGGCCGGCTGCGCAGCGCGGCCGCCAGCGCCGCATCCCCCACCACCTGGCCACAAGCGTGCCACGCGTCGCCCAAGGCACTGGCAGGTGGGCATAACCGAACAGGTATGAGCAGTCATCACAACCAGATCACGCCGCATGAGGCGGGCGCATCTCTGCCGGAAGGGCAAACGCGGATGCAAGCCCTTGCAATATGCAATTGGATGTCATGACAGGAGTGGCTCGGGCATGGGTGGCTAAGTTACGCGGCGGTCTGCGCAGCAGGACAATCGCACCTCCCTGCAGCAGTAGAAAGCCCAGTGGCGCTGGGACACCAGTGCCCCCAGAGCAGCCTCACCACTGCTTTGAGCACGCCCGACGCTGTACCCCTATCGCCAGGGCCGTCCGAGGACAGCGCGGCTGCACCGCGCGCCACATGCAGGGCTACTTTGGGGCGCGCGGCGCGCACCCAGTACATGCCGCGGTGCTGCAGGCCGATGCTGAGCGCCGGCGCGCCCGCGCTCGCCGCGGCGGCGGCCGCGACGGCGGCCGTGCCCTCGGTGCCGGCGCGGCCGGGCAGCTGGTACGCGGCCCAGAAGCGCGCGCGGGCCGCGCCTGGGGCAGGCCCAGGATGGCCGGCCTTTGGGTTGCCAGCCGGCGGGCCGGCGGGCACCAGCGCGCACTCCACCGCGACGCTCAGGCGCGCGGCGCCGCCGGCAAACCCTGCCGCAGGGTTGGGGGCCAGCAGCGGCGAGGTCGGAGCCGGCAGCGCGTGCGCCAGCAGCTCTGCCAGCTCCGGCGCGCTCTCCAGCAGCGAGCTGCCGCTCCGAACGTGCCTGCCTCAGCTCATATGGTAGGGACAGGGTATATGATTCACCCACACCTCCAGGCGCTGCAGCATCATACGCGCCAGAGGGTGCGGGCCTTGGCGGTCGCGCACAAGCGGCATGTGGTACAAGCGACATACATTCAGACGAGGGAATCGGTGGCTGAACGCCTTGCGCAATGCCATGACCGTCCCGGCTTAGAAGCAGACGCACTGGACAGCCCTAAACCAGGCCACAGTCGGCCACAAATGCAGCAGACATGGCAGCTGCACATTCTCGGCGGGCCGCCGCCGCCGCCGCCGGGCGCGCCTGAAGGCGGGCGCCGAGGGCCAGGGCCGGCCGCCCAGGGCGGTGAAGCAGATGGCGACCTGCACGGCGCCCGCCGGCTGCCCGCGCCGCGAGCGCAGCGCCAGCCACGCGCGCAGCCCCTGCAGCAAGCAGGCCGGATGTGGGCCTGCGCACGGTGCCGCGGGCTGCGCGCCCTGGCCGCTCGATAGGAGGGATGCATGCCCGCCACAGGCACTCGCTGAGGGCGACGCGGATGCAGACCGGCAGGACACAGCGCACGCCCTGCCGGGAAATGGAGGCGCCGCCAGCAGGTACCCATTTCAGCACGCTCGTGGTGAGTGCGCGCCTGGGGCCGCGCGAGCAGCGCCGCCAGCGGCGCCGACGCGCTGCCCAGGAACACATCGGCGCGGTCGTCCACAGCTGCAGTTCGCAGGCCGGGCCCCGCGCTGGCCGGCGCCCGCTCGCTCTGGTGCCACACCTCCAGCACCAGCTCCTGCGCGCGGCACATTTCACGAATTGATAATGGCAATACGGACAGCCTCTATCGTCGACAAATAGGCGGCCTGCAACCAGTGAGCGACTGAGGGGCACGCTTCCGGGCGCGCCCACACTGGCTGTTTCGTTACACTCACAGTGGGACAGGGTGTTGTGCACCCTACTTAAAATCCCGAGTGGGGCCAGGCACACCCGCTCGGAGAGCGCATGCACGCAGCGCGCGTCCAGCCGCAGCGGCAGCTCCCGCCGCGCGGCGAACTCCGGGCAGGCGCCCGCCGGCTGCGTCGGCGTGCGCAGCGCGGGCGCGGCCGCCGCCAGCGCGCCGTCGCCCGGGAAGAGCGCGAGGCGCGCGTACGTGCGCGGCCCCGCCGACGCTGCGCGGCCCAGGCGCCCCGCGCCTGCGCGCACACGACCTTACTGCGCGTACTTTTTGGCTTGTGGGGCCCTACAGGTTGCACTTGTGGGCTTGCAGGCTCCATATCGAGGAGTGCTTGCATACAGGGTTGGGGCAAGAGTGCCAGGCGCGCGGGAACAGCGCATGGTAACCACTGCCGCTCGCGTGCGCGCGCGCGGGCCGCCAGTGAGCAGCCCGGCGCCCCGGGCCCGACGCCCGGCGCCGAGCCCGCGCACACGGCGCGCGCGGCTTCCAGCGTGAGCGCGGGGGCAGGGCGCGCACCGCCGCCCAGCCAGGCCGCGGCCTCGCGCACGCCGGCCGCCAGCCCGCACGCGCGCAGTACCTCCACGCACAGCACGGCGCCAACCGCGCGCGGCTGCGCCGCTGGCGCCGGCAGGCCCTCTGCGCCCATGCCCAGGATCCCCCTCAACTCGGGCTCCAGGGGCATGGCAACAAGCCCCTCTGGCTTGATGGAGGCCTACATGAATGCCCTAAGACGCATCACATTCAGGCACTGACCTGGCAGCCGGCGAGTAGTCCACATGAGAGCAGACAGCTGACAGACCCACCCCCGCATCCTGCCCACCCTGCCGCTCGCGGATCACGGCTCTTCGGCAGACAAGTGCGGCTGCTGTGCAAGCGCAAGCGCCGGGCTGCGCAGGCCTACCTCCGTCAGTATCGCCGAGGCTGGCGCCGTCGCTGCCGGACCCGTCGCTCTGCTGCCAAACGCTGCCATCGCCAGAAACCTCTTGCGCTCCTCGATCATCCGCTGCGAGCGCCGCCGCGCGCGCACCGTCCGCGCCCGCGCCAAGCGCGACCGCGCTGTACCCTACGCAGACCCTGAGCCGCGCGTTCCGCCACAGCGCGCCCCCGCCGCCTGCGCCCGCGTGGACCAGCGGCAGTAGCAGCGTGCGGCGCGCGGCCGCCAGCGCCGGAGCAGGCGCCGCGCTACTGCCTGTGGCCCCGCACTTGCCCGGCGCCGCGGCTGCAGCGCCGCCGTCAGGCAGCGCTGCAGCCAGTGCCGCCGTGCGCGCTCCGTCGGGCGGCGCGCCGGCGCCTGCTCCCGGCGGCCCGCCTGGCGAGGACTCCGCGCGCGGGTCTGGCGGAGGCTGCGCGCTCGCGCCTGGCTGACCGCCGCGGCCCGGCCCGCCCGCCCGCTCCGACGCTGCTGCGAGGCCCTCCGGACCGGGCTCAGGCTGGGCACCGGCCGGCCGGCCAGCCTCCGGGCCAGGCGCGGCCGGTCCGTGCTCAGCCGGGCCGAGCTCGGCCGCCGGCGCTGAGCCAGACCCGGCCGGGCCCGGCTGCTGACGCTGAGCCTGCCGGGCGGCGAGCTTGGCGGGCTCAGGAGGCGCGCCCGGGGCAGCCCCGGCGCTGGCAGCGTCCGGGCCGGGCTCGGGCGCGGCGAGGACCGAGTCAGGGTCGGCGGCCGCGGCCGTGCCTATCTCAGCATGAGCAGCGGCCGACTCGGGCGCTGCCGCTGCAGCCGAGCCGAGCTCGGCGCCCACACTGTCCCGGCCGGGCTCAGACGAAGCGCCGGCCGCGGTGGCCGCCGCCGCAGCGCCCGGCTCGGGCTCGGGCCCTACCCCTACCCCTAACCCCGCGGTGGCCGCGAGCGCCAGCAGCTCGTCCAGCGGCAGCTCGGCCGCCGCCAGCAGCACCTCCACGCCGGACGCGCGCCGCTCGAATAGCTGCGCGCGCGCCCGCCAGGCAGGGTGTCGCCGGGAATCCGTAGTAAGCGCGACGAGCACGACGAGCTACAATTCCTCGCGCATCACATGCCTCTTGCAATAATCTGGAAAAGATTGATCTTGTCACAAGACAGACCCTGTCTTTCAGCGGCGGCGCCGCGGCCGCCGGCGCCCCGCGCACCTCAAAGCGCAGGCACTCGGCGCCGCGGCGGCTGCGTGGCGCCAGCACGGAGCGCAGCCGCTCGCCGGGCAGCAGCGCGATGGCGTGGCAGGCGCTGGCGTGGAAAGCGGCCGCGGCGCCGGCTGGCGCGTCGCGCGTAAACAGCGCCTCCTCTTCCCCTGCCCCGCGCCGGCCGCGCTATCGCGTTTCCGCAGACAAAAGTTTTGTCGTATCAACGAGAGAGCGCATGCTCGTGCTTGCTTAAAACCTGTTTAAGCCAGCTAGGGGCTGCTTAGGCGCGGCCCACGGCATGTACACTGTCCCTGCAGGGCCCAATCCGCTTGCCACCTGCATGGATGTCTTCAGTGCCAAACCCTGTTGAGATAGGGTTGGGGCCTCAGCCGCACCCGGGAACAGGTAGCGGATGAAGCGCGCAGCAGCGCCCGCGTCGCCGGCCGGGAGCCCACTCGCAGCCTCCACCGTCACATCAAATGCGTGCCGCACTGCGCAGCCGTGCCCAGCGTCCTGCGCCGCCGTGCTGACTGCCTCCGCGTGCCCGGCAGCCAGCTCCTGTGCACATGGCAGCCGCGCAGGGTCCACACTTGCCGCGTTTCGGCCTGCCGAAGCACCGTCAAGCCCTATCTGGGCCAGCGGCCGGCCGCTGGCAGCGGCAGAGCCGCCGGGCGGCCAGGTGGGTTTGTTGGGCGCGCCGCGGGCGCGCCGCGGAACACTGTTGCGCTGCTTTACTGCCCGGCCAGCCACAGGCGTGGCGCCGCGCCTCTGCCGCGCCTGTGCACGCAGCGGCGCTTAGTCTCTGACCCATGCTGCAGGGCTTCCTGCGGCCCTAAGAAAGCCGATAGTCAGCTCTCTGCACAGCGCATGCCACATTCGCGGCCTGGTCTGCGCTTCACCGCAGACCTTCCTTTGAGCTGTGCCATAGGGCACAGCAGGCAAAGCACTTGGCTGCACACTCTCTTACCACCTCAACAGACGCACCTGCTCACCCAAGTATGGCCCGTGCCGGACATGCGCATGTGAGGGCCGCACCTTGCGCGCGTGGTTGCGTGCGTCAGCACCGGCGACCTGCTGCGCGCCCGCGCAATCCGACACACTCGTACGATGGCTCGCCTCGGCGCCGCTGCCCTCGCTGCCGCTCCCGCTGCTGGCGCCCGCTTCGCCTGGCGCATCAGCATGGGGCTTTGGCCCCTGGCGGGACCAGACTTGCGACCTATGGAATGTTGTGTCAGCAGTCAGCGGCACATATGGCGGACCACCAAACCCTGATCACAGCACATCAGACGTATGGGGCAGCAGCCTTTGCATGCGTGTACGAAGACACACGCACCATGACCCTGACATACCCGCTGCCCAATCGCAGTGCGCATGGTAAATACCGGCGCACACGGCGCCGCAGGCTGGCGGCTGGCTGGCAGCGCACCGGTGTTGAGCGTGTGATGAGCAAGACCCTACCCTACCCATGCAGGTTGCCCACCTGGAGATGTCTGTGTGCGTGCGCGCTTCACAGCGTAGTGCGCAGCGCCGCGCCGCCTTGCGCCGCGCTGCCCAGCAGCGCTGCTGCCTGGCGACCGCATGCGCTGCCCGGCGGCGCCGTCAGTAGCCACGACCGCGGCCGGCACGCCGCACGGGCGCCCCTGCCCTGCCGAGCGTCCTGCGCACCGCTCGGCGCCGGCGCCCGCCCCTGCCTCTGCCGCGCCGCCCCCCTGAGCGGGCCCCGGTCCCGCTGCCGCTGCCGCGTACGGGCTCAGCCAGGGCTGCGGGGCGTATGCGGGCCACGCCGACGCCAGGATGGGCAGCGCAGCCGCCGAGGGGGGCGCCTGGCGCGGCCAGGCCGGCGGTCTCTGCGCAGCGGCGCTCTGCCATGCGGCGAGGTATGCGGCCGGCACGGCGCCGAGGCAGGCCCCGCCGGGGTAGGCCTGCTGCGGGGGGCGCCCGCGCGCCGCCCACACCGCGGCCACAATGGAACCGTCGGCCGGCCGCTGCTGCAGGGTGGCGTCTGGCCATGCACCGCAATCTGCGGGAGTGTCACGGTCGGCAGGGTCAGGCTGCAACCCGCACGGCGACCCTGCGGCCCCGCCGCGCGGCAGGGGCGCCGGCACGGCTGCGGCGCAGCGCGGCGCCTCAGGCTGCGCCGTATCGGGCGCGGCAGGATAGCTCGGGGCGTCCGCAGGCGCGGGAGCGCCCGTGGGATATGTTATGCGCAGGCGCACGGCTAGCGTCGCGATTACGCCGGATCCGCGGCCGCTCGCGGCCTCCGCGCCGGGGGCCGGCGGCGCGCCCTCTGGGGCCGACACTGCGTCCACAGCACCAGCCGCACACGCTGCCGCGCCGTTCATGGTGCTGCCGCTGTCCATACTGGCGCCCTCCATGCAGCACGCGTCGCCGCCACCGCGCACGTGGCCGCCCGCGGCCGCGCCGGCGCCGCCGTTGCCGCCGCCACACGCCATGACGGGTACGTCGCCGGTGAATTCGGAGCCTGCCGCGAGCGGAGCCAGCGGCACCGCGGCCTCGCCCAGCAGCCCGCAGAAGGCGTCCTCCAGGGTTAGGGTCAGGGTCCCCGCATCCGCCAGGTACGCCGCCAGCAGCCGCGGCCCGCAGCACGCCCCGAAGCGCGCCGCCGCCGCCGCGCCGGCGGCCTGCCCGGCCGCCACCGTGCCCGGTGCGCCTGCTATCGCTGCATCGGACGCGGGGCGCAGCGGTAGCAGGGTTCCGCCAGTGACGTCGCCCCACCACAGCACGCGCACCTGCGCAGTGGCGCAGGGAGGTCACAGAGGTGCTGGGCCGACCTGGAGGATGCACGTTCATGTGGAGTCGCACGCCGCGCCTGGGCGCACACACATGCCTGCTTTGGGCACCTGGTAGTGATTAATGTACAGTGAGCTACGTCTGCAACATGCCGCGCTGAACGCTCAGGCTGTGAAAAGGTGCACGGGCTGGTGGCAGGGTCACGAAGCAGAGAGCGCTTCGCCTCAGCAGCAGTGCTGCGGGCGGCTGTTTCTGCTAACAGGCAGGCTCCTGCCTGGCCTGCAGCGCGCACCTGGCAGCTTACGGCCTTGGCAACGGGCGGCTCCCATACTAAGCTGCCGATTGTTAACTCCAGCTCGCCACGCACGACGCCCTTGACGAGCGGTGGAAGCGTCAGCGGTCCACCGCGACGGGGGCTCACCGGTGCAGAGCACGTCATGCTGCACACCTGAAGGCGGCCGAAACAGGCTCGGTCACACTCAGTGCAAAAAGGGCGCTCACGCTGTGCAGGCGCAAGTCAGGCTTACCAGAACAGCAGCCTCGAGCGTGCCTGGATATCTAGCGCGCACCGTGAGTGCTTCTGTTCTACACAGTACAGCTCAGAGTGTGCTGAGCTTGACTTGACAAAGCTGCGGCGGCGTCAACAATCCGGTGCTGCGAGCACGAGCTGGGTGTCGCTCCGCTGTACCTGCAGGCCACCAGAGGCAAAGCTGTTCTGCAGCAAGACCTTTGAACAGGCTTGGACATAAACAAGCAACAGCCACGGAGCAGCCACTCCAGTGCATGGCGTGCGTTGATGGATGTTCAAAGTGCGCACTCTTTTGTAACGTTGCCACACCAGGAAGCAGCGGTGTGTGGTCTGTCAGCAAGTTCAGTCCAGACATGCACAACAATCCAAAAAAGAGAGACTAGGAGCCAATACACCATTTGCTGCAGCAGGGCAGAGGCTCCTGCAGGCCCTTCAGTGAAGAACAGTTCTGCACTCATCCCCGGACAAAATACTGCACTCCCACGTCTGCAGAAAACCCTGCTGCGCAGAGTACACAACAGGGCTTCGGGGTCGGGAGGGGGCTCACGCACGCTGTGCACTTTTCCCTCCTGCAATGCTACGGGCTGCTCGGCTCTAGGCGCTGCAGCTCTGTGCCAACCCACTAGACTGCTACGTCCCACAGGTCGGCGCGATGGGGGCAATGTACCTGTTTGGAAGGTGCGCGGGGCTCTTCTCTGCGTTGCACGCCGCGCGCCTTGGGCCGCCGCCTGAGCGTTGCCCTAACACACAGGCAGGCCCAATCTTGGTATATACATGCGCACACCTGCGCAGGCGCACCGCTACGGCGAGCGACAACCTGCCGATCGCATTCTCCATACCGCTGCTGCTGCACGGGGGCTGGGTCGTTGGGTTCCTCATCGTCTACCGGCCTGGCCCGCACCTGCCGCATGTGGGGTGCGAGCTTGGCAGGCGCGCCCCAGCTGCAGCACGCGCCGGCTCTGTGCCGCCTGTGACCAACCGCAGCTGACAACCCCAGACTGAAAGCAACTGGTGCGCGCTGCAGGCACGCAGGCTCGCTTGCCACGCCAGATGCAGTGGTCGCTGGACTGTTTGGCCTCACCTGCACGACGTTCGTTCTGCTGACCGTGCTCACTGTCACATGCCTGCAAGGTGAGACCTGGCCACGTACACCAGGCTGTGAGCACTCTGGCAGTGCGCCTGGCTTGGCCTCCTTGGCCTTGACTTGTACCGTTCCTACCTGCCGCGCTCGTCCCATTCCGTGCACGCTCGTCCAGACCCGCCTGCCTAAAGAAGCAGGCGTCAGTGGCAAGATGTCTGCGCATTTACTGGGGAGCGCCGGAAACTTGGAGTCTCTGAGATTCTTTTGGTGGTCACACTCCTCAGCGCGCTGTTGGCTTGTAAGCAGTCACGCCGGCCGCCCGCTTGCCTGGCCGCAGGCACCGCGCTGGAGATGCGCAAACGCCGCCACGCGGCGCCGCTGCTGTATGCGCTCATGGTTGTCCAGGCCGCACAGCTCATATTTGTGTGCTTCGCCACCTGGGTGGTCATTCATGCGGTCGCGCCGGGCTGCGCCGGGCGCCGCGGCCTGCACGCGCTCGTTGACGCGTCGTGGGCCCTGCTTGCGGCGGTCTGGTGCGCTCCTTGAGCTGAGCGCGGTGATGCATATTTTTTTGTGAATTGCGAGGGCGTGCGGCTGTCTGTTGAGCCTTGGTGTCACCTTGGTGACGCACCTTGATGCGTCACGGTGTCCGGTAAGCTTCTGGCGGCCTGCAAACCAGCATATTTAATCGAGCTGGGAGACAATGTCTGCCACATTACGCATCTATGGTGGCTGTCAGCTGACAAAGCCTGCATCTCTTGCCATCCATGTGGCTGGCTGTGGCACTGCGCGCTCGGGCCCAGTAGTGGTATGGCAGTGCTTGCTCTGCCCTGTCGCAGCCACGGCAGCCGTCGCTCGCGATGGGGCACAAGCGGCGAGCCAGCGCGGGGGCGCGCGAGCAGGCTGTGGCTGGTGGCCGTGTGGCAGTGGACGCCTGAGGACGACGGCGGCGTGCACAGCTGCCTGGGGCGCCTGCGCTTCCTGTCCGCGCTGCTGCGCTGCTTTGGCCTGGTCAGCCCCACCCACCTCGGTAGAAACAATCCGCGCACTCACAGCATGCCATGTGGTGTGTCCCTGTACGGGCCTTATCAATTTGTGTGTTGACAAGGCCCCTGTGGTGTACACCCGAGGCGTCAGCCGAGCCTGTTCGGCATGCGAGTGCGCGTATGAGCGCACCCATACTCACACAGGCAGTGTGTCACTCAGTGGGTGCATTGCAAAGTTGTTGCGCGCGCTGCCTGCGCAGGAAGCGGCCTGGCGCGACGTGGCGCGCGCAAGCCGTGGCGGGGAGGACGGCAAGGACAGCAACGAGGACGGCACGCGGCCCAAGCAGTGTGCGCCGCCCATGCTGCGCCGCTCGCGCTGGCGCTTGGCAGGCTGCGCATGTTGCTCTCCCCAGTAGTCGCTCCATGCAATGCGCCCATGGCATGCAGTCCAGGCACGCACGAGCACCAGGGCGCATCAGTGCCGCACACCCGCCGCCCGCCTCTGCTCCGCAAGGCCGCCGGCCGGTGTAGCCAACGCATCCCACCGCGCCTGCATGCAAGGCATGCGCGCGCGCTGACGCTGCCTCGCTGCCGCGCGCAGCGAGGAGCGCGTGCTGCACCGGCTGGCGACCGCGTACCGCACCGTGTTCGCCAAGATCGACCTCACGGCCAGCGACCAGCACGCCGGCTTCGCGTTGGCGGCCGCGCTGCAGGCGCGCTCCCGCCGCCCTGCCGCCGCCCTGCTGCCGCCCTGCGGCCGGAGCAAAGCAGGCCGCTGGCTCACGCGCAAGCAGAGCGCCTGACGATGGGCGCGCCCGTGGCCGCAGACGCGCCGCCGGCGCGCATGGGCGGAGCGCGCCCTGCTCTGCACCGGCGGCGGGCCGGACGCGGACCATGCGACGGCCACGCCGCGCGACCCCGCACGTTCGCCCGCAGCGAGCGAAGCGGCCTGCGCGCAGCCCCAGCGCGCGCGCTCGGACGCGGCAAGCGCGGCGGGCGCCGGCGCGCGCCGCAGCATGTGGTCTGTCCCGGAGGAAGTCACGGGCGGCGTGGAGGCCGCCTCGCCGCGGCGCCGCAGCGCCGCGCCCGGCGATGCCCTGCGCAGGGCCGCAATGGCCGGCCGCAGCGCCGCGTCGGCGCCCGCGCCGCTCAAGGCACCGGCCGGGGCCGCGCCCGGCGAGCCCGGGCACGGCGGCGCTGCGCACGAGGGCGCAGCAAAGGGCAGCGCTGCAGCGGCGCTGGGCACCGCACTTGTCAAGCTGCTGCCGGCCAGCCCGGCGGCGCAGACCGTGCATGTGCACGCGTCGCCGGCCGCGCATGCTCCTGCGGCCAGTCTCCATGACACCGGGTACC
>JAABUR0100008623.1_pt1 | contig 11712 bp, 9 predicted proteins | sample 5560091 | NCBI WGS metagenome assembly JAABUR01 (sample SAMN10711879, study PRJNA513375) | rock metagenome | isolation source: Antarctica rocks | place: Antarctica: Victoria Land, University Valley sud
GTGTTTTCACGCTCAAAAAGAGAGGCGTGAGGGCGCGGAGAAGAGCGTCGTGCAAGATGGCGCAGGAACTGTGACGTTTCGGCGCACCAACTCTGACGTTCGGCGCAGGAACTTTGACGCCTTACACATAGCCTGCGACCCGGCCAAGCGCGATTATTCGTTTGTTAAAGTACTGCCGTCGGTACAGTCAGTCTACTAAATTGCGGCACTGGTAGCCGCGCCTGGGCAAGTGGGCCGAGTGGGCGAAAGCGCACCAGCGCGGAAACGGTGTTACGATCATCGGCATCAAAGGGACCGATCGGCTGCGTCGCATTATACGCCACCTTGGCAACGTTCTCCGCGACGATTACGACATTTCCGTTTCCTCAAACGGTGAGCTTGCCCGTTAACCACTTCTCCAAAAAGTCTTGCAGCGATGAAGCAATTACCCGAGATGTGTCATTCTCATGATCCCATACGAGGACGCAGCTACCTTGTGCATCCTCCTCCCCGGGAGGGAAAGCAAAAAGGTCTCCGTTACCGGCCTCGGAAAACAGCAAGAGCAGACAAGCCAAATTAGCCAAATTGGTGCCTACCTAGTCCGGCTCGTGAGCACGCCTTTCAACATACATCATTTCTTCAACAAGGCGTTTCAGTGTTACTTGAGTAAGGTCGGCATCTCTCAGTAAACGACGCTCTTGCGGTACCGCTAGTAGATAGGTCTGGATCGCTCGCATTAGTTGAGCGCTTCCATCAAGATGTGTCGTTTCACTAAGCTCTACACTATTCCCATGCGTGCGGGCAGACACGACCGCACCTATGGCGTCAAAGACGTGATACACACCGTCATTTACATCAACTGCCTCCAGGTACGTTTCGGCCTCTTTCTGCGTCACAAACATATGCACGTCATCGCCTTCCACCGCGAAGATGGGGCTGATCATCTCCATATCTCTCCCTTCAGCATACGGAATCAAACGTTAGCCACCCGTGCTGAGGAAGCGGTCGAGAACATAGCGAAACTCAACTGCTAGTTCGTTCTCATTGTAGAGTTGATCACCGCCACCGGGTCGATACATAGCAAGATACGGACTTAACTCATCGAAGAGTTCCGTGTCGGCAAACTTTTCGATGAGCAAACCTTCTATGCGATCAACGTAGTTGATAGAACGATCATTTCCATTGAGAAAGCCTTGAATATACTCCCTCAGTTGTGTTCGTGGATCGCTGCTCATTTTGGCACCATGACCGTAACGATATGGTTTGTATTCGCGGCATCAACCACGACATATGGCTTGCCGGGGAGGTGCGGGGCATTTACCCTGATTGTGTTCCGCACTGGATCGTAGACAACTCTTGTCCCGGTGTCGAGTATCTGATCGACATTTGGTAAGGTCGTTGGCGGGCGTCCGGAACCGCCATAGGCAATACGCTCGGCAGCATGAGCGCTCACAGTTCTACCGCCGGGGGTGACAGCATACCCGCTCTCCCATGGTTGGCCGAGGATCTGCCGAGAAGCAAACTCTGGGTCATAGGGAACTAGGTCGGCTACAGGCTCTACCTTGCTGGCGCGGTTCAACATGGAGAGATAGCGCAGCTTATCGAGGCCCTTGGCGGTGGCAATGGAGGAGAGCACGTCGAACTCGCCTCGCCCCACGAGGTAGCCGTAGTCGCCGCGCTGCCACGCCGCCACGTATGGCTGGCTGACGCCCTGCCACACGGTCCGTGCGGCACCGCCGGGGTCCTGGCCGATCAGGCACAGGGTCTCGTTCGTCTGCGCCCACTGCTGGTCGAAGCTGGAACGGTCAAACACGTAGTCGCCGCTGCTGCGCCAGGCGAAGGAGGCGGTACTGCCCAGGCCGGTCGCAGCATCGTGCGCGCCGCTGCCGACGCCATTGGCGACGCCGCAGAGGGTGTCGCCCCAAGCTGAGAAGAAACGCTGCGCGGTCCAGTTGGTGCCGCTGACCCCGCCGCACGTCAACTCGCCGGTTGGGTCGACTAGGTTGAGCGGGTTGTCGGTGGTGTACGCGTAGGGCTGGCCCGTCGTGTCTACCAGCGGATCGACGCTGAGGAACTGGCTCGTGGTCGGGTCATAGTACCGCGCCCGGAGGTATTGCAGGCCGGTTTCGGCGTCGGTGTACTGCCCCGCGAAACCGAAGGGTGTGGTCGCGTGGCTATCCGAAATAATCCGCACCGTGAGATTGCCGTAGGGGTCGTAGGTGTACGTGGCTTGCGTGTTGCCCGACCCATCGAGCAGGGCACGCGTGCTGCCGAGTTGGTCGTGCAGGTAGTAGAGCGCCTTGCCGTCCGGCCCCACTTGTTCGAGAGGTGTACCGTCTGGCCCCGTGATGTAGCGCGTCGCGCCGTCTTGCAGCAGTGCCGGCAAGCCTTCGGCGGTGTCCCAGGTCTGGGCCGTCGTCGTTGTGCCCTGTGTCGCGGTGACGGCCTTTCCGGCGCGCAGCCCGTCCCCATCGTACGAGTAGCTCGCCGTGGTGATGCTCGCCGTGGTCGATATAACGGCGCTGATAAGCCGATCGGCTTGGTCGTACCCAAAGGCCGTGCTGGCCCCGCTGATGCCGTCGGCCTGGCTGGTGCGGTCGCCGTCGCCGTTGTACGTGAGCGTCAGATTTTGCGTCGGCGTTGTCCCCGATACCACCCGCAGCGCGGTCAACTCGTGGGCGAGGTCGTAGGTGGAGGTGGTCGTGGTCGGCCCTGTCGGGTTGACCTGTTGGGTGATCTCCTGCGCGGCGTTGGGCGCCCACGTCGCCGTGCCCGTCAGCGCACCGCTCTGCTGATCGCTTGTAAGCTGGTCGAGCGGGCTGTAGCCGTAGCTGTGGGCCTTGCCGTCGAGCGGGTCGGTGCTCGTGATGACTTGACCGAGCAAGTCGCGCCCGTAGCCGTAGCTCCATAGTGTGTTGGCCCCCTGCGTGTCCGTGATGGCCGTCAGTTGGTCGGCGGCGTTGTAGCCCTGGGCGACGCTCGTCGTGTTGGGCAGCGTCGTCGTGATGAGGTTGCTGTCGGCATCGTAGCCAAACTGGGTGGCGTGGCCGAGCCAGTCGGTGATGCCAGCGAGGCGATCCAGGGTGTCGTAGGTGCGCGTGACCACCGCGGCGGCGGGGTAGGTCAGTGCGGTGACGTTGCCCACGGCGTCATAGCCATAGCCGACGCTCTGGTTCGCACCGTTGGTGACGGTGATGGGCCGGTCGAGGGCGTCGTACTGGTCGGTGGTCGTGCCCGTGCCGTCGGCCATCGTCCGGCGCTGGCCCGTCGCCGTGTAGGTGTAGGCCACGTTCGGCGTCTGCCCGTCGCTGTAGCCGATGCTCGTCAACTCATTGTCCGCGTCATAGCCGTACTGTGTGGTGCGGCCCATGGAATCGGTCAGGGCGGTCTTGTTGCCCGCGAGGTCGTACGTGTAGGTCGTGGTGCGCGTGAGCGGGTCGGTCGTCGTGACGACCCGGTTCATCGTGTCGTAGCCGTACACGGTGTTGCGCGCGAGGGCGTCGGTCTGCGTGATGACGTTGCCGTCCGCGTCGTAGGCCGTGCGCTGGAGACTGCCGTCAGCTTGCCGCACCCCCGTCTTCTCGTCGGCGGCGTCGTAGCTGGCGACGGTCTGGTGGCCCAACGCGTCAGTCGTGGTGATGACATTGCTGGCGGCGTCGAACTGGTAGGCCGTGGTAGCCCCGCGCGGGTCGGTCATGCTGGTCAGGCGATTGAGGCTGTCATAGCCGTAGACGGTGTCGCGCCCCAAGGCGTTCATCTTGGTGATCGCGTTGCCGGCGGCATCGTACTGCGTGAGCAGGACACCTTGATCGGGCCGGATGACCTTGATCAGCTCGTTGCCCGCGTCGTAGATCTGGCGCGTGGTGTGCCCGTTCGCGTCCGTCTTGGCCCGCGTGTTACCCGCCGGGTCGTAGTCCAGGATGGTGGTCCCGCTGAGCGCATCGGTCGTAGTGATGAGGCGGTCGGCCGCGTCGTACTGGTACGCCGTGACGCGGCTCAGGGCGTCGGCCATGGCGACGCGGTTGCCCGCGAGGTCGTAGGTGTAGACGGTGGTGCGCCCCAACGGGTCAACCACGCTCGTCCGGTGGCCGAGCGAGTCGTACGCATACGTCGTGGTGTGCGAGAGCGGGTCGGTCTTGGCGATGACACGTCCGTCGGCATCGTACCGAGTCTGGTCGATCCCACCGTCGGCGTGCCGGACGCTGGTCCGCTCGTTCGCCATATCGTAGCCGTAGACCGTCTGGTGCCCCAGTGGGTCGGTCGTGGTGATGATGTTGCCGGCAGAGTCATACTGCGTGGTCGTGGTGCGGTTGAGCGGGTCGGTGACGGATGAAACGCGGTTGAGCGCGTCGTAGGACGTGATCGTGCTGCGGCCGAGCGCGTCGGTCCGCGTGACCACGTTGCCGGCGGGGTCGTAGCTCGTGGACAGGATCGTGCCGTCGGGACGCTGAACGCTGGTGCGGTGGTTGTTGCCGTCGTAGCCGTAGATCGTCTGCCGCCCGAGCGGATCGGTCGCGGTGATGAGGTTCTGGTTGGCGTCGTACTGGTCGGTGGTGACGCGGCCGAGCGCGTCGGTGACGGCCGTCGTGTCGCCGAACGCGTCGTAGGTCATCGTGGTGGTGTAGCTGATCGGGGTCCCGCCGGGGGCGTTGCCGCGTGGGTCGACGATGCTCGTCTTGCGGCCGATCAGGTCGTAGCCGTACGAGGTGGTGTCCCCGGCAGGATCGCTCGTGCTGGTGAGATTTCCGTCGGCGTCATAGGCATAGCGCGACGTGTGGCCGTTGGGGTCCGTCTTGGCGACCACGTCGCCGGGGTACGCCGGGTCGTAGGCCAGTGTCGTGAGCGCGGTCTGGCCGGTCTGCGTCAGTGGGCGTGACGTCTGCAGCAGGTTGCCGCCGACATCGTAGGTCATTGCGGTCGTGACGCCGAGCGGGTCGGTGATCGCGGTGGTGTCGTTGAGCGCATCGTACGCGTAGGCGGTGGTGCGCCCCAACCCATCGGTGTGGCTCAACAGATTGCCGCGCGCATCGTACGTGCTGTGCGACGTGTGCCCGTTGGGGTCGGTCACCGAGGCGGCACCGAGGGTGGCCGGGTCATAGGTGTACTGCCACGTCGCCGCCTGAGCCGTCCCGTAGCCCACGGTCTTGGAGAGCAACTCGTTGTTCATGTACTGTTCGATTGTGACGTTGCCGTTTGGATTGGTTTCAGTGGTCGTCTGCGAGCCGTCGGCGTTGACGGTGTACGTCATTGTGCCGGTTTGACCCAGCGGGTCTGTCACTGAGGTAACGCGCCCCGAGGGATCGTACATCATGGAGAGGGCGTTGCCTTTGGGGTCGGTGATAGTATGCAGCAAGTGCGTCCCGTCATAGTAGCCGAAGCGGGTGACGTTGCCGCCGACGTCCTGCACGGCGGTGAGGTTGCCGGCGCTGTCGTAGGTGTAGGCGACACGACGCCCGATGGGGTCGCTCAGGCCGGCGATGCGCCCCGCCGCGTTGTACAAAACCGTCAGAGAGCGGCCGGCTGGGTCTGTGATGGTAGAGAGATGGCCGTTCATGTCGTACGTTAGCGTCGTGGTATAACCGTTGCGGTCGGTTTGCGCGACGAGCGGGCCGACTGTTGCCGTGGTCGGCGCGGTGAAGGTCAACTTCTGCTGGTCCGTGTCGCGCGTGAGCGTCAGCGTGCCGTCGCCGTTTTTAACAAGCGTGGCCAATACTCGGCTCGGCGCCTGGTAGCCGCCTGATCCATCGGGGCTGAAGGTCACGCTGCTGCCATTGCCCTCGGTCGCCGTGATGACGCCGCTGACGTCGGTGCTCAGGTAGGCATTGTAGCTGTCAGTCCAGCCATAGCCGAGCGGACTATCTTGGCTCGCGGAGAGCGAGTTATAGGTGCGGCTGAACTGGAGGGGGAGGCCACGCCCCGGCACGGAGAGGTCGGTGAACGTGTTGTAGAAGTCGCCCGTGGCACAGTTCACCGGGTCATTGGCATTTTGCACGACCTTCGTCGTACAGAACGTCGCCTTGATGTCGGAACTACCGTTTCCTGTAGCGTTCGCTGTGCTAAGGCCTGGGCCGAGCGGCACCCGGCCATTGTACGGACAGCTTTCCATCCCCGTACATCCTGGAGGCGTCTGGCAGACGCCTCCATCCCCCGTGCTGGAGCACGGATAGGCGAACACGACCGTTCCTTTGGTCGCCGAGATGCGGAAAAGCGACTGGGGGCAATAGCCTTGGCTCCACAGGTACATATGCAACCACTGCCCGCTGGTGGATGCCCCACCCGCGTTCGTGCTCACGCCGCCGCCCCCGCCGCCGTTGTAGATGTCCTTGTCACAGCCGCCTTGCGCCGTGTTCTGCGCGAAGTACCACTGCGCGCCCGTGCTGGCCGCCACCCAGACCGAACTCCAGGTGTAGGCGTTGTAGGGATGCACGACGACTTCCTCGATCCCATCGCGTGGCGCTGTCCCGTCATTCTGTATCACTAGCATGTGCTCGCCTGAACCATCCGGAGTGGGCTGCAGCGAGCAGTTCGTCGTCGGGCATTGCAAGCCCTGTTCAGTATCAACTTGCCAAGGAGAAGAACTCCCAATGCCGTGGATGAACCCGCAATCGCGCAGGTCGATACATCCGCCCTGGGCCTGCAGCGAGACGCCGCCATTGTACGCGCACGACTCCTGCCCGGCGCACCCGGGCGGCGCTTGACAGACCCCACCATCTCCGGTGCTGGAACAGGGATAGGCGAACACGACGGCGCCTTTGGTGACCGAGAGGCGGAAGTAGGACTGGGAGCAGTAGCCAGGGCTCCACAAGTAGACATGCTGCCATTGCCCGCTGGTCGAGCGCCCTCCGGACACCGAGGTGCTCACCCCTCCGCCGGAGCCGCCATTGTAGATGTCCTTATCGCAGCCGCCCTGAAGCGTGTTCTGCGCGAAATACCACTGCGCGTCCGAGCTAGCCGCGACCCAGACCGAACTCCAGGTGTAAGCATTGTTCGTGTGCGTGATAACCTGCTCGATGCCGTCCTGTGGCATCGTCCCATCATTCTGGATGACCAGCATGCGCTCGCCCGACCCATCGGGCGTCGGCTGCAGCGAGCAGTTGGCCGCCGGGCATTGCAGGCCCTGTTCCGTGTCGATCTGCCAGGGTGAGGAACCCCCGATACCATCCGCAAACCCGCAGTCGCGCAGATCCATACAGTTCGTCGCGGCGAGAGCCTGCGGGCTGAACCTATTGCTGAAGATGCGTTGGCCTCGCAACAGAGAGCGATGCGCGCCGGACGTGTGGTAGGCCGTTGTACCGACCATATGCCCGCTCAACGGTATGGCAACGCGGCCAATGGAGGCGAGCGGATGGTTGTCTATGCGACTATGCCCGCGCCGCACCAGGTACCACAGGCGTCCGTGGTGACTCTCGAGCGCGAGTGTAGAGCCAGTCGCCGAGTGGCGTAGAGTCGGTAGGCCGGGGTTAGCGCTATGGGGGCGCGGTGTGCCAGGTGCGAGACGAAGCGATGCGAGCCGTCTTTGATATCCATCCTTTGGGCGACTAGAAGGGCCCGTAACGGAGCCCAGACCTGACGCGTTTGTATGTGCGGTTTGAGATGGACCGGCAGCTAACGCGGCCGTGAGGGGTCCGAAGCCGCCTAGACCCAGGGTTATCAAAAGGACTAGGTGCCAGATGCGCATGCGTACTACCACGAAACACTCCTCAACTTGCGCGCGATTGAGCGATCGATGTACGGCCTTACGCCACTTTTGCTGTCTACTGTATAGGAAAAGGGTCCTGCCTGTCAATGACCCGAAAAGGCTATAGACACGTTGCGCCGCTTGTGGTAATGGCGCTTTGTTATCTCATCCTTACCGCGTCATTGCAATTTCTGGACATGCACTGCGAAACATGGGTCCTGCGGCGACTTGACGCAACTGAGGCGAGACGTGGCCTTATCGGCGCAGTCTCTCCCGCGAGAGGCCATGTTACCGGCGCGGTTGGGGGCGCTAACGGTATAATAACTGGGCCGGTAATAGAACTGGGGCGGTAACGAAACGAGATGAGGGCAGCAATGAGCGGGTTGCGCGAGGAGCTGGCGACGTGGCGGAGAGACATGATCCGCTCCACCGGACTGGCCCCCGCCACGGTCGATCGCTATGTCGGCGACGCGGACCGCTTCGTCACCTGGCTACAGGGACAGGACGCGGAGGCGACGGCGGCCGACGTGACGGCGCAGGATGCGCGTGACTATCGCGCCCATCTCCTCCGCGCGGGGCGCGCCCCGGCCACGATCAACCGCGCCCCGCGCCCTGGCCCACGCCGACTGGATCGCGGTGCGGCGGACCGCCGCGCGGGCGATACCCCGCGATCATGGCTTGGCTCTGGCCCTTGTGTGCCTGCTGCGCTTTGCCGGTCCCCGCGTTGGTGAGGTCGCCGCCCTGTGCCTGCCCGACGTGCGGATCTCATCTCGCCGCGGCACGTTGGTCATTCGCCAGGGGAAGGGGCTCAAGCAGCACGAGGTGCCCCTGGTCCTGGAGGCTCCGCGCCGTCGCGCATGCGGGCGCGCATGCGATTGTTCTCCTCCGTCCCCTGGTGAGGAAGGTCATCTCGTGCGGTGGCCGGGGTAAGAACCCGTCCTGATCGTGCGCACTCATACTGTCTCCTTTGCACGTCTGCGGTAAAAATACCATCAGCTTAACGCCGTTGCCTCATCATCGTCACTGTCGGTGTGGGCCTGTGCCCCCGTGCCACTGGTTACCCCGCCCTTCGACTTGTTCCGCGCACCCTTCGGGCGCCCTGACCGCCCCAGGTGCGCGCGCCGGTACGCCTCGATGGCCTCGGGCGTGACCAGGTTGAGCCGGGGGCTAAACTTCACCACTTTCAGTGTGCCGACGCGGGCGGCCGTCCTGAGCGTTTCGGGCGAGATCCCGAGCTGGGCGGCGGCCTCGGCGACGGTGAATAACGTGTGTTCCTCGTCCATACCTGTAGGGTACAACCTGGGCCAGGGACGGCGGGGCGGCTGTCCCGCGACAATCGGGGTGCGGGTGATGGTCATAACCAAGGGCGTGTCCTCCTATGTGGTGGGTGTGGCGGGGCCGGCATGCGGGGGCCAGCGTACGGCCGCACATGCCGGCCTCCGCGCTAGCGCCCCTCGCGGGCGAGTTGGCTGGCGGCGCACACGATCTGCCGCGCCAACTCGCCCGCGTCGCCGGTGTTGACCAGTGTCGCGTACAACGGCGACGACGGTTCAGGCGGCAGGGCCGCGCCGGCGCCGGCTAACTCGGCGTAGGTGTCGGACGCGCGGCGTACAGCGGCCTGGGCGCGGCGCACGGCGTCGGCGGCGTAGAGCAGGATCGTGCTCGGAGAGTCCGGCAGCGGCTCTAGCGCGCACAATGCTTCAATCTCATCGGTTAGCTGGCTCATCGTGGCTACCTCCGTGTGTTGGGTGGTGTGGGGCCTCTCGTGGGGGGAGGGCCGGCCTGCCGTCGTGGCAGGCCGGCCCCAGGGCTGACGGGGGCTAGTAGTCGTCGGGGGTGAGCAGGGTCGTGGCGTGTCGGCCTGCCTCGGTGATGCACCACACGCGGCCACCATCTTGTAGGTGGTAGACGCTCAGGATGCGCTCCCCGTCGCGGATGGCGTCCTCATTGAGACCGTAATCACCGGGGTCGATGTCGCCCCAATCGCCGGCCCAATGCCGCGCGAACAGGTGCGGGGGCGTGGTCAGGCCCGCCGCGCAGGCGTCCAGCGCGCCGACGGTGGCGGCGAGCACGCCAAGCCCAAACAGGCCGGGGATGGGCAACTCGACGCCGCAGTCGGCGCACAGGCGGCGCGCGACGGCCAGGCGCCCGGCGGCGGGGATGGGGATGATGGCGCCGCCGTAGGGCCGGGGACGCGGGCGCTCGCGGGTGAAGCACGGCGGGCACAGCAGGCGGGCGCGGTGTTGGTAGGCGAGCGGCTGGGCGTCGTTGGTGTAAGGCGTCACGTTCGTTGCGCCGGCCGTGAGCGTGGCAAGGCGAAAAACGTCATGATTGGTGCGCGGAAAACGTCACGTTCGCTGCGCCAATCGTGCAGAAACGTCACGTTCGTTGCGCCGATCCGCGCGGAAGGGGAGCGCGCGTCGCACACAGAAGACGAGTGGACGGATGCTCTGTTGAGCGCCACATGATGCCTGAGGTGGCGGGAGAGGGGCGTGGGTGGAGGATGGCGCAGCGAACGTGACGTTAACGGCGCAGCGAACGTGACGTTCGGCGCAGCGAACGTGACGCCTTACCAGCCCCTCGGGATAAACTGTCCCCGCGCTAGAGGCGGCGTGTTAGAGTAACCTCGATCACAAGGACGATGCATGGGGCAGGACGTCGAGGGTGAGGGCAGCGATGGGCCAGCTACATCTGGGGGTAGGGACGCGCTACGAGCGGGATGGGCGCACGTTTCTCGTGCAGCAGGTGTTGGGGGACGGGCGGCTGGTGGTGGAGGACCAGAGCGGCGGGGGCCAGGGGGTGGTGACGCGGGAGGGGCTGACTGCGGCGTGGGCGGACGGGGCGCTGCGCTTCGCGGGGCGGGGGCGGGGGCGGGGGGCACGCACGGAGGAAGCGGGGGGACGGCCGAGGGCGTACACGATCGCTGATTTCCACGTGTTGCCGGACGGGGAGCGCGCGGAGGCGTGGCGGCGGTATGCACTGATCCAGCCGCTGCTGGCGTGGCCACCGGAGCGGCGGACGCGGCGCGCGATCGCGGAGTATCTTTCCTCGGCCGCAGGGCCAGAGCACACGACGCACGGAGCGGCGGGAGAGGCCACGAGCCGAGGCAGTGTGGAGCGGTACCTGCGGGCGTACGAGGCAAGCGGGGGGGACATCCGGTCACTGGTCCCAACGACGATACGGCGTGACACAGGCCGCTCGGGACTGGAGGCGGAGCTGGAGGAGGTCATCCAGGGGGTGCTGGCGGAATGCCGGGCGGCACCGGCGCAACGGACGGCACGGGCGGTGTACTTCATGGTGATCGAGCGGGTGCGGGTACGCAACCAGGGGCGAGCGCCGGAGGAACAGATAGGGTTGCCAGGCCTGTCGACGATTGAGCGGCGGGTGAAGGCGGCGGGGACGGCGGGGGTGCTGCGGCGACGGCCAGGACCGCGCGAACGACGGGCGGACGCGGGGGTGCAGCCGGGACCACGGGCGACGCGGCCGTTGGAGCGGGTGGAGCTGGACCACACGGTGCTGGACCTGATCGTGGTGGGCGAGGAGGACCGGCTGCCGATCGGGCGGCCGACGGTGACGCTGGCGCTGGACGTGTACAGCGGGCTGCCGGCGGGGGTGCATGTGGGGTTCGAGGCGGCGGGATACGGGGCGGCGATGCGGTGCCTGCTGCACGCGATCCTGCCGAAGGAGGACGCACAGGCGCGCTACGGGACAAAGAACGGGTGGCCAGTGTACGGGCTGCCGGAGACGCTGGTGGTGGACCGAGAGCCGCACCTGGTGAGCGGGGACCTGGCGGATGCGTGTGGGCCGTTGGGCATCCACCTGGACCCGACCCCTGTCCGACGGCCGTGGTTCAAGGGGGCGATCGAGCGGCAGTTCCGAACGCACAACACGGGGCTGGTGCATGGGCTACCGGGGACGACGTTCTCGAACGTCTTGGCGCGGGGAGAGTACGACGCGGCGGGGATGGCGTGCATTTCCCTGACGCGGTTCCGGGAGATTCTGCACATGTACTTGCTGGATGTCTACGGGCAGGAGTGGAACCGGGGGGTGGAGGG
>JAABUR0100008624.1_pt1 | contig 11711 bp, 11 predicted proteins | sample 5560091 | NCBI WGS metagenome assembly JAABUR01 (sample SAMN10711879, study PRJNA513375) | rock metagenome | isolation source: Antarctica rocks | place: Antarctica: Victoria Land, University Valley sud
TGGACACATCAGGACGTGTGGAGATCGAAGGAAGAACATGCAGACTGTGCCATGGGTGGATGCTTGCCTGTATGTCCACCGCATCGACACGCTTGAGTTGGCAGCCAACAGACACAGCATGCGAAATAGAGGCCGGGATGGCCGCACGAGCACTTTCGTTGGCAGCTTGTCAGCGACATGGTCGGACGCTGCAGGTGCTTGATAAGTGCTCGAGCCGCGCGGCCACAGGCGCGCACCTGCACCAGCTGCTGCGCGGCAACCTCGCGCGCGCGCGCGCCGCTTTGCGCCTGCCGCAGCTCATCGCAGCCGGCCGCGAAGCGCCGCTGCTGCGCGGCCGCCGCGGCCGCCGCCGCGGCCGCCGCCCGCGCGGCCGCCAGGCTACGCGCGCGCTCCGCGAGCGCCGCGCGCCGCTCTTCTGGAGTTTGCTGCAGCGGCAAGAGGGTCTGCTCACCTCCCGCTAAGAGTCATGAGCTGATTGACAGTATTCGCTGCTGATTGAGCTTGCGTCTGATGCCTGGTTCTTCTCAACGTCGCAAATAGGTCTGAGTTGTCGCGACGTGGCAACCAAGCCAACCAGACCGGTGGTGCATGCGCTGCCAAGCCGACACAGCTCCTGCCTGCACCAGTCCCTCATTGCACGTGCTGGTCGAGGCTGCAGGGGCTGCACAGCGCTGCTTGGCTTGCCCCTACAACAGTGACTGTGCACCGCACGCGCGTGAGCGCGGCCGCTCGCCTGCTTGCTCAGAAAGTCGGCCTGCACCGCCAGCAGCTCCGCGCGCTGCGCGTCCGCAGCCGCCTGGCGCGCTGCGGCGGCCGCCGCCGCGGCCGCGGCCTGCTCCGCCGTGCGCGTGTGCGCTGCGCGCGCGCACGCCGCGCGAGCCTGCGTCCGCCCCTCCCAGGCCGCAACTTCGCCCAGCTTGCCCGCCTCCTGGTTGTTGCACACATGGCCGGGGCTGTCAGCTGTGTGCACTGCGCAGCAGCGGTTGCTTAGGCTACGTACACTCCTGTTGTATTTCGTGGCGTTAGTTCAATACTTCAGCTTGAAGGCGGCCTTGCACGCGAGTTGCTAGCAAATGCAGGGCACCGACTGTCGTGCGGGGCAAGAAGCAGAGTAGCAGCGCTAACGGCGTAGTCAACCGTGGTTGGCATAGCTTGATAGCTGCTCGGCAGGCCCTTGCTCGCCTGTATGGTTGCACGATACAGGGCCAAGTTGTCCTCATAGGCACGCAGCTTGAGGATGCGTCCTTCGCCTGGGGTGCGCAGCTGCGCGCCCACGGGACAGAGGCCTTGTCTGTGGGGCGCGCGCACACAGCGCGCGCAGAGTAGGCACAGGAGCGCAAGTTGCGCCTTATACAGCGCACCGCTGTGCATGCCCCCATGGCTACCAGCAGGTGGCCAGGCGCTGGACGCCCCCGATTTGCTGGCAAATTGTTGTCCCGAGTGTAACCGCTTCAAGCCCTTGATCATTTTTGATGTTCGAATCATGACGGAGCAGCTCGTGACGGAGGGTCATGAAGAGGATGGCATGGAGCAACTCAGCTGCAATGTGATCACCTCATGAGGTGCTTGTGCGGCACAAGCTGTGCCACCATGGCTGCTGAGAAGCATGCAAGCGGGCGCTCTCCTTCTTGAGCGGTGCCTCCTGAGAGGAGCTTCTATGGACACACCAGGCACCTCGACTCCAGCCTGCGCTCACTGGCTGAGCCGGCCGTGTATGGCTGCCGCAAGCTGGTCAGCAGATGCGCTCGCGCCGCCGCTGCGAGAGCGCTTTCGCCGGCCATGACACTGTGCGCTAGCACGCAGTATGGCAAGCCTGCACTGCACCATCTGCCTGGAGCTGGCAAGCAGTGCCGATGACAAGACATGGTCCGTGCTGCCCTGCGGGCATGTGTACCACACGACGTGTGTGGCGCAGCACCTGGAGTTCAAGCAGTCATGCCCCAACTGCCGGGTGCGCACAAGGCTGCGTGCCAGAGTCACGCGCCTCTCACCTGGCGTTTCCTGCCACAATAGAGCCTGCGTGCCATAGCTACGCGAGGTATCAGCAGTCCTGCTTGGCAGGCTCCTGTGCCACACACAGGACGTAAGGCGGCGTGTCCACTTTGTGCGCGTGCTGGACGCCGTTGCTTGTCGTATGTGCAGGTAGCCCTGTGTGGGCTGTCGCAGCTGAGCGCCTCTCTGTGCGCGAGGTGCTGCGGTCTGTGTGCTTGCCGCCCAGCCAGTTACTTCTTATGGCAGGCAGGCCTGACGCACACGCGCTGCAGGCTAAAGCACGGCAGAGCCCAAAGCGGATCTTCCTGGACCTGGTCGGTGGCGACCCGCTCGGCGGCTCGCCCGGCCGCGCGCCGTCGGCCGCCAGCCTGACCGCCGCAGACGTGCGCATCCGCCTGCTGGAGCAGGCACTGCAGGAGGAGAAGCAGGAGGCGCGCGCCCTCTGGGTGCATCTTAAAGCCCAGCAGCTGGAGTATAGGCTTGGAGTGTAGGCTGACTACATGAGCCGGTACAAGTGTGACGGGAGGCAGTGCTGCGCTTTGCTGTACCGCACGTAAAGAGAATTCCTGCAAAATGGTTTGATCATATGTACCGAGCAGCGTCACACGTTTGCATAGAGCAGTCTGCATAGAGCAGTCAAAACTTGCACAGTTGCAAGGTGGTCCTTCAAGCACTGTGCGCCGTCGGCGTGCAGACGCTGAAGGTGCGACGCACGCTTGAGGAGCTCAAAGAGCAGCAACATGAGCTGGAAGAGGACTACCAGGAAGCGCAAGAGGAGGCCGAGGCCGCTGAGGTCAAGATTGCCGCAGCGCACAGCAGGTCAGCTGCCTTCTGCCCCTGCACTGTGTTTGCATCACAAAGTCTGCACACTATACAATTGGAGGTGTTTGAACAATGTGCGCGCCTTAAAGCTCTCAGCGCAAGCTCAACGTGCATTGCCACAGTCAATCACACGCAGGCTCTGAGCAGCGGGGCTGCCCGGCCAGGCCGCGAACCTGGCATGACTAGCAGCCGTGGATGAGGCGAAGGCGGCTAGCAGGCTGAGAGCTGCGTCGCTGAGCAAGAGAGGTGTCGGCTGGCAGCGCCAAGCATGGCTTGGCGCGTGCGCCGCGCAGGACGGCCGAGGCGGAGACCCGGACCGCCGCCGTGCGGCGCGAGGCCGAGGAGCGCGTGCAGGCGATGCGGCAGGAGATGCACCGCACGGCGCTGCAGGCGGACGCCGCGCACAAGCACACGGCGCGGCCCCCGCCCGGCCCCCGCCACTCCCCGGCCGGCCTTCCCGCCGGCCGCTCTCCGCGCCCGCGACCGCCGCGGCTCCTCGTGTGCCAGTCCGCGTCGCCGTTGTGCTGTTGCCCGTCGGGCCACGCCGCCTGCAGGCGCCGGCAGCAGCGGGCCCGCTCCGCCAGGCCCTGCCCTACCCTAATCGTAACCCTAGCCTACCGCATCACGCCCTGCGCCAAGGCCTCGCGGCGCGCGCGCAGAAGGGCAAGCTGTACAAGCTGCAGAACCAGCAGCACGCGCTGGCGGCCGAGAACGCGCTACTGCGCCTGCGCACGGAGACCGAGCTGGGCCGCGCCGCGCTCGACGACCTGCTGCGGCGCATGGCCGGCGGCGCGCAGGCACGGCGGCGCCCGGGGGGGCACTGCTCGCGACGCGGGGCGGCAGGCTGCACCTGGCTGCCAGGCATGCGGGGCGGCGCTGGGCTGCAGGGGTGGCTGCGCACACCACCGGCTGCTGGCTGCTGACGGATTGCCTTGTTCGGTGCGTGCATCACATGTCAGTGGCGCATTATGCCCCTGCGCGGCGAGTGTCTGGCTGAGCAGCGGGTGCCCAGGATGACTCGGGCTGCGCAACGCCCTGTGCATGCGAGCAAGAGGGGTGCGCCGCTATCATCTCAGCCTGCAGGCATGGCAGCCATACGGTGCGTGGCTCGGCACTCAGCAGCCCTGCACAGCGGCACTTAGCGCTTGAGGTCCGCCGGGCCGGCGCGCGCAGGGGCACGGCCGCGCCACGCAGCCCGACGTGGACCGCTTCGCCGTGCTGCTGGAGCTGCGCAACGGCGAGTACAATGCGCTCATGCGCAAGCACACCGGCGCGCAGGAGGCGCACCGCGGCACGCTGCGCGAGCTGCGGGTGCGCCGGGCCTGCGCACGTCTGCTGCTTGAGGGCAGCCCGGCATCCATGCGCTTGCTCTCTACCTCGCATGCCCCTGCCATGCTCGTGGCGCGCACGTCTCGCTGTGCGCCGGCCCCGACCGCCTGGCCGATCGGATGCGCGCGGCCCCTCATGCAAGCAGTGCCAAACACTCGCCGCACAGCACTTCTCCCGTCAAACACTCCAGCGCACATGCGGCCTCGTCCGGCAAAGGCAGGCCAGGCAGCGGCGCTCGCGTGCGCCGGCCTGCCACGCGGCTCCCATGCCGCGGGCGCTACGCGGTGCCCGCGAACGGCACACCTCACCGCCCTCTACACATCCCATTCGCACAGCCGCCAGCGTCTGGGGCGCTCTCGCAGGAGGCCCAGGCGCGGCTGCAGCCGCTGGACGCGCAGCTGCGCAGCGCCAAGGCGCAGCTGGCGGCAGCCGCGGCGCGCCTGGCGGCCGCGGCCGCCCCGACGCGCAGCCCTGCCCAGAGCCCCACCCGGGCGGTCCCCGCGGGCGCGCGCGCGCGCGCGGATGTAGTCGGCAGTCGGCAGCAGGCCCGCCGCGCGCCCTGCCAGGCTGCACGCCGGGGAGCTGCAGGCGGCGGGCGGGCGGGAGCGGCGGCGGACGCGGTCAGGCCCGGGGCAGGCGCTGCGGCTGGCGGCGGCAGCGGCCGCAGCCAGCCCGGCGACGAGCAGGACGCCGGCGCGGAGCTGTGGGAGCGCTGCGCGGCGGACGCAGAGGCCGGCACGCCCGGCACGGCGGGGAGGGACGTGCTGGGCGCTGAGCAGTACCCCAGCCCGGGCAGCGCCGCGAGGCCATGCCCTGGCAGCGCCGCGATGCCCTCGGGCCTGCCTTTCGGGGAGCCGACCGAGGTGTGGAGCCCTGGCGCGGCGGGCGGCGGCGACGCCGGGCTGCGTGGCCATGCGGCCGAGGAGGCCGCCCTGCTGGCCGCGGGGCTCGCGCGCGGCGGCGAGAGGTCCGCCGCAGATAGGGCCGACTGTGACGGAGCGGGCGGAGCGAGCCCGGCAGGCGCTGGGGCGCCCTGCGAAGAGGGCGGCGGCCGCAGCGGCCATGCGGGCGATGAGGGCGAGCTGGTCAGCCTTTTCACCGAGGAGGAGGAGGACAGCGACGCCACGCGGAGCGGGAACGACCGTGGCGCCGGCAGCCTGCAGGACGCAGCCTCGTCGCGCCCACCCGCGGCCGCGCGCTGCGCGAGTACCGAGGCGGCCTGCGCCGATGGCGCTGCGCGCTGGTCCGCCTGCCAGGCGCCGTGCATGGCGCAGCCGGGCCAGCATCGGCGCGCTTCCGGGGCGGCCCCTGGCGATGCCGTCGCGCGCAGCGCAGGATGCGGGGATGTCACAGCCGCCGACATGCCCTGCAGTGCGCCGCCGCGGCACCGCGGGGGCCATGGCGGGCTGCGCAACGCGGCGGCCGGCTCGCACGGCGCGGCGGCGCGCTGGCCGGCCTGCAAGGAGAACGACCCGGGGGCGGGTTGGGCGCGAGGCGCGCGCGCCGCGGCGCCGCAGAAGCGGGCACTAGCGAGCCTGTACGCCGCTGATAGCGGCGACGAGCGGGGCACAGGCGCGGAGCATGCAGGCATGTCCGTCTCGGGCGCAACCGCGCCCGCGCGGGACGCTGCGCGGGATGCGCCCTTGCCAGGGTCGGGGTGGGCCGGCGGGGCTGCGGGGTATGCTGCGCTGGCAGCTTGCGGGCTGCTGGACGGCCTGTCGCAGGCGCCGATGACGCCGCTCAAGCCGGTGCGAACAGACTTACACACACCCGGCGATGCACGCACTGAATCTGTTTGCTGCCCGCTCGTGGCTGCAGACCCCGTCGGCATTGATACAGTGTGGGCATACACCGCTGGCGGGTCGCATGCGAAGTGCTCACTTATTCCCACAGGTTGTGCTTCCAAAGCAAGATTGTACTCTGACGTGCACGTCAAGGATGCCATGCGGTCCGTGGTCACGCACTACAGCACTTGTGACAGCCCTGACGGCCGCGCATCTTTGCTGAACCAGCCCCTGCATGCCTGGCGCGCAGGCGCGCCCGGCAGCGCTGGGCGGCGAGGCGAGCTTCCTGCCCGGCGGCCGCGGCCGCGCGGCCGGCGGCGCCGACGGCGGCACGCTCGTGCGCCACGGCGCAGACGGGCGCGGCGGCCGCGCCAAGGTGCTGTGCGCGGGCGACCGACAGCCGCTGCAGGTGCGGCCCAACGATAGGCTACTATAGAGCACTGACTCAAACCCGTTCTGCCACAATTGCTTATAGGGCAGCTGCGCCAAGGTGCTGCGCAAGGGCAGGCACGTGCCGCTGCGGATGTGCGTCCCCAGTCCCAGGCGCGCCTGGCCACTCGTGCACAGGAGGCACTCAAAGCAGACGGCAAGGCACCGCTCCCCACTGCTGCGGATAAACTCTCATGTGCGAACATGCATTCGGCGGTGACCGCGCACCGCCAACAGGCTAAGCTGCGCGCCGCGCCCGCGCGCGGCAGGGGGCCTGGCAGGCGCCGCCGCCGCGCAGCGCGGCAGCGCCGTCGTTGACGTCCTGGCCGCCGCGGCACCTGGCGCCCGGCGGCAAGCGTGCGAAGGCCGCGGGCCGGGGCGCCGATGGGGCTGGCCTGACCATGCACCATTTCTTCATCGCCAAGACCTAGCAGAGGGTCGTCCTGCGGCACGCGCACGCGAGGGCTCGCGCTGCAGCGGTGTGGACGTCCCGGCCTGCTGCGGCCTGCCAGCGCAAGCTGAGCTGTTTGGAATGCTGAGCATGTGCTATAATGTAGTTCCCGTCCTCACTGCCCTGGGAGGGTTACTTTGTCATGTGAGGACAGGGCAGGACGGGGCTGGCACCAGCATGCCAGTGGGTCCTCTGTCAAGTATGCTCCTTCAGCTAAAATAGACAGGTCTTGACCGTTTTCCAGACACTTTCCGTGTGTTCAAGCGTCTGTCCCTAAGGTGCATGTCATGCAGGCGTGCTTACGTAGGTGTGACGGAGGGTGAGAGCGTTTCTGGGTATACTTTGCAAGACAGGCTAATGCAGAAAGTTGCGGCTGAGCTTACCCATTGGTCACCAGCGAAAAGAAGCAGCTCTGGTATGTGTCATCATAAGCTGAGCTAGCAAGTGCCGCCCAAGACATGTGCGGGCCGCACAGCGCGACAGCAACGGGCAATCTGCCAACGCCATCAACGGTTGGTGACCAACCACCCCCATGCGCGCATCAGCCCTTTGCAGGCTTCGCGGCCTTGTCAGCCGGCTTGGCAGCCTTGCCGCCCTTTGCGGGCGGCGCGGCCGCGGGCGGCGCCGGCGCCGGCGCCCGCGGCTCCTGCGCGTGCGCGTCCTCCCACCGGTCCAGGCCCTGCACCGCGCTGGCGCAGAGCTGCGCGCCCTCCGCCTCCCTCTGCGCGGCGTCACCATCCAGGGCTGGCTGTCATTGCAGCCACCAGCCTGCTCAAAGACCTGAGGTTCAGCAATTCTTCCACACGGTGCGCACACACACAACCTGCATGTACCCATGCAACACCGCTTGAACATGTGCCCATGAGCACAGCTCGAGCTTCCCTACCCATACTGCAGTACACAGCTTGATGCCATTCTGTTTCCCTGTTTCTGTGGTACGCGGGAGGCGGGTCGGCAGATGTGAGGGCGCAAGCGGCACCTGCCGCAGCTGGGCCGCACGGCGCTGCTCGCAGCCTGCGGCCGCGCGCGGCGGCAGCGCGGCCACAAAGCGCACGTAGGGCTGCGAGTCGACCAGCGCGGCCGGCGCGATCTGCGCCAGGGTCTTGCTTGTTAGAGCTTGCGCTCTCTCTTGCTCGCCTGGATAGCATGAGGCCGTCCCTACCCAGGCTGCTCGGCTGCAAGCGGTGCGGCTGCAGCTAATATGCAGCGCCGCTCTGCCCGGCATGGGCCTCCTGTGGAGGCATGCAGACACGACTCTATATCCCGCACCATCAGTCCCGCATCAAGTGCTGCGGCAAAAGCATATCACCTATCCAGCACACATCTGCGGGGCAGGCAGCGGCGCGCCCCGGCACCTGCAGCTCTGCGGTCGGCGGCAGCGTGGCGTGCGCGTGCTTCATGGTGTCGCCCGCGCGGCCCGTGCCAAAAAAGTGCTCCCGCGTCACCTTCACCTTGCTGCGCGAGCGCACCATACATGTTATGCCCACCGCCACTGAGGCTGCGCGGCGAGGGCCATGCATCGCCGCGAGCGCATGCCAAGACAGTAGTCATTATTATTATTTTTTGCTATAGGCTTGATCGCAACCTGAGTCATAAAGCTTGCACGGCGTGAATGAGGCTGCTCTCGTGTGTGGATGCCAGTCAAAGCCAGCCGGGTATGGGCACCGCAGGGCTGCACCGGTGCAGGGACTTCTCGAACGCATGCGCATCCCCGTCGGACAAGTCGCCCATGCCCGGCACGCGTGCCAGGTGCATCACTAGCGGCTCCCGCTCCGCGCAGACTGCCGCGCCGCGGACCCGTCAGCAGGGCATGCAACACAACCTAGTGACTCCTGTGGCCCCAGTGCGTGCTGCCCTCACTTCATGCGTCAGCTCCGCTGTTCTGCAGACATGCGCCCGAGCGGGTGAGCACACCGCAGCCCCTGCACGGCGCTTGCAGGGCTCGACCCAGCCCCTGCGGAGGGCGCGCGCGGCCCGCGCCGGGCGCGCACCGGGCTCCCGCGCGAGCTCGCCCGGGAACTTGCGCGTGCCCTCGAAGCGCGGCACCGCCCCCTGCGGCTCCAGCAGCCGCCGCCGCCCGCCGCCGCCCGCGGGCCGCGGCGCCCACTCTCGGCGCGCCTGGCGCGGCAGCCCGCTGGGCCGCACGACACAGGCAAAGCGGTCTGGCCCCGCGTCGGCAGCCACCCAGCCCACTGTCCGACACCCCTGCTCTTCCCGAACGGCTCGTCAGGACGGCAGAAGGCCTAGGCCTACCCTGTGCCCTGCGCAGGGTCTGCCAGCCCAGGGCGCACGCCCACCCAGGCATGCACCGCCGCGCCTTATGCCGCAGGCCCTCGCACGGCGGCGGCTCTGCCGGGGCCTCGCCGGCCGCGCCGCTCCATTGCCAGCTGCGCCCGCCGCAGGGCGCCCGCACGGCCTCAACAAAGTACGTCCGCCTGCGCAGCGCCCCCGCGCTAGCGCTCGGCCCGCGTGCCGCCCCTGCCCGGCCGCTCCAGCCGGCAGGAGAGGCGCTGACCCATGAGATGCATTGGGTCGGAGGACCGGCGCTGTTCGTGCGCACTCTGCAGCACCATGATGATCACTGGATGATAGGACTTGGCATTGTGCAGCGGGGGGCGGCTGCGCAGGTTCGCACCTGCCGGACGTCTGCGCGGCCTGCTCCCCACCCTCGCGCCCGGGCGCGCGCGCCAGGAAGCGGCCCACGCCGCCCTGCAGCGCCTGCGTCCGCCCCACGCGCGTTGCCTCAGCCTGCTAGCCGGCGGCCCACCAGGCGCCAGCGTGGTGACTCGCGGCTGCTGCGCAGCGCACGCTGCTATGCGCACCCGCATCTTCACACCCTGCCCTGTGCTCACGGCCAGTGTGAGTACTGCTTTATCTCTCCTCACTGGTTTGTCACTCCTCACACTCGTCCTTCAGCAGGGCTCTGCTGGCCGGTTGGGAGCTGTGTGGTGCTGGTCTTGTCTGGCCCGGTGCCATGCGCCCGGACCTGACCTGCCTGTGACGTGGGGCCTCCGCAGCAGCGAGCCGGAGACGCGAGCAGCGCAGCGCGCGCAGGCTGGCAGCGCGTGGGGAGGGCGTCACGCGTCTGACGAGCCGCCCAGCGCCGTGAAGCAGTAGCCCCTAAGCAGAGCGGGCTACAGGGGGCCCACACGCGCGCAGTGGCAGCTGAGGAGGGGCGGGGGGTGCACGTCTGGCGGCGCGGGTGCGGCACGCCGGCCGCCGAAGCCGTGCGCGCACGCGGCACGCCCGCTGCGCCACACACGCTGACAGGCTTCCGGTGCGCGCCGCAGGCGCGTGCACCATGGCCACAGGCGCAGCTGCGGTGAGCCATGCCCACAGCCGCGGGCACTGCATCTGCAGCCTCTTCAGGCGTCCAGCTCGGCGTCCTCGAGCTCGGGCAGCGGGAAGCGCAGCACGGCCGCCACGCCCGACAGCTGGTTCAGCTGCTCGCCGCTCGCGTGCGCGGCCGAGAAGACGAGCGCCTCGCCGCCGGCCGCCGCCACGCCGTCGACCAGCGCCGCCCAGGCCTTGCGCTGCGCGCGCGCGCCGGGCCGCCGGTCGGCCAGCGCCGCCCGCGGCAGTGCGGGCGCGCCCGCGCTGTCGTGCAGACCATAGAGCGGCATGTGAGGCGCATGTTGGATGCGCCATACGCTTCGGCTGGTTGGGCGGGCGGTTGTTGTGGTGCGTGAATTTGCCACAGGGACACACAAAGCATTGCCGGCTGTACACTCGATGCTCGGATGTTTCAATGCAACGTGCTGCTCTTGCTTGGGACCGGAGTGGTAACCACTCTAAGCGAGGGCGCTCATGAGCCTCTGCCGGTGCCACGTTCAGACGGCCGCTGATCACTGGAGTGTGATGAGGGCTAGGCTGCGCAGGGCAGCGCATGGCGGGCGCTGCGGCACACGGCGCAGCGGCCCCGCTCGCCGGGCCGCGCGGCGCCGCGCCTGGGCGACGTCGTTGACGCGCAGCAGCGAGTCCGAGAGCAGCAGCGTGCCGACGGCGCCCAGCTCGGCGGCCGCGCGCACGTGGCCAGGCCCGTAGAATGCGCGCGCCGGGTCGGCCGCCAGCATCGCGTAGAACGCCTGCAGCGCGCCGGTCTCTCGCGCAGCCTTGGTGTCCTGCGCGCGCTGGTTAGGGTTAGGCGCCCTACCCTATGGCGAGAGCACCCACCTACCGCCTGTGGCACTTCTCCGGAACAGCGCGCCCGCGCAGGCCTGAGTCCTGAGCCCTGACTTCCCCCATGTGTCCCTGCTTCTGTGAAATTTTGGGACTACAGCATGCATATTTCGCGCGCGCATTTTGCTGTCTCGCACGCGCATGTGCAGGGCCACGGGATGCGGTCCTGCATGCCGGCGCCTTGCGCTCGCTGAGCAGACTGTCTCCAGCACCACTTAGGTCCAGCAGCGAGCAGGGTTATGGCCACGTCCCACAGAGCACACGCAGCATGGCGGGCACCTGGACATAATGGCAGGACGCTGTGCTCCATCCGCATTGCCCAGTGCAGGCCAGAGTGTATGCCATGCAAGGTGCAGCGGGGCCACGGCGCAGGCCCCGGGGCGCGGGCGCGCATGGGGAGCGGGCTGGCGCCTTTATCTGCGACGCAATAGCCGGGCTGGCCAGGACCTCCTTCAGCGAGTGCTTGTACGCGGTGGACGCTTGCGCGGTCACAATCTTCTGCCTGTTCAGGATGAGCATCCTGCGCGGCCCGGCGCGTGGCGCCGTCAGCGCCGGGCGGCTCGCCGCGGCGCTCGCGCGGCTGCGCCCTCCCCCGCCCGGGGCCCCGCGGCCGAGCGGAGGCGGGCGGCGCCATTGCGCTGCCGCTCGCTGGACCCGCGGCGGCCGCGTCGCAAGTTGCGGCCACCCTGCGGCCGCCACGCTCAGACTCGAGCCTCCAAGTGACT
>JAABUR0100008627.1_pt1 | contig 11708 bp, 11 predicted proteins | sample 5560091 | NCBI WGS metagenome assembly JAABUR01 (sample SAMN10711879, study PRJNA513375) | rock metagenome | isolation source: Antarctica rocks | place: Antarctica: Victoria Land, University Valley sud
AGCCTGTGGTCGCGCTGGGGGATGCATCCCCGGCGCCCGAGCTGCCTGACCAGATCACGATGGACCGCTTTGTCGGGCCCAAGCTGGGCGAGGTCGGCGGGAGCATCACCGAGAAGGAGATACAGCTTGTGCAGGACTTGATAGAGACGTACCTGCGCAAGTATGTGAGCCAGCAGGAGGTGGCCCAGGCGCTGGAGCAGCACGAGCATGTTGCGCCCAAGCTGACCGAGCTGGTCTGGCTGAAGCTGGAGGAGGAGAACGCCAAATTTTTCCAGGCGTACTACACGCGCTTGAAGCTCAAGGACCAGATCGTCCTGTTCAACCACCTGCTGGAGCAGCAGGTCATGGCGCTGCAGCGGATGCCGTGGATGGGCTCGCCGGGTGCGCGCGCTTGCGGCCTTGACGCTGTCGCGCAGCGCTCTGCGCGGGGCCTGACTCCCGGCAGTCGCTCGCGCGCTGCAGGCGTGGCGCTGGCGCCCCGGCCCGGGCTTGTGGGGCCCGCGAACGCTCTGCACACGGGCCTGCCGGCTGTGCACACGCGGCAGGTGCAACCCCCTCCAGGCCCCCACCAGACTTGTTTTGCTGTGCCGGTGAGGTGCGCGGTGCTCGGCCAGTTGCAGCGGGTATTGCCTTACTGGTAAGGAGGCGTGGCACGCAGTGGAGAGGCGAGCTCACGCTTCCGGGTACTGGGGGACCCAGGACGGCCGAGGAGCGGGCGACGGCGGCGCAGCGGCGGGCGAGGTAGCGCTGGACGCCGACTTTGCCGGCCTGGCGGAGCTCGGGCTGCCCGGGATGTCTCTCCCGCTGCCCGGCGCGGCGGACGTCAGCGCCGCGCTGCTGAGCGGGCCGCCGCACTCGCTGGCATTCCCGCCGGGCGTGGCCGACGTGACGGGCTTTGCGCCCATCTCCATGTCCAGCCCGATGCGCCCCGGCGGCTTTGGCGGCAGCGACAGCAGCGAGATAAAGCACATCCCGCGCAACTTCAGCCTGTCTGACCTGGGGCCGGAGATGGGCCTGGACCACCTGGAGCAGCTGCCGCCAGCGTCCAAGGCCGCGCCCGCGCTGCCGGACGGGCTGGAGCTGCCGTCGCTGCTGCCACCCGCCAGGCCGGCCGTGCCTGCGGCAGCGGCCAACAGCGGCGCCGCAGCCGGCGAGCTGGGGCTGTCGAGCGTTGGCGGGGTGCCAGATGCACCAGACTGTGCAGTAGAACACCTGAGTGAACCCATGAACTCTGCAAGAGGCTCCTAAGCGGCAACCTTGCTTGTGCATGTTGCTTGCTATGTTGTTGAGTTGCGGGTCCCCCACCTAAACGTATGGCAGCATTTTAAATGCATGACACATGAAGCCTCATGATGCATAGAAACCAGGCCTAGCCCAGTGGCTCTGTGTAAACATAGTGTGCAGTGGTGCTTGTATATCATATGACACTCTGGTCTTGGCACAGTGCTGCGCAGCACCTGTGCTGTTCAGGTTCACTACCTGTGGCAGCCTTTGCTTCTCGATGCAATGGCATCCAAGCTTGCACGTTTGTGCTGAGTGTCGGACAAGTGGAGGGTGGCGCGAACCGTCCTGATTGCAAGGTCTTGCAGCTCCGCGCTTCGGTGTGCCTGGCTCAGTGCGGATTTGCGCGGGAAGCTTTTGCAGCCGCCGCTTTGTAGCAACACTTGGGCCATGTGTCGCATGTGACAGGCCTCACCCGTGCGCCTGCCAGCGGGCGCGTGGTACCTCAGGGCAACTGCCTCTCGTCATACCTCCCAGGAACATACCAGTGCAGCCAAGTCAAACTCTGTTCACCCACTCTCTCGCACACACACGGCAACCCTCTGCCTAAATACAGCCACCGCAGCCACCTGCCCGCCCTCGCACCCACCGAGAGGGGGCAGGTGCGCCTGCGTCACCCGTACCGCAGGCCGCGGTTGCGCGGCGCATTCACATCATCATCAGCAAAGCCCCACACGTCGCGCCTCTCCAGCAGCGCTTCGCCCGCCTCGCTGCACAGCAGGCGCTCCCACGTGCCCGCCAGCTCGTCGTCGAGCGGCTGAGGCGCCTGCTCCCCACAGCCCGCGCTTGCTGACAGGTCGCCCCTCGTCTCCCATTCTCAGCCCGTGTCATCTCCTCTGGAACAAGGGCTGTCGAGCAAGCACGCAAGGTACACGACAGCCCTGAGACCAGGCAAGTCTTGGTCACAGCGGGTCAGAGCAGCAGCAGCTTTCTCAAGGGCAGAGACGCTCACGATACGCACCGCAGATGCTTTGTTGGGCGCGGCCTCTCGGCCGCCCGACCGCGGGGCGAAGCCTGGCGCAGGCTTGTACCGCAGCGGGCTCAGCGGGCGGGCAGGTGGCCGCGCGGGCGTGCGCTCCCGCACCTCCCCCGGCTTCAGCGACCTCACCTCGTCCTGCGCGGCTGCGCCGAGGCGCACTCTGCACCCGAGGCTGCAGCTGGGCGCCCGAGCGCATGCCCAGCATGCGCTGAGGAACACGGCCGGCCCGGCCCCAGCGGCGCACCTCTGATGGGACCTGCACCACCTTGTTCGGGCCGGGCTGCCATGCCACAATGGCCATTTGCTTCTGGATGGTCTGCACGTCGGGCGGGCTGTCGGGCTGCGTGCGGTAGGTGAATGTCACCACCCCCTCCGCGTCCTCGCTCTCCTGCTTTGTCCAGTCCTGCGCACGCAGCGCGGCTCACCGGCTGCCCCACGCGGGAGCCTCGCGCCACGCGCTGAGGAGCAACCTCCGCCCCCGCAGGCCCAGCGCCTCTGGGGCACCCGAGAGCCACCCCGTGCAGGCGTGCCTGCTCCTCCAAGATAACGTACTTGTACTCGATGCGCGAGTTGACGGGCAGGTCCACCTGCGCAGCCCGTACGCCGTGAGGGAGGGCGCCCAAGCACGGAGGGTGCACTGGTGGGCAGCGCCGCATGCCTCTGTGGTCCAGATGTCTCCCTCCGTCCACACCATCGGCACGCGCGCTATGGAGAGAAAGGACCAGCCGAACGGGATCTGCGAGCCGCCAATGCACAGCAGTTGCCTGCTGTGCACCTGCCGCGCACACTCCGAGTCAGCAGCGCCGCGGGCGCCGCAGCACTGCGGTGGCTGCCTGAGGTGGGGCTGTCTGCAGACTGTATGCCGCCGGGCCAAGGTGTCTGGTGCAGGAGGTGCTGCGCCAGGGCGGGTAGGCGCACCCGGTACTCAACGCTCAGCCGGATGCGGACTAGCCTGGGCTGCTCCCTCTGAAGTCCGCCGCGGGCCGCATCGAGCGGCGCGCCCTCGCCGCCGCCGCTGCTGCTTGCCCCGGCGCACGTCAATCGCCTGCCCTGTTGCACAGCCGCTTCCTCGCTGTCTCCGCTCGGCGACCGCACGCTGACAACCTGCACGGCCTCATAGAAGCGCGAGAACGCTGTGGCGGTGCTGCTGCTGGGCACTGATGCAGGGCTGTGTCTGCTGGGCGGCACGCGGCAGAGTGCTGGGCTGCTGGGCACCAGTGCGCGTGGGGTACTAGACGGCAGGCGCTGCAGCATCTCAGGTCGCCAGAGCTCGCTCAATACACCAAAGTAAGCAAACGAGCGTTCCTGGCCTGATGAGCAGCCCTAGTAGTAAATGCTTTGTAACAGCGTCACCAACGGTCGTCATGCGTTCAGCACAGTGCGGTCATTTATGACAGCCTACAGGTGCACGCGGATGGCCATGCACTGCGTGCGCAGCCCTAGCCTGTGTTGGCACACAAAATGCAAGCATGCATGCGTGCATGAGGCTGGTATACACTGAAGCCCAGCAAATATTACAGCTCCATCGCAGCAGAGCCAGAGCCCATGCGCTTCTCGCGCTTCCAGGCCACAATGCGCTGTTTGAGGGCGTCATTGGGGACGAGGTCCTCCGCACGGAGCTCCTCCCTGTCGAGCACGCGCAGTTGGTCACGTAAACATGCAGCGCAGCGCGGCGAGCGTCAACCGACACACCCCGCTGTCCTCCAGGGCGTCTCGAGCGCGGGCGCGCACCGGCTGAAGGGGTCGGTCTGGCTGGACAGCAGGTGGCGCATGATGGACGCCCTGTCCAGCGTCACGCCCGACTTGGGCAGCGTGACCGGCTCCTCCATCAGCGCGCCGGTCAGCTGGTCGACAAAGTCGTCCGGCGCGTCAGCATACAGGTCCTCCTCCTGCGCCCAGAGCCCCGGTGATGGTGAGCGGGCGCGCTCCGAACGGCTGGCACGGCAGGCAGCCGGCAGGAGTGCGGCGCGGCCCCGTCGGGCGCCCGGCCGTGCTGCGAGCATCGGGTCCGCGCGCCTGCGACGCCGCGGCGGCCGCGGCGCTGACGCGCAGGCTGAGCGCCTCCAGCTCCTCCACCTCCTCCTCCGGCAGCAGCGCGAACGACCTCAGCACCTGCCGCGCCGCGCCCCGCACTGCGCTCACAGCGGCCCAGCGGAAACCCCGCGCTGCTCAGCAAGCGTGGCGCGCGCGCCTGGGCGGCCTCCAGGAACATCTCATCGCGGTAGCTGCGGCTGTCCGCGGCGACTGCGGCCGCGAGCCGGCCGGACGCATCGCCGCGCGCGAGGTGCACATAGATGGCCGCAATCTGCGCCAGCACCGTCTTCGGCTGCCAGCCGTAGCGCTCCGGATCCTTGATCTTCAGCTTGCGCCTCTCCGGCCCTGCGCTGGGCACCGCCGCCGGCGTCGTGTCGCGCTTCGGCGCTGGGGGAGGGGGGGAGGGGGACCAGGGCGCCTGCCGGGCCCCTGCACTACGGCCGCCGCGGGCCGCGCCTGTGAGGTGCAGCAGGAAGTAGTTGAGCGTGGACGCGATGCGCGGCGCCATGGCCTGGCCGAGCCAGGGGCCCGTGATCTCCGTCGTGCTCAGCCGGATGAGCGTGAGGCAGCCGTGCGCGGTCTGCAGGTAGTACCGCACCTCCCGCCCTGCGGCCCGCGCCCGCCTCATTGACTGGGCGGGCGGCGCCCGCGAGCGCGGCGGGCGGACGGCGGCCCTGACGGCCGGGCGCGGATCCAGGCGGGCCGCGGCTCGGGGCGCGCACGCTTCTTTTGCAGCTCCTGCTGCTTCGCGGCCTGCTCCTCCTCTGGCAGCGCCGCAAACGCTGCCTCGTCGTCCACCGCCGCCTCCAGGTCCCTGACTGCGCGGCCCGGCTCGCCTCAGGCTTGGCAGCCGCGAGCCGGGCTCGCGGTGGCTTCCGCATGCCTGGGACAGTCTCGGCACTGCCGCGCCCCGGACATGCTGCCAGCGCCTGGCAGGTGCGGCCGCACGAGCAGCAGGGACTCCATGCATGCAGGGGCGGTGACGAGGAGGACGCGCATGGTAGCAGGGGCGGCGGACGGGCGCACTCTCGGGCAGGATGCCGAGCACTGAGTTGAGCTGGTAGATGCAGTCAGTGTCCAGGTGGTGGCAGAAGCGGTGGTACAGCTGGTCGGGGCCGCCCTCCTTGGCCGCCACCGCCCGCCACGCCGCCCGGTGCGCCGGTATGTTCCAGAGGTAGGCTGCGCGCGCGGAGCACCGTCGCCTGACCGCCTCGACTCATGCATGCGGTCTGCCGCAGTCGCCGGCCAGGCTGTGAGCACAGCCGCCAACCGAGCGTGCAGCGGCGGGGTGGATGCGGGCGGGCCGGGCGGCCGGCCGGGCGGCGCACTCAGGAGCTCCCCCATGCGCTCGCGCTGCTCAAACTTCTCGATGAACTGCGCGTCGCGGCCGGTGTGCTCCACATCCACGTACAGCTGCAGCAGGTTGCGCACCTGCACGCGCGGCCACCCGGCTCAGGATGGCGTGCGTGAGTGCATGACAGCCTGCCGGTGTGTGAACAGGCTGGCAAGGCGCCCCAGTCGACCAGCTGTGACAGGCTCCTGCAGCGCACCAGGTGCTGCAGCACCAGCGCGTGCGCCTCGATCAGCAGCGCCAGCGAGGCGGCGACCGGCTGCTGGCGGCGGCGGCGGCCGCCGCCGAGCGTTTCCCGCTCCTCGGTGTTGGGCATCCAGAGCTGGAGCAGCTGCGGCGCACAGCGCGGGCTCACTGCCTCGGCGTCAGACGCGCAACCCGGCAAGGTCCTGCTGGCGCTTGTCACAGACCTACCACATCAGCTGCTGGCGCACCTCGACCATCTTGCCGCGCAGGTAGGGGTTGCGGACGTGCGCGGGCGAGTTGAGGAAGACGACCAGGAACATGAGCACCTCCTCCATGCGCGCGCCCTCCAGCACGCCCGGCGTGTGCTGCGTGATGTGCATCAGCACCTCCAGCAGGTCCTCCACAAAGTACTCCTGCGGCGCGCGCCGCGGGCGCCTTCACCCAGCATTCTGGGTCACCCTCGCCTTTGCAAGTCCTGCACACTGAGCTTTTGCAGCAAAGGTGGCAACCATACCAGGCATCTGGTGGCCGAATGCCGACAGGCGGGCCCCGTGCTCGCACCGGCAGGAAGCGCATGGCCGCCGGCGGCGGCGTCGGCAGCGGCAGCTCCGGCTCCGCGCCGGCCGCGGCGGCGGGCGAGGACAGGCGCAGCAGCCAGGCCGCCATCAGCCGGTAGTAGCCCATCGCGGAGCGGAGCAGCGCCTCATCCTGCGGCGCGCTTGCCGTGTAGACCGGCGTGCATGAAAGAGAGCAAATAAAAGACGTTTGTGCGCATATCACACCGCTCTTGAGGCTTGGCATGTGCTCTAAGAACCCATGACATACACACGCAGGCCATGTGATCACCACACGCCAAAGATTACGAATGCGATCCACAGCCTGATGGGCGGCCACGCTGGGCCAGCGCTTACCAGCACATGGGTGTGGTAGGCGGCCGCCGTGTCCAGCATCTTGCGCAGGTGCAGCTTCACGGCGTCCCGCTGCTGCTGCATGACGGCCACCTGGTGCGGCGGTGCGCCGCCGCCGCTGGCCAGCAACCCCTCTATCTCCCGCACGTAGCCCTGGGTGTGCTGCACCCGCTGCGCGCCCGCGCCAGACAGGCTCACACTTGCGCGCGTGGGGCGTACTGGGGGCACTCACTGCGCTGTGCGGCCGCACGGGAGCTGCGCGCGAGGCGGGCGCGCGCCATGAGCAGCATGTGCCAGTCCGCCAGCAGCTTGACCAGGCCCAGGTGCAAGCCCTTGGCCGTCAGGAAGAAGCACTCGCACACAAAGTGGTAGGCCGGCGGCCCGGCCGCGCCGCCCGACGCGGCGCGCTCCGCCAGCAGGCGCCGCTGCTCCTCAAACTCGGCCGCCAGCTTGGCGTCCTCGGCAAAGCTCAGCCGGCGGCTGTCCGTGACGTACCTGCGGCCGCGGGCGGCAGCGCGCGAGCGCTCGCTGTCGAGCGGGCCCGCAACGGCTGCCCTGACCCGTGTGCGGCGGCTGACCCCTGCCGGGGTGGGCGCGCACCCCGCGTCCAGCTTGCCCCACGCCTTGCCGGACAGCGGCTCCACGAAGGGGTCGCACAGGCGCAGCAGCACCGCGTTGAGGTTGATGAAGAAGCCGTGGCTGGCCGAGCGCGTCGGGTCGCCCTGCCGCGTGCGAGAGTCACCATGTCAGGCGCCACGCCGGCCACGCTGGAGCCTGCAGGGCGCGCGGGGGCCAGGGCGGGGGACCATGCTCTTGCTGCGCTCGACGTTGGCCTCGATCGCCGCGGCCAGCCAGCGCAGCATGTCCTCGCGCGTGTCCTGCGCGCGCCGGGCCTGAGCGGAGGGGGGGCGGCATGCTGGCGGCTCGGCCGGCGGCACCCGGGCGCACACACGGCGCAGTGGGGCCTGGGCGCACAGTGGAGCGCAGAAAGGTCATCGCCAGGCGGTGCAGGGCGTCGTGGATCTGGCCCATGGTCGCGCGCAGCGCGTCGTGCGTCATGCGCAGCTGCCCGCCCACGGCGCGCGCATGCTCAGCACCTGTCACAAGCCCTGCACCAGGGCCCGTACGGAAACAGCGCACAGCGGTGGCGGGGCCTGCCCACCTCGGCCTGCGAGCGCGCGTTGGAGCCCGCAAAGCACTGCGCCATTACGTCCGGCGCCGGGCGTGACATCCCGTCCGGCAGCGCCGACATGCTGAACGCCGGCCCCAGCAGGCTCTCTGTCTGCACGGCGGCCCGCAGGCCGATGTCACTGCCTGCTAGGTGGACGCACCGCGCTGCGCGTCTAGACAGGGACATGCCTGTATGCTGCGCCCCGGTCGCGCGCCGGTGGGTATCCACTGCGCAGCCCGCCCGGCCGCACGCGCCAGCTGCCGCACCCCCAGCAGCTGAAGCAGGATTTGCAGCGGCGCGTTGAAGTCGCCGAGGGGCGAAATGCCGACCAGCCGCCGCGACGCCTCCCGCACTGCCCCGCGACAGCGCCGCTCAGGCGCGGCAGGCGTCGCCATGTCCCTGAGTGGGCCGCATGCACGCCAGGGACCGCGCATGGCAGGCGCCACAGCAGGCGCCGCTACGGTCAGTGGGCGCACGCACGCATGCGCATGCAAGCAAGCTGGCTTGGGCAGGCGGCGGCCGGCGCTGCACGCATGGGGCCAGCCGCCAGACAGCGCACCCAGCGGCACGGCGACAGGGTCCAGGCGGTCCTCGCTCTCCAGGTTGGCGGCCAGGTCCTCCAGGAACTGCGGCGGCAGCCGGCACGCGCCCGCCGCCTGGCCGCCCGCGCCCTCGCGCGCGTCCAGGCAGTCGAGCAGCTGCAGCGCGCCGCGCGCCGCCGCGGCCGGGGGCTGGCCGCGCGCAGGCCCGGTCAGGCGGCCCGCAGGCGTCCCAGGCCGGAGTGGCAGGAGGGCCCGGGGAGCGGGCGGGCAGCGGAGCTGCGGGCGCGGCGGGCGCGCCTGGGGGAACAGGTCCAGGGTGAGGAGCAGGCCGGTGTAGGACACCGCCAGCTGTTTGGCCAGCAGCAGCGCCGCCTGCACGGCGTGCACCGCGGCGGGGTCGCGCGCCGCGCCGGCCGCGCGGAACTCGTCCGAGACGCGGCCGTAGCAGCCGACCAGGTAGAACACGGGCCACTGCTCGCTGGGCGCCTCCATCAGGCGCGCCATGACCACGCGCTCCAGGTTGTCCTTGCACAGCCGCACCGGCGCGCCGGCGCCCTGCTCCGCCAGCAGCTCCTGCGGCCCCCACATGCGAGTGCTTGACTGCCGCGGCGACAAGGCTGCCTGGCGCGCAGACTGGCGCAAGGCGCGCCCGATCACCTGGGCCAGGCCCCGCAAGTAGACTGTGTGTCCTTGTGCAGGGCCATCACGCAGCGTCACAGCAAAGACCCTCGCCAAAGCAGCGTCCTCTGCGGCCGCAGCGGCATCCATGGCGCCAGCGATCGCAGCGAGCGCTGCCCACCAGGCCTCGAGCTCGTGGACACCTGCCTACGCCTCGTGCTAATGACTGGCTTTGCCTCCTGTTCCTCCACTTCATGTGTGCCCACGCTGCGCTTTGCGCTTATGTGCGCGGGACCCTCGCATCAGACATGCATGCCAGAACATGCACGTCCAGGCACTTGCAGAACGCGCACATGGATGGCCATGAGCCAGGCTGAGAGGTGGCTGCGCACGAGGGGCCTGTGTGCTTGAGCATGGCAAGCGCGAACACGACATGCCCATCGCTGAGCGCCGCGTTTGAGGTGCTTTGGTCTGCGACGGTAACTCGCACAGTGATTGGCACGGTGCTCACACATGACAAGGTGGACTGCGTGTGTTCAGGAACTGCTGGCTGCTGCTGCAAGGGGCCTTGAGACGCCCACGCCCGAGCTCATCCTTGAGCTCGACAGGGCTCGGATCGGCTTTGTCGCCGCCTGCGACAGCGCGGCGCACGCCCTGGTGCGCGCTCGGCTGTGCACCCGACAGAGCGGGAAGCCGTGCAGCGCGTCACGCCTCTGGTGTGGAGCGCAGGAGGCTCAGCAGCTTGCACTGTTGGAGGCACAGCAGCGGCAGGCTGCCCCCTGCGCACCCACGGAGGACGCGAGCGCCGTTGTGAGGGAGGCGGAACTGCTGGCCGCTGCGCTGCGGCCAGGCCGGGGCCCAGATGGACGCGCCGGCTCAGGACGGTGGACGTGACGCCGCACCGGAGCTCACGCCCCGCTTCCCCTGCCTGCTGGGCGGCCCGCGGCGCCTCCCGGCGGACGCCGAGCTGTTTGAGGAGGGCGACGCGGCCTGGCGGCTGCAGTGGGATGCGGCCAGCCGCGTGGCGCCCGCCGACGCGGCCGCCAGCCAGGGCGCGCTGGCCGGCGTGCTGGAAGCCGAGGCCCCCGCGCGGTGGCGCCCTCGTGAGGCGCCGCTGCTTGTGGCAGTGCGTGTCGTGTGCGCTGGCTGGGTTCGAGCGCCTCCTCAGGCGCGGCGCTCTGCTGCGCCAGGGAGGCCGGGGAGAGCGCCCTGACCTGCAGCCTGTGCCGCGCAACCCTTGCATCCGCCCACCTCCTCGACATCCACCTCATGGAGGTCCACGACTCGTTCTTCGCGGCACAGGCCGCGCGGCAGCGCCCGGTGCGAAGCGCTTGCCGCCGAGCGTCGCATGCGGCGCCGGCTGGGCCGCTCCAGGGGTGCCGGCATGCATGGGCGCTCAGGCGCTGCATGCACGCGGGCGCAGGTGTATGCCTGCCTCGTGCAGGGCTGCGACCAGATGCACTGCAGCGCCGCGCAGCGCATGCAGCACCTGGTCGACCATCACAGGTGGCAGCGGCCGGCAGCGCTGGCATGCCAGAAGGGCAGCCTCAGCCGCGGCGCGTCCAGCGACCGCCAGCGCGGCAAGCGCATCGATCTGGGGCGCGCGGATGACCTGGGCGAGCGCCTTGCAGACATGCACATTGCTCCAGACGCTGGATAGAAGTGGGGCGCCCTTGGCGGGCTATGACAGTTTGGTTGCGTGCATGTCAGGGCGCTGCAGAGCAGGAATCCCTGCAATGTGCATTCATCGGGCTGACAGGCTGCCTTGAGCGGAGAAGGCGTGGACGGTGCGTGTTCTATGAGTACAGACATGCGAATGAAACAGCTGACTCCCTACCGGTCCTAAAGCCGCTCAAAATCTGCTGTCCTCCTCGTCGGACAGCGGCAGGCGGCTCAGGCGGCGCTGCGCAGCCTCGGTGAGGTACATGCGCGATATGGATCCGGCAGCCCCCGAGACCAAAAACTCCTGCACAGCGGCTGCGCCCTGGTCCATCTGGCGCGCGCGCGTACACGGCTCATGCCCTGCTGACACTCTAGTTTTAACCACAGGACAGCGCAGCGCGACAGCAGCGTGGGCATGGCGCACGTGCAGGATCCGCGCCAGCGTCCTCTCCGCCGCCAGCTTGGTGGGCCCCAGCGTCTGCTGCACCAGGCCCACGATGCACGGCACCAGCTCGCCCAGGAACGGCCCGAGCGCATCCGCGCTGGTCAGCGCCAGCGTCCGCAGCACCTGCGCGCATGCGCCCCTCCCCGTGCACCGCCGCATGCCGGCCGCAGTGACGGGCATGCAGGCCGTGCGCGCAGTGCCCAACGCCGCAGCAGGGCGGCAAGGCGGCCCGCACGTGCAGCTGCTGCCGCTGGACGTCCGAGGACTGGTCGGTGCCCAGCAGGCACACACACAGCGGCACGAGCGGCGCCAGCGCGTCCCCCGCCGGCAGCTCGCCGCGCAGCTCCGCCAGGGCCAGGTGGCCGCCCGCGTGCGCGGCCGCCAGGCGCACGGCGTGCGCCTCGTCACGCGCCAGCTGCAGCGCGGCCGCCACCGCGCGCGCCACCGCGCCGGCCTCGCCCAGGCTGCGTGCGGCGCAGAGTCAAGAGGTGCGTGCCAAGGTGCGCAATACTCACCAAGTTGGAAATTCAG
>JAABUR0100008628.1_pt1 | contig 11707 bp, 12 predicted proteins | sample 5560091 | NCBI WGS metagenome assembly JAABUR01 (sample SAMN10711879, study PRJNA513375) | rock metagenome | isolation source: Antarctica rocks | place: Antarctica: Victoria Land, University Valley sud
GTCCGCATCGTCGCGCAGGAGCGGCTGCATGGCGGCGTCGATGCGGACAGCGATACGGGCTTGCTTGCCGGTTATAGCCCTGCCTCCATTTGTGGTTGCCCTTCTTTCCTCGTGCCCACGACCGCCGCGGCAGCTTCCTTGTCGGCGTCGAAGGCCCGCAGCCCGCGCCGTCGCCAGCGTGTCAGAAGATCGCTGGCGTTCTCCTCTTGATGTTCATCCGCTTCCTCCTGCCCGCCGTCCCGCAGCCGTGCCGCGAGTTCGAGGAATGCGCCGAGGAGGGTAGCACGGTTATCGTCCACCAGTTCTACCAGCCCGGCTTTCTGCACCAAGCCGCCGAGTTCGATCAGGTGACGGGTGCGTGCGCGCCGGTCCTGCACCCATTGGCGCGTGTCGTCCCGGGCGCGGGCGAGGTCGAGCCTATTCCGCAGCACGGTCAGCCGCTGGAGCTGCGCCGTTGTTGCTTGCAGCTCCGCCAGCAGGGTTGCCGGTTGCTGCTTTGGCCCCCCGCTTGCCGCCTTGCTGAAAGAACACCTGCCCGCGTTCGGTCCACCTCGCGACGGCTTCAGGCTGCTTCTTGGCTTGCTCCAATGCTGCCAACAATGCGCCGGCCAAGGCCTCGAAGGGCAGGGCGTCCGCGCCGACAACCTGGACCAACTCGCCAAGCTGGGTGGTCTTCTGCGTCTTGACCTTTTTGGCCCGCTCCATGAGGGTTTGGAGTTCGGCATCGTAGTCACGCGGCTTGCGGGCCATGGCGTCCTCCCTAGGTATGAATTACGCAGCCTAGCAGTGCCGTCATCGTCTGTTCAATGGTCTGAGCCGCGGGCAGAGCGCGTCATTTGCCAACCGGAGCGCAGCGAAGGTTGTAGGTAAATGCGCGCTTAAACGTTGCATTGCAACGTGCGCAGACAGGCGCTAGCCTCCAGCCAGACAGCGCGAGCCCGCCGCCTAGATGGCCATCTATCATCTTTCCGCCAAGGTCATCCAACGCTCCGCCGGGCGCAGCGCAATTGCTGCTGCCGCCTATCGTTCGGCGTCCGAGCTGGCAGACGAGCGTGTGGGCTGCTCATACGACTACACCGCCAAGGAAGGCGTGGTGCATTCAGAGGTCATGCTGCCTGCGGGTGCGCCGGAGCGTTGGCAGGATCGTTCGATCTTATGGAACGAGGTGGAAGCGATCGAGCGCCGTAAGGATGCTGTGCTGGCGCGCGAGGTGGAGTTCGCCTTGCCGCGCGAGCTGTCACAAGCCGAGGGGATCGCGCTGGCACAGGACTTCGTGCGGCAGCAGTTCGTGGCACGCGGGATGGTGGCAGACCTGAACGTGCATTGGACGCGCGAGCCGGATGGCGAGGTGAAGCCGCACGCGCACGTCATGCTGTCGATGCGGGAGACCTTTGGCGACGGATTTGGCAAGAAGCAGCGGGCTTGGAACGACGTGGGCTTGCTACGGGACTGGCGTGAGGGCTGGGCCGAGATGGCGAACGCGCGACTGGCTGAGCTAGGGCATGACATCCGCATCGATCATCGCAGCTTGCGTGACCAGGGGATCGAGCTGGAGCCGCAGCACAAGATCGGGCCGGCGGGGGCGCGGCGCGAGGAGCGCGGCGAGGATGCGGAGCGGGCGGCGGAGCACCGAGCGATTGCGCGACGGAATGGAGAGGCGCTGTTCGCCGATCCCTCGATCGCGTTGGATGCGCTGACGCGGCAGCACTCGACGTTCAGCAAGCACGATCTGGTGCGGTTCCTGCACCGGCACACGGATGGGGCGGAGCAGTTCACGGAGGTGCTAGCGAAGGTTGCGGCATCGCCGGAGTTGCGGTTCGTGGGCAAGGACGGGCGTGGGCTGGACCGGTTCACCACGCGGGAGATGGTGGCGGCGGAGCAGCGCATGGAGCGAGCCGCTGCTGCCATGGCTGGGCGGAGCGGGCACCAGGTGTTGCAGGTCGCGGCGTTGCGGGCGGGGCGGACGGCGGAGGCGAGTGGGCTGCAGCTCGGCGACGAGCAGAAGGCGGCGCTGCTGCATGTCACGGGTGCTGCGGACATAGCGTTGGTGGTGGGGTTCGCCGGCACGGGCAAGAGCGCGATGCTGGGGGTGGCGCGGGCGGCGTGGGAGGCGGACGGCTATCGGGTGCGCGGGGCGGCGCTGTCCGGCATTGCGGCGGAGGGCTTGGAGGCGGGCAGCGGCATCGCCTCCCGCACGCTGGCGAGCCTGGAGTTCGCCTGGAGGGACGGCCGCGACCAGCTCGGCAGCCGTGACGTGCTGGTTGTCGACGAGGCGGGGATGATCGGCTCGCGGCAGATGGAGCGGGTGCTGTCCGTGGCGCAGGCGGCCGGGGCCAAGGTGGTGCTGGTGGGCGACCCCGAGCAGCTGCAGGCCATTGAGGCGGGAGCGGCGTTCCGGGCGCTGGCCGAGCGGCATGGGGCGCGGGCGATCACGGCGGTGCGGCGGCAGCGGCAGGATTGGCAGCGGGACGCCACGCGCGAGCTGGCGACGGGGCGGACGGCGGAGGCGCTGGCGCGGTATGGGGCGGCCGGCATGGTGCAGGGCGCCGGCACGCGCGACGAGGCGAAGGCGGCACTGGTGGCGGGCTGGGATGCGGTGCGTCGAGAGAGTCCAACCGCGAGCCAGGTGATCCTGGCGTACACGCGCGACGACGTGCGGGATCTGAACGAGCTGGCGCGCGGGCGGGTGCGGGCAGCGGGCGCGCTGCACGGGGCGGACCAGGTGGTGCAGACGGAGCGGGGCGAGCGGGCGTTTGCCGCGGGCGACCGCATCATGTTCCAGCGCAACGAGCGTGGGCTCGGCGGTCGGGCAGGCGATCGGGATGGCGTGGCGGTGAAGAACGGCACGCTGGGCACGGTGCTGGAGGTGGCGTCCGGGGGGGAGCGGCTGACGGTGCGGCTAGATAGTGCCGGCGGACCTGGCGCTGGGCAGGAGGGGAAGGGCGGCCTGGCGGTGACGTTCTACGTCCGGGATTACGCGCACATCGACCACGGCTATGCAGCGACGGTTCACAAGGCGCAGGGGGTGACGGTGGACCGGGCGCATGTGCTGGCGACGACGCACATGGACCGGCATGCGGCCTACGTGGCATTGACCCGACACCGGGACGGGGTGGCGCTGCACTACGCGGCCGAGGACTTCGCCGACATGACCCGGCTGGCACGCAGCCTCAGCCGGGAGCGGGCGAAGGACACCACGCTGGATTACGAGCAGGACGGCCCCGAGCTGGTGCGGCGGTATGCCGAGCGGCGGGGATTGGTGCCGGACAGCCAGATCGTGGTCCGGCCGCCGCTGGCGCCGGAGCCAGCTCCCGGGCTGGCGGAGGCTGTTGCGGCGGGGCGGGCCGGGTTCCGCGAGCGGTTCGAGGCGCATCGGCGCCAGCAGCAGGCCCAGGCGCGAGACGAAACGGCGGCGCGCGAGTTGGTGGGGCAGTGGGACCGGCTGCTGGCCGCCTACAACGTGGCGTTGCCGAAGCTGGAGGCTGACCCGGCGCTGGGCGGCACGCGCGAGCAGTTGGCGCAGTTCGGCCGCGGCGTGCGCGAGGAGCCCGGAGCGGTGCGGGTGCTGCGCGAGCAAGGGGAGGCGTTCGGGATGGCGGAGCGGCCCAACCTGGCCCGGATCGTGGCCGACCGGGAGCCGGAGCGGGTGGTGGCCGGGATCATGGCCAAAGCCGAGGATGGGATGCGCGAGCAGCTGCGGGCGGCGGCCGAGCTGGAGGCGGCGCGGCAACGTGAACTGCGTGCCCGGCAGGTGCTGCGGCCGAGCCGCGGCCCGTCGATGGGCTGGTAAGGAGCCAGGCGATGAGTGCGGCCGAGGACGAGACGCGCCTGTATGGGCTGCTGGAGCTGGCCGAGCAGCAGCAGGCGGCGGTGAAGACGGCACTGGAAGGCCTGGCAGCGGAGCGGATGGCGCTGCGGCGTGAGCGCGAGGCGCTAGCGAAGACGGCGGGCGAGCTGGCGTCGAGCACGCGGGCGGCAGCGGAGCAGGGCGTGCGGACGAGCCTGGCCGGGGCTGCCACCGAGGGGGTGGCGGCGGTGCAGGCGGCGACACGGCCCTTGCTGGGCGGGCTGGCCGACATGACGGAGCGGGTCGGGCAGGCGGAGGCGGCGCTGCGGCGGGTGGTGACGTGGGCGAGCTGGCGGTTGCTGGGATGGGTGATGGCCGGGGTTGCCGGGCTGGTGCTGCTGGGATGGCTGGCGAGTGCGGCGGTGCTGTGGTGGGACAACGGGACGATCGCGGCGGCGCAGGTGCAGAAGGCGCAGCTGCAAGCCGAGGTGGCGGAGATGCAGGCCAACCATGATGGATGGGTCAAGGCGGGGATGCTGGGCAAGTTGGAGCGGTGCGGGCCGAAGGCGCGGCCATGCATCCGGGTGGATGAAAGCGCCGGGGCGTTCCAGAGCGAGGGGCACAACGATTACCGGGTCATCCAGGGATATTAAGGCTAGGTGGTCAAACATAGAGACGAAAAGCCGCTGTGAGCGAGAGCCAGGAATCACCCATCATTGCTCACGATGACGATGAGCACGCCCAGGCGCGGGCCGAGGCGGCAGCGCGGGACTTGGTGGGGCAGTGGGACCGGTTGCTACGCGTTTATAGTGCAGCACTGCCGGAGTTGGCGGCTGATCCAACACTGAGCGGCACCCGCGAGCAGCTGATGCAGTTCGGCTGCAGCGTGCGGGAGCAGCCGGGGGCGGTGACCGTGCAAGATGATGCGGCCCGTGGTGATAAGCTGCCGGCTATTTCTTTGCCACAAACACGAATATAACGAGGAACTGTGTGCGTTTAAGCTGGAACGAGATCAGAGTAAGAGCTGCCCGTTTTGCCGAGGATTGGGCGGACGCCCACTATGAGCGCGGCGAGACACAGAGCTTCTACAACGACTTTTTCGAAGTGTTCGGCGTCAAGCGACGTCGTGTCGCCAGCTTCGAGGAACCGGTTAAGCTGCTGGGTACAAAGCGTGGCTTTATCGACCTGTTCTGGAAAGGCGTGCTGCTGGTCGAGCACAAGAGCGCCGGCCGCAGCCTGATTCCCGCCAAGAGCCAAGCGCTCGGCTACTTCCCCGGTCTCAAGGATGCGGAGCTGCCTCGCTACGTCCTGCTGAGCGATTTCCAGACCTTCGAGCTACACGATCTTGAGGAAGCGGGCGAGCCGATCTGCTTCGCCCTGGTCGATCTGCCGCGCTATGTCGAGGCGTTCGGCTTCATCATTGGCGTGCAGAAGCGCACATTCCGCGACCAAGACCCTGTAAATATCCAGGCCTCGGAGCTGATGGGCAAGCTACATGACGCCCTCAAGGCTTCGGGCTATGATAGGCACGACCTCGAGCAGCTGCTCGTGCGGCTGCTGTTCTGCCTATTTGCCGACGACACCGGCATTTTCGAGCCTCGCGGCATTTTTCAGGCTCTGATCCAGGATCGCACCCGCGAGGATGGCAGCGACACAGGTGCGTGGCTAAGCAGCCTCTTCGACGCGCTCAATACCGAGGACAAGCGCCGGCAGAAGGCGCTAGACGAAGATCTCAAGCAGTTTGCCTACATCAACGGCGATCTATTCCAAGAGCGGCTATCAATCCCCGCCTTCAACACGGCGATGCGTGAGCGCCTGCTTGAGGCCTGCGCCTTCTCCTGGGATGCAATCTCGCCCGCCATCTTCGGTGCGCTGTTCCAATCGGTGATGAACAAGAAGGAGCGCCGGGCGCAGGGGGCGCACTACACGACCGAGAAGAACATCCTCAAGGTGATCGAGCCGCTGTTTCTCGATGAGCTGCGGGCAGAGTTTGCACGCGTCAAAGGTCGGCGCGACACTGGCAGGGCAAACGCGCTCCGCGCCTTCCAGGCCAAGCTGGCCGGGCTCCGCTTCCTCGATCCAGCCTGCGGCTGTGGCAACTTCCTGATTATCGCCTATCGCGAGCTGCGGGCGCTTGAGCTGGATGTGCTCAAGGAGCTGTACCCTGACCGCCGGCAACTTGGCATCGACGTGATCGGCCTCTCGACGGTCGATGTCGGGCAGTTCTACGGCATCGAGATCAGCGAATTCCCGGCGCGCATTGCCGAGGTGGCGCTGTGGATGATGGATCACATCATGAATGTCCGGCTTTCGCTGGAATTTGGCGAGGTCTATGCCCGCATCCCGCTGAAGCAGTCCCCGCATATCAAGCCAGGCGATGCCCTGGAACTTGATTGGGCGACCGTGCTGCCGCCGGCCGAGTGCTCCTATGTGCTGGGCAACCCGCCTTTCATCGGCTTCGTCATGCGCGGTGTTAACCAACAAGATCAAGCGACCACCTTGATGAAGCGGCTTGGCGCACGAGGGTCACGCCTAGACTACGTGGCCGCATGGTTCCTCAAGGCTGGCGAGTATATCCAGGGCTCAGATGCATCGATTGGTTTCGTAGCCACCAATTCCATTACTCAGGGCGAGCAAGTTTCGCAAATTTGGCCAGCCCTGTTCTACCGCTACAAATTGGAAATTTCCTTCGCGCATCGCACGTTCCCGTGGGGATCGGACGCACGTGGCAAAGCTCACGTTCATTGTGTGATTATCGGCCTCACCCACAAAGACAAAGCACCTCAGGAACGTCGGCTGTTTTCGTATCAGGATAACGATGCGACACCCGACGAAACACTGCACAAGGCTATATCGCCCTACCTGTTCGACGCTTCGCTCTTAAGCGATCCGCACCTGGTTGTAGAGCGCACAAGGAGCGTCACCGCAGGCATGCCCTCAATTAGGGTGGGTTCAAAGCCCGTAGACGGCGGCTACTACGTAATGGATAGAGCCGCTCGCAGTGCGTTTCTGCGAAGCGAGCCGAAGGCAGAACCCTTCATCCGTCCCTATGTGGGCTCGAACGAGCACATTAACGGTGGCGAGCGGTGGCTTCTCTGCCTCGACGGCATAGCTCCCCAAACCCTCAAGTCTATGCCGAAGGTGCTCGATACTATTGAACAAGTCCGACGTTGGCGGTTGGGGGAGCTTCCCCCCCGAAAGCGACAGGACGATCCAGAGGCAGTCGATAACAAAGCCAGCCCGTTGTCACGCGCCCTAGCCACAACCCCTACAGCATTCCATGTTACGGTGCTACCGAACCGCGCTTTTCTGGTGATCCCAGAAGTGAGTTCAGAACGGCGGGCGTATCTCCCCATAGCTTGGCTTAGTCCGCCCACGATACCGAGCAATCAGCTTCTTGTCGCTCTAGACGCCACGCTTTACCAGTTCGGCCTCATAACTTCACGAATGCATATGTCTTGGGTGTGGTATATTGGAGGACGGTTAAAGAGCGATCCGCGATACTCGCCTGGGATCAGCTATAATCCGTTTCCTTGGCCTGATCTTTCCCATGCAGCTAAGACGCAAATCGGCAAATTGGCTGATGCCGTCCTCATGGCATGATCGGCGCATCCGGGTTCAAGCCTGGCTGATCTCTACGACCGGAGGACAATGCCAAAAGACCTAGTGCGGGCGCATGAGAAGCTGGATCTGGCTGTCGATCGACTTTTTCGGTCTGCGACTTTCACCAGTGACCGGGAACGTGTTGAGCATCTGTTCGGCCTTTACGACAGGGCAGTCGCACCTCTCGCAGCCGCCGCCCGCTCGATAAAGCCTCGCCGGCGCCGCGCGAGCTAGCCGTGTGTGGGCGATACAAGAACGACATTCGGCTGCCGCTCCGCTCCCTAGTTCCAGCACTTTTTTGCGCCTCACTCGTATTGAGAACGCGTCCATCTTCTGCTATGTTCCTGGAGTCGGATTCGGGCTGTTCTTTTTCCCACCCGGCAGATGTGACGCGGACCGGTAGGACGGCAGCGGTCAGGATCATCGGGTCGCCAGAAATGGCGGCGCGGAGACCCGGCAGACCAAGACGCCCAGCCCAGGTGAGACGGCGGTCGCAGCTCGCGAAAGCGCAGCGGCGGCACCATCGAAGGCTCGCAGGCTCGCTAAGCCCTCCAGCCTTACGGTTGGTCAACAGGGAGCTAGGTCACAGATGCAGGGGAAGCGAAGGGAGGGGGGCCAAACTCGGATAGCGCCAGTTCGGTGCGGCCCGGCGGCACTTGTACTCGCGGCACTTTTGGCGTATAATACGCTGGGGGCTTCGAGCCTCGTGCCAGTCTTGTCGGCGGACGCACAAGTTCGATTGAACTTGGAAATCCGGCAACGAGGCGCGCCTGAAGTGGACGGCAGCGGTCAGGATCATCGGGTCGCCAGAAATGGCGGCGCGGAGACCCGGCAGACCAAGACGCCCAGCCCAGGTGAGACGGCGGTCGCAGCTCGCGAAAGCGCAGCGGCGGCACCAGTGAGAAGCCGCACAACCGGGGGCGCTACGGCGGTGTGCGGGGAGCTGGACAAATCTAGTGGGTAGCACAGCTCGCGACCGATTGGTCGCTGTGACAAACCTCAAACAAGTCTGGTCTGATTACTGGCCGAGGGTAAGAACCTCTACGCCAGGCATTGATGGCGTGACGCCAAAGCAATTTGACGACAATCTCATCAGATACATCCGGCTAATCCGTAGCGAGGTCCAAGAAGGCTACTCCTACTCGTCGTTGCGGGGCGTACGCGCGCCAAAAAAAGATCCCTCGAAATTCCGGATCATATGCGTGCCTACGATCCAAGATCGGGTTGTTCAAAGGGCGCTCTTACAAGTCATCGAAACTCGGGCCCAAAGACTTGGGATTGCAAACGATGTCAGCTTCGGATTTGTGAAAGATACTGAAACAACCAAGCGTGGCACTTCTGCGGCAAGAGCGGCTGCTATAATACCAGCCCTCTCGGACCTTGACTCTCCGGAGGTTTCCAGACTGATCGAACTCTGATTCTCTGCTCCATGCGGTAATTCGCTGCTTGGGAGTGACGGATGAGTGCGGCGGTAAAGATCACACGTATGGACCACACGGCCGTAGAGCTTCGTGCTTTCGCGGCCAAAAGCCGCGATGCGGCGCAAAGCCGGCGGCTGCTGGCGATTGCCATGTTGCTCGACGGCGCCTCGCGGCTGGAGGCGGCGCGTCAGGCGGGCATGGATCGGCAAACCCTGCGCGACTGGGTACATCGCTATAACGAAGTCGGCGTTGACGGGCTGGTTTCCCACACCGCACCGGGTCCTACGCCAAAGCTGAGCAATGCGCAGATGCAGGAACTGCGTGATTTGGTGATCGCCGGGCCCGATCCCGAGACGCATCAGGTTGTGCGCTGGCGGTGCGTCGATCTGCGCGAGGAGGTCAACCGGCGCTTTTCGGTGAAGGTGACCGAGGGCACGATCGGCAAATGGCTGCGCAAACTCAAGCTCACCCGGCTGCAGCCACGTCCCTTTCATCCAAAGAAGGATCCGGTGGCACAGGAGGCTTTTAAAAAAACTTTAGTTCTCTGCTGAAAGAGGCACTTCGCGGCAGTGCCGCCGGCACGCCTGTCGAGATCTGGTTTCAGGACGAGGCCCGAGTCGGACAGAAAGGGACGCACGCCTATATTTGGGCGCCGGTCGGCTCGCGGCCGCCCATGGTGCGCGACAATCGCCACGACACTGCCTACCTGTTTGGTGCCATCTGCCCGGCTCGCGGGGTCGGTGCCGCGATGATCACGCCGGCCGCCAATACCGAATGCATGAACCTGCATCTTGCCGAAATCAGCACGCAGGTCAGTCCGGGCGCCCGCTGTGTGCTGATTTGCGACGGCGCTGGCTGGCATCAGCTCGGCGGAGAACTTGAGCTGCCGGACAACATCGTCCTGCTCCATCTCCCACCATACGCCCCTGAACTGAACCCAATGGAAAATGTCTGGGCCTATCTACGCACGAACCAACTATGTGCCCTGGTCTGGAACAGCTACAACGAAATCATCGAGGCTTGCAGGAAGGCTTGGCTCTTCCTGGTCAATGACCCCGAACGCATCCGCTCAATCGGGACCAGAGACTGGGCAACGGTCAATGTCTAGGATGACTGGTATAAGACATCGGCAAAACAAGCCTTGGGTCTTTAAGACGGATATCGCGGCATTTTTCGACAAAATCCAGCGTAGGCAACTTTTAACTGAACTCAACAGGGCATTTAGTCTTACATCGTTAATGCCATTGATAGAAGCCGCAATCGGCTGCGAGGTCGATGAAAGCAACCCTCAGGTTAAACGCGTTCTAAGACAAAATGGTATTGTTCGCGGCATTGGCCTTAGACAAGGGATGCCCCTCTCTCCAATACTATCGAATTTTGTTCTGAGAGACTTTGACCGTGCATTTACCGACGCTGGTCATGATCTGGTTCGATATGCGGACGATTTAGTCGTCATGGCCTCCTCCCACAAAGAATGCGAAGAAATTGAAGCTTTCACTAAATTGCAGCTAGCTAAACTGGGATTAGATATTAGTGAAACAAAAACAGAGACTTGCGCGCCTGAGCAGCCAGTTGAATTCCTAGGAATGGAGCTTGGCTTGAAGCCTGGAACGACGCGATATGCTCTAACCATATCTGACGCACAGATGGTTAGAGTTAAAGAGGGATTTACTGAGCTTCATGACATTGATTTTGCAATAAAAGAGAATCTGAACTTGCCTAAACTTCTCAATCGATTAGAAAATATGAGATCTGGGTATCGAGCCGCATACGGAATTGCAGATAACTTCGCTGACTTTAATTCGTACCTAGATTTGTGGTCCGATAACTGCGTTATCAAGCTTTACAGCTCTATTTTCGGATACTCCAAAGTATCTGATCTGACGCCTCGGCAACGCCGATTTCTGTTATTGCCCGAAAAGGATAAAGTTTATTCGTAGGCCTAACTCTGTATAAAATCTGTCGTCACCGCCTGTATCATTCTGTCAAACGACCGTTTGCCAGAGTGTTACACCCTCCCTAGACTCGGGCCGTGGCCCCTCCCCGCCCCCGTTTCGTCAGCTATCTGCGCGTCTCGACGGATAGCCAGGGGCGATCCGGCCTAGGCCTTGAAGCGCAGCGCCAGGCCGTCGCCGGACACGTCGCCCAGGCCGGCGGCGAGGTCGTGGCGGAGTTTCGGGAGGTGGAGAGCGGCAAGCGCGCCGATCGGCCGCAGCTCGCCGCCGCACTGGCGTCGTGTCGCACCCGCCGTGCCGTGCTGGTGATCGCCAAGCTGGACCGGCTGGCGCGCAACGCGCGCTTCCTGTTGTCCGTGGTGGAGGGCAGCGGCGAGGCTGGCGTGGTGTTCTGTGACCTGCCCACGGTGCCGGCCGGGCCAGTAGGCAAGTTCCTCATCACGCAGATGGCGGCGGTTGCCGAGCTGGAGGCCGGGTTGATCAGCCAGCGCACGCGAGCGGCCTTGGCCGTCGCCAAGGCGCGGGGCGTCCGTCTCGGCAACCCCTCCCCTGTCCCGGCCACGCCCGCGATGGCGGCAGCGGCGCGCGCGGCCCGCAGCCGCCAGGTTACGGACCGAGCGGGAGACGTGCTTGCTGTGGTGCGCCAGGTGCAGGCGGAGGGCGCGAGTAGCTTGCGGACAATCGCCGCAGCCTTGCACGCTCAAGGGGTGCGAACCCCGGCCGGAAACGAGCAGTGGTCTGCGACACAGGTTAGTCGGATTCTGACTACTTTCAGCCGAATTGAATTGCGCAACGAAAATCAAAGAGAGATACAAAATGGATGACGAAGTTGCCGCCGCGTTCTTCAGGTTAAAGGGGTCACCTCACCGTTTGCTCAAAACTGCACGATAAGGCCCATGCACGAACTACTTGCCTTTCGGCCAAGTTCTGAAAGAGGGTTT